>Ga0196965_1000255_pt1 | contig 37199 bp, 35 predicted proteins | sample S1_20metaG_FD_148668 | JGI IMG/M metagenome (GOLD analysis project Ga0196965, IMG submission 148668) | Soil microbial communities from Anza Borrego desert, Southern California, United States - S1_20 | ecosystem: Environmental > Terrestrial > Soil > Desert | place: USA: California | collected...
GCTCGGGCGGCTGTGGCAGGTGTCGGGCCCCGCCGGCACGACCTCGTTCCTCTACGACGGCCACGAGCTGGTCGCGGAATATGACGGCTCGGGCACGCTTCTCCGCCGCTACGTCCACGGCGCCGGAGCCGACGACCCCATCCTCTGGTACGAAGGCGCCGGCGTCGCCGGACGCCGGAGCCTGTTCGCCGACCACCAGGGCTCGATCGTCGCCGTCACCGACGCCGTCGGCAGCAGGCTCGCGATCAACGCCTACGACGCATACGGCATCGCCAAGGCCGGCCCGGACGGAACGCCCGGAACGGGCAACCTAGGCCGGTTCCAGTACACCGGCCAGGCGTGGCTCGCTGAGCTGGGCATGTACCACTACAAGGCCCGCATCTACTCGCCGACGCTCGGGCGGTTTCTGCAGACGGACCCGATCGGATATGAGGATCAGATCAACCTGTACACATACGTCAAGAATGATCCGATGAATAAAAAGGATCCTACAGGCAGGGAGACCCACTACTATCGGCAAGATGGAACTATCGTTGTAGAGCAGACATATCAAGTTGACAGATCTAATGGACCGATTCCTTCGAACTCGATAATCGAACAAAGTATCAGAGATAACTGGAGCGGGACCTCTAGCTCAGGGCAGAAAGTCACTGTTGTCGCAATTAATAGTCATCAAAGTAATCCTATTATGTTTAAAGGAGATCCTGCACTTCTACGTTCACATACTAACAGGATCAATGGAAGGAAAGTCACGCTGAGCTCTAATGCTTCTCCAGAAACCGTCGGCCATGAGTTCGGGCATGCCGTTGGGGTTCCAAACTACTACAGCGATGTTGCAGACGCAGCAGGAAACTTCCTGGGAACCGTTGCACTTCCAGGTCACACCAATACGATTATGGGCGATAAGCGCGGTCCGGCCAATGCTAAGCAGATTGACGAGATGTTGCAGCACGCTGATAAAGTGGTGCGCTGCCAGCCCAAGAGCAAATCTGGAGGATGTCAATGATGAGCCTTGCTGCCACCGCATTGGCTCTAGTGGCTATACCCGAGCCTCAGGGAGCCGAACCTGTGCAGGCGTGCGATATCCGTACCCAAGCGTGGTGCATGATCCAAACTACAACTCACTTCGACGTCACTACAATAGACAACAATACACGAGTTTGGACGTTACGGAGCAGGATGCTGGGTTCGGAGACAATTCGGATTGTCGAGGACAGGGCTTGTGGCTCTTATCCCTCGGACATTCAGGAGAAGTCGGAAGCGCTGATGGCGCCTGAGGCGGATGGACGCCGCAAATATGTTATCACGTGGAAATTGCACCGGGATGGAAGCTGCTCATTGCGCTTCGAGCTACCCGTGGCTGGTCGTAAACGAAACGAGACAGCTTACTTTTTGGTAGGAAGCATTTTTACGGCATGCACGTGGGAGCGCTGTCCGGGTATTTCGCTCGCAGCAACGCCCCTAACAAGACGCCCAAGGCGATGACAGTCAAAACGATAACAGGAAAAATGGGGACAGTAACCAATTTCTGATGTCTCACCACGCGCGACCGAACGGCGCCGCCCCGCAGCGGTGCGCAACATCTACGACTCCGCCGGAGAATACGGGACAGTTACGACTTTTTCGGCCGCTGAAACCTCGGCTTGGACGCGGGAATAGTTGGGCCGTTACCAACGCCTGGGACGGCTTTGGGCGGATCGCCTCGACCACGAGCAACATGGGCGGTCACTCGCGCACCGTCTCGCACCGCTTCGACCGCGGCGGGCGGCGCGTGGAGACCGGCTCCTGACGGGCAGAGATTCTGGACCGCCCGCGACGGGGTGGGGCGGGCCACCGAAGTGTATCAGGGCGCGCTCGGCTCGACCGCCGCGATCATGGTCCTTCGCCTATAACGACTTTTCGCAGCTCCACTATTTCGCCCGCCGCTTCGGCGATTCCACCCAATATGGCTACGACCGCATCGGCCGCCCCGCCTCGATCAGGGATTCGTTCGTGGGTGCCGCCGGCGACGTCTTGTGGACCTTCCCAAGCTACAGTCCCGCCGGCCAGCTGATGGAGGAGACCCGCGACAACGACTTCTACGCCTGGTCCGGGGCGGCGCCGGTCCAGCGCAGCTACGCCACCAACGGGCTCAACCAGTACACAAGCACCGGCGGCGCCACGACGGCGACGTTCGGCTACGACGCCAACGGCAACGTCGCCTCGGTTTCCGGAGCGTCCGGCTCGACCACCTACGTCTACGATGCCGAGAACCGGCTGGTCTCCGCCTCCGGCGCCTCGAGCTTCACCCTGACCTATGACCCGCTCGGGCGGCTGTGGCAGGTGTCGGGCCCCGCCGGCACGACCTCGTTCCTCTACGACGGCCACGAGCTGGTCGCGGCATATGACGGCTCGGGCACGCTCCTTCGCCGCTATGTCCACGGCGCCGGAGCCGACGACCCCATCCTCTGGTACGAAGGCGCGACCGTCGCCGGCCGCCGCAGCCTGTTCGCTGACCACCAGGGCTCGATCGTCGCCGTCGCCGACGCCGTCGGAAGCAAGCTGGCGATCAACGCCTATGACTCATTCGGCATCCCCGACGCCCGCAACCAGGGCAGGTTCCAGTACACAGGGCAGGCGTGGCTCCCCGAGCTCGGCCTCTATTACTACAAGGCCCGCATCTACTCGCCGACGCTCGGGCGGTTCATGCAGGTCGATCCGATCGGATACGAGGATCAGATTAACCTGTACGCTTATGTTGGGAATGATCCGCTCAACGCAGTTGACCCGAGCGGAGAAGAAATCATCCTCGCAGCGCACAACCTCTTCGCCGGTTTCAGCCATACCAAAATCATAATCGTTCCGCAGAACCAGGAGCGTTACCGAAATAATCCCGTATTTCAAAACAGGCTACCGGACGGCCGCCGCTTCGCGACTGTAGGTGCGGGCCCCGAAGATGGGCGCTTGGTGGGAAGGGTCAATCGTCCCACAGACGTAAGTACCTCCAAGAATAATTACCGGCATGTCCTAGCCCTCCCAGCTGGGAAGACTGAAGACCAGATGATCCTAAGCCTCGGGGCGGCAAATGCACGATGCAGCGACGGCCTCGACTACGACGCAACGCCTAACCAAGGTGACGAAAGTTATAACTCCAACAGCTTTACTGCCGGTGTGTTGCGAGAGGCAGGGTTTAACAGCATTCCAAAAGTGGGTTACGCACCAGGGTTCAGCAAGCCTATCCCGCCTAGCAGTTTCAGTCGACCGCTTCCGCAGGAGGTCTGCAAAAAGAAAGACAGCTTAAGCATTCGGAATAGCAGCAGCTGCTAGTGACCAGGAGTTGATCTCATGCGCCCGTTATTCGCAGTTGCCATACTAGCTATATATGCTGCAACTTTCACTGCATTGAGGCTGGCAGACGTGCTTGGCGCAAGCGCTATTTTCGATTGGTTTCTCGTGGCCGCCGCCGCGGCACTTTCCACCTATCTCTGCAGGCCGCCGACAATTCCCAAGGCTATCGTCATATTTACGGCGACGAGCGTTGCCGCCTCACTGCTCGCATTACTGATTTCCTATACAATTCTGGGTGACAGCTTCTGACCCAAGCCGGCTTAGGAGGTTCAGGGATGAGCGCAATAAGAGTGGATACCCATGGTAGCCTCTGAGTCCGAGGACATTATAGAGCGCATCGCTGCGAACCGGCATACGTCGGAAGATCTCGGGCGACTGATCAAGCTCCTGCGTGAGCGTGAGGATCCGACACTATTGCTAAGGTTGCTGGACTCAAGCGACGAGCGGCTCGTGGCAGACGGCGGTTATGTTCTCTCAGAGCTTAGCGAAGCGGGAGCGCCGCTCCTCCCTACCGCTCTGTCTTTTCTCCGGCATGGCCGGCAGGATGTTCGCTATTGGGCGATGAACAGCGTGATGTGCTGCGCGGAGCGAAACATTGCACGGCAGAGGATCGTCGAGGCTGGTCTGCCGACCGACTCCTGGGATTTGACGCGCTGGGCCGCCCGGCGCTTTCTGGACCGGGGGGATTTCGAAACAAGCCGTGGCGCGACACGCAGGGCGCGTAAAGAATAGCAAAGGCTTGCGGCCAACCCTTCCGGAAGCTCGAATCGACGTCAGCCTTCCCGCAAACGCGCGACGAATACGACCTGCGCGGCCTGCAGGTCGGGGCCTGGTTCACGTGGAAGGTGAGCACCGCCTATGACGGGTCCGTTCGGCCGCTCTCCTCGACGAGCAATATGGCGGACAATGGGGCAGAGCGACATTTATACCTTTCGATCCGATATGATAGGCGAAAACGAAGCTGTGGAAGCGCTTCGATCTGAATGGAACGGTGCTCTGCCGAGTGAGCAAGATCTAGATGATGCCGTGATAGCGGCTCTCGTCGCGGTGGCTGCGGAACTCGGCACGAGCGAATCCGAGCCGAACGGTCGGGGAGGATTTCGCCTACGCGACTCCCGCCGCAGGTTTGAGATGCTCGGATCGAACGGCGAGGGCGCCACCGCCGCCTATGACGGGTTTGGCTCCCCTCGAAGACGACGCCCGGCGCCGCCAACGCCCCCGCTGCCTCCAATGCGGGCGACGACATGGAATATCGCTACGACCCGAACGGCTTTGCCGATGGGTTTTTGCGGCTCGGCGAGCTAAGAGCAGCAGGGCGATTTCGGTCGCCCCCCACCGGCGGTGCGCGCCCGGAGGAGACGGAGCGGAAACCTGGCCTGGAGCGACTCGCCTTTATCGTCCCCGCTGGCCGATCCGAACGGGTCGGGCGCGGTGGTCGCGGCCGTCCAGTGGCTGCAGGGCACCATGCTCGGAACGGCGGCGACGAGCGTGGCGGTGGTCTGCTTCGCGGCGGTCGGACTGATGATGCTGTCGGGGCGGATCGACGTGCGGCGGGGAGCGTCGGTGGTCGCCGGCTGCTTCATCCTGTTCGGCGCGGCGAGCATCGCCGCCGGAATTCAGGCGGCCGCGGGCCTCGCCGGACCGGCCGCCGCGGTGCCGGCCTTGCCGGCCGCGCCGCCGGCCGGGCCGCCGGTCCCGGTTTCGCCCCCGCCCCCGCCGCCCCCCGGCCCCGGCAGTCCCGATCCGTTCGCCGGCGCCGCGGTGCCGTATCGCTGACTCCGGGCGGCTCAGCGGCCCTTCTTCTGCCGGTGCTTGTCGAGGTCGAGGACCATGTTGCTGTCGCCCTCGGGCATCAGCCCCAGCCGCCGGGCGACTTCCTGATAGGCTTCGGCCTCGCCGCCGAGGTCGCGGCGGAAGCGGTCCTTGTCGAGCTTCTCGTTGGTCTGCATGTCCCACAGCCGGCAGCCGTCGGGGCTGATCTCGTCGGCGAGGATCACCCGGGGATATTCATTCTCCCAGATCCGTCCGAACTCGAGCTTGAAGTCGACGAGGCGGATTCCGATTCCGGCGAACAGGCCGCAGAGGAAATCGTTCACCCTGACCGCCATGTCGGCGATGTCGTTCATCTCCTCCTGGCTCGCCCAGCCGAAGCAGGCGATATGCTCGTCGGCGATCATCGGGTCGCCCAGGGCGTCGTCCTTGTAGAAATATTCGAGGATCGCGCGGGGGAGCTGGGTGCCCTCCTCGATTCCGAGGCGGGTCGAGAGGGTGCCGGCGGCGACGTTCCTCACCACCACCTCTATGGGGATGATCTCGACCTGGCGGATCAGCTGCTCGCGCATGTTGAGCCGGCGGATGAAGTGGGTCGGGATTCCGATCTGGCCGAGCAGGGTGAAGATATGCTCGGAGATCCGGTTGTTGAGCACGCCCTTGCCCGAGATGGTGCCGCGCTTCTGGGCATTGAAGGCGGTGGCGTCGTCCTTGAAATACTGGATCAGCGTGCCCGGCTCGGGCCCCTCGTAGAGGATCTTGGCCTTGCCTTCGTAGATCTGGCGGCGGCGGGACATGGACGGGGCGCCCTCCAGGGACTGGGAAAAAATCGGCCCCGGAAGCGTCGTCCGCGGACGGGCACCCAGGGCTCTTGCGCGGCCCATAGCTGAACGTCCCCCTTTGTGCAATGTGGCGGTCCGGCAGGGAGGGCATGGATGACCGAGGAGATTCACGAGTTCGCGACGATCGACCAGCTGATGACGGCGCTCTACAGCTCTATCTCCGGCCCGCCGGGCGGGCAGGATTTCGAGCTGTCGCGGCGGATCTACCATCCGGACGTGCGGCTGGTTCGGACCCGGCTCGACGAGTCGGGACGGCCGGTCGCCTTCTCCTTCTCGGCCGACGAATATGAGGCGAATGCGAGGGCGCTGCTCGCCGGCATGCCCTTCTACGAGGTCGAGACGGAGCGGCGGACGGTGCGCTTCGGCAACGTCGCCCAGGTCTTCTCCGCCTACGAGGCGCGCACCGAGCCCGACGGCGGCGAGCTGATCAAGCGCGGAATGAACTGCGCCCATCTGTTCAACGACGGCCGGCGCTGGTGGCTGATGCACATGATCTGGGACGACGAGCGCGAGGGCGTGGAGGTGCCGCGGGCGGTGTTCGACGACCGGGAGGATGTCGGGGTGTAATTGCCTCCCCATGCTTTGCATGGGGAGGGTGAGGCGCTATCGCCGCGGCGAGGGAGAACCGCCGTCGCCGACGAAAAACCCAGCAGCAACCTGATGTGGGGCGGCCGCTTCGCCGGCGGGCCGGCGGCCCTGATGCGCGAGATCAACGCCTCGATCGGCTTCGACAAAAGGCTTTGGCGCGAGGATATCGCAGCCTCGCTCGTCCATGTGGCCATGCTCGAGACCCAGGGGATCGTGCCGGAAGGCGACGCCTCGTCCATCGCCGAGGGGCTGGAGCGGATCGAGGACGAATATGCCCGGATCGGGATCAGGGAAGACCCGGCCCTCGAGGACATCCACATGCATGTGGAGGCGAGGCTCGCCGAGATGATCGGGCCCGCCGCCGGCCGACTCCACACCGCCCGCTCGCGCAACGATCAGGTGGCGACCGACTTCCGCCTCTGGGTCCGCGCCGCGATCGACGAAAGCGATGCCGCTCTCGCCGCCTTCCAGCGAGTCCTGGTCGCGCGCGCGGAGGAGCATGCCGAGACGGTCATGCCCGGCTTCACCCACCTCCAGTCCGCCCAGCCCGTCACTCTGGGCCACCATCTCATGGCCTATTACGAGATGATGCGCCGCGACCGCTCGCGCTTCGCCGCCGCGCGCGAGCGCCTCAACGAAAGCCCGCTCGGAGCCGCCGCCCTCGCCGGCACCGGCTTCCCGATCGACCGGGAGGCCACCGCCGCCGCGCTCGGCTTCGACCGGCCCTGCGCCAATTCGCTCGACGCCGTCTCGGACCGCGACTTCGCACTCGATTATCTGATGGCGGCGGTCCAGTGCGCGCTCCACCTCTCCCGCCTCGCCGAGGAGCTGATCGTCTGGGCGAGCCAGCCCTTCGGCTTCGCGATCCTGCCCGACGCGTTCAGCACCGGCTCGTCGATCATGCCGCAGAAGCGCAATCCGGACGCGGCCGAGCTGGTCCGGGGCCACTCGGGGCGGATCGCGGGGGCGATGGTCGCTCTGGCGATGACGATGAAGGGCCTCCCGCTCGCTTATTCGAAGGACATGCAGGACGACAAGCCGCCGGTCTTCGAGGCGCACGACCTGCTTCTCCTGTCGCTTCAGGCGCTCGCCGGCATGGTCGAGACGACCCGCTTCGATTCGGCGCGGATGCGCTCCGCCGCCGAAGCCGGCTTCAGCACCGCCACCGACCTCGCCGACTGGCTGGTGCGCGAGGCGAACGTGCCGTTCCGCGAGGCGCACCATATTGTCGGGCGGGCCGTGGCCGCGGCCGAGGAGCGGGACGTCGGTCTGGCCGGGCTGGAGCTTGAGGCGCTGAAGGCGATCGACCCGAGAATCGACGAGCGGGTCTACGACGTCCTCACCGTCGACGCCTCCGTCCGCAGCCGAACCAGCTACGGCGGCACCGCGCCCGAGCGGGTAAGGGAGCAGGTGGAGCAGGCGAAGAGGGCGCTGGAGCCTTAGCCGTCATTGCGAGGAGCGAAGCGATGAAGCCATCCAGCGGGCGTCGGAGGCCAAACTGGATTGCTTCGCTCCGCTCGCAATGACGGACTAGAGAGGCACGAGCCTCGACAGGGTCTGGCCGCTCGGCATCAGCAGATACTGGGTCGCCTTGGTGCGGATGAAGTCGGGCAGGCCGGTCACCGTGCCTCCGCCCGCCGGGCCTTTCGGAATCCGGAACTCCCGGGTCGCCCCCGGTACCGCCCGGTTGCCGATCAGCGCGTCCTGGTCGCGGCCGTGGGCCGGGAAGGCGTCGCTGAAATTGTTGCGCTGCCCCCAGGCGGCGAGCCGCATGAACTGCTCGCGGATCGAGGCGCAGACGAAGAGGCCCAATATGCCGCGGTCGACATTGTCGTCCTTGTCGCCCTTGAGCTCCGGGCCGTAGGGCATTCCGCGCCGGACGATCTGAGGAACGCCGGTGGTGACCGCCATGCCGGACAGCTCCTGGTCGCGAGGGTTCATCACCCGGACGTGCGAGGAGACGGGGCAGGCGATCCCCTGCAGATCCTCGGCGAAGGCGAAGCTCTCCTCGCAGCGCTCCGGCGCCGGCGCGTCGGGCGAAAGGCAGAGCGGAGTCCCGTCGCGCCAGCGCCCCATGATCTTGGCGGCGAGAAGCTCGCGCGCCCGGGCCGGCGGAAGCTTGGGGAAGAGCGGCGGCGCCTTCTGGGTCAGGAAGCGTTCGAAGGTGGCGACGTCCTGATAGATCCAGCGGAAAACCAGATAGGAGGAATCGCGAAGGATCGTGGCGGCCGGGTCGCGGGCCGGCGCGCAGGGGAAGCGGTCGTCATAATGGCCGATGACGACCGAGCGATAATCGACCGGCCGCTCCGGGCTGGGCGCGCCGTCCCAGGCGACCTTGCCGTTGGAGAGGCCGTCGACATAGCCGAAGTGGAGCCGCGCTCCCTTGCCGCACGGCCCGAAGCCGAGAAAGGCGCCGTCGAGCCGGCCGCCGGACGCGCGGGGGATCTTCTCGGCCAGTCCGGCCGCCGCCGCTTCCTCCAGCAGCTCCGCAGTCGCCGCCTCGAGCTGCTCCTCGCCGACGGCGTGGATATGGACGAAGCAGCTCACCTCGTCGCCGCGGAACTGTTTCTCCCACCATCCGGACGGGGCGCTGGAGCCGACGTCGCCGATCCGCTCCGCGTCGGGCGGCGCGCGGAAAGTGCTCTCGAGCTTGGCATAGACGTCGGCCGGCAGAAGCTGGGCCATCGCCCCGGCGGCGAAGCTGATATTGGCGACCCAGCCGCGCGCAGCCGTCGGCTTGTTGGTCCCGAACAGGATGAGCGGCCTTATCTCCTGGACGAAACGCCGCAGCGCTCCGGCGTCCGGCGCCGCGAAGATGAGGTGCCTGACAAGCCGGTAGCCGGCGATATTGCCGAGCACCATTCCCTGCAGATCGCCCGTATCGACCGTCATCGTCGCTCTCCGGCCCCGGAGCTCAGGCTCAGCCCTGCTTCGAGGCGGCGGCGGTGAAGGCGGCGGCCGCCGCCGTGAAGGCGGCGGCGGCGGCATGGAGCGCGGCGGCCGCGGCGGCGGAGTCGGCCCGGCCATTGCCGGCCTGGGGCTCGCCGCCATGCCCGGTCTGCGGCTCGCCGCCGTTCCCGGCCTCGCCGCCGCTGCCGGCCAGCGCTTCCTCGATCTCGCGGACCGTCCTGGGGAAATAGCTGAACAGCCAGCCCTGCTCCTCGCGCCCGTCCTCTGACCGGCCCAGAGCCTTCACGTTGAGCCGCTTCGAGGCCTCGAAGAACGTGTCCTGGTCGTTGAGATGGTCCCAGTCCGGAGCGCCTTCCGCGAGCTCGAAGATCGGCTTGAAGACGTGCGGCAGCTCGCGCCGGAAGAACTCCGTATATTCCTCGGGATCCCCGTCAAACTCGGTGATCACCTGCAGGAACTTGTCATGGATGACGAGCACCCGGGCGAAATGCACGATCCTGGACTTGCGCAGGGCGCGGTCGATCTCGGGCTGGATGTGGTCGGCGAAGACCTCCTTCAGCTTCTGAAGCTTGGCCAGCGATTCCGGATCCTGCTTCAGCGGCACGGTCATGTTCAAGGCGGTGATCATAGGTCGCTCCTTCTCTCGCCGAGCGGAAAAGCTGGGCGTTTCGGCCCAGACCGCTGGCTTGTGATTTCGCCGATTCCTTCGGCGCGGCACCTGGCCACGCCCCCACGGAGCCCGAAATCCCACCGGCACGGATCGAAGTCAATATCCGCATATGAACTCCCCTCCCCGCAAGGGAGGGGAGGGAGGCCTACCTCTCCGCCTTGCGCGCCCTTGTCGCCGCGATCCTCAGCCTGAGCGCGTTCAGCCTGATGAAGCCGGCGGCGTCGCGCTGGCTGTAGCTGGACGAGCCTTCCTCGAAGGTGACCAAGTCCTGGTCGTAGAGCGCGAGCGGGCTCTCCCGGCCGATCACCGTCGCATTGCCCTTGTAGAGCTTCATCCGGACCGTGCCGGTGACATGCTCCTGGCTCCTGTCGATCAGCGCCTGCAGCATCTCCCGCTCCGGCGAGAACCAGAAGCCGTTGTAGATGAGCCTGGCGTAGCGCGGCATGATCTCGTCCTTGAGATGGGCGGCGCCGCCGTCGAGAGTTATCGACTCGATGCCGCGATGGGCGGCGAGGAGGATGGTGCCGCCCGGAGTCTCGTAGACGCCGCGCGACTTCATTCCGACGAAGCGGTTCTCGACGAGGTCGAGACGGCCGATGCCGTTGTCGTGGCCGAGCCGGTTGAGGCGGGTGAGCAGAGCCGCCGGCGACAGCCTCTCGCCGTCGATCGAGACGGGATCGCCCGCCTCGAAGCCGATCTCGATCACCGTCGACCGGTCCGGCGCGTCCTCGGGCGAAAGCGTGCGCTGGTGGACATATTCCGGGGCCTCGACCGCCGGGTCCTCCAGCACCTTTCCCTCCGAGGAGGAGTGAAGGAGGTTGGCGTCGATCGAGAAGGGAGATTCGCCGCGCTTGTCCTTCGAGATCGGGATCTGGTGCTTCTCGGCGAAGTCGATCAGCTGCTCGCGGCTGGCGAACTCCCATTCCCGCCACGGCGCGATCACCCTGATGTCGGGCTCGAGCGCGTAATAGCCTAGCTCGAAGCGGACCTGGTCGTTGCCCTTGCCGGTGGCGCCGTGGCAGACCGCGTCGGCGCCGACCGCGCGCGCGATCTCGATCTGGCGCTTGGCGATGAGCGGCCGGGCGATCGACGTGCCGAGCAGATATTGCCCCTCGTAGACGGTGTTCGCCCGGAACATCGGGAAGACATAGTCGCGGACGAACTCTTCCCTCAGATCCTCGATGAAGATGTTCTCGGGCCGGATGCCGAGCAGCTCCGCCTTGCGCCGCGCCGGCTCCACCTCTTCGCCCTGACCGAGATCGGCGGTGAAGGTGACGACCTCCGCCCGATATTCCGTCTGCAGCCATTTGAGGATGATCGAGGTGTCGAGCCCGCCGGAATAAGCGAGCACGACCTTCCTGGGAGCGGGGAGGTTCATTGTGGAGATCCTGAAACCGGGTCCCCTCCCTGGAAGGGAGGGGTCAGGGGTGGGTAGGCGAGCGCCGCGGGACTTTCGGGGAGTCGGAGTTTCGGCCGCCTTCGGCGGACCCACCCCCGGCCCCTCCCTTCCAGAGAGGGGAGGGTCACGACGCCCCCTCCATCGACAATTTCCGGAAGCGGTTCGCCATGAACCGCGCGTCGATGCCGTCCTTCACGGCGACGAACAGCGTATCGTCGCCGCAAATCGTTCCGGCCACTTCGTCGAGCCTGGCCTGGTCGAGCGCGAGGCCGACCAGGTGGGCGGAGCCGGGCGGCGTGCGCATCACCAGCAGATTGCCGGCCGCCTCGATCGACAGCACCCATTCGGCGAGGATTCGCTGCAGCCGCTCCGCCGCCCAGTCGTTGCCGCCGAGCTGGTCCGGGAGGGCGTAGCTGAGAGCGCCGCCGCGCTTCACCTTGACGGCGCCCATCTGGTCGAGGTCGCGCGAGACCGTCGCCTGGGTGACGGAAAAGCCGATCGCTGCGAGCCGCGCCGTCACCTCTTCCTGGCTGCCCAGCGCCTCGGAGCGGATCAGATCGGCGATCGCCTTCTGGCGGCGGGCGCGCGCTTCGCTCACGGCCTCACTCCCATCAGCCAGGCCAGCGCGCCGCGCGCCGTGTGCATGCGGTTCTCGGCCTGGAGCCAGACCGCGCTCCGCGGCCCGTCCATGACTCCGGCGCTGACCTCCTCGCCGCGGCGGGCGGGGAGGCAGTGGAGGAAGCGGGCCTCCGGGCAGCGCGCCATCAGCGCCTCGTCCACCCGATAGCCGGCGAAAGCCGATGCCCGCGCTTCCGACTCTTCGTCCTGACCCATCGAGACCCAGACGTCGGTATAGACGATGTCGGCGCCGTCCACCGCCTCGGCGGGATCGGCGACCTGGGTCACATGTTCGGGCGCCTGATCCAGGCCATAACCTTCGGGGCTGGCGATGCGCAGCCCGGCGCCGAGCAGCGAGCAGGCTTCGGCGAGCGAGCGGCAGACATTGTTGTCGCCGTCGCCGACATAGGCAATCCGGGCGCCCTCGATCCGCCCGAGCAACTGCCTGACCGTCAGCAGGTCGGCCAGCGCCTGCAGCGGGTGCGCGCGGTCGGACAGCATGTTGAGCAGGGGCTTGTCGGTCGCCGCGGCCATCGCTTCGAGGTCGCGATGATCCATGACCCGGGCGGCGATCACCTTATGGTAGCAGGCGAGGGTCCGGGCCACGTCCCCGGCGCTCTCTCGCGTGCCGAGGCCGACCTCCTCCTTCTGGATGTAGACCGGATGGCCGCCGAGCTGGACCGTCGCCATCTCCACCGAGTTGCGGGTTCGGGCGGAGGGCTTCTGGAAGAGGAGGGCCACGCCCTTGCCGGCGAGCGGCAGGCCGAGATCGGGCAGCTCCGACAAAGCGATTATCTCGGCCAGCCCCTCGCGGCCGAGATCGCCGACGGTGAGGAGGCGGGTCACCAGCTCTTCTCGCGCTTGACCATCGTCCCGATCCCTTCGTCGGTCAGAAGCTCGATCAGCAAGGCGTGCGGCACCCGCCCGTCGATGATGTGCGCCGTGCCGACGCCCGCGTCCACCGCGTCGGCGCAGGCCCGAAGCTTGGGGATCATGCCGGCGCTGACGCTGTCATGCTCGATCCGTCCGCGCAGTTCGGCGGAGGTCAGGCGGGGCACGAGGCTGGTCTCGTCGGCGACATCCTCGAGCAGCCCGGGCGCTGCGGTCAGATAGACGATCTTCTCCGCCGCCATCGCCACCGCGATCGCCCGCGCCGCTTCGTCGGCGTTGACGTTATACGGTTGGCCCGCCTCGTCGGCGCCGATCGTCGAGACGACCGGGCTCAGCCCCTCGTCGAGCAGCCGCTCGAGCACCGAGGCGCGGACATAACTGACGTCGCCGACGAAGCCCATCGCCGAGTCCCGGGGGGTGACGGTGAGCAGCCCGGCATCCTCGCCGGACACCCCGACCGCCACCGGATCGTCGAGCGCCTCGCGGTTGATCGTTCCGACCAGGTCCCGGTTGATCTTGCCGACCAGGACCATCCGAACGATCTCCAGGGTCTCGGCGTCGGTGACCCTGAGGCCGTCGCGGAACTCGGGCTCCTTGCCGACCCGCCGCATCATCGCGTCGACCTGCGGACCGCCGCCATGGACGAGGACGCAGCGCACGCCGACGCTTCTCAGCAGCAGCACATCCTGCGCCAGCGCCCGGTCGAGGGCTTCGTCGATCGCCGCTCCGCCGAGCTTCACCACGACCGAGCGCCCGTGGAAGCGCTGGATGTAAGGCAGGGCCTGGACGAGGATCGCCGCGGTTTCGGTAGGGGACCTCATGACGTCCTCGAATTCTCTTTGATGTAGCCCGGGCCGAGATCGATGCCGAGGACCTGGGCGCGGCCGGTGCCGAGGCCGAGGGCGACCTCGATCTCGATCCGCTCCCGCTTCATGTGCGCGGCGACGGCGGCCGAATCGTGCTCCGCATTGGCGCCGCCCCGGGCCACGACGGTGCCGCCATAGGCGACGGTCGACTTCTCCGCCTCGAAGGTGATTCCGGCCGAGCCCGCCGCCGCCAGCAGCCGGCCCCAATAAGGGTCGCCGCCATACCAGCTGCACTTGACGAGGTTGTTCTCGGCGATCCGCTTCGCGGCGATCCGCGCCTCGGAATCGGACGCCGCTCCGGTGACCGACAGCGCCACCATCCTGGTCATGCCCTCGGCGTCGAGCGCCATTTGCAGGGTGAGGTCCTCGCACGCTTTATGCACGGCATCGGCGAACTCGACCATGTCCGGGCGCCCGCGGCGGGCCGAGGCGAGCAGGATCGCGGTGTCGTTGGTCGAGGTGGCGCCGTCGACGTTCAGGGTGTTGAACGTCCGGTCCGAAGCGTCGCGCAGGATCCGGGTCATCTCGTCGGCGGTGACGTCCGCGTCGGTGGTGAGGAAAGCGAGCATCGTCGCCATGTCGGGCGCGATCATCCCGCAGCCCTTCGCCATCCCGCCCAGGGTGAAGCCGGAGCCCTCGACCAGGGTTTCCTTGGCCTTGTGGTCGGTCGTCAATATGCCTCTCGCCGCGTCGTGAGCGCCGGCGCGAGACAGCTTCTTCGCGAGCTTGGGAGTGGCCGCGAGGATGACGTCCATCGGCAAAGGTGATCCGATAATTCCGGTCGAGCACACCAGAACGTCGCCTTCCGTCACTTCCAGCGCCCGCGCCGCCGCCGCGCCCATCGACCCGGCGTCGGCGAGCCCGGCGGCGCCGGTGCCGGCATTGGCGTTGCCGCTGTTGACGACGATCGCCGCGGCCCGGCCGCCATTCTCGGCCAGCCGCCGCCGCGAGAGGATGACCGGCGGAGCGACGAACTTGTTCTGAGTGAACACCGCCGCCGCCGCGACCGGGCGCCGGTCCTCGGTAGCGACCAGCGCCATGTCGAAACGCCGCCGCTTGATGCCGGCATGGCAGCCCGAGGCGACGAAGCCTTTGGCGGCGGTGACGCTCATGGATAGACTCCCGCGACCGGCAAGCCGGCCGTCTCGTCCAGCCCCAGCATCAGGTTGGCGCACTGGATCATCTGGCCGGCAGCGCCTTTGACCAGGTTGTCGAGCGCGGCGATCGCCAGCACCCGGCCGGTGCGCCCGTCGTAGCGGGCGGTGAGGTGGACCGCGTTGGAGCCCAGCGTCCATTTGGTCTCGGGCGGGCGCTCCGAGACGTGGATGAAGGGCTCCCCGGCATAGGCCTGGCGCAGCGTCTCGAGCGGGTCGCAGGGGCCCCTGGCGATGCCGTGGCAGGTGGCGAGGATGCCGCGGTTCATCGGCGCGAGGTGGGGGGTGAACAATATCGTGCCCTTCAAGGCCATCTCCATCTCGGCGGTGTGGCGGTGGGTGAGCAGGCCATAGGCCCCGAGGCTTTCGGCGACGGCGTTGAAATGGCTGCTTTCCTTGAGCGCCTTGCCTGCGCCGCTGACGCCGGACGCGGCGTCGACGACCAGGCTGCCGGGCTCGACCAGGGCCATCAGCGGGCGCAGCGCGAGGATCGCGGCCGTGGCGTAGCAGCCGGCCGCGGCCACCGTCGCCGAGCCGGAAATGGCATCTCGGTTGAGCTCCGGAATGCCGTAGACGAAGCGGCCGATCAGGTCCGGGGCCGAATGCGGCTCCCGGTACCAGCTTTCATAGTCCGCGGCGGAATCGAGACGGAAATCGGCGCCGAGATCGACGAAGGGGATGCCGCGCCCGATGATGTCGGGCGCCAGCGCCTGGGAATGGCCGTGGGGGAGGGCGGCGAAGACCAGATCGATTCCATCGAGCGCGTCTTCTGCATAACTATTCACCATGGCGTCCGGATAAGCGAGCGCGAGGTGGGGGTGGACGGCGTCGAGCCGCTGTCCCGCCCGGCTGTCGCCGAACAGCTTCGCCGGGCGAAGACCGGGGTGTTGGGCGCAAAGCCTCAGCAGCTCGGCACCGACGAAGCCCGAGGCTCCCAGGATGGCAACGCGAATCATGAGGGCGGAGCCATGCGCCCTAATGCATAATTATGCAATAACCTGTGTTTTATGCATCAGGTTCGGCCGCCGCGCCACCGGCGGGTTCGAACAGGTCGATCCTGGGCCGGCGCGAATGCCGTTTGTGGCGCCTGCGCCGGCGGGCGGACGGGCGGAAGATGACGACGGCCGTCGCGATGGCGGCGATGACGAGGCAGGCGATGAGGATCGCAAGGGCGTCGGTCATAATGTCCCGCATCGCGGTCGCCTCCCGGGCGCAGCTTAGATCTTATCGTCAGCCGGTGCCAGTCCGCACGGTCCCCCTCCCCATCCGCGACGGGGAGGATTAGAGCACGGCCATGAACCCGCTCTTCGCGAACCTGCCGACGACCGTCTTCGCCCGGATGTCGGCGCTGGCGGTCGAGCATGACGCGGTGAACCTCGGCCAGGGCTTCCCGGATTTCGGCTGGCCCGACGACGTCGTCGGGCGCGCCGCCGACGCGCTCGTCTCCGGATCCAACCAATATGCGCCGATGCCGGGCCTTCCGGAGCTGCGCCGCGCCGTCGCCGGGCATTATTCGGCGCATCAGGGGCTGGAGACGGCGCCGGATTCGATCGTCGTCACCTCGGGCGCGACCGAGGCGCTCGCGGCCTCGCTCATGGCGCTGATCGAGCCCGGCGACGAAGTGCTGCTCTTCCAGCCGCTCTACGATGCCTATCTGCCGCTGGTGCTTCGAGCGGGCGGAGTGCCGCGGTTCGTGCGGCTGACGCCGCCGGACTGGCGGATCGGCGAGGACGCCCTGGCCGCCGCCTTCACCGCGAAGACGAAGCTCGTCGTCTTCAACAACCCGCACAACCCTTCCTCGCGCGTGTTCGGGCCGGACGAGCTTCGGCTGCTGGCGGAGGCCTGCGTCCGGCACGACGCGATCGCCCTGACCGACGAGGTCTGGGAGCATGTCGTGTTCGACGGCAGGCGGCACCTTCCGCTGGCGAGCTTCCCCGGCATGGCGGAGCGGACGGTGAAGGTGGGGTCGGCGGGCAAGATCTTCTCGCTGACCGGCTGGAAGGTGGGCTGGGTGGCGGCACCGCCGGCGCTGGCCGGACCGATCTCGAAGGCGCACCAGTTCCTCACCTTCGCGACCGCGCCCAACTTGCAGGCGGCCGTCGCCTACGGGCTGGGCAAGGAGGCGGGCTGGTTCGAGGCAATGCGCCGCGATTTCGCGCGGGCGCGGGATAGGCTCGTCTCGGGGCTGCGCGACTCGGGGTTCGCGACCCTGCCCGCCGAGGGCAGCTATTTCGTCGGCGTCGACCTGCCGGCCTCGGGGATCGCGGCCGACGACGCGACTTTCTGCGAACGCTCGGTGCGCGAGGCAGGCGTGGCGGCGATCCCGCTCTCCGCCTTCTACGCCGAGCACCCGGTCACCAGCGTCGTCCGCCTGTGCTTCGCCAAGACGCCCGAGACGCTTGCGCGGGGCGTGGAGCGGATGCGGGCGGCGCGGCGGCTGTTCGCCTGATCGGCGCCGGAACTCGGAGCGATCGGGGCCGTGGCGCCGGGGCGAAGTTCACGAAGTTCATGACGTCGTCGAAAAGTGTGAACTTCGCGAGCGGCGAAGCCCGTCGGAAGAGCGGAACATCGGATGCAGGCAGCCAGATCCGTCATCCGGCCAATATGGCACAAAAGAAGAACAAGCAAAAGGCCGGCAATCCCTTCGCCGCGGGTGGGGAGGGAGGATTGTCGACATCGGGCGGGCGAGGCTGGTAGAGGCGCGGAGCCGCCAGACGGAGCTTGCCTTGACCTTCGATTCCCCGGCCGAAGCCCGATCCCTGTTCGGGCGCCTCGGCATTCCGCTCCCGAAGGGCGATCTCGAATCGCGCTCGCCCATCGACGGCGGGGTGATCGGCGCCGTCCCCGCCGCCTCCCCAGCGGATGTCGCGGCCGCCGTCGGCCGGGGCCATGACGCCTTCCTCGCCTGGCGCGAGGTCCCGCCGCCCCGCCGCGGCGAGCTCGTCCGCCTTTTCGGCGAGGTTCTGCGCGAGGAGAAAGAGGCGCTGGGGCGGCTGGTCAGCCTGGAGGCCGGGAAGATCCTGCAGGAGGGGCTGGGCGAGGTCCAGGAGATGATCGACATTTGCGACTTCGCCGTCGGCCTGTCGCGCCAGCTTTACGGCCTCACCATCGCCACCGAGCGGCCCGGCCACCGGATGATGGAGACCTGGCATCCCCTCGGCGTGGTGGGGGTGATCTCCGCGTTCAACTTCCCGGTCGCGGTCTGGGCGTGGAATGCCTGCCTCGCCTTCGTCTGCGGCGATCCGGTGGTGTGGAAGCCCTCGGAGAAGACTCCGCTGACGGCGGTGGCGGTGCAGGCGCTGTTCGAGCGGGCCGCGAAGCGTTTCGGAGGGGCGCCGGCCGGGCTCAGCCAGGTGGTGCAGGGCGCGCGCGAGGCGGGCGAGGCGCTGGTCGACGATCCGCGCGTGGCGCTCCTTTCGGCCACCGGATCGACCCGGATGGGGCGTTCGGTGGCGCCGCGCGTGGCCGCCCGCTTCGGCCGCACCCTGCTCGAGCTGGGCGGCAATAACGGCATGGTGGTCACGCCCTCGGCCGACCTCGCCTTGGCGGAGCGTGCGATCGCCTTCGCCGCGGTCGGCACCGCCGGCCAGCGCTGCACGACGCTCCGGCGCCTGTTCGTCCAAGAGGGGATTTACGACACGCTGGTGCCGCGCCTCAAGCAGGTCTGGGCTGGGGTGCCGGTGGGCAATCCGCTCGACTCCGGGACCCTGGTGGGACCGCTGATCGACGAGGCCGCCGTCGAGGCGATGCAGTCGGCGCTCGATCAGGCGCGGGCCGAGGGCGGCGAAGTCCATGGCGGCGAGAGGCTGGAGGGGCGCTACGTCCGCCCCGCCCTCGTCGAGATGCCGGGACAGACGCCGATCACGCTGACCGAGACCTTCGCGCCGATCCTCTACGTCATGCGCTATGAGGCGCTCGACGAGGCCATGGCCGCCCATAATGCGGCGCCGCAGGGCCTCGCCTCCTCCATCTTCACCAACGACATCCGCGAGGCCGAGACCTTCCTCTCCGCCGCCGGCTCGGACTGCGGCATCGTCAACGTCAATATCGGGCCGTCCGGCGCCGAGATCGGCGGAGCGTTCGGCGGCGAGAAGGAGACGGGCGGCGGCCGCGAAAGCGGCTCCGACGCCTGGCGCAACTACATGCGCAGGGCGACCAACACGATCAACTACAGCCGCGAGCTGCCGCTGGCGCAGGGCATCAACTTCAACATGCCATGACGGGGCGGGTCTGCATTCTCACGCCGGACCCCGCCAGCGAGGGCTTCCGCACCCGCTGGCCGGATGTGCTCGAGCGCAACGCCACGCCGCTGCGCGCCGCGGGGCTGGAGGTCGAGGCCCGCGACTGGGCCAATGCGCGGGATCTCGCCGGTTTCGACCTCGTCATGCCGTTGCTGGTCTGGGGCTATCCGTTCGCGCCGCGGCAATGGGCCGAGGCGGTGGACCGGTGGGAGTCGGAGGGCGTGCGGCTGCGGAACCCGGCCCCGGTGCTTCGCTGGAACATGGACAAAATCTATCTGCAGCGGCTCGCGGAGCGGGGCGCGCCGGTCGTTCCCACCCGCCATTGCACCCAGTTGAGCGAGGCCGTGATGGAAGAGGCGGCGAGGGCGTTCGGAACCGAGCGGCTGGTCGCCAAGCCGCGCATCTCCTCTACCGCCTGGCAGACGATCCGCTGGTCGCCGGGAGCGCCGCTGACCGGCGGCCCCGAAGGCGCGGCGATGGTTCAGCCCTATCTGCCGGAGATCGAGCGGTCGGGGGAAGTGTCGATGATCTTCTTCGGCGGCGGCTTCAGCCACGCCATCGCCAAGCGGCCGCAGCCGGGCGACTTCCGGGTGCAGCCGGAGTTTGACGGGATCATCTCCGGCCACCGGCCCGAGGCGGACGAGCATGACGCGGCGGACCGGATCCTGGCCGCGGTCGAAGAGCCCTTGCTTTACGCGAGGGTCGATCTGGTGCGCGGGCTCGACGGATCGCCGCAGCTGATCGAGCTGGAGCTGATCGAGCCCGATCTTTACCTGGGTTATGAAGCGGACGCGGGAAAGCGTTTTGCTTGTGCGGTGCTGGAACTGATCCGCCGCTGAGCCGCTGAGACGGCCCATGGGCCATGTCGTTCTCCTCGGCGATTCGATCTTCGACAATGCCGCTTACGTGCGCGGCGGGCCCGACGTGGTTCGCCAGCTGCGCTCGAAGCTGGCGGCCAATTGGGACGCGAGCCTGCTGGCGGTCGACGGAGCGACAACCCGCGAGGTCCCGCGCCAGCTGGCACGCCTGCCGAAGGACGCCAGCCACATCGTCGTCAGCGCCGGCGGCAACGACGCGCTCGGCGCCTCCTTTCTGCTCGGCCAGCCGGTCGGGACGGTCGCCGAGGCGCTGTCGCTGCTCGAGACGGCGCAGCACCGCTTCGCCGGGGATTATGGGGAAATGGCCGGCGCGGTCGCCGCGACCGGGCTGCCGGCGGCCTTCTGCACCGTCTACGACACGCCGCCTTCGTCGCCCGACCAGCGCATCATCCGGACCGCGCTCGCCCTCTTCAACGATGTCATCACCCGCGCCGCCTTCGCGCGCGGCGCCGGTCTCGTCGATCTTCGCCTGATCTGCGACGAGGACGAGGATTATGCGAACCCGATCGAGCCTTCCGTCCAGGGCGGCAACAAGATCGCCACGGCGGTCGCCGCCTGGGCATCCGGCGGGAACCCGGCTGGTTACGGAGCCGTTCTTACGGTAAGAGTCACGGAGTAAGCGTAAAACACAACAAGTGCAGGGGAGTAGGAAGATGAATACGCGGACTTTCGCGCTTATATTCGGCATCGTATTTCTGGTCATCGGCGCCGGCGGCTTCATCCCCGGAATAAACCAGGCGGCGACGCCCGACCCGGGGCTGACCATGACTCACGGTTTCGGCCATGAGCTGGGCCTCTTTCCGGTCAACACGCTTCACAACATCGTCCACCTGATCTTCGGAATCTGGGGCATACTCGCCTATAAGAGCTACGGCGGCTCCCGCTCCTATTTCCGGGTCGTCGCGGTGGTCTACGGCCTGCTGACTATCATGGGGCTTCTGGAGCCGACGAGGACCACGTTCGGGCTGGTCCCGATCTACGGCAACGACGTGTGGCTGCACGCTCTGCTCGCTCTCGTCGCCGCCTATTTCGGCTGGGTCAATCGCGACACCGCCGCCGGCGATCGCGCGTGACGCCAAAGCCGTCATCGCGGGCGTAAGCGAAGCAATCCAGCGGCTCAGGCGCCGGACTGGATTGCTTCGTCGCCGCCGCGCAGCGGCGGTTTATCCAGGGCGCCGCCGCAGGCGGCGTCGAAGGGCTCCTCGCCACGACGGAGGATCAAGGCGAAACGGCCCGGTCTCGCGCCGGGCCGTTTCCCTTTTCCTTTCCACGGCTTGGCAAGGCCTTGCCCGGCCGTTCAGCGAGCTTTAATAGGCTATGTCAGGATAATGGCGGACTGCCACGCGGAGTTTTTTCGCGGCCGCCATAATCGGGGATAGACCATGTACAGCCGCAGCTTTCTCGCCCTCCTCGCGCTCGGGGCCGCCGTGCCCGCGACGGCGCAGAACGCGCCCGCCCCCGTCGCTCCGACGGCCGCGGCGCCGGTTGCCCCGACGGCCTCGCCGATCGGCGCCGACTGGTCGCGCGACGACGCCCAGGAGTTGCTCGCTTATATCGAGCGAGTCAACGAAGAGGGGCTTGACCCGGCGGACTACAAGCCGGCCGCGCTGCGCGAGGCGATCGAGGCCAGGGGCGACGCGCTCGACACCGTCGCCACCCAGACCTTCCTGAAGCTCGCCGGCGACCTGATGTTCGGCCATGTCCGCGGCGACAGCCGCATCGACTGGCACGTCAAGGACGACAGCTGGAACGTCTACGACCAGCAGGCCCTGCTCGACCGGGCGGTCAAGGGCGACCTCGCCGAGACGCTCAACTCCCTGCTTCCGACCCATCCGCAATATGCGGCGCTGAAGGGCCTGCTCGCCGACAGCAAGGTCGACGCCAAGACCCGCGACCGGATCCGCATCAACCTCGACCGCTGGCGCTGGCTGCCGCGCGACCTCGGATCGAAATATGTGATCGTCAACGTCCCGGCCTATACCGTGGCTCTGGTCGAGAACGGGCAGACCCTGAACCGCCGCCGCGCCGTCGCCGGCGCGATCAAGACTCCGACGCCGTCCCTGAGCGCGGTGATCACGGGCGCCATCTTCAATCCCTGGTGGGAGGTGCCCTCGAGCATCGCTCCCGAGGTGCGCGGCAAGAAGGGCTATGTCGCGGTCAAGGACGACAACGGCAAGGTCATCCGCTGGCGCCAGCCGCCGGGGCCGTCCAACGCGCTCGGCCGGGTCAAGCTGGTGATGGGCAATCCGCACGCCATCTACCTTCACGACACCAACGCCAAGAACCTGTTCAACCGCCAGGCCCGGGCCTTCAGCCACGGCTGCATCCGCACCGAGGATGCCGTCGGCTTCGCCGAGACCCTGCTCGACGGGACGGAATGGGACCGGGGCAAGATCGACCAGACCCTCGCGACCGGCAAGGCGACGCAGGCCAACCTCGCCGCGCCCGTGCCGGTCTACATCGTCTACTTCACCGTCGCGGCGACCAGCGACGGGCCGCCGATGAGCTATGCCGACCTGTACGGCCGCGACGGCAAGGTGCTGGCGGCGCTGACCGACCGCGGCGCGACGCAGATGGCGTCGTCGGGGCAGTAGGCCCATTCACCGTCATGCCGGGCTCGACCCGGCGGCCGTGGACACGGCGGCATCGAGGTTTCGGCCGGCGGTGTTCATGGATTCCGGCCTTCGCCGGAATGACGAGGAGGCGCCTCCGCTGGTAGTGGCCTGCTTGGTCAGCGTCATGCCGGCGAAGGCCGGCATCCATGAACACGGTCGTTTCAGATTTCGGCCGGCGGTGTTCCTGGATTCCGCCTTCGCCGGAATGACGGGGAGGGTGCATTCCGCCGCGCCTCCGCTTAGGTAGCGGCCTCAGATGGACGCATTCTCCGCCCTTTTCCGGCTGCTCTCGCCCGCCCGGCGGCGGCAGTTCGCGCTGACCTTGCTGCTGATGCTGCTCGGCGCGGCGGCGGAGATGGTGACGATCGGCGCCGCTCTGCCATTCCTCGCTCTGGTCGCCGACCCGGGCAGCGACCTGGTCCCGCCGCGGCTGCTGGCTCTACTGACCGGACTCGGCGGCTCGCCGGTGGTGGGCGCGGCGATCCTGCTCATCGTCGCCGCCCTCGGCGCGGCGATGGTGAGGCTCGCCCTGACCTGGGGAAGCCAGCGCTTCGTGATGGCGGCCGGCCACGACATGGCCGCCGCCGTCTTCGGGCGGATGCTTCGCCAGCCTTATGCCGAGCAGGTGCGGCGCAACAGCAGCCAGACCCTGGCCGCGGTGGAAAAGGTGCAGGGCGTCGTCTTCGGCCTCCTTCAGCCGGCGATGCAGGGGCTGATCGGCGCCTTCATCGCGCTCTGCGTCTTCGCCCTCCTGCTCCGGATCGACGCCCGCGCCGCCGGCCTCGCGGCATTTTCGGTCGCCCTGGTCTATGTCGGAGTGAGCCTTCTCGTCCGGCCACGCCTGCGCCGCAATTCGGAAGCGCTCGCCGGCACCCTGGTCGAGCGCACCCGCACCGTCCAGGAAGGCTTGGGCGGAATCCGCGACATCATCCTCGACCGCTCCGAGCCCCTGTTCGAGGCCAAGTTCCGCGAGCTCGACAGCCGCTACCGCCGCGCCCAGGCGGCGACCCAGTTCGTCGCCGGAGCCCCGCGCTTCATCGTCGAGGCGGCGGGGCTGGTGGCGATCGCCCTCGTCACGCTGGCGATGAGCCTCGAGCCCGGCGGCGTGGTCAAGGCGATCCCGGTGCTCGGAGCCCTCGCGCTCGGAGCGCAGCGGCTGCTGCCCCTGCTCCAGCAGGCTTATTACGGCTGGAGCCTCGCCAGCGGCAACTTCCACGCCTTCCGCGACGTCGTCGAGATGATGCAGGCGCCCATCCCGGAGCCGCAGCCCGAAGCGCCGCCGCTCGCCTTCGAACGCGAGCTGGCCTTCGAGCGCGTGGCGTTCCGCTATCCCGAGGGCCGCTTCGGCCTGGAGGACGTCAATTTCCGGATCCGGCGCGGCGAGCATGTCGGCATCGCCGGCGCCACCGGCGGCGGCAAGTCGACCCTGCTCGATCTGCTAATGGGCCTGCTCGAGCCGGACGAAGGCGCGATCCTGGTCGACGGCCGTCCGCTGGACGCCGTCACCCGCCCCGCCTGGCAGGCCGGCCTCGCCCACGTCCCGCAGGCCATCTACCTCGCCGACGACACGATCGCCGCCAACATCGCCTTCCCGCGCAGGCCGGACGCCATGGACGCCGAGCTGCTGGCGGCGGCGGTGCGCGCGGCCCAGCTCGAGACTTTCCTGGCCGGGCTTCCGGAGGGGCTGGGAACCTATGTCGGGGAGCGCGGCGTGCGCCTCTCCGGCGGCCAGCGCCAGCGCATCGGGCTGGCCCGCGCCCTCTACCGGCGGCCGCGCCTGCTCATCCTCGACGAGGCGACGAGCGCGCTCGACGAAGCCACGGAGAGAGCGGTGCTCGAGGCGCTGCACGTCCTGCGCAAGGACATGACCCTGGTGACGGTGGCGCACCGGGCGACGACGCTGGCGGCCTGCGACCGGCTGATCCGGGTCGAAGGGGGAAGGGTGAGCGAAGATGATCTGCCTCCCCGCCGCGAAGCGGTGGGGAGGGGGACCACCGAAGGTGGTGGAGGGGTGGCCTAGAACAGACCTCCGCCCGGTCACCCCTCCACCCCGCTGCGCGGGGTCCCCCTCCCCATCTGGCGATGGGGAGGCAACTGCGGCTTCCCTCCCGCGTTTCGCCCCCACTCGTGACCGCCACCTTTCCCCAGCTCACCGCCTTCGGACTGCTCGCCGGCATGATGCTGCTCTTCATCTGGGGGCGCATCCGCTACGACATGGTGGCGGTGCTGGCGCTCCTTGCCGCGCTCCTCCTCGGCCTGGTCGAGCCCGCGGACGCGTTCAGCGGCTTCGCCGACGACATCGTCATCATCGTCGCCTCGGCGCTCGTCATCTCGGCCGCCATCGAGCGGTCGGGGGTGGTGGAGGCGGCGATCGGCCGGCTGAGCGGCGGCCTGAGCCGGATGGGATCGCAGCTCTTCCTGCTGGTCGGCTCGGTCACCCTGCTGTCGGCCCTGGTCAAGAATATCGGGGCGCTCGCGATGCTGATGCCGGCCGCCTTCCGGATGGCCAAGCGGTCGGACAGCTCGCCCTCCTGCTTCCTGATGCCGATGGCGTTCGGATCGCTGCTCGGCGGGACGATGACCCTGGTCGGCACCTCGCCCAACGTCATCGTCAGCCGGGTGCGCGAGGAGATGACGGGCGAGCCCTTCTCGATGTTCGACTATACCCCGGTCGGCGTCGGCATCGCCCTGGCGGGGCTACTCTTCCTTCGCTTCGGCTACCGCCTCCTCCCGTCGGACCGCCGGGCGTCTCCGACGATGGGCGAGGCGCTCGACATCGAGGATTATGCGACCGAGGCCGAGGTCCCGCCCGGCTCGCCCGTCGAGGACAAGAGCGTCGCCGAGCTTCGCGAGCTGCTCGAGCAGGGGGTCGAGCTGACCGGCATCCACCGTTGGGACAAGCGGGCGACGGTTCCGCTTCCGGACGCCGTCATCCGCGCCGGCGACGTTCTCATCCTCAAGGGCGAGCCCGAGGCGCTGGAGCGCGTCATCGCTTCCCTCAGCCTCGAGCTCGAAGGCCAGCACCGGGACGCGGCCGCCGCCACCGCATCGTCCAACGTGGGAGTGATCGAGGCGGTGATCGGCCGCGATTCGATCCTCGCCGGGACCGCCGCGGGGCGGGTGGCGCTTCACGACCGCCACGGAGTCAACCTCATCGCGGTGTCGCGGCGGGGCGAGCGGATCACCCGGCGGCTGCGCGACGTCGTGCTGTGCCGCGGCGACGTCGTCGTGCTCCAGGGCGCCCTCGACACCCTGCCCGAGCGGCTGAGGGAGCTGGGCTGCCTTCCGCTCGCCGAGCGCAGCCTCAGGCTCGGCAACGCCCGCCGCGGACTCATTCCGGTCGCCATACTCGCCGCGGCGATGGCCCTGACGGCGGCCGGTTGGGTCCCCGTCGCGGTCGCCTTTTTCGGAGCGGCGGCGCTGATCATGCTGTCCGGCGCGCTTCCCGCGCGCGAGGCCTATGGGCGGATCGAATGGCCGATCCTGGTGATGATCGCCGCCCTCATTCCGGTGTCCGATTCGCTCCGGACGACCGGCGCGACCGAGCTCATCGCTTATCATCTGTCGGGACTGGCGGCGGCCCTGCCGGCCTGGGGCGCCGTCGCCCTGATCATGGTCGCGGCGATGGCGGTCACCCCCTTCCTCAACAACGCCGCGACGGTGCTGGTGATGGCGCCGATCGCCGTCAGCTTCGCCGGCGGCCTCGGCTATCGTCCCGAAGCGTTCCTGATGGCGGTCGCGGTCGGGGCGGGCTGCGATTTCCTCACCCCGATCGGGCATCAGTGCAACACGCTGGTGATGGGCCCCGGCGGCTACCGTTTCGGCGACTATGCGAGGCTGGGCGCGCCGCTGTCGCTGCTCGTCGTCCTGGTCGGAGTGCCGCTGATCCTCGCCGTCTGGCCGCTGCGCTAGGGCGCCGGCGGAGCCTCGGGCAGCTTCCAGACGATCCTGCCGGCGATCTTGTCCGCGACGGGCGCGCCGCCGGAGTCGAGCGCGGGCGTGAAGCGGGCGCGCGACCGGATCAGCCGGCAGGTCGCGTCGTCGAGCGCCGCCGATCCGCTCGAGCGGGTAACCGCGCAGCTTGCGACCCGTCCGTCGGGGCCCACGTCGAGACGGAACCCGACCTCGCCCTGCTCGCGCGCGGCGAGGGCGGCGGCGGGATAGTCTTCGTCGAGGAACAGGCTGGTGAGATTGGCCTTGGCCCGCGCCGGAGTCGCCGCTCCCGGGCCGTCCCAGGCCGCCGCCTCGCCGGCGAGAAGAGCGCCCGCGAGCGCAAAGAAGCCGAGTTTTCGCATTGCCGGTCCCCCCAAGTTTAGGGGGACGAAAGTGCCACGTCGGCCGGAGCGGGGCGATCTGCTGAAATTACGTAGGTCCGGGGCGCCTAGGCGAGCTTGTCGGCGTAGAGGAAGCGGCCGGGGCCGAGGCGGGCGAGGACCTGCTGGAGGCTGTTATAGGGGAGGGCGAAGCAGCCCTCCGAGCGGCCGAGCTTGCCGTGGGCGGCGAGCTGCTCCGGCTCGGCATACCAGGCCGAGTGGACGACGATGGCGCGCGCCTGCGCGTTGCTGTTGCTCCAGTCGAGGCCGGCGAGGCGCATCGAGCGGCCATATTTGCCGTGATAATATTCACCGGTCCGGTAGCCCCCCTGCGACGAGGCCTCGGAGCCGATCTGGTTGGAGAAGCGCTGGAGCAGGCCGCTATGGACCGGATCGGAGCCGCGGCCGTGGGCGACGAGATGGTTGCTGACCCGGCCGGAGGCCGTGTCGAGAAGGAAGAAACGATGCTCGTTGGACGGACGGCTGAAATCCGCGATTCCGACGACGTCGGTGTAGCGGAGCTGCGAGCGGTGGCGCTCGAACGAGGCGCGGGCGCGGGCGAGAAGCCGCGGATCGATCACTCCGTCGACCGCCACCCGGGGCCGCGCCGGGACGGTCAGCGCCTGCTGGATCGGCTGCACCGGAAGCGGCTTCGGCGCCGGATCCTTGAGGCCCGCGACGATCTGGGCCAGAGTCTGGCCCTGGGCCGCCGTGGCCAGGAAGCCGGCCGAAAGTCCGGCCCCAAGCATTTGCCTGCGCGAGTAGATCAAGATTTTCCCCTCAGCTCTGAATTACAAGTTATAGCTTTTGTCCTTAAGTTCCAGTGAACTGGTGCCGCTTCATCCCGTCGCTGCCGCGACTCGCCGCACATTTCCACCCCCTGATGGTTACCGTCCCGTAACGTCGTCGGCGAAGCGTGCCGGGAACCCGGCGGGCCGTGGAAGCGTCTGGTCCCCCACGATGGCAGAGTATGATCGCCTTGAAGTGAAGCCCGGGCTGCCGCCGATGGAGGCGAAGCTGGTCGATTCGCTGCCGGCGGGCGAAGGCTGGCAATACGAGCCCAAGTGGGACGGCTTCCGCTGCCTGGTCTTCCGCGACGGGCCTGAGGTGGCCTTGATGTCGAAGTCGGGCAAGCCGCTCGGCCGCTACTTTCCCGAGGTGGTGGACAATGTGCTCGGAATGGAGGCGGACCGGTTCGTCCTCGACGGCGAGCTGCTCATTCCGGTCGGCGGAGCGCTTTCCTTCGATGCCCTCCAGCTCCGGCTCCATCCGGCCGAGAGCCGGGTCGCCCGGCTGGCGCGCGAGACTCCGGCGCAGCTGATGCTTTTCGACCTGCTCTTCTCCAAGGAGACCAGCTATCTCGACGCGCCGCTCGAGCTCAGGCGCCGCTCGCTGGAGATCATCTACGCCGCCGAGCAGCATGACGACCTGCTGCTCTCGCCCTGCACCACGGACATCGACGTCGCCCGGGGCTGGCTCGACCAGGTCGGCGCGGCGCTCGACGGGGTCGTCGCCAAGCGGCTCGACGGCAAATATGAGCCCGGCGAGCGCGCGATGTTCAAGATCAAGGCGATGCGCACCGCCGACTGCGTCGTCGGCGGCTTCCGCTACGGCACCAGCAGCAAGGAGGTCGGCTCGCTCCTGCTCGGCCTCTACGACGAGGCCGGCCTGCTCCACCATGTCGGCTTCACCTCCTCCATCCCCGCCGAGGAGAAAGCCGCGCTTACCGGGCGGCTCGAGGCGCTGGTCGAGGCGCCCGGCTTCACCGGCGACGCGCCCGGCGGGCCGAGCCGCTGGTCGACCGAGCGCACCGGCGAATGGCAGCCGCTCCGGCCCGAGCTGGTCGCCGAGGTCCGCTACGACCACGTCACCGGCCGCCGCTTCCGCCACGGCACCAAATTCCTGCGATGGCGGCCCGACAAGGCGCCCGAGCAGTGCAGGATGGACCAGCTCCAGCCCCCGTCGTCGGCGGACGCGCTGGCAGCCCAGCTCGGGGCGACGTCGTGAAGCCGGAGCGGATCGTCGAGGGGGTCCGGCTCAGCAACCCGGACAAGGTGCTTTACCCGGAGCAGGGCATCACCAAGGGGCAGCTGGCCGATTATTACGTCGCCGTCGCGGACCGGATCCTGCCCCATCTTGCGTTCCGGCCGGTGACGATGGTGCGCTGCCCAATGGGGCAGGAGACGAAATGCTTCTACCAGCGCCACGCCGGCTCGGGCGTTCCGGAGCAGCTGCACGAGGTGACGATCCCCGGCTTCGACGAGCCCTATCTCTACATATCCGACGTCGCCGGGCTGGTGGCGATGGTGCAGATGGGCGTGCTCGAAATGCATCCCTGGGGGGTGAAGGTCGACGCGCCCGATCGCGCCGACCGGATCGTCTTCGATCTCGACCCGGCCGAAGGGCTCGGCTTCGAGGCGGTGATCGAGGCGGCGCGGGAGGTGCGCGACCGCTTGAAGGCGCTCGGCCTCGTCAGCTTCGTCAAGACGACCGGCGGTAAGGGCCTCCACGTCGTCGTCCCGGTGGACGCGACGGCGCCGTGGAAGGAAGTGAAGAGCTTCGCCAAGGGCGTCTCGGCGGAGATGGCGGCGGATTCGCCGGACAAATATCTGACCAAGGCGACCAAGGCCGACCGCGTCGGCCGGATCTTCATCGACTATCTGCGCAACGATCCCACCTCGACCGCGGTGTCGCCCTACTCGACACGCTCGCGCAAGGGCGCCCCGGTGGCGATGCCGATCCGGTGGGACCAGGTGAAGGCCGGGCTCGATCCCTGCGACTATACGGTGGAGACGGTGCCGGCGCTGGTGGCGCGGCAGCGGAGCGATCCGTGGGCGGAGATGCTCGAGGTGAGGCAGGCGCTTCCGGAGGGGCCTCGCGGCTAATCTTCCTCGAGCTGTCGATCGGACGGCCTGGGCGCGCTGCATTCGCCGACATGACGGCTCTCGAATTGTGCCTTCACGTGGACGACGACCCCCTTCAAGGTCGTCTCGCCTTCGTGCGTGCCGCTCACCGCCGTTCGCGAATAGGTGCCTTCGCCTCTCAGCTCGGCGGTCTCGTCATTGGCCGGGATGCTGCAACGGGTATCGAGCGTCCAGCGGCCGCCCTTCGCGTGCATCCGGCTGAACGAGCAGACCGGGTCGATGACGATTCCGGGCAGGCGCAGGCCATCCCCCGACTCCGGGTCCAGGCAGGCGTTTCTTTCCTGGACCTTGCCCAGGAGGGATTCGATCCGGGCGCGACTCCTGGCCAGCACCGCCGGATCGGCCTTGGGCGAAGGCCTGAAGTCGGCCGCCGTCACCGTGATCCGGGTGCGCCAGGCGCCCTGCTTCATGCCGACGGCTCTGGCGAATTCCTGCAGGGAGCCGAAATCGCCGGGCGCCGAGGCGGCGGCGAGCGGAAGGACGAGGACCGAAAGGAGGGCGCGGCCGCGACGGAGCATCGGCCCGTCCTTATACACTCAAGTATAGGGTTGCCACACTGCCCGGCCTTCCTATCTCGGCGGCGAAGGAGACTGACATGGCGCAAGAGCAGGCGATCCTGGCGGGCGGGTGCTTCTGGTGCACCGAGGCCGTTTTCAACGACGTGATCGGGGTGACGAAGGTCGAGAGCGGCTATATCGGCGGCCACGTGCCGAACCCGAACTACCGTCAGGTGTGCGGCGGCGATACCGGCCACGCGGAGGCGATCCGAGTCACCTACGATCCCGACGTCATCTCCTATGACGAGATTCTCGACCTCTTCTTCGCCACCCACGATCCGACCCAGCTCAACCGCCAGGGCAATGACGTCGGCACCCAATATCGCTCCGCCGTCTTCCCGCTCTCCCCCGGGCAGGAGCAGGCGGTGCACCGCGCCATCGAGCGGGCTCGAGCGGATTGGCCGGCGCCGATCGTCACCACCATCGAGCCGGCTTCCCAATGGTATCCGGCCGAGGATTACCACCAGGATTATTGGTCCGGGGAAGGCCAGCGCAATCCCTATTGCCTCGCCGTCATCCCGCCCAAGCTGAAGAAGCTGCGCAAGAGCTTCGCGCACCGGGTGAAGAGCGAGGCGGCGGCGACGGCCTGAGGTTCCGATCCCCGGGGCTCAGAGTTTTCCCTTAATCTCGTGCAAAACGCTATTAGAATTTATCCTTTTCAACAATAACGTATCCGAAATAAGCCACACTTTCGGCTATTATCCCGAAACTATAAAGGGTTGGCAGGCTCATCACTTGCCAGCGGCGGTCAAGTCGTTCAGCTTCTTGGCCGCGAGTCGTATTGGGGCGACTCTTTTGGGGGAATTTCAATGAAGACGATCCATTCGGCGCTGCTCGCCGGCGCGGCACTATTGCTTGCTCCTTCGGCAGCCATTGCTCAGGACGTGCCGGCCGCTCAGCCGGCCGTGGTCGAGACCCAGGCGGCGGCGCCGATGGCGGCCGAGGCCCTGCTGCCCGCCAACAGCGAAGTCGTCCTCACCATGAACGAGACGGTGAGCAGCAAGTCGCACCGGCTCGGCGAGAAGTTCTCGCTGACCGTCGCTCAGGACGTGAAGGTGAACGACGCCGTCGTCATTCCGCGCGGTACGCGCGCGGTCGCGCAGATCACCCGCCGCACCGGCAAGGGCGGGTTCGGCAAGTCCGGCAAGCTGGACTTCACCGTCCGCTATCTCGACCATAACGGCATGCGCATCCCGCTCGAGGGCCGCCACCACCAGGCCGGCGAAGGCCGGGGCGGCGCCGCCGTCGCGGGCGTCGTCGCCGCCGGCATCGTCGGCGGAATGCTGGTCAAGGGCAAGAGCGCCAAGATCGAGGAAGGCCGCGAGTTCACGGTCCGCACCGTCGAGGCGATCCCGGTGACCCTGGCCGGGAACGGCGCCGCGGTCATCGCCGCCAGCTATATGCCGGCCCGGGTCACCATGATGACCGAGACCGAGAAGCAGCGCAAAGCCCGCGAAAAGGCCGAGAAGGCTCGCGGCAAGAAGGCGAAATAAGCCCGAACCGCGCGCAGAAGGACCTGGAGGAGGGGCGGCTTCGGCCGCCCCTTTTTCATGTCCGCGGCGCGGCGGCCCGTTCGAGGCGGTCGTTGATGGCGAGCCCGATGCCCCGGTCCGGGATCGGCGCGACGGCGATGCGGCGGCGGGGCTGGGCGTCGGCGCTGTGGAGGGCGGCGAAGAGGCGGGCGGCGGCCTCCTCGAGGTCCCCGGAGGGAGAGAGGTTGTCGTCTCCCGCTACCTGGCCGAAGCCGATATGCCATTCGTCGGCGGCCGCCGAGGTGGCGTCGAGGCGGAGCGGTTTGGCGGGAGCATAATGGCTCGCGAGCTGGCCTGGCGCCTCCACTCTCCCCTCCCTGGAAGGGAGGACATCCGCAGCCATGCCGGGGGCATGGCGTGCCTGCTCATGGTGGGTAGGCGAGCGTAGCGAGACTTTTCGTGCGCCGGAGTGTCGGCCGCCTTCGGCGGACCCGCCCCCGGCCCCTCCCTTGCAGGGAGGGGAGAGTGCCGCCTGGAGCTCCTCGAAGCCTATTGGGCCGGGTCTTAACAGCCGCACGCCGCCCTCCTCCACCGCGACGATGGTCGACTCGAGCCCTCGCTCCGTCGCCCCGCCGTCCACGATCAGGGGGATCCGCCCGCCGAGGCTGGCGAGGACATGCCCGGCGCGGGTCGGGCTGATGGTGCCGCTGGCATTGGCCGAAGGGGCGGCGAGGGGACGGCCGGCGGCGGCCAGGAGCGCCTGCATGACGGGGTGGGCCGGACAGCGCAGGGCGATGGTGGGCAGGCCCGCCGTCACCGAATCCGCGAGGCCGCTGTCCACGCGGACGGGAAGGACGAGGGTGAGCGCGCCGGGCCAGAACCCGCGTGCGAGCGCCCGCGCCGAATCCGAGAAGCGCCCGAGTCGCTCCGCCTCCGCGAGGGTCGCGACATGGACGATGAGCGGGTTGAACGAGGGGCGGCCCTTGGCCGCGTAGATGCGCGCGACCGCGTCAGGGCTCGTGGCGTCGGCGGCGAGGCCGTAGACGGTCTCGGTCGGAACCGCCACCGGCTCGCCGGCGCGGATGAGCCGGGCGGCTTCGGCGAGAGCGTCGCCGCCATATCTCACGACACGGGTGTTTTGCGCCTTCACCGCCCCGCGCTATAGCGCCCGTTCCAGCAGCGCAACGGCCCGCGAGGAGCCCAATGACCTACACGCCTCCCGTCGCCGACCAGCGCTTCGTGCTGAACCACATCGCCGGAATGGACGAGCTCGCCGGCCACGACGCCTTCGCCGAGGCGACGCCCGACCTGGTCGACGCCATAATCGAAGGGGCGGGGGAATTCGCCGCGGGCGAGTTCGCGCCGCTGAACCGCGTGGGGGACCAGGTGGGGGCCAGATGGTCGGCCGAGGGCGTGATCATGCCGCCGGGCTTCCGCGAGGCCTACCGGGCCTATGTCGAGGCCGGCTGGGGGACCCTCGCCGGACCGCCGGAGCAGGGCGGGCAGGGGCTTCCGCTCGTCCTCGCCACCGTGGTGATGGAGGATCTGGGCGCGGCCAACATGGCCTTCTCGCTGGTGACGATGCTGAGCGCGGGCGCGGTCGAGGCGCTCAGGCACCACGGCTCGCCGGACCTGCAGGCGCGGTGGCTTCCGAAGCTTGTGACGGGCGAATGCACCGGGACGATGAACCTGACCGAGCCGCAGGCCGGCTCGGACGTCGGCGCGCTCAAGACGAGGGCGGAGCCGGTGGGCGACGGCAGCTGGCGGGTGAGCGGGCAGAAGATCTTCATCACCTTCGGCGACCATGATCTGGCCGACAATATCGTCCACCTGGTGCTGGCGCGGACTCCGGGCGCGCCGCCGGGGACCAAGGGCATCTCGCTCTTCCTGGTGCCCAAGATGCTGCCGGACGGGACCGCGAACGACCTCAGATGCGTGTCGATCGAGCACAAGCTCGGAATCCACGCCTCGCCGACCTGCGTGATGGCCTTCGGCGACAATGGCGACTGCCGCGGCTGGCTGATCGGCGACGAGACGGCGGGGATGCGGGCGATGTTCACGATGATGAACAATGCCCGACTCAACGTCGGGCTGCAGGGCGTCTCGATCGGCGAGCGGGCGACGCAGGCGGCGGTCGCTTATGCCCGGCAGCGCGTTCAGGGCGTTCGCGACGGCCGGCCGGCGGTGATCGCCGATCATCCCGACGTGCGGCGAATGCTGCTGAGGATGACGGCGCTGACCCAGGCGGCGCGGGCGCTTTGCTATTATGCGGCGGGGCAGACCGATCGCGGCACGCTCGGCGACCGGGCCGCGCGGGCGCGGGCGGACCTGCTCACGCCTCTGGTCAAGGCCTATGGCACCGACATCGGCTGCGAGGTGGCGAGTCTCGGCGTGCAGGTCCATGGCGGCATGGGCTTCGTCGAGGAGACGGGGGCGGCGCAGCATTACCGGGATATCCGCATCGCTCCGATCTACGAGGGGACGAACGGCATCCAGGCGGCCGATCTCGTCGGAAGGAAGCTGGGGCTCGAGGGCGGCGAGACCTTGCGGCGGCTGCTCGCCGAGATCCGCTCGGACGGCGGAGGGGCGCTGGCCAAGCTGACGGATGTTGCCGAAGGTGCCGCGGGACGGCTGATGGGGATGGGGGCGGAGGACCGGCTGGCCGGCTCCTATCCCTTCCTGACCCTGCTCTCCACCCTCGTCTGCGGCTGGCTGATGCAGCGGCAACAGAAAGCGGTGGAAAGCGGCGGAATCGCCGAAAATCGCCACTTCGCGGCGACGAAGCGGGCCGCCTGCGCTTATTATCTCGACCATGTCGTCCCCGAGGCGACGGGGCTGGCGGCGCAGGCGACCGCGGGCGCGGCGCTGCTTTACTCCGATATGGAGTTGTTTGCCGGCTGAGCCCGCTTGCCCGGTTAATCCGCAGCTGTCAGTAACTTAGCCGCAGGAGCGCGCCGCCGTGGCGCGGCGGGGGGCCTCCGGATGGTACAGCTTTACGGCCGCTCGGGCGACGAATTCCTCGTCAACACCGTCACTCAGGACGTCCAGTCCGCGCCGCTGACGGTCCGGCTGGCCTCGGGCGGCTTCGTCCTCGTCTGGGCCGACTTTAGCGAAGGCGGCTATTTCTTCACCGTCCGCGGGGTCAAGGCGCAGATTTACGACGCGGCCGGTGCCAGGGTCGGCGGCGAAATCGTCGTCAACAGCTCGAAAGCCGATTGGTGGCCCGACGGTGTCGCGGCGCTCCCGAACGGCGGCTTCATCATCACCTACGACACCGGTGAGGTGACCGCGCAGATGTTCGACGCCGCCGGCGCCAAGATCGGCGGGGAGATCTTCGTCACCGCCCCTGATCCCGCCGTGCCGGCCGATCGGCAGTACAACGCCAACAGTGACGTCACCGTGCTCGCTTCGGGCGAGATCGTGATCACCTGGGACAAGGTGGTCCAGTTCGACGTCGACGTCTATGCCCAGGTCCTTACTCCGGCGGGCGCCAAATCGGGCTCCGAATTCCGGGTGCATGCGCATACCAGCCAGCACAGCAGATATCCTCCATCACCGCCCTCGCCTCCGGCGGTTACGTCGTCATCTGGGACGAGGCTCTCGAATATGGGGGCGGGCTCATCGGGCAGGCCTTCGACGCTTTCGGCGCCCCGGCCGGGAATCTGTTCCGGGTGACCACCACCGTCGAGGGCAGCCAGGGGGCGGCCGCGCTGACCGCCTTGCCGGGGGGCGGCTTCGTCGTCACCTGGTACGACCAGAGCGGGGAGGGCGGCGATGATTCCGGCCCCGCGATCATGGTCCAGGTCTTTGATTCCGCGGGCGCCAAGGTCGGCACCCAGTTCCTCGTCAACAGCGACACTCGCGGAGTCCAGAACATGCCGGCCGTCGCAGGTCTCCCCACGGGCGGCTTCGCGGTCGCCTGGACGAGCGACGCTGTCGGAGGCGCCGACGTCAAGGCGCAGCTATTCGTGCCGCTGTCCGGCGGCCCGACCACCCTCTCCTCAGGGAGCTTCGTCGTCGGCTGGACCGAGTCCGAGGTGGGGGCGAGCAGCATCGAAGGGCGGGTCTTCACTTTGGCCGACACGGCCAGCACCCTGCTGGTCGGCCCGGGCGGCTTCCCGACCATCCAGGCCGCGGTCGACGCGGCGCGGGACGGCGACACGATCGTGATCGCGGCCGGTACCTACGCCGAGAATGTCGACGTCGACAAGAACGTCACCATCCTCGGCCCCAACCAGGGTATCGGCGGCACCGCCACGCGCGGCGCGGAGGCGGTGATCGACGGCATGGTGACGATCTCGGCCGCGGGAGTGACCGTCGACGGGATCCGCTTCGTCGGCCGCGGGCTCAGCCCGCTCGGCGGCCACGACGCCGTCGTGGTGCTCGCCGACGACTTCACCGTGACCGACTCGATCTTCGACGCGATGATAGCGGCGAACTCCGCGGTGAAAACCGCGATGGGAATCACCGGCCTCGAGATTTCGCACAACCTCGTCCAGGGCTATTTCAACGGCATCTTCATCGCACCGGGCGTGAGCGGATCGGTCCACGACAACCGGTTCCAGGGCGATGCGGGCGCTTTCAGCCTCGGCGTCGGTCTGGACTCCCTGAGCTCGCAGGTCGCCATCGCCGACAATGTCTTCGACGGCATCGAAGGGGCGTCGATCGCTCTCAGCCCGTTCGGACCGAATCCCGTCGATATCAACAGCTACGTCACGGGCAACATCTTCACCGACGGCGGCACGGCGCATCCGGTGCTGATCCTTCCGACCAGAGACAGCCCGAGGATCATCGGCACCGACCATGGCGAGCTGTTCGCCGGCCCGGAGGGAGCCTCCGGCTACGGCGATCCCACCATCGCCTTCAGCTTCGACGGCCGCGGCGGCGACGATCATGTCACCGGCGCCGGGCAGGGCGACAGCCTCAGCGGCGGCACCGGCAACGACCAATTGTTCGGCAATGGCGGCAACGATCTGCTGGACGGCGGCTCGGGCGCCGACTCGATGCGGGGCGGCACCGGCCACGACACCTATGTCGTCGACGACGCCGGCGACGTCGTCGAGGAGAATGCCGGCGAGGGCTCGGACGCGGTCCGCACCTCGCTCGCCGTCTACAGCCTCGCGGCCTTGCCCAATATCGAGGCCCTCATCGGCACCTCCGCCGC
>Ga0196965_1000256_pt1 | contig 37071 bp, 26 predicted proteins | sample S1_20metaG_FD_148668 | JGI IMG/M metagenome (GOLD analysis project Ga0196965, IMG submission 148668) | Soil microbial communities from Anza Borrego desert, Southern California, United States - S1_20 | ecosystem: Environmental > Terrestrial > Soil > Desert | place: USA: California | collected...
TTGAGTTTGTCTCTCCTAACAATTATTTGTAAACTTGTTTCAGGACAATTATTCAATTGTAAACTCTATTCAGGATTTAATGTTAAACCTGTAAACTTTTTTTAGGACGAGACAAGCTTTTCAATGGTGTTTTAAAACACTTTTTGACTTTTCCAATAATTCTTCAAAAAAATATTAATTTTTGGTCAAGACTTGCTCAAGACTGCTCGAGACTGCTCAAGACTGGTCAAGACTTGTACTTTTTTAAGGACGTAAGGTATGAGGTGTTAGGTGGACTAAATTGTGGCTTGCTTGCAGCAAAAAGAATTTGTGCCCTTTATTAAGGGAACCTGCTGACAAGCATCGTCGCTTAAAATTATCTACAGATTTTAAAAATATTTTATAAAGCGCTCATTGAATGATATGACCTCGAAGCTTATCCCGCCTTTTCAATAACAATTGCAGAAGCACCTCCTCCACCATTACAAATTCCGGCTACACCTATTTTTCCACCTTTTTTCTCCAGCACATTAGCAAGGGTTGTAACAATCCTTGCGCCACTGCAACCTAAGGGATGACCTAATGACACCGCGCCTCCAAAAACATTTACCCTTTCTTTGTCCAGGTTCAGCTTCTGATTGTTGGCAATGGCCACCACTGAAAAAGCTTCATTAATTTCATAAAAATCAACCTTTGAAGGTTCTATTCCTGCCGCTTTAATTGCTTTAGGAATCGCAAGAGAGGGTGAAGTGGTAAACCATATCGGCTCCTGCTCAGCATCTGCAAAACCCAGTATTTTAGCTATTGGCGTCAAGCCTAATTGCTCGGCTTTTTCTTTGCTCATTAAAACCAAAGCAGAGGCACCATCATTTAAAGTTGAAGCATTGGCTGCGGTTACCGTACCATCACTTTTAAAAACAGGTTTTAAGTTAGGGATCTTATCAAAAAATACATTTTTATATTCTTCATCTTCAATGACTTTTAAAGCCTCTCCCTTTTTCTGAGGGATTTCAACAGGAACAATTTCATCTTTGAACATTCCCTTTTCCGTGGCGGTGGCAGATCTTTTATAGGATTCTATGGCATACTCATCTTGCTGTTGCCTGGAGATCTTCATCTCTGTGGCCGTATTTTCAGCAGCCATTCCCATATGAAGGTTATCATAAACATCAATAAGCCCATCCTTTAGTAAACCATCTATCAGCTTTCCTTCTCCCAGTCGGTAACCCGTTCTGGCTTTGTCCAAATAATAGGGCACATTAGACATGCTTTCCATACCGCCTGCAATAACCACATCCCTAAAGCCGAGCATGATTGCCTGCGCTCCGAACATTATGGCTTTGGCGCCTGATGCACACACTTTATTTATGGTAGTACAAACAGTTTCAGGTTTCAAACCTGCATAAATTGCGGCTTGCCTGGCTGGGGCCTGACCGACGTTTGCAGAAATTACATTTCCCATAAATACTTCTTCCACCATTTCCGGGGCAATTCTTGCTTTTTCCAATGCACCTTTTATGGCAGCAGCGCCTAGTTGAGTGGCTGTAACTGAGGTCAAAGCCCCCCCGAAGCTTCCAATGGGAGTCCTGACAGCGGAAATTATATATACTTCTTTCATAGTTATTGGCTTTTTGGGCTGTTAGCTTTTAGCTCTCAGCTGTAAATTATTTACTATTAACAATTTTGGTTAGTAAAGATCACAGCAAATATAAGTGACTGAGTCCTGATTCTTTCCTGATTCATATTCCACCCGACCTTAAGGATGTGACCATTTCAATGCTTAAATTTCTCGAGAGAATTCCCCCGTCATTCGTCATTTGTGTCTTGTCATTTCATTCACCCTACCAATCCGGCTTTGTTCTATCCGGTACGTATACTGGTCTTTTTTTCCTTTGCTGGAGATACTGAACTTCATTGCTTCTCATCGCTTCTAAAATCATCCTTGCCTTTTCTTCAGAAAGGTTCAGCTCTTTAAGTTTCCTGGCCAATTCCTCCTTTTTTTGTTTATTTAGTTCTTCTTCACTTTGCTCCTGGCCTTCACCCTCTGCTTGCTTCTCTTTATTATTTTCCGGATCTCCTTTACTCCCTTTTTCTTCCTTTTTCTCTGCATCATCTTTGGTGTCTTCCTTTTCTTTCTTGTCGTTCTCCCCGCCTTTTTGTTTATCCTCTTGATTCCCTCCTGTCTTTTGCTGATCCTGTTGCTTGTCCGACTGCTGATCCTGTTTATTTTTATTCTGTTGCTGATTTTGCTGGTTTCGCTGCTGCGCTTGTTTTTGTTTTTCCTGCTCCTGTTTCTCTTGCTCCTTCTTCTCCTGTTCCTTTTTTTCCTTCTCTTCTTTCTTCAACTCCTCATATAATCCTCTCAACCTTGGATTAGTGGGATCTTTTCTTAACCCATCCTCTACACTTTCTATTGCTTTGTCCATTTTCCCCTGAATATAAAAATTGGCTGCCTCATTAAACGCCAATTGAGTGTTTTGAGCAGTACACAAGACCGAGCTCAGAAAGAATAGAAAAGTTATATAAAAAAATATCTTCATGATATAAGGTTTCAGCTATCAGCAGTTAGCTATCAGATCATTTATTTTCCAAATTTTGAAATACTTTATAAACATTTTTAATAAACTCATATCAACCTCCTATCGCACTCGTCCTTGAAAAGAAGGGGAAAGAAATGGCGCTGAAAACGTCAAAACATCTTAAAGTTTTGACAAATCAGCGATCACTTTAAGGCGGTCAATAAAATCCTTATAGTACAACACAGTCTTATCCTTTTTTGCTCCCTCTGTCATTAAATTATACGCTTCCTCATACTTGTAACTGCCGGATAAAGACTCAGCCTGGGCTTTTAATTTTTTTGCAAATGCAGAGGGTTCAAATGGTTTTTGTTTTTGATCCTCCTGGTTCTTGTCCTTATTTTCTTTATTTTCCGGTCTGTTAAGCAACATGGTAACCAATTCATAGTTGTACCTGGCTTCTCCGTTTTGCGGCAGGGCTTTTAAGGCGGCTTTAAAATAATTCTGCGCCATATCGAGGTTTTTTTCCTTAAAAGCCAGGAGCCCCAGCTGATTATTTGCAATAGATTTTATAGAATTATCCCCTGCATTTACTAAGGCGCCGTAAACTTTTTTCGCCTGCACGCTATCCTTCATCCTATAGTAGCAATGGGCTTTATTAATCAAAACAGGTTCCTCTTTTACTTCAAATGAATCGGTAAGTATTTTATAATGCGTCAAAGCCTCTTTATAATTTCCCTCCTTAAAGGCCTTTTCTGCTGCTGATTTTTCTTTATTTATCCTGGCCGTCTTATGCACCTCTCCTCCTGACAAAAAAAGCAAGATCAGCAAAATAACTCCTGTCTTCATAGCTTAACGGTTTTAAAATTTATTGCCGCATCAAAGACCATCAAAATAAATGCTGCAAACAAAAAGTAAAAATATTTATTTGCAGAAGCGTCAATTTTCCTCACATCTTTAACTTCTCCCTCCACCTGATTGATGGCATATATCAATCGAGGAACTTCATTCTCCTTTTCATTGATCTCAAAATATTTTCCTCCTGTTTCCTGGGCCAGTTTTCTTAAGGAAGCGGAGTTGAGGGACGTGTTGACAATATTTCCTTTCTTATCCCGCTTATAGCCACCTCCAGCTAAGGGAATCCTACTCCCCGTCTGTGTACCGATACCTAAAGTAAACAGCTTTATTCCCTCATCCTCAATATCTTCAGCTACTTCCATCGTTTCATCACCGAAGTCTTCGCCGTCGCTTACCAGTACAATTACTTTGGATTGTTTGTTGCCCAAAGTATCTCCTTCGGTAAGTTTTTTCAAAGACATTTTCAAAGGTGGACCGAAATCGGTACTGGAATAAGGTAGCAAACCGGTAGATAAAGATTCTATAAACAGCACCAGCGCACTTTGGTCAAAAGTGGGAGGACACTGTACAAAAGCTTCGGAAGAAAAAATGATCAACCCTATTTTATCTGTATTAAAAGCATTCACTATTTTCTTAAGCTCAAATTTCATCCTTTCCAACCGACTGGGTTCAATATCAGTAGCATTCATTGAATGAGAGAGGTCCACACAAATAAAAATATCCTTTCCTATGGCTTTGACTTCTTTTTTGGCCTCACCAAAAGAAGGCCCTAACAACGATATAATAATCAGCAGGAAATATACTGTGCGAAGAAATAACTTACCCAGCAGGTTATAAAAATTAACCTTTATATCCTTTGATATTCTGAAATATTTATAGATAAAAATAATGTAGAGGAGAAAGAAAACCATAACAGCTATCAACTCCGGCCAACCTAAAGATTTAAGGAATTCCATTTAAATCTACTTTTTGTATTATTTAATCTCTAACGATAAGATTCAATAATAAATATTTTAAAGAAAAGGGAAAAATAAGTGATGTGATAATTTGTTGATGTGCAAATTTGGTAATGTGAGTATTTGATGATTGATGACGCCGGATTAAAAGGAAGTGGGAAGATGGAAGTTGTCAATGTCTGAATCACAATACTAAAACATAAAATTGGTTAGATTTTATTTAAGCATTGCAGTAATTATCAGAACGTTATTCTATTGTGGATAAATAATTCAAAATATATTTTCTATGGATTTGCATAGATAAAAAGGATTGAGCTATATTTGCAACTCGTTTTTAAAACGGAGAGGTGCCTGAGAGGCCGAAAGGAACAGTTTGCTAAACTGTCGTACTGGCAACGGTACCGAGGGTTCGAATCCCTCCCTCTCCGCGCTGAGAATGTAAATTAGAAATGTTAAATTTTAAATTACTATAATTCTTAATTCAACATTTAGAATTTAACATTTTCAAAAATAAAAACGGGGTGTAGCGTAGTCCGGTCATCGCGCCTGGTTTGGGACCAGGAGGTCGCAAGTTCGAATCTTGCCACCCCGACAAAAGCCTTCAGTTTTCTGAAGGCTTTTTTATTTTTATAGCTTCCCGCTTTCAACTTCTTTTGGATCAGGGATCAGTCGGAATTTCTAAGGGGGAGTAGGATAGTTTAAAAACGGAAGGCTCTGGAAATAAAAAGTGGGGGATAGCTCCGCACTTTAGTCCATCTTAAAATAATACCAAATATGCCTACATTGGAGCTACATTGAACCTCCATCGAAGGTACAAAATGCTAGGAAGGCAGCTTAAAAATTAGAATAAAACAAAATCTGGACTGTTAAAACGGCGTGAAGAAATAAACCTGACAGTTTTCGCTGTCCATCTAATTTATTATCTGAGCCATTTATTCCCCCAACTTTTCTGATTGATCCCCCTTTTTCCGCTTAATTCCTGTTCCCTAATACCAAAACCTAGTGGCGACCGATTTAGATCGGAAACGTAAATTTGCCACTAAAAAATTTGCGCAAGCAAATTATTGCGAATACATTTGCAAGCATATACTTGCATATTTAATTATGGAGACCAGGAGAGATGTTTTTCAGGCTATAGCAGATCCTACAAGAAGAGAAATTATCAATATGATTGCTAACAAATCATTAAACTTAAACGCTATTGCAGAAAATTTTGATGTGAGCCGGCAGGCCATTTCATTGCATATTAAAATTTTAACAGAATGTGGACTTATTGCGGTTAAAAAACAAGGCAGGGAAAGGCTTTGCGAACCTAACCTGGAAAAACTCAATGAAGTATCAGAATGGGTGAACAAATACAAAAAATTCTGGAATACAAAATTGGACGCTTTAGAAAAATTCCTGGACGATACCGCTCAAACCGACAATCGATGACACAATAACTCAACAAAATATAAATACGATGGAAACCAAATTAGGAAAAGTAACTAAAGAAGCGGATGGCTTCAAAGTAAATTTTCAGAGGGAGTTAAACCATGATATTCAAACGGTTTGGGAAGCCATTACCAATCCTGAAAAACTCAAGATATGGTTCACTGATTTTGAAATGGAATTTAAACCTGGAGGTAAATTAACGATTTGGTTTAGAGATGAAACAAAGTCAGCAACTTATGGAGAGATCGTTAGTATTGATCCTCCAAATAAATTTGTATTTACATGGGAAGGGGAATTGGCCATTTGGGAATTATTTCCGGTAGGAAAACACAAGTGCAAACTAGTCCTTAATTACAGCAAGCTAAGCGATGAATATGCAGTAAGTGCTCCTGCCGGTTTCCATACTTTGCTCGATCATCTGGAGGACATGTTAAATGGCAGCACAATATTTTATCCATTTGGCACTGAAGGGAATGACCCGGAGCACTTAAAACTGCAAAAAGAATATGTCCGCATTATTTATAAGGACTTTCCTGAGCTAAAAAGATTAGAACCTATAATTATAGAGAGAACATATAATGCGCCGGTTGGAAAAGTGTGGAAAGCCATAACAGATAAAGATCAAATGAAACAATGGTATTTCGATCTATCTGAGTTTAAGCCTGAAGTAGGATTTGAATTTCAGTTTAAAGGCCAGGGTCACAAAGGAGAGCAATATATACATCTATGCAAAATCACTGAGGTAATAGAGGAAAAAAAGCTGACCTATAGCTGGAGTTACGAAGGTCTTGAAGGCATTTCCTATGTTTCTTTTGAATTGATGGCTGAAGGGAGTCAAACAAAACTAAAGCTGACTCACAAGGGACTACACTCCTTCCCTGCCAATAATCCTGATTTTGCAAAAGAAAGCTTTAACGCAGGATGGACAGAACTAATCGGGACGTTGCTTAAGAATTTTGTTGAGAAGTAAGGTAGCTGCCTTCAGGAGTGTAGGCTTTCTGCTTTATTTAATTCAAAACTTAATGTTTCAGCATCCTGTGGTCGACAGGATACTGAAACACGAGTGAAGTCGCAAAGTTTATGCTTTTTCTTCTGATTTTTAAGGCAACATGACCTCAAAAAAGATATGCCGTTACTCATTACCCGCAGCTTTTACATAAAAATCTCCTTTATAAAGATAATATCATCAGTAGGGATCTGATAAGTAATATATTCTGCTGTCAATATAGTGAGCGCTACTACCTTGTATTGAAGTGTACCGCACTTTTCTCTTGTTCTTCCCACCAATCTGCCTATAAATTTAGGTCCGAGTATTCTGTATAAATTGCTTTCCTTTTCTAACACAGCTTCAACTTTCTTGTTGTTAAGCTCTTCTGATAGTTTTTCAAGATCCATTTTTATTGTTGATTTCTGTTTCATTGATAACGGATGAAGGTAGTTTTATATTCTAATATTTTTTTTCTTTTTTTAGGAATCCGCCTATCATAAGGTCGGTCAGCCCTGTATATTACAATCGTACTGCAAGGTCATTTCTAAATCAGTTTGTTCAATTTTAACATTGCCCAAAAGTACCTTTAAGACAAATTGTCCTTTAAAATATGTCATAATTTCAATTGGCATAAAGCTTGTTTTTTCTTAAATAATTTGTAAAACACTTAAAAAAAGGAGGTAAGTATGACAATAATCAGAAGATTAAATGATCTGCCTACTCAAATAAACCGCACTTTAGGCAGGGATTCGGCAGAATTGTTTGGATGGAACGCTTATGTAGGTTCTACAGTTCCGGCTGTTAACATTCTAGAAACCAATGATGAGTTTGAAATAGAAGTTGCAGCGCCAGGCTACACAAAAGAAGATTTCAAAGTAGAACTTCAACAAGACAAGCTTATCATCTCAAGCAGCAAGGAGCCAAAGGTACAACACGGTAATGACATCAAATACACTAAACGTGAATTTGACTACGGTAATTGGGAGAGGATTTTCACTTTGCCAAATACAGTTCAAACCGATAATATTATCGGGCATTATGAAAATGGCATTTTAAGCCTTTCTGTTCCAAAAAAAGAGGAAGCAAAGGTTAAACCGCCTAAAACAATAGAAATTAAATGATAGGAGACAATTGATTTTTCATTGCCTCTCAATTATTAATGTTTAAACTATTAAAAAAGGAGGAGTTATGTCTTTAATAAGAAGATCCAATGATTTTTTCCCTAGTTTTTTTGATGGCTTTGGGAAAGATTTTTTTGACGATTTGATGCCCTTCAATTCTAATCAGTCCCTTCCGGCTGTGAATATAATGGACAAGGAAAATGAATATAGAATTGAAGTGGCTGCTCCAGGACTGAAAAAGGAGGACTTTAAGGTTAATATGGAGGGCAACATTCTGACTGTGCAATCAGAAAAGGAAACCAGGAAAGAAGAAAATAATGAGAAATATGCACGAAGAGAATTCGGCTATAGCTCATTTACCAGATCATTTACCTTACCTGAGGGTACGGATGCAGAAAACGTAAATGCTTCTTACAATGATGGCATTCTATCCATCCAAGTTCCAAAAAAAGAAGAAGCTAGAAAGAAAGTCCCAAAACAAATTGCAATAGCTTAAGCAAAGCAAAAGGCCTGGGTTTAAACTCAGGCCTCTTTATTATTTTCGTATTTCGTTATTCTAAACTATTCCCTGAGCAATCATCGCATCTGCAACTTTTACAAAACCGGCAATATTCGCTCCTTTTTCATAATTAATATAGCCTTCATCTTCACGGCCATACTTCACGCAAGCATAATGGATTTGTTCAATGATTTGTTTAAGCTTACCATTTATTTTTTCCCGACTCCATGAATAACGAAGTGAATTCTGGCTCATCTCTAAACCTGAAACAGCTACCCCACCAGCATTAGCGGCCTTACCTGGAGCATATAAAATCCTGGCTTCTTCAAACACATGAATGGCTTCCGGAGTAGAAGGCATATTTGCACCCTCTGCTACACAATAGCAGCCATTTTCTACCAAAGTACGTGCATCATTTCCATCCAATTCATTTTGTGTGGCATTTGGAAAAGCGATATCACATTTTATCCCCCATGGCTTTTTACCTTCAAAAAACTCACACCCAAATTTATTTGCGTATTCTTTTATTCTCCCTCTCCTTACATTTTTAAGATCCATAATATAAGCCAGCTTTGCCGAATCAATTCCCTGAGGATCATATATAAAACCTTCGGAATCAGACATGGTAAGTACTTTAGCGCCCACCTCTATACACTTTTCAACAGTATATTGGGCCACATTACCTGAACCGGAGATGACGACGTTCTTCCCTGCGAGACAGTCAGCGCGATATTTCAGCATTTCTTCAGCAAAATAAACCACACCATATCCAGTAGCTTCCGGACGTATCAAGCTTCCCCCCCATTCATGTCCTTTGCCGGTAAGCACACCGGTAAATTCGCCCTTTATGCGTTTATATTGGCCAAAAAGAAAACCGATTTCCCTGGCACCAACGCCGATATCTCCGGCAGGGACATCAATATCAGCACCTACGTGACGGTACAGCTCAGTCATAAAACTTTGGCAAAATTTCATTACTTCGGCATCAGACTTTCCTTTGGGATCAAAATCCGAACCCCCTTTACCCCCACCCATTGGAAGACCGGTAAGGCTGTTTTTGAACACTTGTTCAAAAGCCAAAAATTTAAGTACGCTTAAATTAACTGAAGGATGAAACCGTAATCCTCCTTTATATGGACCAATTGCACTGTTCATTTGTATCCTGAAACCCCTGTTTATTTCCACCTCTCCTCTATCATTGAGCCATGGCACCCTAAAAATTATTACTCTTTCAGGCTCAGCAATCCTCTCCAGGATTTTATTCGTTTTATACTTTATGTGTTTTTCAGTAAATGGAATTATCGATTCAGCTACTTCGAATACCGACTGCAAAAACTCGGGTTCATTAGCATTACGAAATTCAATCTTCTGCATAAATTCATTAACCAGTGCATCCATTCTTTTTTGATAATATTAAAAACATGAAAAAAAACACAATATTAAACCCCAAAAAGTAGATTTGCTTTACTTTTATGTGGTTTTCCTATAAAAATCGTAAGAAAATTTGGCTGAAGATTAAATTTTCACAACAAAAGGCAACTAAAATACTAATTCTTTAAGAATTTCTTCCGTGGTTAATAAAATTATCATAGAAAATGGCAGCCTCAATTATTTCCCATTTCAGAAGGCGTTTTACCATATACTTCCTTGAAACATTTTATAAAATAGGATACGCTGTTGAAACCAACCTCATAAGACACTTCAGAAGTATTGCCAAATTTATTTTTTATAAGTTCCGATGCTCGCTTTAATCTGATGTTCCTTATAAACTCGCTGGTGGACTGATCAATCAAGGCTTTTAATTTTCTGTGAAGCTGTGAACGGCTCATACCTATTTCTTTTCCAAATGCATCTACACTGAAATCGGGGTTTGACATGTGTTTTTCAATGATGGCCATACATCTGTTAAGAAAATTTTCATCCACGGAAGTGATGGCGATTTCTGACGGCTGAAGGGTAATTTCCCGGGTAAACCTTTTCCTTAATTTTTCTCTTTGATGGATCAGATTTTTAACTCTTACCTGCAACTCTTTCAGATGAAAAGGCTTTGTAATATAGTCATCAGCGCCTGTTTCAAAACCCTCCAGTTTGCACTCCTGGCTTGCTTTAGCTGTCAATAATATCACGGGAATATGGCTGGTTTTTTCATTGGTTTTCAAAAGTTTACACAACTCCTGTCCATCCATTTCGGGCATCATAATGTCGGAGATCACAAGATCAGGAATATTTGTTTCTGCCGCAGTCAATCCACTTCTTCCATTTTCTGATTCAAGTATGACATACTCCTTTCCAAATGCACTTTTGATGTAGTCCCTTATTTCATGGTTATCTTCAACTATTAAAACAATCGGTTTTTCCTTTGGTTTTAGATGGTTGAAGTTTGGAGAATGATTCTCGGAAGCAGGCTCGTCATTAATAACAGAGGCACCAATTACACCATTGTTTTCTGATTGCAAAACAACGCAGTTTTTAACAGTAAGCATCTGGTTATTATAGCTTTTTTCCAATTCTTTTATTTCAATTGGGAATTGCAAAAGAAATACCGACCCTTTGCCTTCATTGCTCCTCACAGTTATCTTTCCATGAAGAAATGAAACCAACTCCTTCAATAATGCCAGTCCGATTCCTGTTCCTTCATAAGCTTTAGAAACATTATCTACCTGGTAGTAGCGGTTAAAAATCTCACCTATTTTTTCCTCAGGAATTCCGATGCCATCATCTAAAACCTGCAAAAACAACTCGTTTTCGTTAAAGTCAACGGATACTTCTACCGATCCTCCTTCCCTTGTAAACTTTAAGGCATTTGAAAGCAGGTTATTCAAAATTTTCTCGAGCTTATCTTTATCAAAAGAGGTAATAAGCTTTTCGGCCGTTGTTAAAAAATGAAGCTCTATGCCTTTGCTAACCGCTAAGGAAGAAAATGACATGGTACAGGTACGGAGGAAACGAACAATATCTCCTTCCTCCAATTGAAGCGTTATGTTCCCCGACTCAAGTTTGGAAAAGTCCATCAACTGATTGATCAACTCAAGAAGCCTTTGAGCATTTCTGCTGACCATATCAAGATTCCTCTTAATTTCTTTTTCTCCTATTGTATCTGACAAAGAGGTGGCCGTCTCAAGGGGGCCTAGAATTAAGGTAAGGGGAGTTCGGAACTCATGGGACACATTGGTGTAAAACCTTGTTTTTATCTGATCTATTTCCTGAAGTTTTTTCGATTCAAGCCCTTTTAGCTTAAGCTCGTTCTGAAGTTTTTCCCTATGGGTAAAGTATTTCCAAATCAGGTAAATGGTGCCAGTTGTCAAAAGGAAATAGATTAAATAAGCGAACCAGGTTTTATAAAACGGTGGATGAATTACAACCTGAAGGGAGGTTCCTGTTTCATTCCAGACACCATCATTATTGGAGCCCTTAACTCTAAAGACATACTTTCCGGGATTGAGATTGGTGTAGGTAGCTATTCTTTTAGTACCAGAATAAATCCAATCTTTATCAAATCCTTCCATTTTATAGGCATACTTATTTTTTTCGGGAAGAGAATAATTCAGCGCAGCAAACTCGAAGGAGAAGACATTTTGATTGTGTAAAAGTTCTATTTTTTTAGTCAGGGAAATTGGAAGTTTTAGGTAGTAATTGATAGAATCAATTTTGTTTTCTACCGCAACAGATTTGTTAAAGATTTGAAAATCAGTAAACACTATAGGCGGAATCGTTTTATTTTCTTCCAGATCTTCAGGGTAAAAATGATTAAAGCCCTTCATGCCGCCAAAGTATAATTTCCCATACTTATTCTTAAAAGCAACAAAAGGATTAAACTCATTATGAATCAGACCATCTTTTGTAGTATATGTTTTTATTTTTCCAGTTTCGGGGTTAAGGACGGCAAGGCCTTTATTAGTACTTATCCAAATATCACCCTTCTTATCCTCGAGCAGGGCAACAACCTCATTATTGGGCATCCCATTGTTCTCATCATATATTTTTGTGATTTTTTTTGAATGTTTGTCTACTAAAAATAATCCTCTACCTGAAGGGGCCACCCAAAGATTTCCAATTCTATCTTCAATAATTGAACTGATTCGTGCTTCCAGAGGCTTACCTTCATGCTCCAATCCATATTCTGTAATTTTTCTTGTGGTAAGGTTTAATTCTCCTACAATTCCTTTTTTACCGGCCATCCAAATGTTATTGCTCAACCCTGGAAAAAGGCAATAAATAACCCTTAGATTCTTACTGGTCGTGATGTCTTCTATTTGGTTTGTCAGAGGATCTACCGCTTTCAAACCCTTACCTGAGGAGACCGCGTAGATTTTGCCGTCTTGTCCATTTAGAAGGGTATAGCCATTTGGAAATTCAAATTGCATTACAAATTTTTGCTTTTCCTGCGAAAACTTGCTCAGCCCTGCATGTGGATGTACGGACCATATATTTCCATAATTATCTTCAACCAGGCTGAATTGAAAAAAAGTTTTATTGTTAAAATTCTTTACCTTATTGGTTGAAGGATCCCACCGGGTAACTCCCTTGGAACCGTTTACAAACCAAACTATCCCATTCTTATCCTCAATAAGGCTGGTAAGATTATCAGAATAATAATCATGGTAAGTTTCAAATTTGTTGACCGAGCCATCAAATTTATTAACTCCTCCGCCATATCCTCCTATCCACATGATACCAGTGTTATCCCGATAAATTGACATTAAATCATCGGTATTGATAGAGCTTGGGTCTAATAGATCTTTCTTATAAAAAGTAATTTTCGTCCGTTCTTTATTGATAATCGCGAGACCTTTACCGAACGTACAAACCCACAAGTTTTGATAGACATCTTCCGAAAGATCATAAATCGGGGTATCTTCAAATTCCTTGAAAGGAAAGTCGACAGTATACTTGGTGTCTTTCTCATTTAACTTGCTGAGTCCCATTTCACTGGCAATCCAAATTGCACCGCTTTTGTCTTTAAAAGAAGCGGTGAGAACAGGTAAATCTTTTTTATTCTGTAAACCTATTTTTTCAAATTTTCCGGTAGAATCAATTTTTTGTATGCCTGAAACCGTTACAATAAATAACTCATTTTTATGGACAAAAAAATCCTTTATAATATTGGCAGCTTTATTCTTCTCATTGAAATACTCTGCTTTAAAAACTTCAGTTTTATTGGTCCTTTTGTTTAAGAAAATTATTCCTCCGCCATTAGTCCCGAAATAAAGATTTCCTGCAGGATCTTCATAAATAGAATTGATACTAACTACTGGGTCTCCATCACGAGGTTTAATCACTTCAAAAGTTTCCTTCTTCCTATTGAATTTATTGATTCCACCTATAATAGTTCCCACCCATAAAATGGAATCCCTATCTTCATATAGGGATGAAATGTAATTGGAAGATAAAGAAGTTGAGTCATTCGGAATATTTTTATAAATCTTGAATTCATATCCATCATATCTGTTTAAACCCAGGGCGGTTCCAAACCAGATAAAGCCTTTTTTATCTTTAAGAATGCAATTTACCGTACTTTGAGAGAGGCCATCATCTGTAGTAATTTTCTCAAATTTTATAGGCTTCTCCTGAGAATAAACAAACAACCCTTGCCAAAATGAAATGATAAAAACTGCTGCTGTACGGATGTGCTTCACTTTTTCCGAAAATAATATTAGGTGTAATTTATATGACGAGGGTAAGTATATAATGGAGTATTAATATGAATGAAGAACAAATTAAAGAAAAATTGAAAAATTCAAGGGAGTTTCAGTAAATATTTTGAGGTCCTATTCCCATAAATATACTTTTTGAAAATGATGGAGCAATAATCTGTTCAAAATTCTCTATATGATAAAGGTTTAGAATTGATTTATTCCATATAATCAATAATGGCGCAATTAAAACAGTAACCTGTCTGAGGTTCAAAATCAAATTCTAAGGTATTCGAATAAGTGCTGTTAGGGACAGAGAAATTTTTTAATTTAAGAGGAATATCGCCTGCTGAATCCTTATAGACCGCCGTAATCTTGTATTTCCCAATGGGAATATCAGGAAGTTTTGAATAGGAGTCTGTCCGAGGCTGACCTGGCTTCATTTTTATAATAGAACCTTCAGAACCGTCAATAAGTGGTCCTTCGGGTGTTAGAGTAAACTCAATATTTTCGGGATCATAAATACTACTTTCTATGCCTTTATTTATTTCAATTGTACCACCATAGTAACCAGAAGATGTATCAGGCTTTTTACCCGTTATTTTCCATTGGAAATTCCTCACGGCACCATCCTGGGTGAATCCCTCATTACTATCAGGATGTAATTCGATTTTATATTGTTTTCCATTATAAGTTTTCTTGAGTTCGGCATAGGCAAAAAATGTCCCGAAGCCTAATTTGATTTTATAGTTTCCATCTGCATCAGTAGTACCGACATAGTTGGAATTATATAGATAAGTATTGTCAATAACGATTTCAACACCACTCAAAGGATTACCTTCAGTATCCGTAACCTTACCGGCTGCATACCCTTTTGCCGGATTAGAACTATCCGGCACTGGTCCATCATCTTTGGGACAACCGGTAAGAATGTATAATGCAAGAAATAGCGGAGAGAGTCTTAAGAAGATTTTTTTCATTTGTTTGAATATTTTTTAATTATTCAAAAGTAGAAAGTGACGCAATTTCAGAATATCTTATATGTTGCAATTCATATCAGTAATGTTGTAAAACATATTATCTGATAATCCATGGCTGTTACTAAAATGAATGTCTTTATTTTATCCCCTCAAGACTATTCGCCTTTCTTCCCAACTCTTTGATATATTCGATGAGCAAGGGAAATTCCTCCTCTTTTATCAATCCCTCAAAAGTGGGCATTCCTGTAGCAGGCGGTGGATTTCTGATGAAGGATACCAAATCATGGTCAGAGTATTTATCAAAAGCCTTTGTAAGATCAGCTACGCCCTTTCCTGTCTTTCCATGGCAGGCTGAACAGGAATATCTTTCATATACAACCGAACCGTTTAATCTTGCGGATGTTTCTTGCTTCCTTCTTTCAATTGAATTTTTAACAGCAGGAATGCTTTTAAGGTATTTATAAATTGCCTCCGATTCCTCATTAGAAAGATAGGGATAGAGAGGCATTGGATAAGACAAAACCTTATTTTTTCTGGTAATTCCTTCTTTCAATGCTCTTGAAAATTCCAGCGCTGACCACATTCCTATTCCAGTTTCTTTATCAAAGGTCAGATTAGGAATTCTGATTAATCTTCCATCAGCGCCTTTTACCTTGTTCCCGCCGGCAAGATATCCTTTGGAATTTTCGGGGTTAATTTTATCTATTTTTAAAAAGTTTGAGGAATGGCATTCATAACATCCCATAACATCCACTAAATATTTCCCTAAAGCCACTGTATCATATTTGGAAGGACGCAAAATATTTTTTCCAGAAAATTCAACAGGCTTAAAGATGTGATTAACAGCAATTTTACCAGGCAAAGTATACCTTGTTTTTTCTTGTTTTACTCCTGATGACGCAACTAATGGATCCTCAGATTTTAGAAATATTATTATAGATTCTATATCAATATCAGCCAGATTAGGTTTCACCATAAAAGGGGAAAATCCTCCGTCTTTTTTGATTCCTGTTTTAAGTAAAAATTTTAGTTCTGAGGGAGTATACCCTTTAATACCGTTTATAGAATCATTGGTTATGTTACTTGCATAAACTTTACCGATCACTCTGGGAATGTCTAGCATACGCTTGCCGGACAAACTCTTTGAATCGTGGTCATAATGGCATGGCCCGCAAAGATTCATTGTTAAAAACTTCCCGTTGTTCAACAGTTCAGGATTAGCGCTAATTTTCATCTCCACTTTCTCCACCGGATAGTTTTTCTGACAGGAAAAGGTAAATAGAAAAGAAAACAGTAATCCCGGAAAAATCCTCTTCATCAATTAAGGTTATTGAAATAGTTATTTACCAACTCTTAAAGCTGCATTGCTTTTAGGAGGAAAAGCGGGAGAAATTGAGTTCCATTCCATCGTCATCTCATAAATAGGTTCCGGGTCATTAATCACTTCCCCTCCATGCACTAGTCCTGATCTTGTAGGCGCTTTTTCTTCTAATTTATCTCCTTTAATGATGAAATTTTGATCGAATGAAAGATTGATATTTCGGAATTTCTGAGGAAGAGGAGCAAAAGCAATTTCTTGATTTACTGGATTATCAGTGGGTACACCATCACAAACTGATCTATGAAGGAAGAAGGAGGGCGCCTTTTTTAATATTCCCGGAGATATTGCTTTGATTGTAATGCCTGATGCGGACAACTCAGCCTGTGCAGTAAAATTTTCCCCTAAAGGATTTCCATTGAGCGGATCAAAGAAAGCGACTTCGCCCTTAAGATCTGTCCATGTAACAGTACTGGTATGAGTGCAACCTACGGTAAAAGTATGGTTAGCAGTACCACCCATAGAATATACTACTTTAGAGTCTTTTGCGACTAATACCTGGAAACCATTATTAGGGATTGTTACAGGGTCAACTCCTGCATTTTCCCTGTATTTTAACAAATCTGCACGTATGTGAATATGGAATGTCATCTCTTCCATCATTGTTCCTTCGGAAGGTCTTTTATACTTGAGTGGTATCCTCCATTCAGAAAGCGTTCTTGGATGGCTTTTATGCTCCCTTACTTTAACGATTACGTCCCCGGCAGACCCTTTTCCCGAAGATGCTATTTTACAGACAATCGCTTCTTCCGTCCACGAAAAAACTTCTACCGGAACCCCATCAATGGTAACCTCCCGGTTTCCTGCGCCTAAATCCTCCCCAAAAGACCCGGATATATTGAGAAAATCTGAAAGCTCATTAATCTGAAGGTAGGCTATACTTGGTCTTAAAAGTGTGGTACTTCCTTCACCTTCGCGGTAGGTAAGAAAAGCAAACCTGCTTGGATCTTCATCGCTTGCACGGGATTTTCCCAAATCCTTTTTCAAAATATCGGCAAAAACAGAGGGTACATCAAAAGCCCTTTGTTTGGGATACTCCGGCTTTGCCACGTCATATGGATAATTTGCTCCCAGAAGACGATCAAAAACATAGATGGAGGTAGCATAGGCATCTGCATTTACTACATTATCTGTCGACCCAAAGAAAGTGCCGGTATAGTTAGACTTTTTAAGGAAGGCAAACTGAAAATCTCCTTCCGTAAAACTATGGCACATATCCAGGTACATAAATGCATTGTTGGTAAAAGACATGTGTTCCTCTACAAATTTTGCAGTGATCCCATAATGTGTTTCTGCCTGAACCCTACCGTCAGGACCCAGGTTGTGAGATGCAGAAAAAATGGTCAGCTTTCCTTTTCCATACTCTTTCTTATATTTTTTTTCATTCGCTGTAGTTACGCTATCTGATGTGTAGACAGAATATACATTAAGACCATCTTTTGTTTTTACAAACCCTCCATGTGATGAAAAGTAAAAAGTACCCACGTTCTTAATTGTTTTCAGATTGTCGATAGTGCCATCCAGCAGTTGAACGTCATAGCCTTTTTCATCATAAAGCCGCTTGATAACATTTCTTCCTCTTTGGGCAGAAGGGAAAGAAGTTCCTAATGAATTCAATAAGTAAACTTTATTGTTTTCAGGAAGACCCACCCTTGCTGAAGAGTTTGAAGAACTTGTATTCTCCTTCCTCTCTTCCGGTGATTCTAATTCAATATCAACAACAGGATCGCCCAAGGGTTGATTGTTTGCAATTATATAATCCATGCCGTCGGTAAACCTTGCCCACACATTATCTCCTTCTATAGAGTACCCGACTTCTTCAATTTCTTTAAATGTCTTTAAATGATCTTGGATCAGTTGATAGGCCGCAGCCTTATCTTCCCAGTTTAAAGTGTTCAGTAAATTGTTTACGCTTGTCACAAGCTCTACTCTTTTCTCCGGGCTTATTTCTGTTGCCGGGGAACCGTTATTTTCCTCATCATCTTTTTTACAGGAGAAGATTATTAGAGAAACAATAAACAGGTATGTTAAAAATCGCGCAATATTTGATTTTTTCATTTTCACTTTTGCTATGGATGGAACAGGATAATTCCACAAAAGTAGAAACAGGGCGACGTACTCATACAAACAGATGTTGCAAATGATATCTATAATGTTGCATGGATTAAAGAATTCGATAAAAAATGGGTTTGCAATAGAAGAAGATGACTGGATACAACAAAAAAGGAGACTTTAGAATGAAGCAACAAACTATGAAGTCCTGCGGCAGGGATTGAAGTGGAAAGCCCGAAGCGGGTTAAGCTAGAGGGTTGACGGACTTGTAACGTAAAGCCCGCCCGGCCGCCCTGATGTTAAATTGTTAATTCCGTGAGCGATATCAGCAATGACCTTCATTTAAAGGATGTCATCGCTCCCCTTAATATGTTTTCTGCTTTAATTTTATTATTCTCTGGTAGGCTTCTTCTATTCTGTTCTCACTAATTGCGCCTTCCTCGACGAGTTTTTTAATTACGGCATGGATTTCAGAGGCTGTAGTTCTGTCTGAGAGGTTTACGTTGTTACCGAATACCAGCACATCCACACCGGCATTGATTGCCATTTTAACAGAAGTTTCCAATCCGTAATTTTTGCTTATCGCATACATCTGCATATCGTCGGAAAACACTACGCCTTCAAATCCCAATAGTCCTCTTAATATTGTGGTGGTTATGGTTTTAGATAATGTAGAAGGAATACAATCTACATCCAGGTGACAGTTGATTACATGGCAGGAAACTATGGCATCGCAAGATCCGGATTCAATAATTTTTCTGTAGGGAATCAGTTCTGAGAATTGCCATTGATTGGTTACATCCACGAGTCCTTTATGGGTATCTGACGAGGAACTTCCATGTCCGGGAAAATGCTTTAAAGTGGTTTTAATTCCATTTTTATGATGGGCTTTAATGAATGCAAGCGCATGCTGAGTGACCATTTCAGGATCATCGGAGTAGCTTCTTTCTACTTTTGCAATGATGGGATTATTGGGATTTATCGCCACGTCTACGGCTGGGGCAAAATTCATGTTAATTCCTAAATCAGCCAGTTGTGCAGCCAACCTGTCGGCATAGAAAAAGGTAGAATCCATATTGGAAAGATTGCCAAGGTAAGCGGCTGAAGGCATTGCTACAAACCCGTATTTTTCTTTTAACCTGTGAACTTTCCCGCCTTCTTCATCAATGGAGATAAAAAGAGGTGTTGATGTTTCTGCCTGGAGGTCTGAAATTAGCTTTTTAAGATTTTCATAAGAATTACTGTTTGAAATATTCTTTTCAAACAGTATAATTCCCCCCATTTTATTGGCATTAAGTTCTTTCCGAAGAGGATCGGTTGAGGATAGCGATTTCCTCTCATTTATTCCCATCATGATCATCTGCCCGATTTTGTCGTCCAGGCTGGGAGAAGGAACTTCCTCTTTTAAAGTTGAATAATGATCAAAAAGAGCCTTTGCTATTTCCGCAATGATCCTTTCATTTGTTTCTTCATTTTCTTTGGAATTGGTAACAAAAACAGCAACAGCTAAGTGTTTCCCATCGGGAAGGGTAATAATACCGGCATCATTGACGGCGGCAGTAACGCCCTTCTTGTTTGTACCGGATGTGCCTGTTTTGTGGGCCACTTCAGTTCCTTCAGGCAACAGTCCTTTAATTCTGTTAACTCCGGTGTTTGTCTCCGCCATTATCTTCCATAAAAAATCGCGGCTTGTTTTGGAGAGCATATTGGTTTCATAAAACCTCTTAAGCAAACGTGCAGTAGTATATGTTGTACTCCAATTTGTAAATTGCGCATCCCATTCTTCATGCATTTCCTCTTCAGTTGCTGCTATGGAAATGTCTTTAATTCCCAATCCCTTGATGTAGGCATCGACTTTATCTGTACCTCCCAATAACCTGAATAAGATATCTGCTCCGTTGTTATCACTTTGAGAAACTGTATAAGTCAGCAACTCTCTTATCGGAACTTCAACATTTCCTTTGGGATACTTTTCTCTTAGCGGACTCCAGGTATCAGGCAATAAATCCTTTTTCCTGACCAATATTTTCTGATCGAGTGAAAATTTCCCTTTGTCTACCTGATTGAGTACTGCCAGTGCAAGGTGAAATTTGTACACACTTTGCATCGGATAATGCTTGTTTCCATTGATGGTAAGGGTGTCATTGTCTTCAATTCTAATAACGGCAACACCGACTTCTGCTTTTTTTGATTTAATGATGCGCTCGATTTTTCCACGAAGGTCATTATTTTGAGAAAAAGCGCTGCTGGAAAAGATTAGAAGAAAAAAGAAAGGTATTAATAAATTGGTACTGAACGGGCTGGTTTTTATCATTTTTCTTATTTAGGAATCCTCTAAAACGGGTTACTTAGTAAATTGGTATAAGTTGAAAAGATTGAAGCCGGAAGATTGAAGTTGGAAGAAAAATATAGATTTTTTGATTTAAACTTCCTCTTGAGTATTAACATCCATTTTCAAAATATTTTAAAAATAGTAAAGTTTTTTATTCTAGTTCAATTTTCTGAAAAAGCTTAAACAATGGTATCGTTAAAAAATCATTAACTCCCGGGATTATCGGATCAGGAACAAGTAGCTTATTTAATTTATAAAACTAACCTTCCGCCTTATACTGCGGTTTATACAATGCCTCCTGGAGTTTGGAGAAACTTAAGGGTTTATTGATATACCCTTCTATGTTATATTTTTGGGCGCTTGAGATATCCCTCGGGGAGATGGAAGAAGAAAGTATGACAATTTTCACTGGTGGTTTTTCCGGAATTTTATCAAATGCTTCCAGAAACTCGAATCCATCCATAATGGGCATATTGATGTCAAGTAAAATGAGGTCAGGAAAACTTTTAATTTCGAGACCAGCGTTTATTTTGTCCAGCGCCTCCATTCCATTATTGGCCACCTCTACTTCCGACATCAGGCATCTCTTTATTAAATCTTCATGAAGAAAGTTGGCAACGGGATCGTCATCAACTAAGAGTACTTTTTTCATTTTTTAAGGTTTGGCTGTAAGTTGAAGGTCAAGATCAAATGTAAAAAAGTCAGTACATAACTTCTAAAATTATTGACAAGAAATGAGTGAGACATAATTAGGACAAAACCAGAAGGCTGAGAAGATTGGAATTGAAAAGAAGAAGATGTAAAAATCGGTAAAATGAAGTCCAGCTATAGGAGGGTTTAATAGTAAGCGTTACGGAATTATAAAAGAATTGACAACTTCCAAAAGTTATCAAATCTGCTTCATAAAAAAGAGGGCCAACTTAGCGGCCCTCCTTTTATCTAATTTATCTAGGGTTAATAATTACTCTTTGTAAACTTTCTCGACCTTGGTTGTACCTTCACTGGTGACTCTAATTAAATATCCACCAGAAGCCAGATCTGCCATATCTATTTCTTTTTCTCCATTAGACAGCGATGCTTTTTTCACAACATTTCCGGAGAAATCCAACACCTGAACACTAGCGCTTTCATTAAAAGCATTACTGATGTTTAATTTGTTGATTACAGGGTTTGGATAGAACAAGGTAGTCGCAGGAACCTTTTCTATAGAAACTTCTTCGGGCGCTAATCGAGCGTTCAGATTATTTGTCAGGTGAAATCTATTGATATTAAATCCGCCTGTACCTGTGGCTAAGCCAATAGCATAAGACCCTGCGGGTAAATAAACATTATGACTGACTGAGGTCCAATTTTGCCATCCGCCGGTATTGGGAATAGAAACTGTTCCAAGCAACGTCTGACCATTATCCTTTTCCAACTTTAAACTTTTTCCACTATTTGGACTAGATACTCTGTAAGACACTTTGTAGGTTCCACTTGTAGGGATGTTAACATTATAAGCCATCCAGTCTCCGGCATCAATCCATCCCACATTCAATCCGCCTTCCGAACAACCTTCAGTCTGTATTCCGGACATTGCTATGTAACTTTCAGCTTCAATGGTTTGGGAGAAAGTAGAAGCACCTGCCTTATAAACTCTTACATAATCCACTGCCATGGTAGCAGGCAATCTGCTTTCATCCACAGTTTGTCCGGGGAAATTTCCGGCTACCGCCAAATTCAGAATAAAATACATTGGTCTGTGGAATTCTTCCGTACTATTTACACTATTGGCAATACTAACAATATGATATTGAGCGCCATCTATAAACCATCTAATGTCATTTGCATTCCAGTCTACTCTGTAAGTATGATAATTAGCAGGAGAAGTACCGGGACTATTTGATCCATAAGTTGCATAACCGTTTGGTCCTTGCCAGTGAATTGTTCCAAATACTGTAGCATCGTTATTTATATGCTCCATAATGTCTATTTCACCACATGATGGCCAACCTACAGAACCAATATTTGTTCCTAACATCCAGAATGCAGGCCAAAGACCTTGTCCCATAGGAAGTCTCATTCTTGCTTCCATCCTACCATATTTAAATGATTTTGGAGAAGAGCTTCCATTGGTTATCAATCTTGAAGAAGTATAGGGCATTCCTCCTACATTTTCCTTTTTCGCAGTTATTATTAGTTCACTTCCGGTAGCATAGGCATTATTGGGTTGATAATATTGTTTTTCATTATTCCCCCAGCCGCCTCCGCCGATCTCGTGACGCCAGGCATTACTTATACTTCCGTTGAACTCGTCAGACCACACCAGATTATAAGTCTGCGCATTTGAGTTGAAATTCACTAATGCTAATAGCACAATGACGATATTAAAAAAACCAGTAGTTGTTGCTTTCATAAGGGTATGTTTTGGGTGATTGTTGTTTTGGTTTAAAATTTTTACTGTCTGTAAATTTTTAGGGTAGATTAATTCAGGGTAGAATGATGCTTTAAGAATCGCTACCGGGTAGCTTAAGATTCTATTTATTATTCTCCGTATTATTTTCATTTTATGAATGTTTTTGTAAAAGGGTTTCTCCTACTTCATCCATATTGATTCCGAACGCACTTTTGCCTATTTAGTCAATAAATTTCCATGTAATAAACAGGCAATAAAATTCACTTTTATAGTCAGAACAATTATCTAGTATAAAGATTAAATATAATATTTTAAATAATATATCGAGGAAATTTTGTATACTCAGGTGTCACAAAAGAAAATAAAGGTTAAAAAATCTGAAAGGACATAATGTAATAATCAATTATTAAATTAACTTTTATAAACCATTTAGAAGGATTGAAATTGGGAATGATTTACCATTTTGAGATGCATTTCAAGTTTTACTCTTGAATTTTCAAAAAAAAAGGGTCGTCAAAGACGCCCTCCTTTTTCTTTTACAAAGACTATTAGAATATTCATTAAAAACCCTCTTCCTAATAGTTTATTATCTATATGATTTAAATTATTAAAAGCATGGGAAAAACTTCTCTTAACCTCATTTCAATTGAATCACCTTTTCCTCCATCATTTACTTTTAATAAATCTTCTGCTTGCCCTGTGACCATTTTTTGTAATGACCAGGGTATAAATACCTGGACGCAGAATAGAAATATTAAGGCTTTGGGAATTAATATCAGAAACCGAAAGCTCTTTAATTCCTAAAGAATTGATGATCGTTACTACAGCACCTGATAGATCTTCAGATGAAGCAATGTTTAACGTACCTTCTGCCGGATTTGGAAATAGCTCAAGATTAATTTTTGCTTTACCATCAAGTGTTTGCTGTTTAGCTTCTGGCGCTGAGATCCTTGCTCCTTGTGAAACGGGAATCAACTGCCATTGACCGGACAATTGGTCTCCTGCAGTCCATTGTTGCAAGGTCTTTCCCTGGGATTTACTCATATCTTTTACCTCGATCAACTTATTACTGTGGCTGGCAATTAACCGGTAATAGCCGTCTCCTGTACTTTGCACATAAAACTCCTGACTGCTTCGGCCTGCAAAAGTATTTTGCACAATCTTGGTTCCTTCATTAACCGAACTTTGATATACTTCAAGCGCCTTTCCGCTATTTACTGCTACTATTCTGTAGACGCTGCTCCCAAGGTAGGTGAAGGTAAATTGTTGATTGGTTTGTCCATTATTCGGCCATTGATCGATATTTGCGCCATCCGAAGTACTATTCCAGGCGACATCCATATTTAATCCACTGTAGCGATTCTTTAAATAATAAGTTCCGTTGAGATTTGTCGGAGAAGCGATTCTCACCTTCATGGAAGAGATCCTGTCATTAAATCCATTGCTTGTGAGACAATACACATCGTTTTCTGTACTGAAAGCGCTTCCCTGGAAGTTGTCGTTTTCCCATCCTATAACTAAACTACCTGGATTAATTTTCATAGAAGAAATGCTGTTCTCACCAATTCCTTTAGCCTGAAGTTCACTTAAGGTGTATTCTCCTGGTCCGAGATTCGCAGAGGTTCCGGTATATGGACAATCATTGAAAACTGTTGCATAAATCGGAGTACTGTGCAGCTCAAACCAATTTATATTGGCTATAGTAAGTGCATCGGATTTTCTTGTAATTACATAAACATTGTGTACCCCACTCGCTCCTGTTACCGGCAAATTCATGGTTTTATAGGTTTCCCACCCACCGCTGCTGGTTACGGTAAGAATACCAATTATAGGCCCTTGAGAACTTCCTAAACGAAATTCAACTGTTCCTCCGGTATTAACGGTAGCTAACCGGACATCAATACTGGAGGTTTCGGCTCCAAAGTCTACATTGTTGTACACCAGATAATTGACACTTTTGGTAGAGACAAATGTTCCTCCTCCTTCGTCTGTGCATTCTCCTAAGCTTATTCCCGTTTGTTTGCCATAATATTCAGCCTGGATTCTGGTGGAAGGATCTTGTCTTGGCAGAATGGTAATTTCGCTTGCAAAACCATTTACATCGGTAATGTTCATTTCCTCCAAGGTTGCTGCAGGACGCGTATTCCCCTGAACATAAATATTCTCCAAAGTCACTCCCCTGATGTAAGAAGAACTGCTGTATCCTTTGATCATACTTGGAGCGCCTCCTCTTTCTCTAAGGGTAATGTTCCTGACGTTAACATTGGTAACAGGTCCGCCGCCATCACCATCAAGATTTTTTACAAATAACTCAAGCCATTGAGGACCAAGACCGCAGGTATTGTCTACATTTTGAATATAGATGTTATCGAAAGTAACATTGTTTACGGAATGATTGCCATAACTATAATCGATGGCCAGTCCGCGTGCGCAATTGTAAATTGCACTGTTTTTGAAAGTGATGTTTTCCTGATCGCCTCTTACCCCTGCGCCGACTTTGAAGCCTACACATCCTGTCCATGAGATACAATCGTCAAAGACTACATTACTTAAATTCTCAGGTGTCCCATACCAATCCCTTGGAAGTTCGCCCCTTTCATCCCATGTTTTAGTCGAATAGGGATCATCGTGTCCGATACCAATGGAGTGTTGGACGAGAACATTTTGCGATTCACAAACATCGATACCATCGTTTTCTCCAAGACTTAGTGAATTAAAGTGTTTGGTATTTCTAAAAACAAGGTCATTGGAACGTGCAGGTACTGTGCCCCAACATGCAGCATTCAGCATTATTAAGCCATCGACGGTAAAGTTGCTACATTGTAAAGGCACCAAAATGTGATTGACGAACTTGGCTGTCTTCTGCATGTAGTAACCATTTCCGTCGAGGGTTCCTCTACCGTACAATTTTATATTGGTGGCATTTTCCTGCGTATAAATCCACCAGGTACCGTTTACATTTTTCCAGAAATGAACTGCATAGTCCCCTGGGTTATCACTAAATCTAAGCACAGCGCCTTTTTCAAAATAAATGCTGACGTTACTTTTAAGGATCAGGTTGCCCATTTTATAAACGCCATAAGGTACATATACAATTCCTCTTGTACCATGCGAGCCTCCATAAATGCTGGCATCATTTACTGCATTCTGGATAGCAGCAGTCATTAGGGTATTCCCTGAGCCATCTGCGTTATAAGGCGAATGAGTAATGTTAAAAATACCGGAACCGGAAGAAGAGGGAATATCTGTTTCAGGGGGATCGGCAGCAATTACTAACCGTCTTTTACCACTTACCCAAATAATGATGTACCGGTCCTCAGTAATGGTAAATGTGAGTTTGTTTCCACTGACACTTCCTGGAATATTAAGATTTAAAGGATTTATAGCATAGCTCGAAATACTCGATTGTCCAAGAACAGTAACTTCAAATGTGCAGCTTCCCGGACCCATGGAAAAATGTACATAATCATAATCCTGAAACTTGATTACGTCGACAGTTTGTCCATTTGCTTTTAATGTAAAATCTGTTGAAAAGGAATAAATGGAAGGTTTAGCATATTTGTCTATCGCTGCTGTCTGTGCCATTGAAAAATTACCTGTCAAGATCAGCAAGACAATTAAAGGCAAAATCCGGGATAGGACTTTGGTCTTTTTATTTAAGTAGTTTTTAAGTTTCATCGTAAATAAAGGGTTAAATAATACTATTTTCAAGGATTTTCTTTCAAATACCTTTTGGGAAGCTGCGCGCAAAACTTTCCAGAAAGGGAATCTGATTTATACCTTAAGACGAGTGAAAACTTAGTACCCCTAAAAAAGGTGGAAGATTTTTGAAAGACCAGAGGCTAAGGCAAGAATCGGGACTATTTATCAAATAAAAATTCTTTAAAGTGCCTTTGCTGCTTTGGTTATTTTAACAAAGCAATTATTATTTTGAAAGGAATTTGTTATTTGCCTTTACCCAGCCATAACAAACCATCTACAATCAGCTTGTTTTGAATTTCATTATCGAAGGTAAATGAAAGTGTTTTATTGGTTTTATTTTCATAATCAATATCATTATGGCCCATATTAATATAGATCATTCTATAATTTGTGTTGGTCCAAACTACCGGGTAGTAGCCGCTACGCCATATTTCATGCTGTTTAGGACCTGTTCCCAGAGGAAAACTTGTTGAATCGATTGATAAAAGTATTTTAATGTTGGGTTTTTTTCGTAAATCATTCTCCCATTTATACCACTCATTAGGTGACGATTTAAATGTTTCAGGCAAATGTTTTGTGACGGGATGGTTTTTGTCTTCCACCCTCAAGATGGCAGATGTCGGTCTCCAGGTGTTACTGGCATAGGACCCGGACCCTAAAAACTCATTGTGGTACCAATCCCAATTCTGCGGATAGGTGGAAGGCGTGAGTGCAAATCCTGCAAAATGAAACCCCATCCAGGCACCGCCCTTCTCCATATATTGTTTGAAGGCATTCCTTTGATCAACCCCTTCCGGTCGGGTATCAAGAAAGAGGATTACCTGGTATTTGGAAAGAAATTCAGTGTTAAGGTTATTCCAATTGTTTGTAGAATCATAAGTGAAATTATATTGCTTTGCGATTTCTTCAAACCACTTGTTGGCTTCATGTACATAACTGATGTGCGCCTGGTCATTTAACCCGGTGTAAAAGGCTATTACTTTGAATGCAGGTGTTTGTGCATTGCTGTTAAAAAAAATTAAAAAGATAATACAAAATATGGCTGCTTGTATTGAAAATTTATTAAGCATAGGGTATGAGTTGCGTTGTTATGAAAAGTTTAAAAATAGGATAAAGTATCGATTTCTCTAGATAGAGATCGAACGAAAAACCTCAATTAAGCTCCGCTTCACTTACCCCATAGGCCCCAAAATAACCAAGAGCATAGTCTTCAGGATCATTTACATTATAAATATTGCCAATTATAGGGGTTGGTGGAGGATCATATTGAGTTCCAATATCATCTGTTTGTATATCTAACAACGACCAAAACTGGTAGGCTTCCTTTGAAATCGAAAGCTGCTGAACTTTAAATTTGTAATTAACAGGCCCATAGATTCCGTCTACGGAAAACCCATTAATCTGCTGTCCATTAAAATATTTATCCGAAAAATAGCTAAAGCCGTTGCCTTGTCTGCCGTTATAGTAATTGAGCCAAAGGTAATTATTCTCTTCTTGCTGAGGATCCTGAAAGTCTATGACAATATTAGTTACAGGCGTCCCGTTCTCACTCAATTCGGTTTCATCAATCATTGTATAAATGCTGTCTATTGAGGGCACCTTCCTGATAATCTCCGGCTTTGATTTATATTCCCGCCCGTCTGTTGTTTTAATATTCAATGAATAACTCCTGCCAATTTCTCCTTTTACATCGCCATCTGTCATGTAAAAACCGTCTGCTATTTCACTTAGATGCCACTCATTACCCAAATCGTCATTTATAAAAACTGTTGCTTTCTTTTCATATATCAAAGTATCATTATAACTAAAGGAGTAATCCCTTGTTTGCGTGAGTTTAACAAAATAATGTCCCTGCTGATCAGTAATCCATCCTTCTACAACCAGTTTTTTATACCCGATAGGCAGATCTACATTCACTACTTGTTCGCAGCCTGAGATTAGCAGGAGCAGAATACTCATTATTTTAACCAGATTGTATATTTTTATTTGCATCCTATTAAAATTTAAAGTTGTAAGAAAGAGACGGGATAATTGATCCGATAATGGAAAGCTTTACTGTTTCAGTATTCTGCGTACCTTCTTTTTGTCTGAAGAAAACCGAATATGCGTTCTTTCTTCCGTAAATATTATAAAACGATAAGGTCCAACTTCCTTTCCACCATTTATTGCCCCTGCCTTCTAATGTGGCGGAAAAATCCAGGCGGTGATAATCCGGTATTCTTTGCTGGTTCCTGGAAGAGTAATGTGGAATTATTCTTCCCCTGTAAACATATTGCGCTTCAGGATAAGTAGTAGGTCGTCCGGTATTGTAAGTAAAGTTTGAAGAAAGACTGATCCTTTTTGACAACTGATAAAGCGCTACCACATTGATTTTATTTGGCTGATCATAATCTGCAGGATACCATCTCCCGAAATTGATCTGATCCCTGAGAAGAGGAGTCTTGATTTGCCTTTCTGTTCTGGAATAAGTATAGCTTGTCCATCCGGTAAGTCTGCCTACTTTTTTATTAATCAGAAACTCTATACCATAGGCTCTTCCCTTGCCTTGTAAAATATCTGCGTCTATCATCTCATTTACTATAAGATCCGCTCCGTTTTTATAGTCCACAAGGTTTTGGAAGTTTTTGTAGTAAACCTCAGCTGAAAACTCCAATGTATTTTCTCTTAAAGTGGTAAAATACCCTATCGCGAACTGATCAGCTATTTGTGGTTTTATATTTTTATTGCTTGTCTTCCAAATATCCAAGGGCGTAGCGCCTGTAGTATTAGAAACAAGGTGAATGTATTGTCTCATTCTGCTGTAACTTAGCTTCAATGCGTTGTTTTTATTTATCTCGATTTTCGCCGAAAACCTGGGTTCAAATCCGTGATAAGAGTTTACTATTTCACCGTCGGTATATTTTACAGTATCTTGAAAAGACTCAAGGGAACGAGGCTCGTTCGGAGCAAAAGCAAAATATCTTCCCGGGCCTACATTATTAAAAATTGAATAGCGTAATCCATAATTGACGGTAATCCTGGAATTGAATTTAAACTCATCATTTATGTAAACTGCGGATTCCAGGGAGTAATCATCAACTATATTAATGGAATTAAAAGACGAAGAATCGGTCAAAGGTTTAGCCCTCCCTGGTTCTATCTGATACAAAATTGAGTTGAAGCCGAAATCAACTTTATGGTTTTCATTAAGGTAATAAATGAAGTCAGACTTTATGTTGTAATTGATTATGCCTGTTCTACCCGTATAGGCATAAAACCCTGATGGCTCCCCTTGTCCATAATCATAATTGCTATACACAAAAGTAAAATTTGAAAACATTTTCTCATTGAAAATATGGTTCCACCTAAAAGTGCCAGTAGTGTTGCCCCAATTAAAAAGCATATCTTTCCCAAACCTGTAATTGTCTTTTCCATAATAGCCGGAAAGGAACAATCTGTTTTTTTCGTTGACTTTATAATTGATCTTAGCATTTAAGTCGTAGAAGTATGCTTCAATGTCATTAGGAAAATGAAGTCTTGTGCTTAAGTAACCATTTTTAAAGATTTGATCGGCATAAGATCTCCTGCCGGCAACTATAAATGATGCTTTATTTTTTACAATGGGCCCTTCTAAGGCAAGGCGACTGGAAATCAGGCCTATGCCCCCGGTTCCTCCCATTTTCTTATTATCGCCTTCTTTTTGAGAAATATCCAATACAGATGATAATCTTCCGCCATACATCGGAGGTATTCCGCCCTTGTAAAGTTTACTTTCTTTAATCGCGTCCGCGTTAAAAACAGAAAAGAAACCTAATAAATGGGACGAGTTATAAACCTGAGCTTCATCAAGCAAAATAAGGTTTTGATCTATTCCTCCTCCTCTCACATTAAATCCTGTCGAACCTTCTCCCACAGTAGTGACCCCCGGCATCATCTGTATACTTCTGATCAGATCCACCTCACCCATAAAAGCAGGCATTCTTTTCAAGGTTTTTATGTCTAGCCGGGCCGAACTCATTTGAGGCGTTTCCAAATGTTTTTCGGCCATCTCTGAGGTTATGACTACTTCATTTAATTCTGAAACCGTCTCCTCCAACTCTACATTGATTTTGATATTCTTTGAGAGACTTACCTCCTTTTTTATGGTTTTATATCCAATATAACTATAAACGATGGTGTAATCCCATTCAGGAATTGTTAAGGAATAGAACCCGTAAGCATTAGTGATTGTGCCAATTTGTGTGCCCTTTACAGATACTGTCACGCCAGGCAAACTTTCTCCGGTAAGTTTTTCTTTTACTATCCCGCTTATGGTAAATTTTTTAGAATTTGTTTTTCTGGCCTTTAAAACAATTTTATTTTCCCACTCAATGTATTCTATCCTGCTGTTTTGGAATATTCCATCTAAGATCCCTTTTACGGTTTGAATGGTATCCCTTACAATTGTTTGTTTGTCCAGAGCTACATCATTGTCTATATAAGAAAATGGAAATTCCCCTTTTACCGAGATCTCATCTAAAATCTGCTTTAGCGATCCTGAATGTTTTTCAAGCTTAACTTTTTTATCCAGTAAAGATATTTGAGCGGTCTCTGATATTTCTGAAGTCGCATCATTAACGGCCAGCTTTGAAGCTTGAGTGAGTTTAATATTTAATTCTACATCACCTGTAATTTTATAAATCTCTGAAAAAAAGTAGTAGCCGGGTCTTTTAAATTTTAGGTAGAACTTGCCTTTTGGGACATTGGTTATTTCATAAAATCCCTTTTCATCAGAATAAACCTTTTTATCAAATTCCGCCATGTAGACTTCTACTCCTTGCAAAGTATTTCCAAAATGGTCAGCAATTTCCCCTCTGATTGTATATCTCTCCGTCCTTTTTACAACTTTAGATTTATCATAATAAATCACCATACTTTTTTCATCTCTTAAATAGTGGTTTAAATGGGTGTTATCAAGAAGGATATCTAAAGCAAATGAAAGAGGATCATTTTTAAGCTGAGTAGTAACTATAATATTCTGCAAATCCTTTTCAAGGTAGATAAACTTTACACCAGATTCTTTTTCGATTGTATTCAAAATATGGATAAGTGGAACTTTACTATAGTTCTCCGTGATGGTAATCTCCTCCAGCTTTTTTTGTGCATAAGCTGAAAAAATAAAAAATACCAGCAACAAGATTGAGACTAATGACTTCTTCACATAAAGCATAAAAAATGGATTAATGACAGCTTCCTTCAGAAAGAATAACTTTATCGTCTTTAATTGAATATTGTATAGCAAGCATCAGCTTTAGTTCATTCAATATCTTTTCAAGGGATACATTATTAAACTGACTTGTAATACTGCATCTCAACAATTCCTGATTTTCGATGACAATCTTTTTCGAATATATGTCTTCCAGATCTTCTACTACCTCTGACATAGGCGTATTGTTGAATTTCAAAATACCCGTCTTCCAGGCAATAAGATTAGGGACTTCATTAGGTAACTTTACAAACCCACTTTTCTCCTTATCATAAATTCCGGTATTTCCGGGCATCAGAATTAATTTTTTATTAATGGCCGCCTGATCATAAAAGGCAACTTTTCCAGTGAAAACAGATACACTTACCATACTTTCTTCAGGCGTTGCTTTCAGGTTGAAAGAGGTACCCAATACTTCTGTAATTGTCCCTTTTGCAGTTATTATAAATGGCTTTGTTGGGTCTTTGTAAACTTCAAAAAATGCCTCTCCCGATAATGAAATATTTCTTTCATTTCCTTCAAATTTCTTTGGGTACTTTAGTTCACTATTCTTTTTTAGCCACACTACCGTTTTATCCGGAAGAATGAACGACATATTGTGATCCTCAGTAGCTGTAACAGTTATGATTCTTGAACTATTAAAAAGAAAATACCAGAGAACTGAATTTGCTACAACAAGCAAAGTGATGGAAGCGGCGATCTTCAAAATAAACTGGAATGGAATAATCCTACTATGCTTTTCCTTATTGATTCTGGATTTCAGCATTTCCCAACGCTCCTCTGCTTTAAAATCCAATGAACCAGGTGCAGTATGAAGCCATAATTTCTTTTGCACCTCAAAATTTTTTCTATTTTCTTCATTGAGATTGACCCAATTAAGAAGTTCTATATTCTCTGACGGAGAAGTCTTATTTTCAAGATGTTTTCTTATCAGATCCCAGTAATAACTTTCCTGCATTCCTTTGTTTTTCTTATAAGACAACTCAAAAAGTGGTAACAGCTACTCCCGAAGAAAATATTTTAACTTAAATTGAAAAGGATTAGACATAATAATAAAATATCCCTTAAAATTTTTAAAGCTTTTTTAATGTGATTGTTTACTGTATGAACAGAGATATTAAGAAAATCAGCTATTTCCTGATGACTCATTTCCTCATACCTGCTTAATAAAAATACTTGTTTACACGCAGGCGGAAGTATATCTATAGCTTTTTGAACAAGGATTGAGGTTTCCTTATAGTCGTATTGCTCTGTAATGTCATTAATGTAAACAGGTTGGTTATAAGAGACATTTTTTATTATTACACTTCTCCTTTTATGTGATTTAATATAATTATGGCTTTCATTGATACAGGTTTTAAACAAATAACCTTCAATGGTATGTTCTATTCTAATTTTATCCTTATTCTTCCAATATTTAAAAAAAACATTCTGAACAATATCAGCAGCCATATCTATATCTTGCACAAAAGCAAATACCTTGTTACATAGCAAATTATAATTGTCTTTAAAAAGGACCTCAAATGCTGCCATTTCCTTTTTTTCATCCTCAGAAGCGTACATTAAAGACAAATATTTTATTAAAAAACAGTTGGAATTATTTTTAAAATCGAAAGTACATTTAATTTTTAAATTATGGTTCAAAATTTTGATTGTTCAACTTTAATATCAAAATACCTTTACTCCCTTTCCAATTAGTATTTAAATGCCATAGAATTACCTGGAAAGTGCCTTGATTTAATAAATTCTGCCTATTTATTGTTACTGAAGCGCCTTTTTTTCAGTCTCGCTGACACCCATTTTTCTATTAAAAAATAAATTATCCCTGTTTTATTTCTTTCAGCATATTGTGAATCGTTAAGTTTTGGTAGAATTTATTATTAACCCTTACTTAAAAATTATTAACCGATGAAACAATTAAAATCTTTGGCATTTATATGCCTTTCCACACTTTTTTTATTTCTAAGTGGATGCAAGGAAGAATCCACAAACGTCCAGCACAATAAAAATAAATTTAAGCTCGCTACCAAAACGGCTAAAGCAGTTTCGGTAGGTCAAACCGTCAGTTTGAAAGGCTCCAATGGCATGTATGTAAGCAGCGAGAATGGAACTGAACCGATGAACTGTGACCGGACCACTGCCCAGGATTGGGAAAAATTTACGATAGTAGATGCAGGCGGAGGTAAAATAGCGTTAAGAAGTATGGGAAAATATGTCTCTTCCGAAAACGGCACTCAACCTATAAATTGCAACCGCACCTCTGTTCAGGATTGGGAAAAATTCACCCTTGTAAATAATTCTGACGGGACGGTTTCCTTCAGAGGCAATAATGGAAGATACATTTCTTCAGAAAATGGAACTTCATCAATGACATGCAATCGTACAGCTATCGGCGGATGGGAAAAGTTTTCTACCGGCACTACTACAACTCCTCCTCCTACAGGCACATGGCGCAGGGCAAACCTAACAAATTTCACCTCTTATCCTGATCCAAACAGTGATGAATGCATCAATTACAATGGTTGTTTGTGGGCAGGGCAATTTGCATTTGTTTCAGGAAAACAATCTGAGAGTTGGGTGCAGGCAAATAACATCATTGCAGTTCATTCCAAAGACGCTGATCAATACAAGCTTAAAACGTTAAGAATCAGACAGGGAACTTTACAAATTGATGCTAAAGTCTATGATATGTGTGCAGATTCAGATTGCAATGGATGCTGCACGGAAAATTGTGCAGAAACAGGATTCTTAATAGATATTGAGAAATATACCATGCAAAGATTTGGTTCAGGATCAGGAATTGTTGAATGGATGTGCCTGGATTGCCAATAGACTTTTCAAAACAATCCATTAACAGAAAATATCGGACTTAGGCGAACCTAAGTCCTTTTTACGAATCATCTATTATAATTCTGATGTAAGTCTTTTAAAAATTTAATGCCAAAGAAATACCAAACATTAAAAAATACACATTTTAATGTTTAGTGAAATTTAAACCTTAAAAGAGGCTAACCAAGAGTGTCAGGCATCATATCGCTCCCATTTTAATGTTTACTCATAATTAATTGGTAGTTTTAATGTCAAAAATCCTTCAAACATTAAAAACTATCAAATTTAATGTCAGCTAAAATAATCTATCCTGTTAATCCTGACCGCAACGTTCCCTGGAATAATTTACCTGAATTACCTCTGTCAGAAGAAGTTTACCGGACAGTAGAAGTTTTTGAGGCATTGGGAAAAGCAAAGGAAGCGCTGGCAAAACTTCACGGGCGAAGTATTGCCATACCTAATCAAGGTTTACTGGTAAATGCCATTAGTTTACAGGAAGCAAAGGCATCCAGCGCCATTGAAAATATTTTTACCACAGATGATGAGTTATATAAAGCCTACAGTGAAGACAAAGATGAACAAGGTATTGGCACAGCGAAGGAAGTATTGCATTACCGCGAGGCACTTTGGAATGGTTTTGAATATTTGAATCGCAAACAGGCCTTTGACAAAGACTATTTTCTCACCATAGTAAGAGAAATTAAACAAACAAATGAAGGTTTCAGGCCTCCTTTTGCGCAAACTTATATCCGGCAGGGAGGAACAGGACCGAATGCCGGCAAACCTATCTACACCCCTCCCCGAGGAGAAAAAGTTATAGAAGCCAAACTGGACAACCTCATTGCTTTTATAAATGACGACAAAACCTATCCGGTAGATCCTCTATTAAAAATGTCTATCGGGCATTTCCAGTTCGAGGCCATACATCCTTTCCGTGACGGAAATGGCCGTTCAGGAAGGATCTTTAATATCCATTGTCTTACTCAGAAAGGCTTACTTGATTATCCTATTTTATACCTGAGCCGATACATTATAGAAAACAAAAATGATTATTACAGCGCTTTGGCAGGCATATCACAAAGAGGGGATTGGAAAACCTGGTTGTTGTTTATGTTAAAAGCAATTGAGTCAACCTCCTACCTCACCTATGAAAAGATAAACAGGATCATTTCTTCAAGGGATGCCATTATGCAAGCCATAGAAAAAGTAAAAGAAATACGTCGACCTGAACAGCTTATCCAGCTGATCTTTACACAGCCGTATACAAAAGTAAAACACCTGACCGACAAAGGGCTTTATGCGGAAAACACTGCACGTAACTATCTAAACAAACTTACCGAACTTGGCGTGTTGGAAAAGAAAACCATCCAGGGCCACCATTATTATCTGAACCTGGAACTGTACGCCATTCTTGCCGACTGATCCAGACTTATATTAAAAATGTTAGCAAACGAAAGTGGGCGATTATCCGGAGGAAAGCTTTGCACTAGATCCATAAAGAATGGAAAAAATTTATAGATGTCGTTATCTAATTTTTCATATTTATAATTTTAACATTTCCCTCAATTTTTAGCACAATTTGTCACTTAAATCCTATATTTAGAAATCAAAATCCTACTATGGTATTAAAAATTCCTGTTAGACGCGCAATAATTTTGATTTTTTTAAGGATTAAAGGCAAAGCAAATCAACCTCTTAAGCGCTCTTTCCGGTTACTCCTCCTGATGATTGGGTTATTCTTCTCCTCAAACCTGGTCTTGGCCCAGACAAATAACATTTTACCCTCTCAAGAATTAAAAAAACTAAGTATGGAGGAATTAATGAATATAGAAGTGACCTCTGTTTCAAAACGACCGGAAAAACTGACCGAAGTCGCTTCAGCAATACAAATTATTACTCAGGAAGATATCCGAAGATCTGGCGCTACTTCTTTACCCGAAGCTTTGCGACTTGCACCTAACTTGCAAGTGGCCCAATTAAATTCTTATGCGTGGATTATAAGTGCAAGAGGATTTAATGCCCTTTATTCCAATAAGCTTTTGGTTATGATTGATGGCCGAACTGTTTATTCACCACTTTTTGCAGGAGTATTTTGGGACGCACAAAGTGTAGTTCTTGAAGATGTGGATAGAATAGAGGTAATTAGCGGTCCGGGAGGAACATTATGGGGAGCAAATGCAGTTAATGGTGTTATT
>Ga0196965_1000257_pt1 | contig 37069 bp, 31 predicted proteins | sample S1_20metaG_FD_148668 | JGI IMG/M metagenome (GOLD analysis project Ga0196965, IMG submission 148668) | Soil microbial communities from Anza Borrego desert, Southern California, United States - S1_20 | ecosystem: Environmental > Terrestrial > Soil > Desert | place: USA: California | collected...
GGAAGCGTTTTCATTTAATTATTACACCGTTGATGTAGAATATGAAAGGAAGCTGATTGGCTCATTTTCGCTGATGACAGGTGTATCCTTTTTTAACGCAGGGTATTCCAGTTCAAGTTATATTTTCGGATCGTCCAGCATATTCAAGGCAAACTTCATTGCTGTTCCACTCGCTGTCCGTTGGAATATGTCTAACAAAAATGTGTTCTTTATTGATGCTGGCATTACACCATTTTTTCTTCTCAACGCTCATTTAAAAGAAGGCATTTACCGCTTCAACAGATTGTATGAGATGGAAGGTGATATAACGCGCTATTCAAATAAAATTTATTTCGGAAGTAAATTCCAGTTTGTGATCCCGGTCAATCGATTTCAGTTCGCGATGTACATGCAATTGCCCTTCTCCGGCCAATCCTCCTTGAAAGGACTTGATGGTCATTGGGGATTGAACAGGCAACAATCGACTTACCTGATCGCCGGTGGTTTTGCCGACTACATGATTGTTGGACTTAAGGCTGGCTGCCGTATCCGATGAGTCGCTTTGTTATGATATTGGTGTTCGTTTGCATTTGTGTTGACGCGTTCGCGCAAAAATCGAGTTGGCGGCGTGGCAAGCTAATGCGTCAATACCGTATGCAAGTGTGGCGGGAAAAAGACAATGAAAAAGCCATGTCCAAACTCGTAGAGCTGACCGCGCACAGCGAAGGGAATTTCAGGGTGTTTCTCTGGCTTCAACTTGCTGACCGTTATGAAAGAACTGGCGATTACAGAAATGCCGAAAAGATATTTACAGAAGCATATCGCGACGCAAAAACCCGCCGTCCGCGCGCCATAAAAAGCTATTTGTTCAATTTATCAGGCACAGTCTATGACGCATACGATAAGCTAGGGTATTTCTATCTGAGGCTTGGTAATCTGCGAAGAGCCGAGGAACTTTTTAATGAGTCAAGGCAAATTCGGGAAACGGTGTTTCCAGCGCGTAGTATCCATCGCATCCATCCGATTGTCGGGCTTGGCTCGCTCAGCTTGCGGAAGGGTGAGTATGAAAAAACATACTCCCTTTTTAATCAGGCACTCAGTCTGATGAATCGTGCGACGACAACACACTACGATTACGATAATCTCAACAGAATTTTCCTTGGTGACTTAACTGAGCTATGTCTTGCTTTGGAGAGGCGGCCGGAGGCGGCGGAGTATTTGGAAAAATTATCCATCGCATCTGCCGGTGTCGCAAAGTTCAGCTCCCGTATCGGGCGTCGCCTCCAGACGGCCCTGATCCTGGAATTAAAAGCACGTTATCATTTGCTCAACAATGATTTCAAAAAGGCCCGTTATTATTTGAACAAGGCAAACGAATATAACTCCGGCATCAAGCTGACCGAGGCCACTTTTAAAATTCTTCGCACGAAGGCAATTCTTGAGTGGCGGCTTGGGAATGCAGCTGATGCGAATCAGAATTTTATTGAACTCGTCAGGTCGTATAGAAAGCACATCGAAACTAATTTTTCCGGCATGAGCGATTACGAGAAGGAACAATTCTATAGGACACTTAAAACTGATTTCAATTTCTTCAACGCTTACCTGCTCGACATCCATGCGAGTAAGCCCACCGCCCTGTTCGAGGAAGCTTACGACCACCTTATCAACACGAAGGCGCTTTTGCTAAATGTATCAAACCGAGGTAAGAACGAAGTAATGGCAAGTGGCGACACGGCAATGATCCACATGTTCCAGAAGTATGAATATCTCAAATCAAACTTAACCTCACTTTATTTTGACGGCGGACGAGAAAGTGAAATCAGGGATGTAGAGATACTGATCAATGATCTCGAAAAGCAAATAAATCTTCGATCAAATTCAAACTCTTTCAACCAGTCGAAAACCTGGCAACAAGTGCGGGCTGCATTATGGGCGGGTGAAGCCGCTGTAGAAATTATACGCGTAAACAAATTGGATAGGCAAAATCCATTTAATACCCGAGGCGGGATGAGTGATTCGGTGCAATACGTGGCCTTGATTGTCAGGCAGGATTCTGGTTTCCCTGAATATGTTGTGTTGCCGAATGGCAGACGCCTCGAAGGTAAGTCGCTAAGTTATTACAGAAATGCGATCGTAACGCAATTGAGAGATGACGTGTCGTATAACGAATATTGGACGCCGTTGAAAACGCGGCTGGCTGGAATTACTCGGATCTACCTGTCGGGCGACGGTGTCTATAGCCAGATTAACCTGAACACGTTGAGGGATCCGGTTACCGATCAGTACTTTATTGATGAAGTTGATCTCGTCTACCTGACGAATACGGCCGATCTGCTTCGTAAAAAGTTAGCAGGTTCATCAATTAAAACGGCATCGCTGTTTGGGCGGCCAGATTTTCAGGCGTCAGATACCGGTGAGCCAGTCAGTAATCGGTTGGATGGCATGCGTGATCTTAATGCCGGAGAGTTGCTTGAGTTGAAAAAGGAAAGCATCGCCGACTTACCCGGAACTGAAATGGAAATCACTTCGATTCGCACCACACTGCAGAACCACCACTGGGCAGTGACAAGTTATTCAGGTGTCACGGCAACCGAGAGTAATGTAAAAAATGTACGAGCACCTACTGTTCTGCACATTGCAACACATGGATTTTTTGTTGAAGACACGCTTAACATCATTAATCCTATGATTCGCTCGGGTGTGATTATGGCGGGCGTGAAGGCCGTCGAAAAAACAAGCGACGATGGTATTCTCACTGCGTACGAAGCCACTAACCTGGACTTGACGCAAACAGAACTTGTTGTATTATCTGCCTGCGAAACAGGATTAGGAGAAGTGAAAAATGGAGAAGGTGTTTACGGTTTGCAGCGAGCCATTATTGTCGCGGGCGCTTCCAATTTACTTATGTCCTTGTGGAAAGTAGATGACGCTGCAACAGCACAATTAATGATCACGCTCTACAATGACCTCGCTGTGAAGGGAAGTCGTACTGCTTTCCGCGACGCGCAGCTATCGTTAAGAAAAGAGTATCCTCATCCTTTCTTCTGGGGCGCATTTGTCATGTTAGGAAATTAATATGAAAGCAGCAATCATTATTTTTTCAACGATAACCACAGTGCACGCGCAACTGGCCATCAGCCCATACGTTGGACTGAATTCCACGAGGATGAATGACACCTATGGATACATTAACGGGGGCAACTATTTTCTGGCAGGCGCGGACGTTGAATACGAGGTTCCCTCAAAAGATTCAGACCGGAAACTTCGTATTGCCATTGGATCGGGGGTATCGTATCTTCGAAATGGTTTCTACTCATCCAACGCATTCTCACTTTCGTTCATCAATAGCTACAGACAAACAATCACCGATCTGAGCATGGTATACTGGCAGGCTCCCCTTCTAGTGCGATTCAACTGGCAGCCATTCACTCTCATTGAAGATTGGAAGGTATTTGCAGGAGGGGGCGCGGTTTTCAATTTTTTGCAAAAGGCACAGATGAGGGAGGAATATACAGAAGTCTTTTACAGTGCTGATGCGCTTGCACCGCCGCCGTCCCATATTCATTTCAGCGACGATCAGAATGTTACACCGTATGCGGTACGTCAGTCTGTGTTCACACGCTTCGAGCTTGGTATGAAGTATAAGAAGATGCACCTTTCCTACAGAGTCAGCGTGTCGAAAGCCGATTTGTATTTCTCAGGAATTGAAGATCATTGGCAGGTTCCCGCGGAATACTCTGATTATATCCAGCGGTATGCAGCCTCCGGGAAGATCAAAGAGAAACACGCTGAAATTATTATTGGATATCGCCTTGGCAAATTGCGTTAGCTCACATCAGCTGACAGATCGAATTCAGTTGCTGCGGTAATCTTCGCGTTTACAAAATCGCCGATACGCACATAATTGTCAGTAACGTCAATCATCACCTCATTGTCGACTTCAGGAGAATCGAATTCGGTTCTGCCAATATATTGTCCGCCCTCTTTGCGATCGATCAACACTTTCAATGTTTGTCCTACACGTTGCTGATTTAGCGCCAGGGAAATTCCCTGCTGCACTTCCATGATTGTTTCCAATCGTTCCTGCTTAACTTCTGCAGGTACGTCGTCCTTGAAAGAATGAGAATGAGTATTTTCTTCGTGCGAATATGTGAACACGCCAAGTCTGTCGAATCTGGAGCGTTCGACGAATTTCACCATTTCATCGAATTCCTTTTCAGTTTCGCCCGGATGCCCGGCTATGAGCGTAGTTCGAATAGCAATGCCAGGAACTTTCTCACGGATGGTATCAAGAAGTTGTTCTGTTTTCTCTCGGGTGATACCACGACGCATCATTTGCAACATATTCGTGGATCCATGTTGCAATGGGATATCCAGGTATTTGCAGATGTTTGGACGTTCTGACATTACATCGAGTACGTCGGTCGGGAATCCTGCAGGAAACGCGTAGTGTAAGCGAATCCAGTCGATGCCTTCAACATCAGATAAATTTTTCAACAACTCGGAAAGATTTCGTTTCTTATACAGATCGAGCCCATAGTAGGTCGAGTCCTGTGCGATGATAAGTAATTCTTTTGTGCCGTTCTTGGCAAGGTTTTTCGCTTCTTTTACGAGCTCTTCAATCGGTCTCGAAATGTGCTTGCCACGCATCAATGGAATCGCGCAGAAAGAACACGGCCGGTCGCAGCCCTCCGATATTTTCAGGTAGGCATAATGACTCGGATTTGTCAGAATGCGCTCGCCGACAAGCTCATGCTTATAATCGGCTTTGAAGACCTTCAGCAAACGTGAAAGATCACGTGTTCCAAACCATGCGTCTACTTCAGGAATCTCCTTCTCCAGGTCGTCTTTGTATCGCTGCGATAAGCATCCGGTAACATAGACTTTGTCCACGATGCCTTCTTCTTTAGCGTCCACGTAACGGAGAATTGTGTCGATAGACTCCTGCTTCGCATTGTCGATAAAACCACAGGTATTGATGACCACAACGCTCGCATCGTCATCAGTCGATTCGTGAACGGCGTTGATACCATTCCCTTTTAACTGGGTGAGCAGTACTTCCGAGTCGACAACGTTTTTTGAGCAACCGAGTGTTACGATGTTTACTTTTGTGTTTTTATTACCTTTTGTTTTCATGTGGCTAATGGAACGATGCGAATTTCTGAACGCTGTTCATTCAAATTTAATTCCCTTTCAAAAATACGTTAATCCTTTAGATGGGCCGAAGTATATAAGTAAAACGTTGTCGATTGTTCCTGTTATGCAGAGTTCACTTATCTTTACGCCCGTAAATGCGATTTCTTAGCAGATTAGTTTTGGGATTGTTTAGTTCTCTTCTTGCAATTTCATGCCTGGAAGAGCCAGAATGCGTTCGCATCAATAATAATGTGGCGGGCATAACATTCAGGAATTTGATAGATGGTAGTAACCAAGCCGTTCTTTGGGATGAAATTTCAATGGTGGGAACAGATAGCATTGTGAGTGGCCGGGCAAGTGTTACTTCTTTTGTTCTTTCCCTCGACTATTTTAATAACCAGACCACGGTGAAGTTCAGAAATCAAGAACTGATCGATTCGCTGGTACTCGCATATCGAGTCCAGGCGCAGTTCATTTCCGAGGAATGCGGTGAGCGTTATTTTTTGTCAGACCTCAAACTTATCACCCACACGTTTGATTCCGTGAGAATTGTAAGTGCCGTTCCCGGCAAAGACACCAAGGCAAAAAATATTGAAATTTACGTGAATGAATAAAATTGGTCTGTTCGCCATGCTGTTGGTAACGATAAACTCCCTGGCCCAGCCGGCTGCGAACATTGCCGATACGACCAAAACCAGAAAAGGGAAGTTTTTGCCGACTGGCGTACGCGCCGGTATCGATGTGGTCGGCCCAATACGGAACCAATTAGCTGACAATTTTTCAGGGTGGGAAGCAACTGTCGACATCGATTTCAACCGGTATTTGTTAGTAGCAGATTACGGATATACATCGAGCCAATTTAGCGCCGAGGGGTCGGATTACAGGAACGATGGCAACTATTGGCGTGCTGGTATCGATGCGAATTTCCTGACGCGCGATAAAGATCGAAATGTGTTTTTCCTTGGACTGCATTATGGACGGTCTTCTTATAACGAAACGATGTCCATCACAACCGAAGATCCTATATGGGGTAGTTTTACGCAGGACTATTCCAATCAAGGGCTAAACGCCCGGTGGTTGGAATTAAATGGCGGGTTAAAAGTAAAAATCTGGCGCTGGCTTTGGCTTGGGTATACCGCACGCTACAAGTTTGGGCTAAAGCAGGACGAGTCGAAGGAAATGTTGTCGCATGAAATTCCAGGTTATGGGAGAACAAATGATCCGGCAACATGGGGTTTCAATTATTATGTGTTCATGCGTCTGCCCTTCCGCAAGACAACGCCAATTCTTGGCCGTTGAGGCAACTAATGTTTCTTAAATAACGAATCTACAAACTCTATTTTGTTGAAAATTTGAAGGTCGTCAACCTTTTCACCGACCCCAATGTATTTTACCGGTATCTTAAATTCATCTGAAATTCCGATCACAACGCCACCTTTAGCTGTACCATCAAGTTTTGTGATCGCCAGCGCTGTTACTTCGGTTGCCTTGGTGAATTCGCGCGCCTGGATTACCGCATTCTGACCGGTGCTGCCATCCAACACGAGTAACACTTCATGTGGCGCATCGGGAATAACTTTCTCCATCACCCGTTTGATCTTCGATAGCTCGTTCATCAAATTTACTTTCGTATGAAGACGGCCAGCTGTGTCGATAATGATTATATCCGCATTCTGGTTGACACCTTCTTTCACAGTATCAAATGCAACCGCCGAGGGATCCGTGTTCATTCCTTTTGCGATTACCGGAACGCCGACTCGCTGCCCCCATAACTTTAGCTGTTCGACAGCGGCCGCGCGAAACGTGTCCGCTGCACCAAGTATGACACTCTTGCCTTTCTTTTTATACTGTGCCGAAAGTTTTCCGATGGTCGTAGTTTTTCCAACACCGTTCACGCCAACCACCATGATCACGTAAGGTTTCTTTCCAGCGGGCACGTCAAAATCTTCCACGTCAGAGGAATTGTTTTCCGCTAATAGCTCAGCTACTTCTTCGCGTAGTATGCGATCAAGCTCTGATGTGCTCATGTATTTATCGCGGGCAACGCGTGCCTGAATTCTTTCGATGATTTTCAAAGTCGTGTCAACGCCGACGTCGGAGGTAACAAGAATTTCCTCAAGATTATCCAGCACATCGTCATCAACAGTAGTTTTGCCGGCGATCGCCTTACCGATTTTCGAAAAGAAGTTGTCTTTGGTCTTTTCCAGACCTTTATCCAACGATTCCTTTTTCTCTTTAGAAAATAATCCGAATAATGCCATAAGTTGAAGTAGTTATGCCGGCAGGATAAAGCTAAAAAATTAGGGCCAGTAAGGGTACAAAAAAAGTCCCTTCGAGGGGACTTTTAAATTCGTTAAAAAGAACAGAAGCCTATTTTTTCGCTAATGTTTCTTTTACCAGGTCAGCAGAAACGATTTCTTCTTTAAAAGTGTAAGCACCAGTTTTCTCAGACCTAACGGCCTTGATCACTTTTGCATAGCTCTTACCATCCGTTTTCTTGAGGGACGCGACAACTTTCTTTGCCATGATTATTTAATTTCTTTGTGTACAGTAACTTTCTTAAGAACCGGATTGTACTTTTTCAGTTCCAATCTTTCAGTTGTGTTTTTACGATTCTTTGTTGTGATGTAACGGCTCATGCCGGGCTGCCCTGAGTTTTTGTGCTCAGTACATTCCATAATCACCTGAATCCTATTGCCTTTCTTTGCCATGACTCATTAATATTTTTTATTACAGGGCCAGGCTACCTTTAGCTCTGGCATCTTTTAAAACAGCAGAAATACCATTCTTGTTAATGGTTTTGATCGCTTTCGCAGATACTTTCAACGTGATCCAGCGGTCTTCCTCAGGAATGTAAAAACGCTTTTTCTGAAGATTTGGGTAAAATCTTCTTTTCGTCTTGTTGTTCGCGTGAGAAACATTGTTCCCCACCTGAGGTCTTTTTCCAGTTATTTGACAAACTCTAGCCATATCAGCTCAATTTAAGCCCTTTTTGAAAGGGATTGCAAATATCGGAAAAACCCGTCCATATATCCAAACTGAGCTGGAATTTTTGGTGAAATCCTTTCAGACATATCAGATACGTTGTTTTGCTGCAAATAATTCCGCGATCAGGCTCCTTGGATCCAGGCCGGTGAAGTCTCCGACAACCTTATCGGTGTCAGAAAGCTCTTCCTCGGAATGGGTTGTGCTGATACCCAAAACCCTACACCCAGCCGCTTTACCCGACTTCACGCCCGATAATGAATCTTCGATCACAATACAATCTTCAGTTTTGTAACCCAGCGCCGCTGCTGTCTTTCGATAGATTTCGGGATCTGGTTTCCCCTTCGAAACGAATGATTCGTCCAGGATGGTATCGAAGTATGATCGCAGCCCTGTCTTGGCCAATGTAAAATCTACGTTTTCGATTGGTGCAGACGTCGCGATTGCCCGATCAATACCATATTCGTCAAGCTTTTTCAGGAATTTTTCGAGTCCATCGACCGGCTTTATATCCTTCTCATACAGATCACGGAAAAGCTGCTCTTTCTCGTCCGCATATTTTTTTAACTGATCGGGCGCCTGCTCGCCAAATATATTTGTAATCCAGTCTTTGTTGGTACGTCCGTAGATGCGCTCGCGTAGTTGTTCCTCCGATAGATCATGACCATATTTTTTACAGAATTGCTTTAGCGCGATTTTGTGAAACGGATTGCTATCTATGATCACGCCGTCCATATCAAATAAAAAGGCCACCTTCTTCATGATGAAATTTTTGAGATGCAAAGATAACCGACGCGCTTACCCGGAAAAGGAATGCTCAGTATATAATGAGCCGCTGTGTTGAAGTCGACGAGTGCGATACGAATTTCAGGAAGTACAGACCCGCTGGCAGGTTGACGTTAACAAAATGCTCGATGCTGCCGCTTAGCATTGTATCAGGTAATGATACCTGTTGACCAAGCGCGTTCACAATCTCCAACTTTACATCGCGAACAGATTGGATTTTGATGCGCTCACCCGAACGAATCGGATTAGGCGTGACTGTTATGCGTAAAGTGTGGGGCAACGAATTGCCATTGTCATTTCGCAGAACGCGAAGCCCTCCTAAAATATTTCCGATAACAATTGCCGGTTTATCGGTTGCAAACAAGTTTACAACAGTTGGCCAGAGTCGTCCGCCAAGGTTTCGTGCTGTATATTTCTCGAGACGTTCGTTGTAAATGATCTCAGTGATCACCGTAGTGCGATTCTCCTTCGTCCGGAAATCCGAAATGATTTTAAGGATGCCGCGCTGGTCACCAAGTACAAGGTCGGTTTTATTATCCGCATTAAAATCGCCAGAAGTCGTAGCAATGGATTGCGTAAGCGAATTTGGATCAGCCGGAATATAGGCGTTGTCTGCAAGAGAAAATGCAGGTAACCCGGAGGTTGATGTGCTACGCCAGTATTCAACTGCGCCGCTACTGCGTCCAACCAGCAGATCAATCGCTCCGTCCTGATTAACGTCAACAAAAGAAAGATTTTCCCCCGATGTAAAATTAAAGGGTATTATTTCGGGGGAGCCATTAAGCGTTAGTCCCGCCGCATTTGTATTCGGAATAATGTAAAGCTTTGTTGATCCGTCATCTGCATTTGTGGCTGTGAAAATCAAATCTTTTCTGCCATCGCGATTCAGGTCATGGAAGTGTATCTTCAAATTATAAAAGCTCTTATCTGAAAAACTTAAAAAGTTGTCGTCAATTAGTTTGAAGGCCGGTTCGTCCAGCGTTCCTATGTTTTCGTAAAAATAAATACGCGACTTTGTATCGATCTCACTGTTGTTACTGATAAATAAATCGTAATCGCCGTCACCATTTGCATCAGCAAAGGCGGGAACCGCATTGTCTCCAACATCTATCATATCTGATTGCAAAAAGTTTTCAGTTACGAATTCAAGCTCCGGGTGTTCGTTTGATCCGATATTTTGATACAGCCATGAACTCGATTTCAAATTGATCGTCAGATGCTCTTTGCTATAAAGATTCGGTGCGCTGATGAGATCTTTCTTACCATCAAAGTTCACGTCTTCATAGTAAACAGCCGGAAATGTTGTTAAGCTAATGGCATTTGTTTCAGGAAAGGTTGTCGCATCAGTAATAATGGGATCATTAAATGAACCTGTGTTTTGCAGGAGGAACACCTGATCACAATCCGCCTCAGAAACCAATAGGTCTATTATGTCATCGTCGTTCGCATGAATCGCAAGCAGTGCTTTCCCACCCTGGTGTTTGGTTCTTCCGCCAGCATCACAGTCTTCGTTGTTGAAAGCGAACACGCCGCACTCACATTCGGTAACGCCGCCCCACGTTTGTGTGATACGTTCGAATTCAAGCGAGTCGCAGGAACCGTATTTTTCCATGCTTAAATTCTGATGATATTCGATTGTTGCGCCTGACGGGTAACGCATATTGAAGATGTCCAGGTCGCCGTCGCCATCGGCATCAACAATTGCAGGAAGATCATCGGGTTGGATTTGAAGATTTGTCAGGTTGAATCCTTTCGTGAGAATCACCGGTCGTTTTCCGCCGGTCTGCGTTGTAAACATGAATTGCTCCCACGTAATGGATTCCTCACTCGTATTGGAGTAGACCTTGATACCGAGCGGATCGCCGGTAAAGATGTCCTTCCTACCGTCGCAGTTGAAGTCTTTCAATAATAAAAACCGTTCGGCCTCCGGGGGAAATAGACTTTCGTAATCAGGCGCATAAATATGACGGCCGTTATCGTTCAGGAATGTAATTACCTTATTTGTCATGCGGTCGAAGATCACCAGGTCTTCATGGCCATCAAAATTCAGATCGATCGTATTAAACTGGCTTGCATTCAATCCGCCGCTCCATGCCAGTGGGAGAATTTCACCTGCCTGATTGCTTACCGGTATTGATTGTTCGTCAACGTAAGTAAACTGGGCATTTGCTGGCAAGCCATAGCATAAAATACAAATGAGTAAGTATCGATACATTGAATTAATTTCGCATCACTAATAACGCAGGCAAGTAACGGCTGTTATATTGCTTCGCCAAGAAATTAAAATAAATTATCATAACAAGGACTAGATGCAGATCGAAGCGTTATACAAACTTTTTCTGGAAAGCCGGAAGATCTCTACTGATACGCGGCATATTACCCCGGGATCGATCTTCTTTGCGCTAAAGGGTGACAAATTCAACGCGAATGAATTTGCAGCGGACGCATTATCGAAAGGTGCGAGTTATGCTGTAATCGATGAAGAGCGATTTAAAGACGGTAACCGTTTCATTCTTGTGCCGAACGTGTTGGAAACACTTCAGGCGCTTGCACAATTTCACCGAAGTCAACTTACAATACCAGTAATCGGATTGACAGGCTCAAACGGCAAAACCACGAGCAAGGAATTACTGAACGCGGTGCTCAACACAAAATTTAAAACGTACGCCACGAAGGGTAATCTGAACAATCACATCGGCGTACCGTTAACATTGCTTTCGATCACTGATGATGTAGAGGTGGCCGTGATTGAGATGGGTGCGAACCACCTGGGCGAGATTGCATTGCTTTCAAAGATTGCCAATCCAACACACGGACTTATTACGAATATTGGCAAGGCACACAGCGGCACTTTCGGTGGTTTTGAAAACATCATTCGTGGAAAATCGGAATTGTATCAGCATCTGATCAATAATAAATGTGTTGTCTTCATCAATTCGCAAAATGAGATCCTGGCTAACATGTCAAAGCGATTTGAAAGTCCAATCTTTTATCCATCGAAAGGAGATTATTACCATGCAACACTTGAAAGCGCGGACCCGAATGTAACAGTCATCGCTGAGAACGGAGATCGTATCGCGACAAACCTTATCGGCGGATATAATTTTGAAAATATTGCGGCGGCGTTGTGTGTTGGGAAGTATTTTGGCGTTGATGCTTCGAAGGCACACAAGGCTGTAGCCGAATACTTACCGGGTAACATGCGATCTCAGGTCGTGAAGAAAGACAGCAACACGATCATTCTTGATGCGTACAATGCGAATCCGAGCTCAATGGTGGCTGCGATCGAAAATATCGCTGCGATGAAGGCAGATAAAAAAGTCCTGATACTCGGTGATATGTTCGAACTGGAGGAGGAGGCGAAGAAGGAACATGAATCGATTGGCAAACTTATCAGAGAACGCGGGTTCACGGATGTGTATCTGTGCGGCTCGCTATTTAAGGCTGCTCTCCATGAAATTCCCGAAGCAAAATATTTTGCGCATAAAACGGAGTTGGTTGATGAGTTGAAACAGTTCCCAATCAACAATGCTTTAATTCTGGTCAAAGCGTCACGCGGAATTGGTTTAGAAACAGTTGTCGAATATTTGTAGATTAAAATTTAAAATCCCACCACGGCAATGGAGTTGGTATTGAAATTTCTAAAAGATCTGAGTAAGCACAATGATCGCGAATGGTTTGAAAAAAATAAGCATCGCTATCTTCAGGCGAAGGAAACTTATGAAAATCTCATTGGAGATGTTTTGAAAGAGGTCGTCAAGTTCGATGATTCACTTGGCAATCTTGAAGCAAAGAAACTGATCTTCCGTATTTACCGCGATGTGCGTTTCAGTAAAGACAAGCGCCCTTATAAAACAAATATGGGTGCCGGTTTTTCGCCGAACGGAAAACTGGTGGAAGAGCCTGGTTACTATCTGCACATTGAGCCAGGAAAAAGTTTTGTGGCTGGAGGCATCTACATGCCAAATGCCGGGAACCTCGCGAAGATAAGGCAGGAAATAGACTACAACGCCGAAGGCTTCAATAAGATTGTTGGATCAAAGAAGTTCAAATCACTTTATAAAGCGTTCGATGTGTTCGACAAGCTTAAAACAGCGCCAAAAGGATATCCGAAAGATCATCCGATGATTGAAGTGTTAAAGCTGAAAAGCATCATCGTCAGCAAGGAACTTTCAGACAAAGAAGTGCTTGATAAAAAGTTTGCGAAAACTGTCGGAGAACACTGCCGGCAGATCAAGCCATTGAATGACTTTATCAGAAATGCGCTGGCTTAAGGATACGCCTGTAACGAGGTGATTTCGTCTTGTTCTAAAAATCAAAATACTCGTCTTTTGAAACTTCGACTTCTTTTTCTTTTCGCTTTCCTTTTGATCGAAACGCGTCTTTCAATTCCTGAACTTCTTTTTTGAAGTCATTAACGATTTTGTTTTTGACAGCACGTGTGTCGTAAGCCACATCAAAGTTGTCGGTTGTTCCGGTGATTTTCAGGAACAACTTGGTTTGGCCGTCCATACTTTCAGTTGCCCCCTCGGCGTTTACATCAACAATTTGTTTACGACGAAAAGGCGTCACAATTCTATAATCGATTTGTTGATCAAACGTATGTGTTCCGCTGAGACGAAGCTCTGTCGCATTACTGCGTATGTCCATTTCAGGGATATAAACGGTTTTGTTCTCAATGTGAATATCGTTTCTGATGTTGGCGAAACGTAACCGGTTCAGGGTTTCATCATCAACATACCGATTGAGTTTTTTCAACGGCTCAAAATTGTTGAGCTCGCCATCGGTAATGAGCAAGCCAATATCCGCGATAAGCGTTTCGGGAAACAACCGAAGATGCTCGTTCAACGTCATTTCCAGGTTTACTTCAGCGTTTGCTTTTCCCTTTAAATGACGATGTTCGATGAATTGTTGTTGAAAATTTTCAAAGACATAAAATGCACTGTCGATATTAACTTTGTCGAGATGTACGGTGCTTACCACATCAATTGCTGTTGCATTCTTTGCATCCAGGATCCCACTTAAATTGATTGCTCCTCCCATGGAGTTGAACTCAAGCTTTCGCGAAACAGCGACCTGGTTCTTGACAAGCAAGTCACCGATTAATTGACGCGCGCTAAATTTCTTGTAACTAACAGACTTGATGTCACAGTTGAAATTGAGGTAAATATTTGGTGAAAGAGAAAAACTAAACAGGTCATCCGATTCCGTTTCGCTTGCAAAGCCTACGTTAAAAAGCTCTTCAAGATCAATATGTGATGCGAGCAAATCGGTTTCAATCCCAATCGGTTGGTTTTCAAAAAGCAAAAATGTGATCACGTTTTTAAAAAAGCCATTGAGCAAAAAGTCTGATTTACCGACAATTGCCGAAACATTACTTAGTGCCAGATCATTGTTGTTGAATTGCAGACTTCCATTTACACCTTCGACGCTGACTTCATTTTTACCATAGACAAAATTGATATCGTGCATATCGATTGTGCCGAGCGTTGCCACACGCTGCGCTGTCGCTTTGTCTTTCAGTAATGCTATCTTTCCTTCGAATGAAATATCCGCAGTGAGCGAGCCGGATACATTTTTGATATCATCAACCGGATAAAATCCGAGCACCGAGGCGGCATCAACTTTTCCCTTAAAGTTTAAGATCACTTCAGGGCTTGCGAAGTTGTTCATGATAAAATTGCCCTCGAAACGCTCGTTGTTGAATGTGCCGTGAATGTTTTTTAATACTAATGATGATTGACGGGGATCGTTAAAATTCGTAGTGGCAAACGAACCCGTCATTGCAGCCTGTTCAATTTTCGTGTTATATCCCGGATGGAAAAGGGTAGCATCGGTAAATCCGAATTCGACGCTCAAAAATGGTTGTTTGAATTTGCTGATCTCACCCTTTAGCGTGGAATGAAAATAAACCTTGCCATCGCTTTGATACTTTTCGAGATTGGAGGCAATAGATGCCGGGAGTAATGAAAGCAATGTCTGAATGTCGGCGTCTTTTCCGTTCGTTGTCAGGTCAATAACATTTTTTTCTTTCCATGCATACGTTCCTGCAACAGTAAATGCGGCCTTGCCAAGTTTCAAATCGGAAGGGTGAATGGTGACTATTTTGTTTTCATCATTGTACCTGAGCTCACTCGCGATGTTAAATGACTTGTCGGCGAAGTACTGGTGGCGGTCAATTTGAATTCTTCTGGTTGTCAGTTGTCCAATCGTTGTAATATCGTAGATGTCATCCGACGAACGGATCGAAGCGTTAAGGTGCTTACTGCTAAAGAGATGATCTTGCCTGCCCGGAAGATCAACATACTGGACAGAAACGTTGCTGAGTGCGATATCACGCAGCTCGAATCTTAATGTGCCAGCACTGCTGGCTCCGCCTTGTTTTACGATCGTAAAGTTGTTCTCGCGTTTTTCGTTGACCTTCAGCGTAACCTCTGCATTCTCGATCTTGACGCCGCGGATACTATAGTCATTTTGCCAGACACGAATGGGGTTTAGCTGAAACGAAATTCGGCCTGCGGTGCCGAGTGGATAGAGTCCTGCGTGACTGTCTTCAATGTAAACATCGGTCAGCACCAAAGACAGGTTAGGGAAATCGGCGAGGGCGGAAATATCTATTTTGCCGATCCTGACCGGGGTAGCCAGGTGTTTATTGGCTTCCGCGACAAATTGCCGGATGATTTTGTCTTTAAACAGGAAGAAAGATGCGACAACGGCCACTGTGATAACAATGGCTGCGATGAGCAGGTAAAAAAGTAATTTCCTGAGTTTCTTCAAGTTGAAAAAATGGTAGTACAAAAATACCAATCCCACTTTTTAAACGCAGCGAAGCAGAAAGAATTTTGCGTTGGTACAACTTCAAGCGAACTAGCCAGGCAAATACGTCATTCATGAAACAATGCTCAAATTGTAATAAGATGCCCGCGTATGTAGCCGCAGGCATCTTAATTAACGGATGCTAATCGATGGCAAGCCGTGTTTGCAACAGCATTCCACGATGGTTCACCTGTATGATGTACAAACCCTTTTGTAGTTTATCAGGGTCCAGGCGAATGTGTGGACCTTTTACTTTTCCCTCTTGCACGTTGCCCTGGTCGTCGATGAGGGCAAAAGTATTTTCTGTTTCTTCCAGATCTCCAGCCGACATTGTTTCCTCACACGGATCAGGAGGATAGATAACTGAGACAGTAATGTCACGACCTTTTGCGGGGTTCGGTGACGCCATCAGCGTAGGACCACAATCACCACCGCCGCCACCTCCTCCGCCAGAGCCTGGGTTTTGAACATTCACCATGATAGATCGTGTATTTGTACCACAGACGTTTGTGGCCTTGTATTCAATTCCATCATAACCGGGATCACCCGCGCGAACGGTAAGCATTGTTTGGTTTTCAACTACTTTTTCCCAGCAATAATGCCCATAGCAGCCTGAAGGAATTACCCACTTATATGAGTTCGCCCGAATCGGTGCCTGAATGTAATAGCTTGCGCTCATGCCTGGCGTAAGTTGCGTTTGCCCTGAAATGGCACCGGGCAATTCCGGTGTTCCTACCCAGATCTTTTTTGTGTACTTGGGAGATGCATTGCAAGATCCGTTGACGGTCACCTCAATATTGATGTAGCCCTTATAATATTTCACTATTGAGGCTACACCGCTGCTGCCTATACTTACCTGACTTGAATTGGAAGTTGACCAGACCAGGTTAAGGTTGTCGGGATTGTTGGTTACGGTGTATTGCGCGGATGAGCACAAGGTGCCTGTGCCTGAGATAGCGGGTTGCACCTCGGTGTTGGCACATGCATAGGAGCATGAATAATAAGCTGGTGTACCTTCAATTTCCTGGAAAAGCCATCTTCCGTTTTCGGTTGTAAACTGGATATGATTCTGGTTCGCAAGCGGATTGCTAAAAAAATTATGAAACGGGATTGATTTAGCGCCCGTCGGCGGAAGCGCAGGAGAATATGCACGAGCAAGATCCTGGTTGGCCAACACCTGATTTCCCGATCCCATATTTAAAGCAGAGGGAGTTGGGATGAAGTTGAAACGCATTTCAACAGGACTCAGACCGACGCCAACGAGGTCATCAGGAATATCACCAAAGTCCCGGATGTCAAAAGTGCCGCCTGGTGAATTATCGAGCGGTAAAAGATCCGCTGTTGAGTTAAATGAAAAGTTAAACCACTGCTCTGTGCTTGTAGCAGCTCCCCACAAAATTTCTTTGCGGTGTGAAAGCAATAAGTGAAAAATTCTCTTGCTCTCCCTGTCCGGAAGCGCCCTGATCTCCATGTTGAAGCGGATATCAGAATCGGTTGTAACCAAACCGCCGAAGATCCCAGCCGCTTCGGGTTCAAACATTGATATAAGCAACGTTGTTAGATAGTCCAAATCTTTCGCTTGATTCGCGACCAACATTTGGGTGTAGGGTGCATAGCCCTGATCGATCCCACACTCTGAACCACTTGCAACAGCAATATTACGGATGCCCCAGCGTTGCGGCATTCCCATACCTGTGATCTCATTCAAGAAATTGCTGTGTGGGGCATTGTTTACGGCCAACACATTTCCGGTGCCCTGCAGTTGGTAATACAACATTTGCGTGGCGGCAGGACTGCTTAAAGCTTCCAATCCCTGACCGATCTCAGGAGCGAGATCGACAAGCCTTACACCAAGTACGGTTACGCCCGATAAGTAGCGTATTGCAGCCTGAAAGCCCAGTGGCACATTTGCACCCAGATGAGGCGAATCAAAGCTGATATAAAGGCGTGTATCATGCTGAGGGCTCGAAGTGTTGTTTTGATTCCGTATCTCCATGTCCCTTAATGCATACCGTGCCACAAGCCCTCCCATACTAACACCTGCCACGATGTTCTTTTCCGTGCTGCCGTTTCGCGCTTTTTCCTGGTTCACCCACTGAATAACATTTTCGAGCATGTAGGCGTTGCGTTGTATAGCATCGCCTCCCTGGCCATAGTCTACAAATACAAGGTCGTAGTTGTGTTCGTCGAGTGCCTGTCTTAGCGTTTGCCCGAGATAATCTATGTTTATATCCCTATCAAGAAAGCCTTCGGTAAATAGAGCGTTTCGACCAATATCATTTAAAGGATCAAAACCCTCTGCCAGGATCAGCGGCTTATCCAATATTCTGTCGTTACCACCGTAGTATATCCATACATTGCCAGTACCCATTTGACCCTGCGCCACTGGAAAGGCTGACTTAGGAAAAGCTTCAAATTGCGGGTTCACATAGCGGCAGGCGGTGCAGATTTCGGAAGCTTCCCGAACCTTGATGACGCTCTTTCCCTGCATGATGGATCCGTCAGTATATGTGATCTTAAGAACGATTGTTTTATCACCATTGTTCGGGTATGTCACGTGTATGTTCGAACCCATCACAACAGTTCGAAAACCTGCGTTATCACCGAAATCGATTTGAACCGCACTGATTGTTTTCGCAACGTTTTTAAAAAAAAGCTGTGGGCTAAAGCGGAATACATGATTGTTGCCAATGAGATAGCCGCTGACGGGCGTAAAAACAAAAGCAGTTTTCACCTCGTAAGGTGATGTGCTACGACCGGCAACGTCGTAAATCTTGTTGTTCGAAACGTAAACAAGATTATTTGGTAAGGCTGTAGACTTGAATTGCTCGTAGTTGAAGTGTAACGCAATAATATCATTTACCTCGTGGCCATTTACCACCGACTTGTTATTTGTTATAGCGGTATTAACGCTACCCGGCGAGAGGAGTGTGGCGTTCGTGTTAAATTTCATGAAATATAATGAGGAATAAATTGATTGCCACTCGGCGCGATTCACGGCATTATTGGTTAGAAGAGTTCCATTGTATTTGGAAATATCCGTCAAGGCCAATCCATAATCCTTCAGCAATCCGGTAGTAACCGGCGTTCTGTTTACGTTTTGGAATATTACATTCATGCGATCAAAGAAGACATTTGTGTTCTGCGAGAAAGCCGCACATAGTGGGATGACCACAAAGGCCATCAAGAGAATCTTAGTTTTCATGTGTTGGGTTGTTATGTTAAGGAATGTATTTGATGTCGAATCGTCCATGCGTGACTTTCAATGTGTCACAATTTGCAGTAAATGTCTCGAATGAAAAGATGCCCGAAACTATGTAATTGGTTTTGTCAAATTTCGTGAGCATAAGTGTACCAAAAATTGTGTCGTCAGCTTCATATTGGCAATCCAACGAAAAAAAAATTGAAGCTCGATTGTACGGTATGCTCGTAAGTTGGTATTCGACGTTCTCCTGAATCAATCCGCCATCTTCCTCAAGATTAACCGCAATATCTTGGACTGCAGGCTTAATTACAGTGCCAGAAATACTAAGAATTCCCGATTGATACACTGCAGAAGCGCGGGTTGATGAAACAGTATACCACGCCTTTCCATTCACCAAACACCCAAAAGTATTTTTTCCCTCTTGTGTTGCAGGAGGTAGTTTTTCAAGTTCTGTTTTCGGTGCAGGTTGCGGATCATCGAGCTTACAACCATCGCATCCGGTGAGCAAAGCCAAAAGTATATAAGACAGATGCCGCATGACATGAAAATTTCTTTTGTGAAAGGTAATGGTACTGCTGGTTCCAGCCAAAAAAACTTATGTCTGGAAAACATGACATTTTAAACATTAATGAGGCCTTAGCCAGGTTTTGAATTCATGCGATCAAAGAACACATTTGTGTTCTGCGAGAAAGCGGCACATAGTGGGACGACCACAAAGGCCATCAAGAGAATCTTAGTTTTCATGGGTTGATTATTATGTTAAGGAATATATTTGATGTCGAATCTTCCGTTGGTAATTTTAAGAGTATCACAGCCTTCAGTTACAATTTCAAAATCGAAGAGTCCGGAAACTATATAATTTTGTTTGTCAAATCTGGTCAGTGTAATCGTGCCCTTATACAGATCGAGATATGTATGAAATCCATAGTAGCACTCGTCATTTAGAATAACTTGTACAGTTGCATAGTAAGGAGGAGCGTAGAGCAAGGAGTAACTAGCTTCAACTAAGGGGTCGTTACCATCCCTAATGGCAATTCCTATACTTTGGTTTGTGGGCCGGATAATTGAACCTCCTATGCCTAAGCTCCCAAGTTGATAAACTGCTTCCGCCTTTGTAGAAGATGTTGTGAACCATGCCTTACCATTGATCAAGCACCCAAACGTATTCTTTCCCTCCTGCGTGGCCGCCGGAAGTTTTTCAAGCTCTGTTTTTGGTGCAGGTTGTGGATCATCGAGTTTACATCCATCGCATCCGGTAAGAAAAGCCAAAAGTATATAAGACAGATGCCGCATGACGTGAAAATTTCTTTTGTGAAAGGTAAGGGTACTGCTGGTTCCAGCCAAAAAAAAGTTATGTCTGGAAAACATGACATTTTAAACATTAATGAGGCCTTAGCCAGGTTTTGAATTCATGCGATCAAAGAACACATTTGTGTTCTGCAGAAAGCTGCACATAGTGGGATGACCACAAAGGCCATCAAGAGGATCTTAGTTTTCATGTGTTGGGTTGTTATGTTAGGGAATGTATTTGATGTCGAATCTTCCGTTGGTAACTCTAAGAGTATCACAGCCCTCTGTTACAATTTCAAATTCAAAAAGCCCCGAAATGATATAATCGTTATTGTTAAAGGTTGTTATCGAAATTTCTCCAGAAATAAGATCGTCGTGAGTTTCAAAGCCATAATAACAAGTCTTGTCATAGATGAACTGGACGGTAGCGAAATTTGGTGAACGAAACAGCAATTCGTAACCCCCTGTTTTCAGTGGCTCGTTCCCATCTCACAATGCGATTCCAATACTTTGGTTTAATGGGGTGACTATCGAAGCGGACAGGTCTAGAATACCCTGCTGGTAAGACGCAGAAGCGCGGGTTGACGAAACAGTATACCAAGCCATACCATTCACCAAACACCCAAAAGTATTTTTTCCCTCCTGTGTTGCAGGAGGTAGTTTTTCAAGTTCTGTTTTCGGTGCAGGTTGCGGATCATCGAGCTTACAACCATTGCATCCGGTGAGAAAAGCCAAAAGTATATGAGACAGATGCCGCATGACGTGAAAATTTCTTTTGTGAAAGGTAAGGGTACTGCTGGTTCAAGCCAAAAAAACTTATGTCTGGAAAATATGACATCTTAAAGATTAATGGGCTTTAGCCAGGTTTTGAATTCATGCGATCAAAGAACACATTTGTGTTCTGAGCAAAAGATGTACACAGGGGGATGACCACGAAGGCCATCAAGAGAATCTTAGTTTTCATGGTTGATTATTATGTTAAGGAATATATTTGATGTCGAATCTCCCATCAGTTACATGGAGCGTATCGCAGCTTGTTGTAACGGTTGAGAATTCAAATGTGCCTGATATAATATAATTAAGCTGGTTGAAATTGGAAATTGAAAGAAGTCCAGAGAACGTCCTGGTAATTTTCAATACCATAATAACAGCTATCCGAAATATAAACCCGTACAATGGGGTTGAATTTTCCATTGAATAGAAGGGAATAATTTCCAATAGTAATTTTCTCAGTCGATTCCGTCAGCGCTATGCCAATACTTTGGCCCGATGGTTCAATAATTGAACCTCCAATACTTAAAATACCGCTTTGATAAACTACATCTGCTCTAACGGTAGATTTCGTATACCACGCCTTACCATTCACCAAACAACCAAATGTATTTTTACCCTCCTGTGTTGCAGGAGGAAGTTTTTCAAGCTCGGTTTTATGTGCAGGTTGCGGATCATCGAGCTTACAACCATCGCATGCGGTGAGCAAAGCCAAAAGTATGAAAGACAGATGTCGCATGATGTGAGATTTCTTTTGTGAAAGGTAAGGGTACTGCTGGTTCAAGCCAAAAAAACTATGTCTGGAAAACATGATAGTAAATATGAAAAAGTCTTTAGTCCAGACTGGGGAATTCTTCGGTTGGACCCGCAAACAGAGAGGGTCTCGATTTAGTGGGAGCTGAGGGATTACTCGTACACACATGAACTCGTGATTGCACGTGCACGTGCAATCGCGCCAATTCGAACCCCGCCGGCCCTTCGGTTCTCATCCTATAATGCTTATTAAAATAAAAAGTCATCACAGAATTTTGCGATGACTTTCATTGAAGTGGGAGCTGAGGGGTTGCTTACGTGATCCCTTTTTAGGGTGGCTTAAGATCCTCGCCACCAAGCTTGCTACGCTCACTTGGTTTTCTTTTTTCGCCATCCGCTACAGCAAGCTGCGCGTCTGTCTGAAAAAAGAAAAACCCTGCCTACCGGCAGGGTGTCTCGATTTAGTGGGAGCTGAGGGATTCGAACCCCCGACCCTCTGCTTGTAAGGCAGATGCTCTGAACCAGCTGAGCTAAGCTCCCTTTTTGCCCTAGAATCCACTTTTTGGCGTGCCATTAAGCGATTGGGACTGCAAATGTAGAAGAGATTTTATTATCTCCAAAAAAGTTTAAAGCCGGCGCTGAAAAAATTTTATTGCATCTGGTTTTTCTCAATCAATTCCCGAAATGCCTTTTTATAACTATCGCTGATTGGGATCATCACGTTGCCGATCTGGACTTCATTTTTGTGGACCGCGTCAATCGCTTTCAGTGATACGATAAATGAATGGTGGACTCTGACAAAGCGATCGGCCGGCAACTGCAATTCGAGCGTCTTCATTCGTTGAAGTGTAATGACTTTCTGATTCGGCGTGTGGATTGTCACATAATCCTTTAGCCCTTCTATGTATAAAATGTCGCCCCAAAAGACCCTTACCAACTTGGTGCCGTCTTTAACAAAAACATACGATAGGGTTTTTTCTGGGATCTCTGGTTCAGGCGCTTGCGTTTGTGACTGCGCACGCTGCGCCGCTTTTTCAACGGCTTTGAGAAAACGATCAAACGTGATTGGCTTCAACAGGTAGTCAACAACATCAAGCTCATAACTTTCAATCGCATACTGTGAATACGCGGTGGTCAGGATTACCAATGGTTTTTGCTGCAGGGTTTTTAGCAATGAAATGCCGGTGATCTCGGGCATCTGGATGTCGAGAAACATTAAATCGACGTGTTCATTACGAAGTACTTCGAGCGCCGCCAGCGGTGTGGCGCAGGCTTGCACAAGCTCAAGGTACGGAACCTTGCTAACGTAATCCGTCATAAGGTTGCGCGCCAGTGGCTCGTCTTCAACTATGATACAACGTAGCTTCAATCGAGTTTCAATTTGACAGTTACTTTATAATAATCAGAGGAATCATCCACGATCAATTCATGTTTTTGGGGATAACTTAATTCGAGTCGTCGTTTAACGTTCTGTAAGCCGATGCCGGATTTTTCTTCAGCTTCGGGTTTACTGGAGTTTCTTTTGCTGTTCATAACGGTGTAAGTGCATTCCTTTCCGTTCATAATAATCGTCAGCTTCACCCACGCTTCCGGATTGTTGTTACTTACGCCATGCTTAAATGCGTTTTCAAGAAAGGTAATAAATATGAGCGGTGTAATAGTGTAGTTTGATACATCTCCCTGCACGTCAAAATTAATCGGGATGGCATTGTTCAGGCGAAGACGTTCAAGGTCAATGTAATTCTCCATGTATTCGATCTCCTTCGTTAGCGGAACGCGCGGATAATTTGAATCATAGATCATGTAACGCATCATCTGCGAAAGCTTCGCAATTACTTCCGGCGTATTTGGAGATTGGCTGTAAGCAAGGTAATAGAGGTTGTTGAGCGTATTAAAAAGGAAATGCGGATTAACCTGTGCTTTCAGGAAATTCAGTTCAGCGGTCAGCCTTTCGTTCTCGATTGAATTTTTTCTGGATTCAAATTCAAACCAGTCAACGGCAAATCTCAGCATCGCCAGAAAGATTACAATGAAAATATTGGTTGTGATTACATGTACAATGAAGCGGGTTGAGTACAGGTATTTCAATTCGCCTGTAAAGCCGTCGAGCAGATAGCGCTCCAGGTAAATGCGAAATGTGATGAGGATCGCAAAAATTAGGGCGAACTGTGCCAAATGTTTCCAGCCATTTTTTTCTGAAAGAAAGCGTGGTAAAAAAAAGAAGTAGTTCAAGTATCCAAGAAAGGCGGCAAATGAAGACTGAACGACGACAATCGTCAATACTCGGGACCAGTCAATCTCCGGCCGCTGGTAGGTGCTCACCTGAAAAATGAAAAAAGACAGATACACTCCCCAAAAAGAGAGGTGCATTAAGATCACACGGTTGCTTTTGCTGGTTGACATTCCTGATAAGCGGTAACCCCTTGTTCTAAAATTAATGAACTCGTTGCTTTCAACCGGATATTATCCACTTTATTCGACAGTTAAAAAAATATTTTCGACCGCGCACTTTAATGAGGCTGCTGCCCGATAAGGCAAAATGTCGAAATGATTGCGGGATCAGTCTAATGTTCAAAAAAGTCGGGAACCAGATTCTTTGTTTGTCGTTACAATCGCAAACGCCACAATACTCAACATGAAGTTTATTATTCCTTTCGTTCTTGTTACTACTTTACTGATCTCTTTTTCGCCCGTGCTGGCCACGGATAAAGAAAATATCAAAATCTCCGGAACAGTCGTCGATTCACTTACCCAACAGCCGGTCGAATTTGCCAATGTTGCGTTGATGAAGGCTGGAACTACAACGCCTATTGATGGGACAGTCTGCGATGCAGATGGAAAATTTACACTCAAAGTAATGCCCGGTGATTATCAGCTTTCAATTTCATTTATCGGATTTGAAACATATACAATCAACATACACGCTAAAGAAAAGAATGATGTGAATCTGGGTAACATTGTTATCAGTCCAACTCAACACGTGTTGGATGAAATTACAATAGAAGGGCAAAAGGCAGTGATCGAAGAGCGTGTAGACCGGACGGTATATAACGCCGAGAACGACCAGACTGCCAAAGGCGGCGACGCGACTGATGTATTGAAGCGGGCCCCAATGTTGTCTGTCGATCTTGACGGAAACGTGTCACTACGCGGAAATCAAAACATTATGGTGCTCATCAACAACAAGCCGTCGTCGATCATGGCAGGTAATGTTGCCGATGCGCTGAAACAGATACCAGCCGATCAGATCAAAAGTGTTGAAGTGATTACTTCGCCATCCGCAAAATATGACGCTGAGGGTTCAGCCGGCATTATCAACATCATAACAAAGAAAAATACGCTCGAAGGGGCGACACTCAATGTTGATGCGGGCATTGGACTTCGGGGATCGAATCTTGGGTTGAACGGAAACTTCCGCCGTGGTAAGATGGGGTTTTCACTTGGTGGATGGGGACGAGCGAACTACAATGTCCAGGGAAATTTTACGAACGAGCGAACCATCGGTGATGCAACGATTACGCAAAGTGCGGATACGAGGAATCAAGGATTGTTCGGACATTATAATTTTGGTTGGGATTACGATATTGATAAGAAGAATGCGCTAGCTGCTTCGGTCAGATTTGGTGTTCGAAATTTCAGCCGCTGGCAGGATGGTCTCACTTCACAAAATTTTTTTGATGGCGATCTTGTGAACGAAAGCATTGCAGACGTTGTGTCGGATGACCGCTCTAATAATGTCGACGCGAACTTAACATATACTCACTATTACGATAAACCGCAGCGCGAATTCAGTCTTCAGGGATTGTTCAGCAGAAATAATGGCAATTCGGAGTTCGAAAGTATTTATAAGTCGGTGATGTCGCCGGATCCGCTGCCGGCAAATCTGTTGAACGTAAATGACAGCTATAATCAGGAAGTTACTGTTCAGGCAGACTATGTAACGCCGATTCAGGATAATCAGATGCTCGAGTTCGGTGCAAAGAATATCATGCGAAAAGTTGAAAGCGATTTCCAGTTGTTTACAAGCGTTGATGGAGCTTATGAACCTGTAGTTGCGTCAGATCTTACAAACAATTTGGATTACGATCAAAATGTAATGGCTGGATATCTTTCGTACACCTATTCGACAAAGAATGGATACAGCTTAAAAGCAGGCTCGCGTTATGAATACACAACCATCTCCGCTTATACAAAAACACAATCGGAAGATGAATTCAAAATTCCATCTTATGGCTTGTTGGTTCCGAGTGTAAACGTTTCAAAAAAACTGAGCAATGGAAACACACTGAAAGCTTCTTACAACAAAAGAATTCAGCGCCCGTCGATTCGGTTTTTGAATCCGAACATTCAGCCGCAAAATGATCTGAATATCACACAGGGCAATCCATTGCTAAGTCCTGAGTATACAAACAACTACGAGCTTTCATACAGCACGCTTATAAAAGGTACGATGCTCAACATTTCCACCTTTGTAAGAACAACCAGCGATGCTATTCAGAGTGTACGCGATATCATCACGTATGAAGATCGCGAAGTAACGCGCACTACTTATGCAAACATAGGCCGGGAAAACGCTTATGGAGCAAGCATCTTCGCCAACGTCAACATCGGAAAACTTTCGTTGAATGGAGGTACTGATGTTTACTACGCTTCGCTCGACAACAACAGCAACGATCCATTGCTGCATGCGGCGAACGAAGGCTGGGTTGCGAGCGGGAGGGTATTCGGCAATTACAATCTCAATAAAGGATGGGGCCTTCAGTTCTTCAGCTTTTATCGGGGCAGACAAGTTCAGCTACAGGGATCGCAGGATGGATTTTATATGTACAGCCTGGCGGTGAAGAAAGAGTTCAATGAAAAACGTGGTAGCATCGGACTTGGTTTTGAAAATTTTCTTCAGTCATCAATTAAGATGAAATCACGACTTGAAACACCACATCTTTCGCAGATGTCAGTGAACGAGATGTTCAACTCGAGCATTCGCCTGAATGTCAGCTATCGCATTGGGAAGATGAAAGTCGACAGCCCGCCGAGGAGACGCCGCTCTATCAACAACGATGATTTGAAAGATGGCGGAGGTGACAACATGATGGGTGGAAATGAAAGTCAGCAGCGCGGAGGCGGAATGCCGTCTTTCGGAGGTAATAAGCGTCGTACACAAGCAGCGGTTCAAGATCCGCAACAGGCACTGCGTGACTCAAGCGCTACGGACACTGTTCAGTATGATGTAACAGGGTCATGGAAATTTGCAATCGAAAGCCCTCAGCATGGCGAGGGCATGATTATGCTTAGCAAGACCGAAACAGGATATACGGGTACAATCAAAACAGCGCGGATGCCGCAAGACACTCCACTGGAAAACATTACCGTTAACGACAATGAGGTTAGCTTCAGCTATAACGTTTCTTCAGGCGGCAACCAGAGGACAGTAATCGTGCACTACGTTGTCAGCGAACACACATTACACGGCAAGATCACGTTCGGTCCGGATCGCGTTCTCAATATTAACGGAAGCCGTAAACAGTAAAATGATTTGCACAGGTCTAGCGTCAAGTATGGGCTTAACTTTCAACGTTAAACCTTAAACTTTGGACATTTAGCTAGATTCCGAATTTGATTCCCTGTTTAAGCGCGCGTTGATATTTCTTTTCATCGAATTTGTAAAGGAAGGGTGCTTTGTGGGCGACACCGGTTTTACGTTGTTTCATTCGTTGAAGAATATCAAGCGAAAGAATTTTCTTTTGGAAATTTCGTCGATCGAGTTTCTTGTCCAGCACAGTTTCGTACAAGCGTTGCAGCTCAGGCATCGTAAATGTTTTAGGCAACAGATTTTTCCCGATTGGGTAGTCATTTAGATTCCGACGCAACGATGCAAGGGCACGTTCAAGAATCATGTTATGATCGAGAATAAGCTTCGGTATCCGGTGAATATCCCACCACTTGCATTGCTCTGAAAATTCATCTGGTGCCGGCATCACATTATGAAATTCTACGATCGCCCAATAGCCGATTGTTACAAACCGCTCATGCAGCCACGTCTTTTTACTTGTGGATATTTCTTTTAATCCGTGTTGTCCCTCTACACGGCCTGCTTCACCGAACGCATGAAACTGTCGAAGGAAAATGTCGTGCAATCCGGTGCGTGAAAGTAGAATCCTATTGGCAGCATCGTCGATATGTTCATCTTTATAGATGAATCCTCCTGGCAAGCTCCATCGCAAAGTATCTTTCCATTGCAGCAGCAGAACTTTTAATTGATTGTCGTGAAAGCCGAAGATTACACAATCGAGAGAGAGATGAGGCATGAAATATAAATGCCCCTTACGAAGGAGTTGTCCGTCCTTTAAGTTAGGTCTGTTTTTAGGCATGTCGCAAAAGTATATATTTTACGTGAACCGACATTACGTGCTGGAAGCCGCTAAATTCCCATAATCGGAATGATTTTTTAGTCATGAAATTCTTTGGCGGTGAATCTGTCACAGAGCGAATTTTATTATGAACAGCGACGGTAATACGAAACGATTGATCGTGGTTTCCAATCGACTCCCATTCCAATTATTGGAAAAGGATGGAAATGTTTTTTTGAAAGAAAGTGACGGCGGACTTGTCAGCGCATTAAAAAGTTTCTTTGAACGCGGCCAGGATAACCAAACCGAACGTTGGTGGATTGGGTCGGCGGAATTTCCGGAGACGCGGTGGCGTAAATTTCAGCGTAGCGGTTCCGCGAACATAAGTTTTAGTGTGGATCCGATCTTCATCGAAAAGAGGACTTACGGCCAATATTACAATGGATTTTGTAATGCCACACTCTGGCCTTTGTTCCACTACTTTCCGTCGTACGTGGAATTTGACGAAACTACTTTCGAAGCATACGAAAAAGTTAACCGAATTTTTGCCGACAGACTCATTTCATTTTTGAAACCAGGGGATGTTCTCTGGGTGCATGACTACCAGCTGATGTTAGTGCCGGGAATGATTCGTGAAGCAATACCGGATGTAACGATTGGGTTCTTCCTTCACATTCCGTTTCCGTCCTTCGAAGTATTTCGGATGCTTCATCGTCCATGGAAAGAGAAGATCATCGCAGGCTTACTTGGCGCTGATCTTGTTGGATTTCACACCCACGAGTATGTACAGCATTTTTTGAAATCAGTTCAAATGGTGAGCGGCCACGATCATCAGTTCCGGACCATCACGCTTAACAACAGAATTGTGAAAGCGGATCTGTTTCCGCTTGGAATCGATTTCGAGCGCTTTCAAAATGCGAATGATTCGAATGAAGTTGCCGCGATCAAAACCTCGATCACCGAGAATTTTGGCGATAAGAAAATTATTTTCTCCGTCGACCGATTAGACTATACGAAAGGCATCACCCACCGGCTATCTGGCTTTGAACAATTTCTCGATTCCAATCCTGACTGGCGTGAACATGTTGTTTTCATTCTTGTCGTTGTGCCATCAAGAGAAATTATATCGAAGTACAACGAAAGAAAGAAAATGATTGAAGAGCAGATCGGCAGGATCAACGGTAAATATTCATCCTTGCAGTGGCAGCCTGTGATTTATCGGTATAATCACGTGAGCTTCAACGAGCTTTGCGCGATGTATCAGATTTCGGATGTCGGATTGATTACACCTTTACGGGACGGGATGAACCTGGTTGCAAAGGAATTTGTAGCAAGTCAGCGTGAAAGTGGTATGCTTATTCTTAGCGAACTCGCCGGCGCTGCGAACGAACTTGGTGAGGCGATACTTGTGAACCCTGTTGATCGGTTCGAGGTCGCCAATGCAATTCATGATGCGTTAATCATGCCTGATGAATTGCAGGCGCACAAGATCTCACAGATGCATCATCGGCTGAAAAGTTATAATGTTGTTCATTGGGTTGAGGATTTTTTAAAACAATTGCATGAGATAAAGGAGATCCAGCGTGCGCAAGAAACGCGCTTTGTTACGCCGAAAGTAATGAATGAAATTTTGGTGAAGTTTGGTGCGGCATCGAAACGAATGTTACTACTCGACTACGATGGAACGCTTGTGCCATTTGCAAAGCATCCGCGCCTGGCGATTCCGGATCGCGAGTTGCTGCAACTTCTTGTGGAGGTCGCTGGGGACCCGGCTACCACTATAACCATTATCAGTGGCCGAGATCATCATTCGTTAAACGAATGGTTTGGCCATCTTCCGGTAAACCTGATCGCTGAGCACGGTGCGGCTACACGCCTCATTGGACATGAATGGAGATACGAACCCGCTCTTGACCAGTCTTGGAAGCAGGTAATTCGTCCAACACTTGAGCTTTTTGAACAACGCAGTCCCGGAGCGTTGATTGAGGATAAGAAACACACGCTCGCCTGGCATTACCGGAATGTAAATCCTGAGTTGGGGTTTATTCGCTCGCGAGAATTGCTCGACAATCTTCACCACATGGTTCGGAATGCAAACCTGCAAATTATTGATGGAAACAGGGTGATCGAAATCCGCATCGCCGGTATAGATAAAGGGTCAATTGCCAAACGATTTCTTGTTGATGATTATGATTTCATGCTTGCAGTCGGAGATGATAAGACCGATGAAGATATGTTCAAGGCGCTAGCCGAAAGAGCAATTACTATTAAGATCGGGCCCGGCCACACGTTCGCACAATACAATCTGGCGAGTCAGGGCGAAATGATTCGATTTTTGAAGGCGCTGCGGGAATTTAAAGTAACCGTTTGAGTTTGGAATACAACCGGTGAATCCGATCTTTACCTCCTCAGAACAATATGAACCCCATTTTCAAAAAACTCAATTTCAAAGAACAAAAGGCTGCCTACATTGTTCAGGCGCCCGATACCTTTCGTCACGCAATGGACGAAATGCGCGAGCAAACACAAATTAGAACTACGCTCACTGGTTCGAAGGAGGTTATGTTTTTCCTCGTGTTCGTGACAAAGCAGGAAGAGGTAAATGATTATGCAAAAAAAATAGATGCTGTTGCCGGCGAAGATGCTGTTATCTGGTTTGCCTATCCAAAAGGTACGTCTAAGAAATATAAGTGTGAATTTAACCGTGACAGCGGATGGAAGGAACTGGGGACACTTGGGTTTGAAGGAGTGCGAATGGTGGCGATCGACGATGATTGGAGCGCGCTGCGATTTAGAAAAGCTGAAAATATAAAAAGCATGAAGCGTAGCTTTGCAATGTCAGACGTTGGCAAGAAGAAAGTCGCGGCGGCAAAGAAACGTACTTCAAAAAAATAAATTGGCGTTTGAAGTTTTAGGTGCATATGTCAATAGAGACAGCAATCCTTCAGGAGAAATTTCAGTCCGAGCACGAAAAGGCTGTTGTTAATATTCTTTATACAAGTAGCTGGCTACATCACGTCAATGCGTCGCGACTGAAGCCATTCGCGATTACGCCCGAGCAGTTTAATGTGCTTCGGATTTTACGCGGCTCACATCCCAAACCGATGATGTTGAATGATATTGCCTGCCGCATGATCGACAAGAGCAGCAATGCTACAAGACTCGTCGAGAAACTCAGGCAAAAAACAATGGTTGATCGCAAGCAATGCGAAAACAACCGACGCCAGGTAGATATTTCTATCACTCAGAAAGGCTTACTTATCTTAAAGGAAATTGATCAACTCGAATCGGAATTCATCCAGACCCTGAAGAACCTTTCAAAAGATGAGGCTGCCCAGCTTAACTCTCTGCTTGACAAGCTTCGTGGATGATGAAGGTAGCTAAGCGCCGAGGCGCCCAGCTTTAATCCTATTGTTTTACCTCAATGCGCGGCGGCATCAGCTTGTACACGACAGGCGTTACGATCCTTGATAACAAGGTCGAGCTTATTAATCCACCGATTAGTACAATCGCAAGGGGAGATACAAGCGGGTTCGTTGAAATCGCGATCGGCAGCAATCCGCCAATCGCTGTCAACGAAGTAAGTATGATCGGTAAGAATCTTACCTCGCCTGCTTCGCGTATCGCGTCTTCCAGTGATTTACCTTCTTCTCTCAGTTGATTGGTAAAGTCAACGAGGAGGATAGTGTTCTTTACTTCAATACCCGCCAGGGCGATCAAGCCTATGATCGCTACAAAGGAAAGCGAATTACCTGTGATCAACAGGGCTAGCACTGCACCCACAATACCAAGTGGAATTACAGACAAAACAATCAATGTGCTTTTGAACGTCCTGAATTCGAGAATAAGAACAGCCACGAATAAGAAAATTGTTACGATGATGATAGTCATAAACCCGCCAAACGATTCCTTTCTGCTTTCGACCTCGCCGCCCATCTCATAAGAATATCCTGCTGGAAGCTCGAGCTGATCCATCCTCGAAATCACTGCATTGATTACCTCATCATTCAGGAAACCCTTCTGTACAAATGCATTTACAGAAACAGTTCTGATCTTGTCAAGGTGTTTAATGTTCAGTGAAGACGATTCTAACTGAAGTGATGCGAGCTGGTTCAGTGGAATCGCTTTTCCATGCTTGTTATTGACATAAACGTTGTCTAGCGTTTCGAGTGTCGGATGTTCGCTTTTCACTTTGGTTAGAACGATATCGAAATCGTCACCATTTTCGTCGGAGAATTTTCCGGCCGTTAATCCGGCAACCGCGAGCCTTACCGTTTTGTCGATGTCAAATGTGGAGACGCCAAGCATTTGGGCTTTTTCCTTGTTGATCGCCACCCGGATATCCGACTTCAGGTGAACGACGGGATTCGCGATGTACATCGTACCATTCGTTTCTTCTAACATGTGTTCGACACGCGCAGCGATGTTGCGAAGCGTATCAAGATTTTCGCCAAACAGACGAACCTCCACCGGCGCTTCAATTGGTGGCCCCTGCTCAAAATTCTTCACTTCGATTTTTGCTCCGGGGTACGGCGACCATTTTTTCCGCAGTTCTTCGATTATTTCAAGTTTCCGTTCGGGTGTTGTTTCAGATTCCAACTGAATGAAAATCTGCGCATAGTCAGTACGTTCATTTTCAGGGATCACGTTGTAATAAACACGCGGATTGCCTTTCCCAACATTCGTCGCAAAGTATTCAATCTCATGGTGCGCGGATAATTCTGCTTCAATCTTTGCAGCTACTTCATTTGTATAATTCAGGTTGGATTGCAACGGTGTAACAATCTCGATCATAAACTGCGGTTTTTCCGATGCTGGGAACAAACTGAACCCAATCACAGGAAAGAGTTGTAGCGATGCAAAGAAGATGACAGACGCGATAATGATTGTCGCAACCGGTCTTGCCAAGGCTTTGTCAAGCAATTTCGAATAGCTGCCGTGGATTACTTTCTTCAGAGCGCGCATGAAAATATTTCCGTCAGGATGACCATGAGATTCTTTCAACAACCTGCTGGACAAGAAAGGAATAATCGTCAGCGAAACAACCATGGACGCGATCACGCTTGTAATCACACCCATCGGTAAGCCGCGAATAAAATCGCCTGCTGCCTCAGGCATGAATACCAACGGAAGAAACGCAATAATGAGCGTGACAGTGCAGCCAACCACCGCGAGCCCGATTTGCTTCGTTGCTTTGATCGTTGCTTCAAATCTTGAATATCCTGCCCGCATCCATCGCTCGATATTTTCAACAACCACAATGCTGTCATCGACAAGAAGCCCGAGTGCAACCACCAATCCGACGATGCTTAATTGATTGAGTGTGTAACCAAGAATATCCAGTAAGACGATACCAATTGAAAGTGAAAGCGGTATCGATATCATCACCACAAGTGCCGCGCGCTGTCCAAGTGGAAGCAGTGTAATGGCAACCAGCAAAATTGCCAGGATGAAATCCTTTCCCAGACCACCCAGGCGCTTGTTTACATTTTCAGCCTGATCGAAGTGATGAACGAGATCAATGTTCGCCGGAAGCTTTGCTTTGAATTTGTCGATTACCTGTTGATAATCTTCCTGCGTTTTAGAAATGTTTTCGCCCGACTTTTGTGCAGCGGTAACAAACACGCTTCTGAATCCATTTAGCCTTGTAATGTGCTTTTCTTCTTCAAAGTCGAAGTAAACGTTAGCGACATCATTGAGGAATATATTTCGGCCGTTGCTTGAGTAGACGATTGTATTTTTTATCTCATCAATATCCGCGTAGTTTCCGCTTGTCTTGATGTTGAAAGACTTCGTTCCGGCATCAACGCTGCCTCCTGGTATGTTGGCGATTTCACTTTGCATGCTACCTAATACGGCATCGAGCGGCAAGCGCATGTGCGCCATTTTTTCGAGCTGCAAATCAACCCTTACAATCCGTTTTGGGGCGCCATGAATTTCAACTTTCTTCAGTGCTTTTACTTTTTCCAGTTCATCCTGTAGGGCTTCAGCGTATCGCTTTAGTTTTTCTTTCGATGCGTTTTCCGACACAAGAGCGATCTGCACCACATTCACATCGGATGGAATAACCTTTCTCACTTCAATACTGGCAATATCTTTCGGAAGCTCATTTCGCAGGGAGTTTACTTCCCGAACCAGCTCCTGGTATTTTTCTTCTACGTTACTTTCATACTTGTATTCGACAAATAATACTGCCACGCCATCGCTGATCGAAGTCTTTACACGCTTGATATTTTCGAGTCCGGTGATTTGTCGTTCGAGCGGCTCGACAACAAGTTCCTCCATGTCCTGCGGAGACGTGCCAGGATAGATCACTACAATCGGAAATTGTGGCGCGGTAAGATCCGGGTCTTCTGATCGCGGCATGTTCAGGATTGTTGTTACTCCCACCGCAATGATCATCAGGAAAATCACCATGGTGAATTGATAATTCCTGACAGCGTATTCTGATATTTTCATAAAGAATTATTCGAGGATGGTTATTGGTGATTCGTCACGGAGGTATGCGCTTCCAGAAATGATAAGTGCGTCCGCTCCTTCAAGGCCTTTGGTAATAATCACGTTTTCTTTGTCAACCGCTCCGATCGTTACCTGTGCTCTCGTTGCTTTTTGGGAATCATTTGTGATGAAGACGTAGCCTTTTTGCAAATCACCGTCAAGCAAAGCATCGTAAGGTATCGCCCATCCCTCGGCGGTAGCTGTCGGTGTGATAATTACTTTTCCGAACATTCCTGAAGCAATGCTTGTGGAAGGAGCGTCGTTGAGCGAAACTTCAATTACAAATGTACCCGTGTTGATATCCGTCCCTTCTGACTTCTTTGACACTACTGCCTTGTATTGCTCCCGGTCCGCATCGGTTGTGACAACTGCTTCATCTCCGATCTCAATCCTCGACCAGTCTCTGTCACTGACACCTACGCGAAGTTTCCACTTTTTATCTTTCGCGCCGTTGGTTTGGAAGACGGGGGATCCGGATTCGATCATTTGCCCGGGGTTTGCAAATTTTCTCAACACGTATCCGTCAGACAGCGCCCTGATTTCGGAGTAGCTTTTGTTAAAACGAGCAGCTTCATATTGTTGGGTAGCAACATCCAGCGCAGTGGTTACGTTCTGGAATTGCTCAAGTGTTGCTACGCTATCCTTGTAAAGATTTGAAACCCGTTCGAAATCACGTTTTGCTTTTTCAAACACGAGTTTTGATTGAGACACCAATGCATTGATCTCAGTGAGGTGGAGAGTTGCCAATACCTGTCCTTTGCGAACTGGATCACCTTCCCGGACATGTATCTTGTCAATGATGCCGCCGGTTTTAAAAGAGAGGAACGTTTCATCATCGGTGGTAAATTGTCCTGATGCGTTTACTGCGTTAATTAGTTTTGTTTTCTGCAGTTTCATGATGCGAACAGGAATCTTTTCGCTGTTAACAATCCTTCGGCTGTTCTTGCCTTCAGAGCTGGTGCATGCCTGGAGGAACCAAACACTCAGCAGGAGTAAAAGGGCGGCAGTGTTTTTCATGGCGTTATTGATTTGTGAGATTTTAGTTGAAAGTATAAGTTGCATTTTCGCGTTCGAGATTGGCGATTGCGATCAATGTTTGATATTCCTTGATGGTCGCCTGAAGCTGTGCTGAGGTTAACTGGTTGCGCGCATCAATTGCTTCTATAAAGCTGTTAATGCCTTCCTGGTATCCTTTGTCAATAAGGCGGAGGTAACTTTGGGCGGCTTCGAGTTGTTTTATGGCGGACACGTATCCTTCGTATGATGTCCGTAGCGCGCTACGCGCCATAGCAGTATTCATATCGATTTGTTTTCCCACGATCGTACGCGAGATCTCGGTTGCGTTAACATCGAGCTTCGTCTGATTAATTTTATTCCGGTTAGTAAACCCGGAGAATAACGGTACGTCTAACTGCACGCCAATGAGGTAGTACCGGGAGTTGCTGTGGAATTTCCAATCCTGGTTTTGGGAGCCAAGATCAACGAACCCACTGAGCTTCGGTGCCCAGTAAAGCTGATTCATTTTCAGTACATTTTCTGCTAGTACTACGGATTGCCGGAGTTGCTTAAGTTCCTCGCGTTGCTCGAATGTTACATCCTCGCTGATAAGTTTTGCAACCTCATCAAGTTCATCTTTGCTATAGCTGATGGTGCCGATGGTTGCCGAACGGTCACGATTCAGGATAAAATTGAAATACATCTGCGCGTTCTCTGCTTGCTTTTTTGCATCGCTTAACTGATAACGAATGTGTTCGACCTCACTTTCAGACCTTAGCACATAAGCATGTAAGCCCTTCCCATTTTTCATCAACGATTCGTTCACGCGTTTGTTTTCCAGTGCGCGTGTCATTGCGGATTCATAAATACTTATGGCTTCCATGGCGCTCAGGTAGCTGAAGTATGCAACCTTAATGTTTCTGACAAGCTCACGTTTGTAGATATCAACTTCGTATTCCTGCATGACAGCCTGCTGTTCGGTGATCTTCCGGTTGTAATAAAGGCGGGTATTAATGATCGGTACACTTGTCCGCACTTTTACATCATAAAAATTCTTAGGGAAAAAATTCTCGCTGACATTTTCAATCTGCGGAAATTGATTGCTTTCAGTAAGCTGATTGAGCGTGGCGTATACTGGATTAAGCATGTCGCCGACAGGGATCGCGATGCTTCGTCCACCATCACCGCTGGTGTAGTTTCCCTGAAGACCAATGGTTGGCATAAATAGGCCATTCGCAATCTTCAGACTGAGTATAGCTTTATCAAAGCTGATATGTTTTTGCTTGAGGGTGAGATTGTTCTCAAGACCTTCTCTGACGTAGTCATCAAGTGTTTGTTGTGAAAAGACAGCCGTTGACAGCAGCAAAAGGGAAATGATAATGAATGGTGTTCTCATACTGAACAGTGTTTAGTAATAGGGCAAATTTTTTTATTTCTTAAGTCGCTCAAGCACTTTTACAAATGACTCGTAAGTGTATGTCATCAGCGAATCAACATCTGGTTGTAA
>Ga0196965_1000258_pt1 | contig 36901 bp, 34 predicted proteins | sample S1_20metaG_FD_148668 | JGI IMG/M metagenome (GOLD analysis project Ga0196965, IMG submission 148668) | Soil microbial communities from Anza Borrego desert, Southern California, United States - S1_20 | ecosystem: Environmental > Terrestrial > Soil > Desert | place: USA: California | collected...
GAATCGATCCGGAGCGAAGAAAATGGCCGCGCGCGCATATTGGAAGGGGCAGATCAGGCTGGCTCTGGTTTCGATCCCGGTCGAGATCTTCTCCGCGACGAAGAGCGGGGCGACGATCGCGTTCAACCAGATCCACGAGCCGACCGGCAAGCGCATCAAGTACGAGAAGGTCGTGCCGGGCGTCGGGCCGGTCGATCCCGAGGAGATCGTCAAGGGCTTCCAGTACGAGAAGGGCAGCTACGTGCTCCTCAATGACGAGGAGCTCGAGGCGGTGAAGCTCGAATCGAAGAAGACGCTCGAGCTCACCCAGTTCGTCGATTACGACGAGATCGACGTCCTCTATTACGAGAAGCCTTATTACGTCGTGCCTGCGGACGACCTCGCCGAGGAGGCGTTCATCGTGCTTCGCGAGGCGCTGAGACGGACGCGCAAGGTCGGCGTCGGTCAGCTCGCGCTGCGCGGGCGGGAATATCTGGTCAGCGTCAAGCCGTGCGGACGCGGGCTGGTGCTGGAGACCCTGCGCTACGCCGACGAGGTCAACAAGGCGCAGAATTATTTCCGCGACATCGCCGACCACAAGCCCGACGAGGACCTGCTCGACCTCGCCGAGACGCTGATCGAGAAGAAGACGGCCGAGTTCGATCCCGCCAAGTTCCACGACCGCTATATCGAGGCGCTCGAGGAGCTGATCGAGCGCAAGCGCAAGGGCAAGACCATCCACACCGAGGAGGAGGAGGCGCCGGCCAAGGGTACCAACGTCATCGACCTGATGGCGGCGCTGAAGCGCTCGATCGAGCGGCCGGGGGAGACGGGCAAGAGCTCCGGCGGCGCCAAAAAGAGCGCGGCTTCGAAGCCCGCGGCGAAAAAAGCCCCCGCGAAGAAGGCTCCGGCGAAGAAGGCTCCGGCGAAGGCCCCTCCGGCCCGGAAGCGGGCGTGAGGGAAGGAGCGGTAAAGCCCTCCCCCTTGAGGGGGGAGGGATTGGGTGGGGGTGGACTCTTCGGAAACTCTCGGCGGGTCTCTTACTCCACCCCACCCCTAACCCCTCCCCCTCAAGGGGAGGGGAATCGCGACCATGGCTAAGCGCGACAACCCGCTCGCGACCTACAATGCGAAGCGGGACTTCTCGAAGACCGGGGAGCCGAGGGGCACGTTCGACAAGCTCAGCTGGGGCCGGGGCGACGGCTTCATGGTGCAGAAGCACGATGCGACGCGGCTGCACTGGGACTTGCGCCTCGAGCTCGACGGCACGCTGAAGAGCTGGGCGGTGCCGAACGGGCCGAGCCTCAATCCCGACGACAAGCGACTCGCGGTCAGGACCGAGGATCACCCGCTCTCCTACGCGACCTTCGAGGGGACGATCCCCAAGGGCGAATATGGCGGCGGGACGGTGATGATGTGGGACCGCGGCACCTGGGAGCCGGCGCCGGGCAAGGACCCGCGCAAGACGCTGGAGCAGGGCCATCTTCATTTCACCCTTCACGGCCAGCGGATGCAGGGCGAATGGGTGATGTTCCGGCTGAAGCCCAAGGGCCGCGAGCGCGCCGAGAACTGGATGCTGAAAAAGGTCCGCGACGAACATGTCGGCGGATCGATGGGGCTGACCGAGACCTATCTGACGAGCATCAAGACCGGGCGGACGATGCAGGAGATCGCCGCGGGGAAGAAGGCGAAGGAGCTGAAGGGGTGGACCAAGGGGCTAACTCCTCCCCGGAACGGGGAGGGGGACCGCGCGAAGCGCGGTGGAGGGGCGGCGGAGGCGAAGCCGGAGCCGTCTTCCTCGCTTCGCTCGGCCCCTCCACCACGTCGCTCCGCGCCGCGGTCCCCCTCCCCGTTCCGGGGAGGAGCCAAGCTCCCCGCGTTCCGGGAGCCGCAGAAGGCTACGCTCGTCGATCACGTCCCCGAAGGTCCGGGCTGGATCCACGAGATGAAATATGACGGCTACCGCTGCCTGCTCGCGGTCGGCGGGGGCGCGGCGAAGGTCTATACGCGTTCCGGCCTCGACTGGTCGGACAAGTTCCCGGACATCGTCGCGGCGGCGCGCGGAATCGAATGCGGCAGCGCCCTGCTCGACGGCGAGATCGTCAAGCTCGACGCCGCCGGCAATACCGGCTTCTCGGCGCTCCAGCAGGGCATTTCGGAGGGCGGGCGCGGGCTGACCTTGTTCCTGTTCGACGCGCTCGAGATCGACGGCGAGGACCTCGCGCCGCTGCCCAATATCGAGCGCAAGGCGCGGCTCGCGACCTTGCTCGGGCCGGGCCGGCCCCCGGCGATCCTCTACGCCGACCATATCGTCGGTCACGGCGAGAAGCTGTTCGACGCGATGTGCGCCGCCGGCCAGGAGGGGATCATCTCCAAGCGCGCCGACGCGCCCTATCGCGGTCGGCGGACGAGATGCTGGCTGAAGGTCAAGTGCACCTTGCGCCAGGAATTCGTGATCGTCGGCTGGTCGGAGAGCGACAAGAAGGGCCGCGGCTTCCGCTCGCTGCTGCTGGCGACGCGCGACGAGGGTAAGCTCATTTATGCCGGCAAGGTCGGCACCGGCTTCTCCAACGACGTGCAGCACGATCTGCGCGCGCGGATGGACCGGATCGCGCAGGACAAGCCGCCGGTCGCGGTGCCCCGCGCCGACGCGCGCGGGGCGCATTGGGTGAAGCCGCAACTGGTCGCCGAGATCGCGTTCGCCGAGTTCACCGCCGACGGCGTGGTGCGGCATCCGAGCTTCCTCGGCCTGCGCACCGACAAGAAGGCGAAGGAGGTGGCGCGCGAACTTCCACAGAAGGCGCCCGAGGCCGCGCCCGCCGCCGCGACCGGCGACGGGATCAGGATCAGCAATCCGGAGCGGGTGTTGTGGCCGGAGGCGGGGATCAGCAAGCAGGAGCTGGTCGATTATTACCGGACGATCGGGCCGCTGATGACGGTCTGGGCCGCAGAGCGTCCGCTGTCGCTGGTGCGCTGCCCGCAGGGACGCTCCAAGAAATGCTTCTTCCAGAAGCACAATACGGCGACCTTCGGCGAGCATGTCCGCCAGATCGAGATCGAGGAGAAGAAGGGCGAGCGCGTCGACTATGTCTATGTCGAGGACGTCGCCGGGCTGATCGCCTGCGTGCAGATGGGGACGATCGAGTTCCACGGCTGGGGCTCGCGCACCGCCGACATCGAGAAGCCCGACCGCCTGGTGTTCGACATCGACCCGGACGAGGGGCTGAGCTTCGCCGAGGTCAAGCGCACCGCCCGCGACCTCCACCGCTACCTGGCCGACATGGGGCTGCAGAGCTTCCCGCTGACCACCGGCGGGAAAGGGCTGCACGTGGTCGTGCCGCTGACGCCGGAAGCGGAGTGGCCTGAGGTCAAGGACTTCGCCCAGCGCTTCTGCGTCGCGCTGGCGACAGCGGAGCCCGAGCGGTTCACCGCCAACCTCGCCAAGGCGAAGCGCAAGGGCCGCATCTTCCTCGATTACCTGCGCAACCAGCGCGGCGCGACCGCGATCATGCCGTACAGCGCGCGGGCGCGGGACAATGCCACGGTGTCGGCGCCGATCGGCTGGGACGAGCTCGAGGACCTTAAGGGCGGCAACATCTACACGGTCCGCGACGCCGAGCTGCTGCTGGAGCGGGCGTCGGGACGCGCCCTGCAGGGCTGGGGCGAAGCGAGCCAAGTGCTGCCGGACCTGTAGGGACAGTTACGAGTAACTGTCCCGTTATAGGTGGGGACAGTTACTAGTAACTGTCCCCGGCGTACCTCAATAGGTGGGGACAGTTACTAGTAACTGTCCCCGGCGTACCGTCCCCGGCGTACCTCAGATCGGCTCGTGCGCCGGGACGCCCTCAGCCCCCGCCGCCCGCGTACCAGATAACTGAGACTGCGGCGAAGGCGATCAAAGCGGCGACCAGCGCGCGCCATCCGGGAGCGGCGACCATCGGCTGCGTCCCCTCGGGCGCGGGCCGCCGGCCCGTGATCATCGGGCCGATTAGGTTGTCCCGCTTGACGAAGAGGTAGACGGCGATCGCCGCGACGTGGAGGCCGATCAGCACGAGCAGCCAGTCGAACACGTCCTTGTGAAGGCCGGTCAGCGTCTCGGCGGTATCTTCAGAGACGAAGCCGCTCAGCGGGCCGGCGAGGAAGCCGTCCTCGTCCGCCGCGAACAGGCCGAGGCCGGCCTGGAGGCCGACCGCCGCCAGCAAAGCGAGCACGCTGAGCGCGCCCAGGGGATTGTGGCCGAGGACGTAGCCGGACCGGCCCCGAAGATATTCGAGGATTCCGGCGGGGCCGCGCACGAAGCTCGCGAAGCGCGCGGTCGAGCTGCCGATGAAGCCCCAGACGATTCTAAAGATCAGCAGGCCGAGGATCGTCATGCCGATCCGGTCGTGCCATTCGACCATCTCCTCCTCCGCGGTCCACCAGGCGAGGCCGATCAGGCCGGCGAGCAGCCAGTGGACGATGCGGACTGCGCGGTCCCAGACCGCGACGCGGACGGTCGGCTCAGGGGTGCTCCGGGGCACGGAAGCGCTCGTGGCAATTGGAGCAGGATTCCTTGAGCGCGGGCAGGGCTGCGCGGATCGCGGCCAAGTCGCCGCTTTGCGCCGCGCGGTTGAACGCGGCCGAGGCCTGCTCGAACGCCTGACCCCGCGCGCGGAAGGTCGCGCCGTCCGTCCAGATCTCGGCCTTGGCGCGGGTGCGGCTGCCTTCGGCGGGGCCGCTGCCTTCCGGGAACCAGGTGAGCAGCTGCGGCCCGTAGCCGGCGATCAATGCGGCGTGGCGCCGGAGGGCGGCGACGTCGGGCGAGCCGCCCTTGAGCGCGCCGTTGATGCCCTTCATCGCCTTGCCCATTTCCTCATAATGGTCGTGGCGGGCGCGGCGCACGGCCTCGACGTCCTGCGGGGTCGCCTGGCCCTGGGCGACGTTCGAGACGGTCTCTTCGCGCTGCTCGCTGGACGATCCGTTGTCCGCCGCATTGCCGCCGCCGCCGCTGTTGCACGCCGCCGTGGCGACGATCGCCGCGATCGAAAGACCCAGCAAAGCTCTCTTCATCCGCTCACCTCCGTTTGGGCCGAATGGCGGAATGCGTACGCGGGGTAAAGCGTTCCTGCACGACCTTTGTCATGCCGGACTTGATCCGGCACCCATGAACAAAAGAATTCGCGGAGAGTCCCCAGACTCAGTGTTCATGGGCCCCGGATCAAGTCCGGGGTGACGGTGCGCATCACGCCCGCTCGGCGACCTTCGTCCATTCGCCGCCGCGCAGGATGCGGTCGCCCCACCGCCAGCCGCGGCCTTCGCCGTCGAAGATCCGGACGGCAAGCAGCCCGCCATAGCCGCCCGCCTGGCGCGGATTGACCCACCAGCCGGCGGAGGGATCGAACAATTTCACCTCGCCCTCGCCCGAGACGAGGGCGCAGGCCTCGTGATAGATGACGTCCTCGTCGATCCAGTGGGCCGAGACCTTCTCGGCCTCCCATTTGCCCAGCCACTGCGCGGTCGCTTCGTCGGTATATTGCTGGACGAACTGGGCCGGGAAGCTGGTGAGGCCGCGCTCGGCGAACAATTCGCGCGCCATGCAGCCGAGAGCGCCGCAATCGAGCGTATCCCTTTCGACCGCCTCGCACCAATGGATCGGCCAGGGCGACGGGCCCCAGGTCCAGCGCTTCCTCAGCCAGCGCGGGCCGCTGGCGCGGTCGGCGCCGTTCAGCTGGGCGAAGTCGTAGGCCATCACCCATTCGCGGGCGATGTCGCAGCAATCGGCGCCGTGATGAGCGATGCAGCTATAGGGGAAGCTCTCCCAGCGCGCGCTCGGGCACGGGCGGTCGAGAACCCGAGGCTCGTCGACGATGAGATCGAGGCGGTTATCCGCGGCCGAATACATAGGACATGCTCCTGTCGTAGCCGCCGGCGTCGCAGAAGACGATGAGGTCTCCGGGGCGCGTGCCTTCGGGAAGCTTCACGTTCGCGGCGACGACATCATGCTCCATGCACAGCCGGCCCATCAGATGGGTCTTGCCGCGGCGCAAGGGCTGCCATTCGCCGGTCCGCCCGCATTTGCGAAGCATGCGGTGGGGATAGAAGAAATACATGGGAAGCTCGGCGATCGAGCCGTCGACGACGGCCTCGACATAATCGTCCTCATGCTCCTGGATCTCGAGCACCCGCATCGCTAGCGCCATCGAGGGCTGCGCCATCGCCTTGCCCGGCTCGGAGACGATGCGGCGCACGCCCGGCAGCAGGGCCCGGATCGTGTCGACCGCACGGGCGAAATCGCCCTCCTCGCCGTCGTGCCAGTCGTCCGGGAACCAGCCGCCGCCCATGTCGAGTATCTCGATGCTGCGGCCCGAAAGCTTTTCGATCGAACGGCACCATTTGAGGATGGACTCGAACAGGTGCCACCATTGGGCGACGCCGATATTCGCCGAGGCCATGTGGAAGTGCACGCCGAACTTCACGTCCCGGGGCAGCCGCTTCACGCCCTCGATCAGCTTGCGGAAGGTCTTCGGGCTGTCGAGCGGGATGCCGAAGCGGGAGACGACGTTGGGCGTCCTGATCCGCACGCCGACGTGGCGGGAGGACATCTCGCCGGCTTCCATCGCCGCGACCGTGCGCTCCAGATCGGCGATCGAATCGCAGAAGAAAGCGTGCATCCGCTCCTTGGGCATCATCCCTTCCGGCCACCATTTGGCGGGACCGTTCAGGATCACCTCGTCGGGACGGAAGCCGCATTCGAGCGCGGCCTTGACCTCGAGCAGGCTGATCGCCTCGGCCATGAAACCGTTGTCGCGCGCCAGCCTGATCAGGCGCGGGTCCGGATTGGTCTTGATGGAATAAGCGTTCACCACCTGCGTCTGGTTGGTCGAGAGACGGTGGGCGCGCTCGTTCGCCTTGCGGAACAGGCTCTCGGCCGTCGATTCCATGAACAGGAATTCGGGGGTCTGCACCTGCTCGAAATCGATGGCGGAAAGGTCGGCGAGGAAGGTCTCGGGGACCTTCGGCGGCTCGCCGCCCGGATCCTCGAGCTCCTCCCCTTCGATCATCGCAGCGTCGCGCTTGTGGAGGCGCTCGGCGAGCGAGGGCAGGCCCGACGGGTGCTTCATCGAATGGCCGATCGCGCCGGCGAAGGGCTCGGGCAGCGGCGGCAGGGGATAATCGGCGCGCACCGGCACTTCGAGGACGACGCGGGTGAACTCCTCGCTCTCCGCGCGTTCGGGACGGGCGAGGACGCCGCTCGCCGCCTGGACGAGCCGTGCCGGCAGGTTCGTGCCTGCGATGGTGGCGCCGTGGACCCAGGCCGGGAATCGGGGATTCCACTCCAGCAGCCAGAGCTGGTTCCTTGGATCGCGGACCATCTCGAGCTCGCCGCCCCCGGTCCAGCCCAGCTCCTTGACGATGCGGCGGAGCGGGGCGAGGAAGGCCTCGGGGACGTCGCAGACGTCGCCGGCCCAGGTCTTGCCCTCGGGCGTGATGTCGCGCTTGCGCATCGAGACCGCACCGAGCAGCTCGCCCTTGTAGGCCGAGAGCATGACCGATTCCTCGTAGCCGCCGACATGCGCCTGGAGGAAAAGCTTCTGCGTCGACCAGACCTTGGTGAGCGCGTTGCGGGCGGCCTCGAACACGTCCCAGCTCGGGGTTCGCGCCGCGTCGTAATAAGGGCCTTTCAGCCAGACCCGCCAATTGTGCCTGCGGCAGAAAGCGTGGAGCTCCCAGTCGCTGAGGTCGGTCGAGATCCAGGTCGGGATGCGGACCGGCAGGCCCTCATGCGCCTCGACGGCGGGCTTGCCGATCCGCTTCAGCGCGGCCATCGGCGGGGCCAGCAGGTTGCGGTGCCCCTCGGGGAAGAGGTCCGCGAGCCACATCGCCTCCAGGTCGCTCCCCGAGATCCAGAAAGCGCCGCCGTCCAGCAGCGCCTTGACCTTCTCGCCGTAGAGATCGAGGTCGAGCTCGTCCCACGGCCGTTGGATGAACAGGTCGTCGAGATCCTGCCAGTGTATTCCCGACACGCGATTGGAGTATTCGACGCCGATCAGCGTCGCATTAGGATAGCCTTGGCGCAGCGATCGAATGATCCCGACGCCGGGCTGCGGATTGCCGCCGGAATAGAGTCCGCTGACGTAAATCTTCATGGGCGGATGCAATACCTCTCCGTCGCCGGAACCGGCGCCTATATAACGTAGTTCATCGAACGAACTGGATTTGGACTATGTGGCTGCAAGTAGACGGGAAACCCTCTTTTGCAACCAACACAGGTTAAGGCAGGCTTTTTTTAATAACCGAGACAGGCTGAACGGCGAAAGCGCCCGAGGGTTCCGTTACGTTCCCGAAAGCGGCGTTTTCCCGTTGTCGACGCAGTGGCTTAGCGAAGGAGATGCGGATTGGCGGAACGGCCGCTCTTTCCCAGCTACATGAACCTCGATCCCCATATCGACGTCGACCGGCTGAAGGCGCTCGACGGGTTCGTGACCGAGCGGCTCACCGCCAGGCTCGAGGCCTCGGGCGACCTAGCTTTCGACACCGGTCCCTTCCTGCTCGGGAGCGACGCGCCGCGCCTGCCCGGCTCGCGGCTGGTCTATCTGGCGCGCACGCAAGCGAAGGACGATTATTACGAGCTCGACCGCACCGAGCTCTGGCGGCCGACGCCGGAGGCGGAGGAGTTCGCGCCCTTGATGGACTTCATCGCCACCCTCCCCTTCGCCGCCACCGGGCGGATGATCATCATGTACGATTATGACGGCCGCGCCGTGCCTGCCCACCGCGACCATGACAGCATCGAGCTGTGCCACGAGTTCGTCTGGTTCCGCACGAACCACTCGAAGCCGCTCTACATGTTCAACCCGCAGACCGGCGAACGGCTGGACGTGACCTCGCACAGCGCCTGGTTCGACACGGTCAACCAGTATCACGGCGCGGACGCCTCGCCCGGCCTGTCGTTCAGCATCCGCGTGGACGGGCGGTTCAGCGAGGAGTTCCGGGCGCAAATCCCCTCCGCGTCAGCCAATCCCGCCAGCGCGCCCGCGCTCTGGGCGGCAAGCCTGGCCGCGTAGAGCGTAAAGCCCTCCCCCTTGAGGGGAGAATCGGAGGAAGGGGCGGCGCACCTAGCGGACACCGAGTCTTCTCCGCAGGCTCCACCCCACCCCTAACCCCTCCCCCTCAAGGGGAGGGGGACCGGCGGGGCTTCTCCCCAAAAAGAAGACGCCCCGGCGGTGAGGCCGGGGCGTCTTCCCACGCGGCGAGGCCTGGATACTGGGCCTCGCTACTCTACTTGCTTAGCGGCAGCGGCGGGTGCTGCGGCCCCTCTGGACCTCGCGGCCGAGGAGCGCGCCGACCGCGGCACCGAGCACGGTGCCGGTGGTCCGCGAGCGGCCGCCGTCGAGGGCGCGGCCGATCAGGGCGCCGCCGGCGCCGCCGACGATGAGCCCGGTGGTGCCGTTCGAGCGGCGGCAATAGATGCGGCCGTCGCGGCCCTGCCAGGTCGGGCCGTTATAGGCGCCCCTATTGTGGTCCGCGTAAGCCACGGTGGGCAGTGCGGGGACGGCGAGGGTCGCGGCAGTCGCTGCGATCAGGATCTTGCGCATCGGATTACTCCTTCACTCTGTTCTCTCACGGAGATGCGGCCCCGCGGGATGGGTGTAGGTCTACGCCGATTCGCATGAGCCCGGTCTGAATCAGGACGTTAGCTCAGGTTCAGGAGGATCAACCTCGATCGCGGCTAGGCGTGCGGCTGGGGCGCGAATGTAAAGGCCATGGTTAACGGCTTCTTTACCAAAGGCCTCTAGCTCCCATCGTGTTCATACGGGGGATTGGGACATGAGCATTCTTCTTGCAGCCTTGCTGCTCGGCCCGAGCGGCCTTCCGGAGATCGACCGCCGCTCGCTCGACCTGCAGGCGCGCGCCGAGGCGCTGCAGCCGCGGCTCGTCCGCTCGAACCGCGAGGGGCTGTTCGAGCTGGAGGCGATGACCACGATCTGCCGCGCCGCCGGCAGCCAGCCGGATCCGCGCGCATTCATCGCGACCCTCGCCCGCGCCTACGGCCTCAATGCCAGCGAAAGCGCCGCCCTGCGCGGCAGCTGCGCCGCCTATTTTGCCGGCCGCGCGGACGGCCGCCGTTAAGGGCATCGGCGATCCCACGGGATCGATAATGCCGCGTCTTCGGACCGTCCCGTCCCGGGGCAGGTCCAACGCGCCGCTTGGCGCGCTTCCCGTGGCCCCGTAATAGCCGCAGGCGGCGCCATACCGTTTCTGAACCCCCAATGGGGCTGATGGCGCCCAGGGGGTCGAGCGGCGAAGTGGGGAAGGCTTTTCATCAGACGAGCATCATGACGGGGGCCGGCGCCGCCGCACTGGCTTTGCTCCTCGCCCCCGCTCCCGCTGCGGCCGAGCAGGTTCGCGCCAGCCTGTCGGTCACCGCGACCGTCGTCCCGGCCTGCACGGTGCGGCATCGGTCCGGCTCGGGACACGCCGTCGCCTGCTCGACCGGCGCCAGCGTCGCGACCATGACGGCGAGCCGCCACGACGAGCAGCCGCTCGACGAAGCCGCCGCCATCCTCGGCGCTCCGGTCCTCCGGCGCGGCGACGTCGTGTTCACCGCTCCCCCGCGCGTCCCGGCGGCCGATGCCTCCGAAGAGAAAGCCGGCGACCTCCAACAGCGTTACCTCACCGTCACCTACTGATCCTTCCCGCTGGCTTCCCCCCGCCGCTTGTGCCTAGAAGACAGGCGAGACGCGGGCGAAGGGGGACTGAATGGCGGGGGCGACGGGGGCAACTCCGCGGGATCTCAAGAAAGTGGTGGCAGCGAGCCTCGTCGGCACCATGATCGAATGGTACGACTTCTTCCTCTACGGCTCGGCCGCGGCGCTCGTCTTCAACCGCCTCTTCTTCCCGTCCTTCGACCCCTATACCGGCACCCTGCTGGCGTTCGCCAGCTATGCGGTGGGATTCGTCGCCCGGCCGCTCGGCGGAATCGTCTTCGGCCATTTCGGCGACCGGATCGGACGCAAGCGCCTGCTGATGCTCAGCCTCGTCCTGATGGGCGTGGCGACCGTCCTCATCGGGCTGCTCCCGACCTATGCCCAGGTCGGAGTGTGGGCGCCGGTGGCGCTGATCGCGCTGCGGCTCGTCCAGGGCTTTGCGGTCGGCGGCGAATGGGGCGGCGCGGTGCTGATGGCCGCCGAGCACGGCGACGATGCGCGGCGCGGCTTCTGGGCGAGCTGGCCGCAGGCGGGAGTCGCGGCGGGTAGCCTGCTTTCCGCCGGCGTGCTCGCTGTGATGGCTGGCTTCCAGAGCGAGGCCGACTTCCTCGAATGGGGGTGGCGGGTGCCGTTCCTGCTCTCCGCGGTGCTCGTCGCGGTCGGGTGGTACATCCGCAACCGGGTCGCCGAGAGCCCGATGTTCGAGAAGGCGCTCGAAGAGGCCGAGGTTCCGCCGAAGCTCCCGGCGCTCGAGGTGCTGCGCGAGCGGCCGCGGGCGATCGTGCTCGGGGCGGGGCTGCGGGTCGGCGAGAACATCTCCTATTACATCATCACCGTCTTCTCGCTGAGCTTCCTCGTCGACGTCGCCTCCGAGACCCGAAGCCTCGCCCTGAACGCCCTCCTGGTCGGCGCGGCGATCCAGTTCTTCGCGATCCCGGGCTTCGCCATGTTGTCGGACCGGATCGGGCGGCGGCCGGTCTACGCCTTCGGCGGACTCGGCCTCGCCGCGTTCGCCTTCGCCTTCTTCCCGATGCTGGCCAGCGGCGACGAAGCCTTGATCATCCTCGCGATCGTGATCGCCCTCGTTCTCCACAGCGCGATGTACGGGCCGCAGGCGGCGTTCATCACCGAGCTGTTCCCGACGCGGATCCGCTATTCGGGAGTCTCGATCGCGTACCAGCTGACGTCGATCGTCGCCGGCTCGCTGGCGCCGATCGTCGCGCTCGCGCTGTACCGCGAATATCAAAGCCCGCTGCCGGTCGCGATCTATGTCGGCATTGCCTGCCTGGTCAGCGGCGTCAGCGCGCTGCTCGCGCGCGAGACGAAGGGCATCGCCTTGGCGGAGATCCGATGAGCGCCTATCCGCTCGATCCCGCCAACGCGACGCTGAGCCCCGCCCCCGGCGAGGGGGAGGCGTCGTTTCACGCGCTCGCCGATTCGATCGACCAGATGATCTGGTCGACGCGGCCCGACGGCTATCACGATTATTACAATCGCCGCTGGTACGAATATACCGGCGTCGCCCACGGCTCGACCGACGGCGAGGCCTGGAACGAGATGTTCCACCCCGACGACCGCGAGCGCGCGTGGAAGGTGTGGCGCCATTCCCTCCGCACCGGCGAACCCTATCACATCGAATATCGGCTGCGGCACCGGTCCGGCGAGTATCGCTGGGTGCTCGGGCGGGCCCAGCCGGTCCGCGGCCCGTCGGGCGACATCGTGCGCTGGTACGGCACCTGCACCGACGTGCACGAGCTGCGCCTGGCCCAGGACGCGGCGCGGCGCGCCGAGGAGCGCTACCGCCTCGCCTTCCGCGCGACCAAGGACGCGATCTGGGACGTCGACCTCGTCACCGACGAGCTGGAGTGGAACGAGGCGCTGCAGACCGCCTACGGCTACGATCCCGAGACGGTGCGGGTCAACGGCGCTTGGTGGCTCGACCATATCCACCCGGAGGACCGCGCCCGGGTCGATGCGAGCGCGCGCGCGGCAATCGCCGGCGGCGCCTCCGAATGGTCGGAGGAATATCGCTTCCGCCGCGCGGACGGCAGCTATGCCGAAGTGCTCGACCGCGCCGCAATCATCCGCGACGAGAGCGGCGCCGCGGTGCGGATGATCGGGGCGATGCTCGACCGCACCGACTGGAAGAAAGCGGAGGCGCACCAGCGGCTGCTGATCAACGAGCTCAACCACCGGGTGAAGAACATGCTCGCCATCGTCCAGAGCATCGCCCACCAGACCTTCAGCGGCGAGTCGGCGTCCGGCGCCCGGGCAGCCTTCGAAGGCCGGCTCGCCGCGCTTTCGGCCGCGCACAACCTGCTCACCGAGCGCAATTGGGCGCCAGTCTCGATCCGCAAGATCGTCGAGGATACGGTCGCACCGCACCGCGCCGGCGGGGAGCGCTTCGCAATCGACGGGCCGGACGTGGAGCTCGCGCCGAAAGCGGCGGTTTCGCTCGCCCTCGCCGTCCACGAGCTTTCGACCAACGCGATCAAATACGGCGCCCTCTCGGCGCCCGATGGACGGGTCGCGATCGCCTGGGAGGCTGCGGACGACCGGCTCCACTTCGCCTGGCGGGAGAGCGGCGGGCCGGAAGTCGCCCAGCCGGCCCGGCGCGGCTTCGGCAGCCGGATGATCGAGCGCGGCCTGGCCTCCGAGCTGGAAGGCCGCGCGGGAATAGAGTTCCGCCGCGAAGGCGTGGTCTGCACGATCGACGCCCCGCTGCCCGCGGCTCGCGTCTGAACCGGGCGCCGGCGCCTTTGCCTTGCGGCGTCGCTCCCGGGATCGTAACGTCGCCGTCATGACGGGGGCGACGTCGTGGCGCGGGCTGATCGTGGGCCTGATCGGCAATCTGCTGATCGGCGTCTCGCTCTACCATCTCATCCAGGTCGGCAATTGCGGCGGCGGCTACAATGCCGATTGCCCCTCTTCGCTGACGCCTTATTTCATCGCGCTCCCGGTCGGCATCCTCACCTCGGTGGCGGGCATCTTCATGGGCGGCGGCATCGTCGCCTTTTGCGGCGTGTTCGTCTCGATCGGTCTCGGCGCGCTCGCCGCCGGCTGGTTCGGCGCCGGCAAGATGGGCGCCTTCCCCTACATATTCGGCGGCCTGTTCGCTTTCTTCGGGCTGCTGCCGCTGCTGCTCGGCGCCGGCCTGCGCCGGATCGGGGCGGGCAAGGAGGCTCAGGCCATGCGGCTGGTCGCGACCGGCGGCCAGGGCGTCGGAACCGTCACCCATGTCGAGGACACCGGGATTACGATCAACGACAATCCCCGGGTGACGGTGACGATGAAGGTGGAGCCGGTCGACGGCACGGCACCCCTCGAGCGCACCAAGACGGTCACCGTGTCGCGCGTCGCCATCCCGCGCATCGGCGACCGTTTCCCGGTCTGGTACGACCGCGAGGATCCGTCGCTATGGGCCTACGGAGTCGACATGGAGGCCGGCGCGCCGGCCGACGTCAAGGCGCTGTTCGCCCGCGCGGCGCGCACCGGGACGGAGGCGCCGAACGAGCCGGCGTCGGGCCCGAGCCCGCTCGAGGAGCTCCAGCGCCTCAACGAGCTGCGCAAGGTCGGCGCCGTCACCGACAGGGAATATGACACGGCCAAGGCGCTGCTGCTGGCCCGCCTGGCGGAGCCGCCCGGGGCCTGATCCACCGGGCTTTTACACTGTCTTGCCCGGATAATACACTTTCGCTCTTGCGCGGCAGGGGCTAACGACCCAATTCACGCACGAAGAGAGGATTGCGGGGACATGGCTACGCAGACTGAGACCGAAGGCCGGCCGACCATGACGCTGGAGCCGCCGCCGCCCCTGACCGCGGTCGAGCCGGCGCAGGCCGGCGGGCTCGTCCCGCTCAAGGAGGAGCAGAAGAGCAAGCTCGACGAGAAGGTCGAGAGCTTCGTCGACGAGCTGATCGCGCTCGATTCCAACTCGCCCGAATTCGGCCGCAAGGTCGACCAATTGACCGCGATGGGCCGCCGGGAGATCGCGGAGGCCGCGGGACATTCCAACCGCTTCCTCGACCGGCCGGTGAAGGCGATCGACGCCGACACCGGCATCGGCGCCAACCTCACCGAGCTGAGGCGCACCGTCGAGGATCTCGATCCCGGCCATAACGGCAAGCTCACCGGCCCCAGAAAGCTGTTCGGGCTCATCCCCTGGGGCAACAATCTGCGCTCTTACTTTCACAAGTACCAATCGTCGCAGACCCACATCTCGCAGATCCTCGCCAGCCTGGCCTCGGGCAAGGACGAGCTTCTGCAGGACAATGCGGCGATCGACGTCGAGCGCGCCAACATGTGGAAGACGATGGGCAAGCTCGAGCAGATGATCCACATCTCCAGGACGCTCGACGCGAGGCTCGAGGAGAAAGCGAACGAGCTCGACGCCACCGAGCCCGCCAAGGCCAAGGCGATCCGCGAGACCGCGCTCTTCTACACCCGCCAGCGCACCACCGATCTGCTCACCCAGATGGCGGTGACGGTGCAGGGCTATCTCGCGCTCGATCTGGTCAAGAAGAACAATGTCGAGCTGGTAAAGGGCGTCGACCGCGCCTCGACCACCACCGTCTCGGCGCTGCGCACTGCGGTGACGGTCGCGCAGGCGATGACCAACCAGCGGCTGGTGCTGGAGCAGGTCACCGCGCTCAACACGACCACCGCCAACGTCATCGACTCGACGGGCAACCTGCTCAAGAGCCAGTCGGCCGACATCCACAAGCAGGCGGCATCCGCCACCATCCCCCTCGAGACGCTGCAGCGCGCCTTCCAGAACATCTACGACACGATGGACATGATCGACCGCTTCAAGCTCGAGGCGCTCGGCAACATGAAGCAGACCGTCGACACGCTCTCGAGCGAGGTCGAGAAGTCGCGCGGCTACATCGCCCGCGCCGAGGGCGTCGACCAGAACCGCCTCGCCGGCGAGCGTTCGCAATTGACCTCGCTGGAGGGCTGACTTGGCCGATCATCCGCTCGCCGTCGACGAGGCGATCGCCCGCTTCGACGAGGCGGTCGCGCGCTGGGACGGGCGGACTCCCGAGGCGGTCGGCGCCCGGCGGCGGCATTACGGACGAAGCGCCGCTGCGCTCGGGCGGCGGGTGGCGACCATGGGGGTGGCGATCGCCGCCCTGATCGTGATGACGATCGGCTTCGGGCTCGCGGTCGGCCCGATCGGCTGGAGCGGGCTGTTCGTCGTCAGCTTCGCCATCCTCGCGATCATGATCCTGTTCGCGGTGTGGCCCGCGGGGGCGCTGAGGCGGCCCGAATATAGCGAGCAGATGCCGACCAAGGCGGTCGTCCAGCAGCTGGAGAGCCTGCTCGTCGCGGAACGCCCGGCGCTGCCGGCTCCAGCCGCGCGCCAGGCGGATGCGATCACGAAGCAGCTGCCTTTGCTAGAATCGCGCCTATCGGCCCTGGAGCCGCTGGACCCCCTGGCCCAGGACGCTCGGCGGCTGATGGGCAAGCATCTGCCCGAACTGATCGAGCGCTACGAGCGGGTTCCGGCGGCCTATCGCCACGAGCGCGACGGCGAGGGGCTCACCGTCGACGAGCGGCTCGCCGCGAGCCTCAGGGCCGCGAACGAGGCGCTGGACGATATCGGATCCCGGCTCGCCCGCCAGGACCGCGACGCCTTCGAGACCCAGGGCCGGTTCATCGAGAGCCGTTACAAGGATCCCTCGGGCTTCGAAGGGCGCTGAGATCCGGGCCCCCGAGCGGGCGCTCATCGACACCGAGGACTTTCTGATGCGTCAGCTCGGCTCGCGCGCGGCGCGCGAGGCGAGCACGCGCAAGCTGAAGCGCGGCGCCGCCGAGATCTTCCGGCGGGTGCGGCGGGCGGGGCTGGTCTTCGTCGTGCTTCTGTTCGCGCTGATCGGCGCGAGCGTGTTCGGATCGGTAGGCTTCCTCACCTGGCTGATCGCGCTGCCGGCGATCATGCTCGCGGCGATGCTGAGCATGACCTTTCCGACCCGGGCGGGGCGCGCGCCGAAGGCGCCGACCGAGCGCGACGTGACCCGCATTCCGCTGCCGATCCTCGCCGAACGGTGCGACCGCTGGCTGCTCGACCGCTGCGACGAGCTGCCGCGCGCGGCTTTGCCCTCGGCCGACCTGATCGTCGACCGGCTTCGCAGCCTGGCGCCGGGGCTGGCCGACATCCCCGACGGCTCGCCGCTCCAGGGCGAGATCAGGCGGCTGGTCGGCGGCCACCTCCCCCGTCTCGTCGATTCCTACCTGGCTTTGCCGCCCGAGGCGCGGGCGCCGCGCTCGGAGAACAGCCTTCGCCTGACCGAAAGCCTCGGGGCGGTCGCCGAGGAGTTGATCCGGCTGTGCGGCGAGGTCGACGGCTGCCGCGAGGCGAGCTTCGCGATCGAGCACCGGTTCATCGAAAGCCGCTATCGCGACGATCTTTCGCCCGGCGGGCGCTGACGCCGCGAATCGGGGGAAGCCGCGAATCGCGCGATTCGCGAAAAGCCGTGCCGACACGCCCTGGCGGCTGTTTCATTATGGAACGCGCGCGTTCGCACCCGCGGCGACTGTGGCTGCGAAGCAACAGGCGGTGGGAGGGCACAACTTCCCGTTCGGGGTGTTCGCGCGCAGGCCGCGGGCCGGTAGCAGACCGTCCTCGTGGCGGCACTGCCAATTTTGGGTCAGTTCTCGAATAGTTTGAGATGATTGGGTTTTTCCCCAGATCGCGCGCGCGTTGGAAGCATTGGGTGCGCCTGGCGAGCGCTCCCGTCAGCATCGCCGCGCCCCGCATTCGGGCTGTATTTCCGGCACCTCCGCGCTCGACGCTTTCCGACTAGTTAACGGAGATCGTTGTTAAAACGGTTCGAAATTAAGTTTACGCCACGTTTACGAACGCGTATCGATCGGTCTCCAGAGTTTCCGAAAGGGAGGAACTTTCCATGGAAAAGCGTGACATTGTCGAGCTGACCGAGGCGGAAATCGCCGCGGTTGCCGGCGGAAGCCGCGGCACCGAAGCCCAGACGGGCATTCGCGGCTGAACGGATTGGGGTCCGGCCGCTCCAACGGCCGGACCTGACCATAATCCTCGCCTAAGGCGTTGGATCCACTTATAACGACCCCCCTCGAGGGGGTCTTTTTTTTGCAGCTGTTCAGGCCCGAAGCGCTGAGAGGACAGGATCGCCTCCACGGCGACGTGGTGCTCGTTCCCCCCGTCTCGTGGCAGCTGATCGGCGCGTTCCTGCTCGCCGCCGTGCTCGCCGCCGCGGCATTCATCGCCTCCGCCTCCTACGCCAAGGTAACGATCGCACACGGAAGGCTCGTCACCGACCGCGCCGTCGTGGGCGTCGGTTCCCTTTGGGCGGGCACGATATCCGAGATTCTGGTGCGGGAAGGCGACGAGGTTGCGGCCGGCCAGCCGCTTGCGCGGATCGCAGTGGCGGGAGACGCCGGCAATCTCGTTACCGCTTCCGAGGCCGGGACGGTGACCGCGATCGAGGCCGCCCCCGGCGACGCGGTCCCGCTGGAACGTCCGATCTTCTTTATCGTGCAGGGGGGCGGCGGGCTCCGGGCCCGCCTCGCCGTCCCTCCCGCCGCGGCCGGCTTCATAGAGCCCGGCCAGACCGTCCGGATTGCGGTCGACGCGTTCCCCTTCGCGACGCACGGCACGATCGAGGGACGGATCGACTCGATCTCCAGCGCCGCGGTGCCGCTGGCCGGGAGCGCCGGCGAGGTCTTCGTCGCTTTGGCCACGCTGCGCCAGGACAGCATTCGCGCCTTCGGCCGCGAACGGCCGCTGCGGCCGGGCATGACCGTCAGGGCCCGAATCACCACCCGCTCGCGCAGCCTCGCGGAATTGCTGTTCGAGCCCTTCTACGCGGCCGCGCAATGAACGCGCCGGCGCGGGGCGCGGGCTTCTTCCCGCGCCGCAGGATCAGGCCCATCCGCCAGGCCGAGGTGACCGAGTGCGGACTCGCCGCGCTCGCCATGATCGCCAATTACTGGGGCCACGATTTCGACCTCGCCTCGCTCCGCCGCCGCTTCGGCGTCTCGTCGCGCGGGGTCGGGCTCAAGTCGCTGATGGAGACGGCCGACGCGCTCGGCTTCGCCCCGCGCCCGCTCAAGGTCCGGCTGGAAAGCCTGTCGGCGATCAGCTTCCGGCGATCCTTCACTGGGACATGGACCATTTCGTCGTCCTCGAGCGCGTGTCCAAGGACAAGGCCTATATCGTCGACCCTGCCCAGGACGGGCGCTGGCACGACCGGGAATCGCTCTCGCGCCACTTCACCGGGGTGGCGCTCGAGCTGCGGCCGGCGCGCGACTTCCAGCCGCAGGGGGAGAAGAAGCCGCTCCGCCTCACCCAATTGTGGAGCGGCGCCGTCGGCCTCAAGCGCTCGATCGGCCAGGCGGCGATCCTCAGCCTCGTGCTCCAGGCGCACGTCCTCGCCTCGCCCTATCTGCTGCAGCTCGCGGTCGACGAGGCGCTCCCGGCGCTCGACGTGCACCTGATGACGGTGCTCGCGCTCGGCTTCGGCCTGTTCGCGCTGGTCGCCGCCGCCGCATCCTTGCTTCGCGGCTACGTGCTGCTCTCGGCGGGCACGGCGCTCTCCTTCGGCATCGCATCGAACGTCGCGCGGCGGCTCATGCGGCTGCCGGTCGACTGGTTCGAGAAGAGGAGCGTCGGCGACATCTTGTCGCGTTTCCAGTCGGTGATCCCGATCCAGCGGCTGCTCACCGAAAGCGCCGCGGCGGCGCTGATCGACGGCGTGCTCGCCATCCTGACCTTCGCGCTGATGCTGGTCTATTCGCCGCTCCTGACCCTGATCCCCCTCGCCTCGCTGATCCTCTATGCCGGCTTCCGCTGGTTCACGCTTCCCGCCGAGCGGCGCGCGGAGAATGAGCGGATCGCGGCGATGGGCCGCGAGCAGTCGGCGATGATCGAGACCTTGCGCGGCATCGTCACCCTCCGCCTCGCCGGGCGGGAGACGATCCGCCACGCCGTCTGGCAGAACCGGCTCTCGGAGGCGCTCGGCGCGACCTACGTGCACGAGCGCATCCACGTCTGGCAGGCGGCGGTATCGACCCTGCTCTGGGCGCTGGAGATCGTCGCCGTCACCTGGCTGGCGGTGACGATGGCGATCCAGGGCGGCTTCACCGTCGGCATGATCTTCGCGTTCCTCGCCTACCGGATGCAGTTCGCCGCCGCGACGAAGTCCCTGATCGACAAGTCGACCGACTTCCGGATGCTGTCCCTTCACCTCGATCGAATCTCCGACATTGCCCTCACCGGCGAAGACCGCGGCTTCGCCGAGCCGGCCGCGCAGGAACAGCCCTTTCGCGGCGAGATCGAGCTCCGGGGCGTCGCCTTCGCCTACGGGCTCCACGATCCGCAGGTGCTGAAAGGCGTCGACCTGCGCATCGCGCCGGGCGAGCATGTCGCCGTCACCGGCCCGTCCGGCGGCGGCAAGACCACGCTGACCAAGATCCTGCTCGGCCTGCTCGAGCCCACCGCGGGCGAAGTCCGCATCGACGGGATGCCGCTCGCGAGCTACGGCCGCCGCGCCTATCGCGAGAACGTCGCCGCAGTTCTCCAGGACGACGTGTTGTTCGCAGGGACCATCGCCGACAATGTCGCCGGCTTCGAGCCCGTCGACCACGAGCGGATGATGGAGGCGATGCGATCGGCCGCAATCGCCGACGACGTCGAAGCGATGCCGATGCGTCACCTGACCCTGGTCGGCGACATGGGCTCGACCCTCTCGGGCGGCCAGATGCAGCGCATCCTGCTCGCCCGCGCCTTGTACCGGCGCCCGAAGCTGCTGGTCATGGACGAAGGCACCGCCCATCTCGACGCGGAGCATGAAAGCCGCGTCAACGGGGCGATCGCGGCGATGGGCATCACGCGGATCGTCGTCGCCCACCGCCGCGAGACCCTCGCCGCCGCGGAGCGGGTGATCGTCCTCGACGGCGGCCGCATCTCGGACGGACCGGCTAAGCCTTCGTAGGGAAATAGAAACCCTCTTTCGGTTAGAGCCCGAAGCGGTCTCGCAAGGTGCGGGGCGCGAGGGTTTCAGGCGCCACAATGCTGATCCGGATTGCAGACCATTGCACGCGTGGCGCGCGCGCCCTGATTCTGGCGATGGCTCTTCTCGTGGGCTTGTCCGCGGCGGTCTCCGGCTGGGCCGATCCGATCGACGAGCAGATCGAGTCGGTCCGCCATTCCCTGTTCCGCAAGCCGCCTTCAGGGCGGACCGCAGTGATCGCGATCGACGGGCGCAGCCTGGCCGAGCTGGGCAGCTGGCCGTGGCCGCGGAGCATGCACGCGCGGATCGTCGACCGGCTCCGGGAAGCCGGGGCCAACCGCATCGTGTTCGACGTCGTCTTCGTCGATCCGGCCGCCGACCCGGCCCAGGACCACGCCTTCGCAGCCGCGATCCGCCGCGCGGGGGGCCGCGTCGTGCTCCCCGGTGCGCTCGAAAATGCCGATGCGGAGTTCGGCAGCGGAGTCGAGGCGCTGCCGCCCCCCTTGCTTCGCGCCCATGCGACGGTCGCCTCGATCTGGATGCGGCTCGACGACGACCTTTTCGCCCGCCGCGTCCCCTACAGCGTCGAGATTGCCGGCGGGCGGCGGCCGTCGCTGGCGACGGTCCTCGCCGACGCACCGAGCCAGCGCGCGGACGCAATCCCGCTCGATTGGTCGTTCGATCCCGCGGCCTTCCCCACGGTCAGCTATTCCGACGTGGTCAACGGCCGCTTTGCGCCCGGCTTCTTCGTCGGGCGCAACGTCATCATCGGCGCCACCTCGACCACTTTGGGCGACCGCTTCCTAGTCCCCACGCACGGCCGCATTCCCGGCCTCTACGTCCAGGCGGTCGGCTCCGAGACGCTGCGGCGCCACGATCCAGTCGTCATGGGCCCATGGCCGGCGATGGTCGTCGCGTGCGTGCTGATCGCTTTGTTCGGCTGGCTGCGGCGTCCCGTCCTGAGGCTCGCGGGGCTGGGCGCCACCTTCGCGGCGACGCTCGCGGTCCCGATGCTGCTGCATGAATATGCCGGGATTATCGCCGCGCCCGCGGCGGCGGTCATCGCCGCGCTGGCGGCGATCCTCGCCAGCGTCGCAGCCGAGATCAGCCGCGCGGTCCTCGCCCGGGTCACGCTCGCACCGGTGAGCAACCTGCCCAACCTCACGGCGATGTGCCTCCAGTCCCCGACCTCGGCCATCACCGTGGCCGTGCGGCTGCGCAACCATGTCGAGACCACCGCCTTGCTCGGCTCCGAAGCGCAGGGCGAGCTGCTGCGCCGGGTCGCGGACCGGATCAGGCTCGCCGCCTCGGGCGCGGCGGTCTTCCAGGTCGACGACCACAGCTTCGCCTGGCAGACCCGGGACGCCGACACCGCCACCTCCGACGCGCTCGAAGGCCTGCACGCTTTGCTCGCCAGCGGCATCACCGTCGGCGAGCGGACCGTCGACGTGACGATCTCCGTCGGGATCAGCGACGACCCCGCGCTCGATACAGAGGAAGCCGTGGCGGCGGCGATGGCGGCGGCGAGCCGCGCCGAACGCCGCGGCCTCAGCTGGACCCGCTACGAGACCGACGACGACGACGACGCGGATTGGCGGCTTTCGCTCCTGAACGAGCTCGACCGCGCGATCGATCAGGGCGACGTCTGGGTCGCCTACCAGCCAAAGTGCGACCTCAAATCGGCCACGATCTGCGGCGCCGAGGCTCTGGTGCGCTGGCGCCACCCGCAACGCGGCGAGATCCGCCCCGACCAGTTCATCCCGATGCTCGAGGACACCGGCCGCATCGAGAAGCTGACGCTCCACGTCCTGGAGAGCGCGATCCGCGACTTCGCTCCGCTCGACGAGGCGCTCAGCGTCGCGATCAACATCTCGGCCCGGATGATCGGCCGCAACCGGCTGAGCGACCCGATCCGCGAGATGCTCGACCGCTGGGGCATGGACGCGCACCGCTTGACGCTGGAGATCACGGAATCGGCCGCCTTGGCCGGGTCGGCCGGCATCGAGGAGCTCAACAACCTCCGTGCGATCGGAGTCCATATCTCGATCGACGATTACGGCACCGGCCAGTCGACGCTGAGCTACCTGAAGACGCTTCCCGCGACCGAGCTCAAGATCGATCGCAGCTTCGTCCAGGTGATCGCGACCAGCCGCTCGGACGCCGCCGTGGTCGATTCGACGGTCAAGCTCGCTCACGCGCTCGGCCTCATCGTCGTCGCCGAAGGCGTCGAGTCGGAGGAGGTGCTGAACCTGCTCCGCCAGATGAACTGCGACATGGTGCAAGGCTATTATATCGGCGAGCCGGGCAGCATCCGCGGCTTCATCGAGCGTCTCTCGCTCCCCAACCCGCTCCGCGCCGGCCGCCGCCGCTGAGCGTCAGAAGCCGGCGGCGACCAGCCAGGCCGGCCAGGCCGCGAGCGCCAGCAAGGCACCGATCGCAACGCCGCCGGCCGGATTGCCGTGCTTGCGGCGCGTGCGCCCGATCAGGAAAAAGATGAGGCCGAGCAAGGCCGCCGCGGCGAGCGCCCCGCCGCCCGCCTTCCAGCCGAGCCAGGCGCCGATCCCCGCCACCAGCTCCGCCACGCCGGGGTAGAGAAAGGCCCGCTTGCGGATGCGCCGATAGAGCCAGGCCGCCAGCCACAAGGCTGCCCCGGCGGCCGCCGCGATCGCGCGGTCGGGAAGCGGCGGCCCGATCCCTGCCAGCGCGACGAGAAGCCCGAGCGGGACCAGCGGCAGGGTCAGCCGGTGCGGCAGCCATCGCTTGTCGAAATCGAGGCCGGCGACGAGCAGCAGCCACCAGCCGAGCAGCGCGCCGGCGACGCCCGTCCAACCCGGCTGGGCGACCAAGGCCAGCATGCCGAGCGCTGCGGCGGCAGTCTCGAATACGATGTGGCGCGGCTCGACCGGCGCGCGGCAGCTGCGGCAGCGGGCGCCGAGCGCGAAGAAGGAGACGATCGGGACGATCTCGGCAGCGCGGAGCGGGCGTCCGCAGGTGTCGCAGCGCGAGCGGCCGGTGAGGGCGCGGCGGCGGTCCGGCCAGCGGATGAGCAAGGTGGCGGCGACGCTTCCCGCGACCGCGCCGAGCAGCAGGCCGAGCGGCGCGCGGATCAGCGCGGATTCGGCGAGCAGGTTTTCGATTCCGCTCACTCCCCCGCCGCGAGGATCCGCTGCGCCTGTACGAGGTGCGGACGGTCGATCATCCGTCCGTCGAGCGACAGCGCGCCCGCCTCCGGATTGGCCTCGAACGCGGCGACCACCGCTCGCGCGTGCGCGATCTCCTGCTCCGAGGGCGTGAAGGCGCCGTTGATTGCGGGAACCTGGGCGGGATGGATCGCCATCATGCCGGTGAATCCGTCGCGCCGGGCGCGGGCTGCATAGGCCGCCAGGCCTTCGAGGTCGCGGAAGGCTGGATAGACCGTCTCGATCGGCGCCACGCCGGCCGCGGCGGCGCCGAACAGGCAGAGCGAGCGGGCGAGCTCGTAGGGAGGGGTGAAGCGGCCCTCCTCGTCGCGGCTGGTCGAGGCGCCGATCGCGGCGGGCAGGTCCTCCGCGCCCCAGGTGAGCCCGGCCAGGCGCTTGGCGCCGCCATAGGTGCCGAGCTGGAAGATCGCCGCGGGCGTCTCAGTCGCGATGGCGAGGATTTGCGCGGTCGCGTTGCCGCGCTCGGTCAGCCGCCGCGCGAGCTCGGCGACCGAGGCGCCGCCCTCGGCCTTGGGCAGCACGATGCCGTTGGGGCGTGCGGAGAGCACCGCGTCGAGGTCCCGGTCGGCCTCGGCGCCGTCGAGCGGATTGATCCGCACCCAGAGATTCGCCTGCGGGTTCGCGTCGAGGAAGCCGTGGACCGCGCGCCGCGCCTCCGGCTTTGCGGACGGCGCGACCGCGTCCTCGAGGTCGAGGATCAGGGCGTCCGCGCCGGCGCCGAGCGCTTTCTCCATCCGGTCCGGCCGGTCTCCCGGGACGAAGAGGAGCGAGCGCAGCTTCATTGCTTGGCTGGGGGGAAAAGCCCTCCCCCTTGAGGGGGGAGGGTTTGGGTGGGGGCGGAGTCAATGGAGCGCGGTGCCTCTCCGGAGAGTCCACCCCCACCCCATCCCTCCCCCCTCGAGGGGGAGGGGGCGCTCCGAGCCGGCCTCACGCCCCCCGCCTCTGCATCAAAGCCGTCCGCTCGCAGACGCAGACGAGCTCGTCCCGCTGGTTGAACATGCGATGCTCGAAGGTGACGATGCCGGCATCGGGGCGCGAATTCGAATCCTTGAGCGCGATCACCTCGGTCTCGGCGCGCAACGTGTCGCCGATGAAGACGGGCTTGGGCATGCGCACCTTGTCGTAACCGAGATTGGCGACCAGCGTGCCGAGCGTGGTGTCGCCGACCGACAGGCCGACCATCAGCGCGAAGGTGAAGGTGCCGTTGACGACGATCCGGCCGAACTCGGTCTCCGCGGCATATTCGGCGTCGAGGTGGAGCGGCTGCGGATTGTGGGTGAGCGCCGAGATCATGAGATTGTCGGTCTCGGTCACCGTCCGGTGCGGCTGGTGCCGGATCCGGTCGCCCAGCGTCCACTGCTCGTAATAGCGGCCAGGCATTCTAATTCCTCCCCGGCACGGGGAGGGGGACCGCACGAAGTGCGGTGGAGGGGGGCGAGCGAAGCGAGCTGCACGACCGTGGGACCCCTCCACCATGCTGCGCATGTGTTGCAGCGAGATCGTGTCCCCCGGACACGATCTTGGGCTGCCGGGGGCAGCCCAAAGCTGCAACACCCTCCCCGTTCCGGGGAGGAATGACTGAGAGCCTCATTCCCCCTTCTCCACTCGCACCAGCATCGTCCCCTCGGTCACCTGCGCCCCCGCCACCGCGTCGAGCGCCGCGACGATGCCGTCGAACGGGGCGACGAGGCTATGCTCCATCTTCATCGCCTCCAGCGTCAACAATTTCTGTCCCCGGGCGACGGCGTCGCCCAGGCGCACGTCGACCGACAGGACCCGCCCCGGCATCGGCGAGACGAGCGTGCCCTCCCCCTCGCCGCCGCCCGCGCCGCCGCCGCCGATTCCGGGCAGGGTGAAAGCGAATGCCTGACCTCGCGAGAAGACGAGGACATTCTCGCCCGACGCGGTCGCCATGCCCTCGAGCGCGGCGGCCCGCACCGGCTCGACGACCCGCACCTCCCCGCGATGGCTGAGCGCGGCCGAAGCGTGCGCCTCGCCGTTGAGCCGGAAGCCCTGCAGCGCCGCCCAGGGATCCTGCTCGTCGCCATTTCCGAAATCGGAGGCGAGCAGGGCGGTGGCGGCGAGGTGCCAGACGCCGTCGGACGGCTCCGGATCGGGAACCAGGGTGTCGAGCCGCGACGGGATGAAGGCGGTATCGACCTCCCCGGCGCGGAAGTCCGGATCGGCGGCCGCGCGCGCGAGGAAGCCGGCATTGGTCCGGACCGGCCAGACCTCGACCTCCTCGAGCGCTTCGGCGAGCCGCTCGGCCGCCTCCCCCCGGGTGCCGCCGCGCGCGATGACCTTGGCGATCATCGGATCGTAATGCGGGCCGATCCGGTCGCCCTCCTCGACGCCGCTGTCGATGCGGACGCCGCGCGGCATGACGAAATGGTCGAGGCGGCCGGTCGACGGCAGGAATTCGTGCGCGGGATCCTCGGCGTAGAGACGCGCCTCCATCGCCCAGCCGTCGAGAACGAGCTCGTCCTGGCGGAGCGGCAGCGGCTCGCCCGACGCGACCCGCAATTGCCATTCGACCAGGTCCTGCCGCGTCACCTCCTCGGTCACCGGATGCTCGACCTGAAGCCGCGTGTTCATCTCCATGAACCAGATGCGGTCCGGCCGCAGGCCCTCCGAAGCGTCGGCGATGAACTCGATCGTCCCCGCGCCGACATAGTCGACCGCCCGCGCCGCCTTGACCGCCGCCCCGCACACCGCCTCGCGGGTCGCCTCGTCCATCCCCGGCGCCGGCGCCTCCTCGATCACCTTCTGGTGGCGCCGCTGCAGCGAGCAGTCGCGCTCGAACAGGTGGACGACATTGCCGTGGGCATCGCCGAACACCTGCACCTCGATATGGCGCGGGCGCTCGATATATTTCTCGATCAGCACCCGGTCGTCGCCGAAGGAAGCGGCAGCCTCGCGTTTGCACGAGGCGAGCATGTCCTGGAACTCGCCGGACGCGTTCACCCGCCGCATCCCCTTGCCGCCGCCGCCGGCGACCGCCTTGATCAGCACCGGATAGCCGATCGAGTCCGCCTCTTGCCTAAGCCGCTCCGCCGCCTGGTCCTCCCCGAGATAGCCCGGCGTCACCGGCACCCCCGCCGCGATCATCAGCGCCTTCGCCGCATCCTTCAGCCCCATCGCCCGGATGGCGGAGGCCGGCGGCCCGACCCAGACCAGACCTGCGGCTTCCACGGCCTCGGCGAACTCGGCATTCTCCGAAAGAAACCCATAGCCCGGATGGATCGCCTCGGCGCCCGTTGCCTTGGCGGCGGCGATGATCCGCTCCCCGACGAGATAGCTCTCCCGCGCCGGGCTGGGGCCGATATGGACAGCCTCATCCGCCTCGCGCACATGCAGCGCATGCCGGTCTGCATCGGAGAGGACCGCGACCGTGCGAATGCCGAGCCCCCGCGCCGTCCGAATGATCCGGCACGCAATTTCGCCCCGATTGGCGATGAGGAGGGATGCAATCACTCGAATTCCTCCCCGGAACGGGGAGGGGGACCGTCCGAAGGACGGTGGAGGGGGCCCCGCGCACGACATAGCTCGGTGATCCCCGCGATGACGCCCTCAAGATTGCGGAAAACCTCTCGCGCGGGAACGCGCATCGTCAAGAACCCCAGCTCAGCCACGAAGCGGTCGCGGGCTTCGTCCCTCTTCGGCGCTGAACCGCGGTTATGGGCTTCCCCATCCACTTCGATCGCGAGGCGCGCTTCCAGGCATGCGAAGTCGAGCGAATATAGACCCTGAGGACATTGCTTGCGAAAGCGGAAGCCCCCGGGCCGCTGCTTCAAGGCCCACCATAGCAGGCGCTCCGGCGGGCTCATCTCACGGCGAAGCTTGCGTGCGCGCTTCACTGTCTTGATCGGAGCCTGGAGGATGCGTGGGCCCCCTCCACCAGGCTTCGCCTGGTCCCCCTCCCCGTTCCGGGGAGGAATTTGGCGGCTCGTCTCCACCATCACATCCTGAACAGGCCGAAGCGCGCCCGCTCCGGGATCGGGGCGTTGAGGCAGGCGCTGAAGGCCAGGCCCAGCACGTCGCGCGTCTGCACGGGGCCGATGATGCCGTCGTCCCAGAGCCTCGCGGTGGCGTGGTACGGATTGCCTTCGTCCTCGTAGCGCTGGCGGATCGGGGCCTTGAAGGCTTCGGCTTCCTCAGGCGTCCAGCGCTCGGCGTCCTTGTGGACCGTCGCGAGCACGCTCGCCGCCTGCTCGCCGCCCATCACGCTGATCCTCGAATTGGGCCAGGTGAACAGAAAGCGGGGGCCGTAGGCGCGGCCGGCCATTCCGTAATTGCCGGCGCCGAAGCTGCCGCCGATGAGCACGGTGACCTTCGGCACCTGCGCCGTCGCCACCGCCGTGACCAATTTGGCGCCGTCCTTGGCGATCCCGCCCGCCTCGTACTTGCCGCCGACCATGAAGCCCGAAATGTTCTGGAGGAACAGCAAGGGCGTGCGCCGCTGGCAGGCGAGCTCGATGAAATGCGCGCCCTTCAGCGCGCTTTCCGAGAAGAGGATGCCGTTGTTGGCCAGGATCGCGACCGGCATGCCCCAGATCCGCGCGAAGCCGCAGACCAAAGTCGAGCCGTAGAGCGGCTTGAACTCGTGCAGCTCGGAGCCGTCGACGATGCGGCCGATCACCTCGTGCACGTCGTAGGGGGTGCGCACGTCGTCGGGGACGATGCCGTAAAGCTCCTCGGGATCGAGCTTCGGCGGCTCGGGGGCGGCGATGTCGAGATCGGCGGCCTTGACCGTGTTCAGCCGCGAGACGATCTGGCGCACGATCGCCAGCGCATGCTCGTCATTCTCGGCGAGATGGTCGACGACGCCGGACTTGCGAGCGTGGAGGTCGCCGCCGCCGAGAGCCTCCGCGCTGATCACCTCGCCCGTCGCCGCCTTCACCAAAGGCGGGCCGCCGAGGAAGATCGTGCCCTGGTTGCGGACGATGACGCTCTCGTCCGACATCGCCGGCACGTACGCGCCGCCCGCGGTGCAGCTGCCCATCACGCAGGCGATCTGGGCGACGCCTTCGGCCGACATCTGCGCCTGGTTGTAGAAGATGCGACCGAAATGGTCGCGGTCGGGGAACACCTCGGCCTGGTGCGGCAGGTTGGCGCCGCCGCTGTCGACCAGATAGAGGCAGGGAAGCCGGTTCTCGCGCGCAATCTCCTGGGCGCGGAGATGCTTCTTGACCGTGATCGGGAAATAGGCGCCGCCCTTCACGGTCGGGTCGTTGGCGACGATCATGCACTCGCGGCCCGAGACGCGGCCGATGCCGGCGATCATCCCCGCGCCCGGCGCCTCGCCATGGTACATTCCGTTCGCGGCGAGCTGGCCGATCTCGAGGAAAGGCGCGCCGGGATCGAGCAAGCGGGTCACCCGGTCGCGGGGCAGCAGCTTGCCGCGCGAGACGTGGCGGTCGCGATGCTTGTCCGGCCCGCCGCGCGCGGCACTGGCCACGCGTTCGCGAAGCTCTTCGGCGAGCGCCCGGTTGTGCGCGGCGAAGCGCCGGAAGGTCTCCGAACCCTCGTCCACCTTGCTGACGATCACCGAGCCTCTCACTCATCCCTCCGTTTCGCGGAAACGGTTAGCGGCGCACGCCCGCCTTGGATAGTAACCGCGTTGCCCGAGGCGAAGCGGCGCCCCATATGGGCGCCCTGTCTGTGAAGGAAAGTCCGCGATGACCAAACGTGCCCTGCTCGCTTTGCTCCTTTCCGCCAGCGCCCTCGCCGGCCCGACCGGCTGCGCCGGCGTCGTCCCGCCCGCCGCCTCGGCCGAAGCGGGACAGCTTTCCTCCGGGATCGATCTGGCGGGCATGGACCGGACCGTCGATCCGGGCGACGATTTCTACGGTTACGCTAACGGCAACTGGATGCGGACGACCGAAATCCCGGCCGACCGCGCCGCCACCGGCGCCTTCCTCCAGGCGGCCCTCCTCGCCGAGCGCCGCAACGCCGAGCTGATCGAGTCGATCGCCGCCTCCAATCCCGCGCCGGGCAGCGACGAGGCGCGGATCGCCGACTTCTACCGCGCCTTCATGGACCGTCCCGGCATCGACGCCGCCGGCCTGCGCCCGATCCAGGCCGACCTCGATCGCATCGCGGCGATCGCCGACCGCCGCGCCCTCTCGCGCGCGCTCGGCGCGAGCCTGCGCGCCGACGTCGACCCGCTCAACGCCACCGATTACCGCACCGAGAACCTGTTCGGCATCTTCGTCACCCAGGGCCTGGCCACTCCAGGCGTCGTCCTTCCCTACATGCTGCAGGGCGGCCTCGGCCTTCCCGAGCGCGAATATTATCTCTCCGATTCGCCCCGCATGGCGCAGATCCGCACGGCCTACCGCGCCTATATCGAGACTCAGCTGCGCAACGCCGGGCTCAGCGACCCCGCCGCCCGCGCCGAGCGCATTTTCGCGCTGGAGACGAAGATCGCGCAGGGCCATGCGACCCGCGCCGAGAGCGAGGACTTCACCCGCACCGCCAGCGTCTGGCGGCGCGACGAGTTTGCCAGCCGCGCGCCCGGCATCGACTGGGCGGCCTTCTTCGAGGCCGCGCGCCTCGGCAGCAATGACCGGTTCGGCGCCTATCATGCCGGTGCGATCCGAAACCTCTCGGCGCTCGTCGCCTCCGAGCCGCTCGAGGCCTGGAAGGACTGGATGGCCTTCCACCAGATCAACCAGAACGCCTCGGTCCTGCCGAGCGCGATCGACGAAGCTTATTTCGCTTTCTACGGCACCACCCTCTCCGGAACGCCGCAGCAGCGGCCGCGCGAGAAGCGCGCTCTTGCCGCGGTCAACGCCCAGCTCGGCGACGCCGTCGGCCGGCTCTACGTCCGGCGTTACTTCCCGGCCTCGGCCAAGGCGCAGGTCAGCGACATGGTGAGCAACATCACCGCCGCCTTCCGCCGCCGGGTCGAGGCGCTCGACTGGATGGCGCCTGCCACCCGGGCCGAGGCCTTGCGCAAGATCGAGACCCTGCGCGTCGGCGTCGGCTATCCCGAAAGCTGGCGCGATTATTCGCGCTTCGAGATCAGCGCCGACAATGCCTATGCCAACAAGCTGCGCGGCGAAGAGGCCGAATATCTCCACCAGATCGCCAAGATCGGCCGGCCGTTCGACCGCGACGAATGGTGGATGACTCCGCAGACGGTGAACGCGATCAACCTGCCCGTCCAGAACGCGCTCAACTTCCCCGCCGCGATCCTCGAGCCGCCCTTCTTCGATCCCAACGCCGATCCGGCGCGCAATTACGGCGCGATCGGCGCCGTCATCGGCCACGAGATCAGCCACAGCTTCGACAATAACGGCGCCGCCTTCGATTCGACGGGCGCGCTCAGGAACTGGTGGACTCCCGAGGATCTTGCCCGCTTCGAGCGCGAGGGCCGCGCCCTGGCGGCCCAGTACGACGCCTATGCGCCGTTCCCGGACGCCCGCCTCAACGGCACGCTGACGCTCGGCGAGAACATCGCCGACGTCGCCGGCCTCGCCGCCGCCTACGACGCCTACCGCGCGTCGCTGAACGGCCGCGAGCCGCCGGTGATCGACGGCCTTACCGGCGACCAGCGCTTCTTCATCGCCTACGCCCAGACCTGGCGGTCGAAGGCGCGCGAGGCGGCGCTGCGGCAGCAGATCGCGACCGACGGCCACGCCCCGGGCCAGTATCGCGCGCTGACGGTGCGCAACCTCAACGCCTGGTACCGCGCCTTCAACGTCCAGCCCGGCGATGCGCTCTACCTGCCGCCGGAGAGGCGGGTTCGGGTGTGGTAGCAAAAGCCCCTCCCCTTGAGGGGGAGGGGTTGGGGAGGGGTGGCGTCTGCGGAAAGGACGCTGCCCGGATGACGAGTCCACCCCCACCCAAACCCTCCCCCCTCGAGGGGGAGGGCTTCAGCCTCACGCCGCGCCGATCAGCTCGCGCCCGATCAGCATGCGGCGGATCTCGTTGGTGCCGGCGCCGATGTCGAGCAGCTTCGCGTCGCGCATGTAGCGCTCGACCGGCCAGTCCTTGGTGTAGCCGGCGCCGCCCAGCGCCTGGATGGCCTCCAATGACGTCTTCACCGCATTCTCGCTCGCCAGCAGGATCGCGCCCGCCGCGTCGAAGCGCGTCGTCCTGCCCGCGTCGCAGGCCCGCGCGACCGCATAGACGTAGGCCCGCGCCGAATTCAGCGCGACGTACATGTCGGCGACCTTGGCCTGGATGAGCTGGAAGGCGCCGATCGGCTGTCCGAACTGCTTCCTCTCGCGCACATAGGGAAGCACCACGTCGAGGCAGGCCTGCATGATTCCGAGCTGGATTCCGGCGAGCACCGTGCGCTCGTAATCGAGCCCGGACATCAGCACGCCGACGCCGCCGTCGACCGGCCCCATCACATTCTCGTCGGGCACCTCGCAATCGTTGAACACGAGCTCGCCGGTCGGGCTGCCGCGCATTCCCATCTTGTCGAGCTTCTGGCCGAGCGAGAAGCCGGGCATGTCCTTCTCGATCAGGAAGGTGGTGATGCCGCGGCTGCCGTCCCCGGTCTTGGCGTAGACGACGAGGGTGTCGGCGTGATGGGCGTTGGTGATCCAGAACTTGGTGCCGTTGAGGACATAGCCGCCCTGCACCTTCTCGGCGCGCAGCTTCATCGAGACGACGTCGGACCCGGCTCCGGCCTCCGACATGGCGAGCGATCCGACATGCTCGCCGGAGATCAGCTTGGGCAGATATTTCGCCTTCTGCTCCGGGCTCGCCCAGCGCCGGATCTGGTTGACGCAGAGATTGGAATGCGCGCCGTAGCTGAGCCCGACCGAGGCCGAGGCGCGCGCCACTTCCTCCTGCGCCACGACATGCTCGAGATAGCCGAGCCCGAGCCCGCCAAATTCCTCCTCGACCGTGATCCCGTGCAGCCCGAGCGCGCCCATTTCCGGCCAGAGCGCGGCCGGGAACCAGTCCTCCGCGTCGATCCGCGCGGCGAGCGGCGCGATCTTCTCGGAGGCGAAGCGCCGCGTGGTGTCGCGGATCGCGTCGGCCATCTCGCCGAGCGCGAAGTCGAGCCCGAAATCGGACATGTCTCTCTCCTGTCGGCCGCGGGCACTAGCAGAGGGCGCAGGATTTGAACAAGGCGGGGGGCGGGACTATGTGGGCCCGGCAACTCCTCCCCGGCACGGGGAGGGGGACCATCCGAAGGATGGTGGAGGGGGCCCGCGCCTCCATGCTCGCTGCGCTCGCCCCCCTCCACCGCACTTCGTGCGGTCCCCCTCCCCGTGCCGGGGAGGAGCTAGAAACGGAGCCCCCATGACCACCGCCGACCCGATCGTCATCCTCTCTTACGCCCGCACCCCGATGGGCGGATTCCAGGGCGCGCTCGCCGGCGTTCCTGCGACCGAGCTCGGCTCCGCCGCGGTCGCCGCCGCGGTCGAGCGCGCGGGCGTCTCCGGAGAGGATGTCGACAAGATCTTCATGGGGTGCGTCCTCCCCGCCGGCCTCGGCCAGGCGCCCGCCCGCCAGGCGGCGCTCCGCGCCGGGCTCCCCCGCTCGGTCGAGGCGACCACGGTCAACAAGGTCTGCGGTTCGGGCATGCAGGCGGCGATGTTCGCCCACGACATGATCGCCGGCGGCTCCGCCGACCTGATCGTCGCCGGCGGCATGGAGTCGATGTCCAATTCGCCCTATCTCATGAAGAAGCACCGCTCCGGCGCGCGCATCGGCCACGACACGGTCTACGACCATATGATGCTCGACGGCCTCGAGGACGCCTACGATTCCGGCCGCGCGATGGGCACCTTCGCCGAGGATTCGGCGCGCGAATATCAGTTCACGCGCGGCGCGCAGGACGAATATGCGATCGAGTCGCTGCGCCGCGCGACCGAGGCGATCGGGAGCGGCGCGTTCGACCGCGAGACCACGCCGGTCACCGTCAGGACCCGCAAGGGCGAGGAGATCGTGACCTGCGACGAGCAGCCCGGAAAGGCCAATCCGGAGCGCATCCCCAACCTCAAGCCGGCCTTCGCCAAGGACGGCACCATCACCGCCGCCAACGCCTCGTCCATCTCCGACGGCGCCGCTGCCCTGGTGATCACGAAGCAGTCCGTCGCGGACCGCCTCGGCGCGAAGCCGGTCGCCCGCATCGTCGCCCACGCCGCCCACGCCCAGGCGCCGAACCTGTTCACCACCGCCCCCGTCCCCGCCGTCCGCAAAGCGCTCGAGAGAGCGGGCTGGAGCGTCGGCGACGTCGACCTCTGGGAGGTCAACGAAGCCTTCGCCTGCGTCGCGATGATCGCGATGCGCGACCTCGGCATCCCGCGCGAGCAGCTCAACGTCCACGGCGGCGCCACCGCGCTCGGCCACCCGATCGGCGCGAGCGGCGCCCGCATCCTCGCGACGCTGCTGTCGGCGCTGGAGACCCACGGCCAGAAACGCGGCCTCGCCACCTTGTGCATCGGCGGCGGCGAGGCGACGGCCATGGCGGTGGAGCTGCTGGACTGAGCTGCGCGAGTGGGCGCGTCCCTACCCAGCCCGCCCGATGAGCCCGACCTGTGCCTTGGCGGGCTGTCGCTCTGGATCCATCGGCGGCAATATCCCGACGCCGCCGACTATTGGGACGGAAACTGGCTCTACTCGCGTGCAGTCATGGAAGGACCTGGAGCCCGCGTCGAAATCCGCGGACCTTTCCTCCACGGGTCCGAGATTGCGTCCTTCGCACGGGAGCTCGCCCAGCTCGACGAGACGCTGCAGGGCGAAGCCCGGCTCGGTCGGATCGAGCCCCAGCTCGAGGTCATCATGCGTATCGACGGTCTCGGCCATGTCGCGGTGACCGTGGACATCACGCCGGACCCGCTAAGCCAGGCGCATCGCTTCGAATTCGAGCTCGACCAGACCTATGTCGCGCCGCTGCGCACCTCGTGCCGCACGATCCTGGAGCGCTTCCCGATCAAAGGCGCGCCGGACGATCCCTGAGTCAGCGCTCCGCCGCTCAGCAGCCGCACCGCGGGCTGCGCCAGCTGCGCAGGCAGAGCTCGCGCAGGTGGCGCGGCTTCTGGGCGCAGAACAGGGCGCCGAGCCGCCGCTCGACGAACGCGTCCTGGGCGAGGATGAGGAGCGCCGCGGTCACTTCGCCGCCTCCCGCCCGGCGGCGGCATAGCTCACCACCTCGAACTCGATGCCGTCGGGATCGAAGAAGTAGAAGCGCCGCCCCGGCTCGTAATCGCCGTGGCCGAACGGCGCGAGGCCGGCCTCCGCCACCCTGCGCTCCATCGCATCCAGATCGTCCACCTCGATCGCGACATGGTTGAGCGGCGCGCCCTTGGCCCAGCCGAGCGGCCGACCGTCCCCGCCCGCCGTCGAATAAAGGGCAAGATACTGGCTGCCGGTGCCGACATGGACGGTGCGGCCGCCGTTCATCGCCGGCCCGGCCCAGCGCACGCGCCAGCCGAACAGCGTCTCGATCAGAGCGGCGCTGCGGTCGGCGTTCCCGACGGTGATGTTCACATGTTCGAGGCGAGCGTTCACGTCTCCGTTCCTTCCTCTTCGTCTGTTGCCGAGTCGTGCAACCTCAAGCTAAGTTGAGGTCAAGCATAAAATGAAGGAACCGACATGGGGCCGTTATTGACGATCGGCGAGCTCGCGCGCCGCACCGGCCTCTCGGTATCGGCGATCCGCTTCTACGAGGCGAAGGGGCTGCTCTCGCCGATCCGCACCGCCGGCAACCAGCGCCGCTTCCTGCGTGCCGACATACGCCGCCTCTCCTTCGCGCTCGTCGCCCAGCGGCTCGGCCTCAGCCTCGCCGAGATCGAGGGCGAGCTCGCCCGCCTCCCCCTCGGCCGCGCGCCGACCAAAGAGGATTGGCAGGGCGTCAGCGAGCGCATCCGCGAGCGGCTCGACGCGCGCATCGCCCTTCTGCAGCGCACCCGCGACCGCCTCGACGGCTGCATCGGCTGCGGCTGCCTCTCGCTCGAACGTTGCGCGCTCTACAATCCCGGCGACGAAGCGGGAGCCGCCGGGCCGGGACCGCGCTTCCTGCTCGGCGATCGTCCGATAAGGGAGGTCGCCGGCTGATCCCGCCCCGTCAGGCGGCCCAGGCTTCGTCGCCCGCAGCCGCCGGCGCCTCGCGCGCCAGCCGCGTCAGCCGCTCCCCGAGAAAGTCCATCACCGCGCGCACCCGCGGCGCATGGCGGAGGCGTTCGTGGGTGAGCAGCCAGAGCTCGGAATCGTCGCCGTGGCTCGGCTCGAGGCAGCGGACCAGGTCCGGGTCGCGGTCGGCGATGAAGCTCGGCAGGACGGCGAGGCCCGCGCCGGCGCGGACTGCGGCGAGCAGCCCGCTCGCCGAGCTGTGTTGGATCGTCACCGCTTCCTCGAGGCCGTGGCGCCGGAGCCACTTGCGGTAGGCGGGCCAGACCCGGTCGCCGCCGCCGCCGACGATGGCGTGGCTCCGGAGGTCCGCGGCGGTGCGCGGGCGGGCGTGCGCGGCGGCGTAGGAGCGGCTGCAATAGACCGTCCAGGGGTCGGGCGCGATGCGCCGGCCGACGAGGCTCGAATCGCTTGGGAGGTGGCCGCCGCGCAGTGCCACATCGGCCTCCCCGGCCGCGAGGTCGCGATGGTCGTCGGACGTGTCGAGAAGGATGCGAAGGCCCGGATGCGCCTCGTTGAGGTCGCGCAGGATGGGCGGCATGACGGTGATCGCATAATGCTCGACCATGGTCAGGCAGACCGTTCCGCTCGCGTCGCGCGACTGGGCGCCGGCCGCGTCGGCGAAGGCGCCGGCCGCGGCCTCGACCGCTTCGGCCCGGGCGACCAGGCTCTCGCCCGCCGGCGTCGGCGCATAGCCCGCCTGGCGCCGCTCGAACAGGATCAGCCCCAGTCCTTCCTCCAGCACAGCCAGGCGCCGAGCGACCGTCGTCTGGCTGACGCCGAGTGCACGCCCCGCACCCAGCGTGCTGCCGCACCGCGCGACCGCGAGGAAATATTTGAGGTCGTCCCAATCGAGCGAAGCCGGCGGCATGCCTCGTCCCCTGCCCTCCCGAACCGTCCGCGGTCATTCTGCACTTTTGCAGAACCGCCGCGCACTATCGCTGAT
>Ga0196965_1000259_pt1 | contig 36862 bp, 34 predicted proteins | sample S1_20metaG_FD_148668 | JGI IMG/M metagenome (GOLD analysis project Ga0196965, IMG submission 148668) | Soil microbial communities from Anza Borrego desert, Southern California, United States - S1_20 | ecosystem: Environmental > Terrestrial > Soil > Desert | place: USA: California | collected...
GCCGGACGGGCGCGCCCGAAGCCTTGCGCCGCCAGCGCGACCCGCCGCGCCGAGGCGAGCGACATGCGCTCGGTCACGCCCGCCGGTTCTTCCTCCAGATCGAGACGAGGATCAGGGAGAAGGCGGCGAGGCGTAAAAGGTACAGCCAGCTTCGTTCCTCGACCGGAATCTCGGTGAACGCCAGCAGTGCCTGACCGAGGCCCAGCAGCCAGAACGCGGCCGCGAACGCCAGGAACAAGGAATCATTGGTCCGCTTCCAAAAGCGAAGGAAAAAGAAGCCCGCGACGAGGAACCCCATCGTGATCGCGCCGGAGAGGAAGTCGAATACCGTCTCCACTCAGTCCTCCACGTCCCACACGAAGCCGAACAGCAGCACTCCGACGGCGGCAAATGCCAGCGCGTTGCGGACCAGCCTGAAATCGATTTGGGGCAGGACGAGCATGTCCAGGACCACAACGGCGTTGTTCGCGGCGAGCAACAGGAAGCAGAGCGCGCTCCAGAACAGCAGCCGTGCCCCGGTTCGGCGGTAGCTCCGGGCGAGAAGCAGGACGCAGGCGGCGCTGGTCAGGAAACAGAGCGTGTAGACGGCGGTGGGGAACCAGGTCGACATCGCCTCAATCCTTCCACAGCCGGAAAGCGTCGGCGAACGCCGTCAGCCCGGGATTGGCGGCGGCGACAATCATCCGGCGCACGGCGTCCGGGCTCCTGGCGTAAAGCGCCGCCGACCGCTCGACGAGGCTTTCCAGATCCGCGGAAGCCGGATGGTAGCGCGCCGCTCCGCCGTCCTCGACCAGCACGAGGCCCGCCGCCGTCAGCGCGTGGACGCTTTGGGTGACCACCAGATCGCTCCCCCTCAACCCCGCGACCATCTCCTCGTGGGAATGGCTGCGGCTCCGGTCCTGCCTCAGGAAGCACAGCAATTCCAGTGCCCAGACCGAACGGAAAGTTCCCTGGATGAAATTGGAGATGTCCTCTTCAGAGGGCATTGCCGGCAGTCGGTCCTAGCCGCGTCCACATGACGCGTGTCGAATTGTCCCCGCCCAGGCAGCCTTCTATCGGCCCCCACGGCCATGACAACCCGGTTGACTGGTTAATCGCACGCTTCGCAAATTTCTGGGGTGGATTTTTTCATCCTTCGGCTATGGTCGGGCCACGGGCGGGGGCCCTAGCGGAATTTTCGGGCGGGGGAAGACGCACGAGGAGTGACTTGGTGAACGTACAGGCCCCACGCGATTTCATCGATCGCCGCCAGCTCCTTAGCGCCCTGCGCAGCTTCCGCCGGGGCGACTTCACCGTCCGCCTCGCCGAAGACCTGCCCGGAGAGGACGGCGAGATCGCCCGGCTGTTCAACGAGACGGTCTCCCTGAACGAGCAGATGACGGACGAGCTCGAGCGTCTCTCCCAGGTCGTCGGCAAGGAAGGCAAGATCAGCCAGCGCGGCCGGGTCAAGTCCGCCACCGGCGGCTGGGAATCGGCGATCCGCTCGGTCAACGAGCTGATCGAGGACATGGTCCAGCCGACCGCCGAAGTGGCGCGAGTGATCGGCGCGGTCGCCAAGGGCGACCTGTCGCAGTCGATGACGGTGGAGATCGACGGCCGGCCGCTGCGCGGCGAGTTCCTCCGCATCGGCAAGATCGTCAACACGATGGTGGAGCAGCTCGCCTCCTTCGCCTCGGAGGTGACTCGCGTCGCGCGCGAGGTGGGTACGGAAGGAAAGCTCGGCGGACAGGCCAACGTGAAGGGCGTCGCCGGCACCTGGAAGGACCTTACCGACAACGTGAACGCCATGGCGACCAACCTCACGGGGCAGGTCCGCAACATCGCCGAGGTGACCACCGCGGTCGCCTCCGGCGACCTTTCCAAGAAGATCACCGTCGAGGTGAAGGGCGAGATCCTCGAGCTCAAGAACACGATCAACGTCATGGTCGACCAGCTCAATTCCTTCGCTTCGGAAGTGACGCGCGTCGCCCGCGAGGTGGGCACGGAAGGAAAGCTGGGCGGCCAGGCGCGGGTGGAAGGCGTCGCCGGCACCTGGAAGGACCTGACCGACAACGTGAACCTGATGGCCGAGAATCTGACCGGCCAGGTCCGCAACATCGCCGAGGTGACCACCGCCGTCGCTAGCGGAGACCTCTCCAAGAAGATCACCGTCGACGTGAAGGGCGAGATTCTCGAGCTCAAGAACACGATCAACGTCATGGTCGACCAGCTCAACGCCTTCGCCTCCGAGGTGACCCGCGTCGCCCGCGAAGTGGGCACGGAAGGCAAGCTGGGCGGCCAGGCGCAGGTGCCCGGGGTCGGCGGCACCTGGAAGGATCTCACCGACAACGTGAACCTGATGGCCGACAATCTCACCGGCCAGGTCCGCAACATCGCCGAGGTGACGACGGCGGTGGCCTCGGGCGACCTGTCCAAGAAGATCACGGTGGACGTGAAGGGCGAGATTCTCGAGCTCAAGAACACGATCAACACCATGGTCGACCAGCTCAACGGCTTCGCCTCGGAGGTGACCCGAGTCGCCCGCGAGGTCGGCACCGAAGGCAAGCTCGGCGGACAGGCGCAGGTGCCGGGAGTCGCCGGAACCTGGGCCGATCTGACCGACAACGTGAACCTGATGGCCGCCAACCTCACGGGCCAGGTCCGCAACATCGCCGAGGTGACCACCGCCGTGGCGAGGGGCGACCTTTCCAAGAAGATCACCGTCGACGTGAAGGGCGAGATCCTGGAGCTGAAGAACACCATCAACGTCATGGTCGACCAGCTCAACAGCTTCGCCTCCGAGGTGACCCGGGTGGCGCGCGAGGTGGGTTCGGAGGGGAAGCTCGGCGGCCAGGCGCGGGTGGAAGGCGTCGCCGGCACCTGGGCCGATTTGACCGACAACGTGAACGCCATGGCCGGCAACCTCACCGGCCAGGTCCGCAACATCGCCGAGGTGACCACCGCCGTGGCCTCGGGCGATCTTTCCAAGAAGATCACCGTCGAGGTGAAGGGCGAGATCCTCGAGCTCAAGAACACCATCAACACCATGGTGGACCAGCTCAACTCCTTCGCCTCCGAGGTCAGCCGCGTGGCGCGCGAGGTGGGCTCGGAAGGAAAGCTCGGCGGCCAGGCCAAGGTGGAGGGCGTCGGCGGCACCTGGAAGGATCTGACCAACAACGTGAACGAGCTGGCCGCCAACCTGACCGGCCAGGTCCGCAACATCGCCGAGGTGACGACCGCGGTGGCGCTCGGCGACCTCTCCAAGAAGATTACCGTCGACGTGCGCGGCGAGATTCTCGAGCTGAAGAACACGATCAACGTCATGGTCGACCAGCTCAACGGCTTCGCCTCCGAGGTGACCCGAGTGGCGAGAGAGGTCGGCACCGAGGGCAAGCTCGGCGGCCAGGCGCAGGTGCCGGGAGTCGCCGGTACGTGGAAGGACCTCACCGACAACGTGAACCTCATGGCCGAGAACCTGACCGGCCAGGTCCGCAACATCGCCGACGTGACCACCGCCGTGGCGAGGGGCGACCTTTCCAAGAAGATCACCGTCGACGTGAAGGGCGAGATCCTCGCTCTCAAGGATACGATCAACGTGATGGTCGACCAGCTCAACGGCTTCGCCTCCGAGGTGACCCGAGTGGCGAGGGAGGTGGGCACGGAAGGCAAGCTCGGCGGCCAGGCGCAGGTGCCGGGCGTCGGCGGCACCTGGAAGGATCTCACGGACAACGTGAACCTGATGGCCACCAACCTGACGAACCAGGTGCGCGGCATCGCCGACGTCGTCACCGCGGTGGCGCAGGGCAACCTCAAGCGCAAGCTGACGGTGGACGCCAAGGGCGAGATCGCCGCCCTGGCCGAGACGATCAACTTCATGATCGAGACCCTCGCCACCTTCGCCGACCAGGTCACCAACATGGCCCGCGAGGTCGGCATCGAAGGCAAGTTGGGCGGTCAGGCCCGGGTCCCCGGAGCCGCCGGCCTGTGGCGCGACCTCACCGACAACGTGAACCAGCTCGCGGCGAACCTCACCAACCAGGTTCGCTCGATCGCCGACGTCGCGACCGCCGTGACCAAGGGCGACCTCACCCGCTCGATCGCCGTCGAGGCCTCGGGCGAGATGGCGGCGCTCAAGGACAACATCAACGAGATGATCCGCAACCTGAAGGAGCAGACGCTCAAGAATGCCGAGCAGGACTGGCTCAAGACCAACCTCGCCCGCTTCTCGCGAATGCTCCAGGGCGAGCGCGATCTCGCCACCGTCTCCAACCTGATCATGTCCGAGCTGGCGCCGCTGGTGAACGCCCAATACGGAGTCTTCTACGTCACCAAGCGCGAGGAGGAGGAGACCAAGCTCGAGCTGGTCGCCAGCTACGGCGCCGAGAGCCATGACGAGCTGAAGCGCGAGTTCAAGCTGCGCGAGGGCCTCGTCGGCCAGGCCGCGGCCGACAAGCGGCCGATCCTGCTCCAGAACGTGCCCGGCGACTTCATCCGCATCGGCTCGGGCCTCGGCCACGCCGCCCCCGCCAACATCAACATCCTCCCCGCCCTGTTCGAGGACGACGTCAAGGCGGTGATCGAGCTCGCCTCGTTCAGCAGCTTCAACGAGACCCACCAGAGCTTCCTCGACCAGCTCATGGAGTCGGTCGGGATCGTCCTGAACACCATCGCCGCGACCATGCGCACCGAGGGCCTGCTCAAGCAGTCGCAGCTGCTCACCCAGGAGCTCCAGGCCCGCCAGACCGAGCTCACCACCAAGCAGGAGGAGCTCCACAACACCAACGAGGAGCTCCAGGAGAAGGCGCAGCTGCTCGAGAACGAGAAGAAGCAGGTCGAGGCGAAGAACCTCGAGATCGACATGGCCCGCCGCGCGGTCGAGGAGAAAGCCGAGCAGCTGGCCCTCACCTCCAAGTACAAGTCCGAATTCCTGGCCAATATGAGCCACGAGTTGCGGACTCCCCTCAATTCCCTGCTGATTCTGTCGAAATTGCTCGCCGACAACCCTCAGGGGAACCTCAACGAGAAGCAGACCGAATTCGCCCGCACCATCCACTCGGCGGGCTCGGATTTGCTCAGCCTTATCAACGACATCCTCGATCTGTCGAAGATCGAATCGGGCACCGTGTCGATCGAGCTGGGCGACATGCGTATGCGCAACCTTCGCCAACATATGGAGCGCACCTTCCGCCAGCTCGCCGCCGACAAGGGCCTCGAGTTCGACGTCGAGTTCGACGAGAATCTTCCCGCCTCGATCCGCACCGACGAGAAGAGGCTCCAGCAGGTCGTCCTCAACCTCCTCTCCAACGCCTTCAAGTTCACCGCTCATGGCGGAGTCACGCTGGCGGTGCGCTCGGCCGAAAGCGGATGGAGCACCAACCACCCCGTGCTTCGCGGGGTCGACCGGGCGATCGAGATAGCGGTCACCGACACCGGCATCGGAATCCCCGAGGACAAGCAGAAACTGATCTTCGAGGCGTTCCAGCAGGCCGACGGAACCACCAGCCGCAAATATGGCGGCACCGGTCTCGGCCTCTCGATCAGCCGCGAGATCGCGCGCCTCCTTGGCGGCGAGCTGCAGGTCAGGTCGAAGCCCGGCGAAGGCTCCACCTTCACCCTGTTCGTGCCGCTGGAAGCCGCCGCGGTCGCGGCGCCGGAAGGGACGGCCACCACCACCGCCCGCTACGAAAATAGCGGCGCGTCGGTGCCGACCGCCCTCCCCACCACCCTGGAGGTCACCGACGACCGCGACAGCCTCAGCGGCGATCCGTTCGTGCTCATCGTCGAGGACGACGTGACATTCGCGTCCATCCTCCTCGACCTCGCCCGCGAGGCGGGCCTCAAGGGCGTGATTTCGCCGGCCGGCTCCGGCACCCTGGCGATGGCTCGAAAGCTGAGGCCCGACGCCATCACGCTCGATCTCGGCCTCGACGACATCAACGGCTTCGTGCTCCTCGACCTCCTGAAGCACGACGGCGAGACGGGCGAGATTCCCATCCATGTCATCTCGGGCGCGGACGAGGTCTCTTCGGTCACCCAGATGGGCGCGTTCGGAGTGACGGCAAAGCCCGCCGACCATGACGAGCTGGCCGAGGTGTTCAGCCGGATCCAGGCCGAGGCGAAGACCCGCCGCCGCCGCCGCGCCCGAACCCGCGGCGAGGACGTCCTGGCCAAGCCGCGCAAGCTCCCAGAGTTGTCCGGAACGAAGATCCTCATCGTCGACGACGACATCAGGAACATCTACTCGCTGACCAGCGTCCTCGAGAGCTACGACGTCGAGGTTCTCCATGCCGAGCGCGGCCGCGACGGCATCGACATCCTCGAGCAGACTCCCGGAATCGACGTCGCCCTCATCGACATCATGATGCCCGAGATGGACGGCTACGAGACCATGCAGAAGATCAGGGAGATACCGGCGCTCGCCGGCCTGCCGCTGATCGCGGTCACCGCCAAGGCGATGAAGGGAGACCGTCAGAAGTGCCTCGACGCCGGCGCATCGGATTATATCGCCAAGCCGGTCGACATCGAGCTCCTGCTCGCCCTCCTGAGGGTGTGGATCGGCAAGACCCGCAACCGCGCCGCCGGGCGCAAGGTCCCGCCGCAGCCGGTGCAGACGGCGGCGGAGTGATCCCATGAACGTCGCAGGGCAGGTGGGTCCGGCCGACCCGACCGCCGCCATCGAGGCGGATTCGGCTCCGGCGCCGCGCGCGCGGGTGCTGGTCGTCGACGATGACGATCACAACCTGCTCGCGATCCGAACGGTGCTGGAGGACCTCGCCGAGGTCGAGGTCGCCTCCTCTGGCGACGAGGCGCTTCGCCATCTCCTCAAGGGCGACTTCGCGGTGATCCTGCTCGACGTCTACATGCCCGGCATGGACGGCTACGAGACCGCCCAGATCATCCGCGGTCGCGAGCAGACCAAGCGCATTCCGATCGTCTTCCTCTCCGCGGTGAACAAGGAGAAGGAGCATCTGATCCGCGGCTATTCGATGGGCGCGGTCGATTACGTGTTCAAGCCGGTCGAGCCGGTGGTGCTCCGCTCCAAGGTCGCGGTCTTCGTCGACCTGTTCCTGATGACCCAGGAGATCCAGCGGAAGGCCGCGCAGGAGCAGAAATTGCTCGATGCCAATCTGCGCGCCAATGCCGAGCGCCTGAAGGTGGAGCAGGAGCTGCGCCTCGCCGAGCAGCGCCAGGCGGCGATCATCGCCTCGCTTCCGATCGTTCTCTACATCGAGGCTGACGGCCCCTCCCCGCGCGTGCCGCAGTTCGTCGGCGGCAATTTCACCGCCGTCACCGGCTTCACCTTCGACGCGGTAGAGGCGCAGCCGACGCTCTGGGCCGACCGGCTCCACCCCGATGATCGCGAGCGCGCTCTGGGCGCGATCCGCGACCGCCAGCGCACCGGCGCCATGAACATAGAATATCGCTGGCAGTGCGCCGATGGGCAGTACAAGCATTTCCTCGACCAGGCGGTTCTGCTCCGAGCGGAGGACGGCGACGCCGCCCAATATGCCGGCACCCTGCTCGACGTCACCGAGCGCAAGGACCTCGAGAAGCAGCTCCTCGAAGCCCGCAAGATGGATGCGATCGGCAAGCTGACCGGCGGCATCGCCCACGATTTCAACAACCTGCTCGCCGCCGTGCTCGGCGGCCTCGGCCTGATCGAGCGGCGGCTGCCGCTCGAGGAGGAGCATAAGAAGATCATCGCCATGACCCGTCGGGCGGCCGAGCAGGGCTCTGAGCTGGTCAAGAGGCTGCTGGCCTTCGCCCGGCGCCAGCAGCTGCAGCCCGACGCGGTCGACATCCGCCGCCTGTCGGCGTCGGTCACCGACCTGCTCGCCCACACATTGGGCGGCCTGGTGCGGCTCGAATGGCGCGCCGACGCCGACGTCTGGCGGGCCTATGCCGACAGCACCCAGCTCGAGCTGGCGCTGATGAACCTCATCATCAACGCCCGCGACGCCATGCCCAAGGGCGGCACGATCATGGTGGCGGGCCGCAACGTCACCGCCGCGGCGAACAACCCGCTCGGTCTTCCCGCCGGCGAATATGTCGTTCTCGCCGTCTCCGACGACGGCAGCGGCATCCCGGCGGCCATCCTGGAGCAGGTCACCGAGCCCTTCTTCACGACCAAGGCGGTCGGCAAGGGCACCGGCCTCGGCCTCTCGATGGTCTACGGCTTCGCCCATCAATCGGGCGGCGCGATCGCTATCGACAGCCAGGAGGGGGAAGGGACGACGGTCGAGATCTGGCTGCCCCGAGCGCCGACACCCGAGGCCGAGGAGGAGGACCAGCCGGTGCCCGCGCCCGAAGCGGAAGCCAAGGCGCGCCCGCTGCGCATCCTGCTGGTCGACGATCACGACGCCGTGCGCGAGACCACCGCAGGGATGCTTTCCGACATGGGCCACAAGGTCGAGACCGCGAGCGACGGTCCCGGCCTGCTTCGCAAGCTGAGCGCCGCGCCGGCCGATTACGACCTCGTCATCACCGATTACGCCATGCCCCTGCTCTCCGGCGCCGATGTGCTCAAGCAGGCGCGAGAGATCCGCCCCGGCATGCCCGGGATCATCATCAGCGGCTATGCCGACAGCCGCTCGATCGCGCGTCACGGCCACGAATCGGTGGTGCTCACCAAGCCGTTCACGCTCGACCAGATGAAGATGGCGATCGGCACCGTCAGCGCCACGATCCGGGAGCCGGCGGCAAGCCTGTAGGCCGACGCATCCGGGAGGAACGCCGTCCTGATCGGCTGCGAAAGAAAAAATATCGCGCCGTGTCGATTCTGCCCAATCTCGTTCGTCGTCTAAGCAGCGACCGATCCGGCCGTGACCCGAAGGAGATGGAAAATGCGTGTGATGGTTTTCGTGAAAGCGACCGAGGACAGCGAGCAGGGCATGAAGCCTTCCCCGCAGCTCAGCGAGATGTTCGTCGCGATGGGCAAGTTCAACGAGGAGCTGGTGAAGGCCGGAGTCATGGTCGCCGGCGACGGGCTCAAGCCATCCTCCCATGGCAAGCGAGTCGCGTTCGACGGTGCCAGCCGGACCGTGATGGACGGCCCCTTCGCCGAAACGCGCGAGCTGGTCGCCGGCTATTGGCTATGGGAGGTCAGCGACATGGACGAGGCGGTCGAATGGGTGAAGCGCTGCCCCAACCCCATGTTCGGGCCGAGCGAGATCGAGATCCGCCCGCTCTTCGAGATGGAGGATTTCGCCGGTCTCATCCCGGCGGAGGCCGCGGAGATCCACGACGGCGTTCGCGAAAAGCTCGAGAAAAGCTGAGCCGCTTGCCCACCGCCGCCATGCTGCCCTAATCGTGGGCATGGCGGCGGATGCGACCCGACGGGCGATCGAGACAGTTTCCGGATCGAGCGGGCGCGGCTCATCGCGGGCGGAGGGAAAAGCCGGCGCCCTGAACGGCCGGTTCTCCGCTGCTTCGGCGGCTCAGCCTTCCGCGAAGGCTTCCATCTGCCCCGCCAGAGCGCGCTGGAAGGCCGGCCGGGATTCGCACCGCGCCAGCCAGGCGGCGAGGTTCGGCTGCCCGGCGACGAGATCGTGTGGCGAAGGATCCTGAGCACCGTCGCCATCATCAGGTCGCCCACGGTGAAGCGGGCGCCGTCGATGTGGAGCTTGTCGCCGAGTACCGCGGCAAGCTCCGCGAGGCGCTTCCTTACCGCGGCTTCCGCATCCGGACGCCTGAGCTTCGCCCATGGCTGATCCGCGTAGAACAGGTCGATCCCGGCCAGGTGGGCGATCGGCGGCTCGATCGTGTTCAGCGCGGCGAACAGCCATTCGATCGCCCGAGCCCGGGCCGCCGGATCCCCCGGCAGGAGGGTCTCGCTGCGCTCCGCGATTCGAAGAACGATCGCTCCCGATTCGAACAGCTTCAGCCCGTTCTCCTCATAAGCGGGCACCTGCCCGAACGGCTGCCACGCGCGATATTCGGCGCCGTCCGTCTCGCCGTCGCCGAGCAGCCTGACCTCGTAGCGGAGCCCCGCTTCCTCGAGCGCCCAGCGCACCCTGAGGTCCCGCACCAGCCCCTGCGCGAAGGGCGGTACCGATTTGAAGGCGGTTACGGTGATCATGGGCATCCCTTCGGCGGAAAACAGGGACCGTAACGGATTCTCCCGCCATTACACCCACCGGATCGGCGAATTGCGAAGGATCGCCGACATGCAACTATAAGGTTGCACTTGGCCCGGATCTCATTATTCATACAACCAGGAGGTTGCCTGTGATGACCGATCGAATCGAAAAGAGCATCGCCGTCGCCGCGCCGGTCGAGCGGGTGTGGAGGGCGCTGACCGACCATGAGGAGTTCGGCGCCTGGTTCCGGGTCAGGCTGGAGGGGCCGTTCGTGCCCGGCGAGGTGTCGCGGGGGCGGATCACCTATCCCGGCTACGAGCATCTGGCGTGGGAGGCGCGGGTGGTGGCGATGGAGGCTCCGCGCCTGTTCGCCTTCACCTGGCATCCTTATGCGGTGGATCCGGACAAGGATTATTCGTCGGAGCCGCCGACCCGGGTCGAGTTCCGCCTCGAGCCGGAGGGCGAGGGCACGAGGCTCACCGTCACCGAAAGCGGCTTCGACTCGATTCCGGCGGAGCGCCGCGACGAGGCGCTGAGGATGAACACGGGCGGCTGGGAAGCGCAGGCCGGCAATATCAAGAGCCATGTCGAGCGCTGAGGCCGCCGCGCCATTGTTCGCCGCGCTCGCCGATCCGACCCGGCTGGCGCTGCTCAGGCGGCTCGCCGACGGGGAGCCGAGGCCGATCGTCGCTCTCGCCGCCGGAAGCGCCCTCACCCGTCAGGCGGTTACCAAGCATCTCGCCGTCCTCCGCGGCGCGGGCCTCGTCGCCCGCCGCCCGGCGGGCCGTGAGACGCTCTACACGCTTCGCCCGGAGCGGCTCGCCGAGGCGAGGGCGTGGCTGGACGAGGTGGCTGCCCAGTGGGACGACGCGCTGGCCCGCCTCAAGGCCCATGTCGAGGGCTAGGCTTGCTCGCCTCGCCAGCCGGCGAATCGAGCTCGCGCAGGAGAGAGACGATCTCGTCGAGGCGCGCGTCGGCCGGGACGCGCTCGGCCAGGCCGGCGCCGCCGTGAATGTGGACTAGGCGTCGGAGCCGATCGGCCAGGGTCTCGGTGGACAGGCGCAGATAAGTCACGCCTGGAAGCATGTCCGCGGGCCAAGGCTCATTGTTCCCCGCGACCACCAGCGCAAGCCCCGGCTGCGGCCACTCCGCGAAGGCGCGCGCCAAATCGAACAGAGCTTCGCTCGAAGCGGTGATTTCAGAATCCGCCTTGTCGAGGGCGAGGATCACGAATCCTTCCTTGGCGATCCTTTCCTGCCACAAATGCGCCAGGAACCGCTTGGCGTCGCCAAAGGCTTCCGGAGGCAGATGCAGGCCGAGGCGATCGGCGATCGCCCGATAGAGGCTGAAGGGGCCTCCGGTCGCCTCGTACATCGAAAGCTGGACGAATTCGGTCGGACCGCCCGTGGGGAGATCCAGCCTCCGGCTCATGTCGTCGACCATGGCCAGGACACTGCTCTTGCCGCTGCCGGGGGGGCCGGTGATGACCATGATGTGCGGGAAGTTCGATTCTGTCGCGTCGAACAGGAATTTCCCGATTTCATCCGCCTCCCTGACGAACATCTCGGACACCAGGCGCTGGCGGGTCCACTCGGCGGCTTCGGAAGGCCGGTCGGCCGGTTCCGGATCCGCGGCCTCGGGAGGCTGCGCGGCGACGGTCTCGGGCTCGGCGGCGGGCGCTTCGGACGACGGTCCGGAACCCAGGCTCAGCGCAGCCCGCAGCGCCGCCATGAGCCTGGGAGCGTCGAGCCTGAACCGTCCGCCCTGTTCGCCGCCGACTATAGCCTCGACCGCCCCCTCGCCGTCGCCGCCGTCGATCAGGGCCATGATCCGGCTAAGCTCGCTTTCCACCCCCTCATCGCCGGCCTTGGCCCGTCGCACCGCCTCGACCCGTTCGCGAAGCGCGTCCATGAGGCGCGGAAGCGCGGCCGATCCGACCGCCGCCGCGCGCGAGGGAGCCTCGCCGCCACGGCTTGTCAGCGCCGCCTCGAGCAGCTTCTCGTGCTTTGGAAAGCCGCGCTCGGCATGCTGCCCGAGCGCGCGGAAGCCCCGCTCCCTGGCCGTGCCGAGCGCGAAGCCGCCGTCGAGGAGCGCCAGCTCACGCTCCGACCATTCCTCGATCGCCAAGGTGCTCAGAAGCGCCCGATGGTCCCATCGCCCGAGCTCGCTAAGCAGCCGCGCCTTGATCCGTTTCGACATCGGCTCGAACAGGGATGCCCCCGAGCCCACGATCACGAGGGTCGACCGGTCGCTGCTGGCGACGCGGTCGATCTCCGTATAACGCGCGCTCCGCTCGCCCTCGCCGCGCAGCCGTTCGAGCCCCTCGCGATAATAATAGCGGTCGAGCGACACGCCTTCTTCAGCGAGCCGGTCGAGCAGGTTGTCGACAAGCCGGGCGATATGATCGTGCCGGCTCCGCTCCTCGATGAGGATGCTATATTGGGGCGACAATTTCTTGGTCCGGTAGACGGGCGTGAACATCCCCCCTCGCTCGATCGTCGCGGCGATGGTGCGCTCTTCGTCCAGAAGCCGCGTCGGGACCCGGCGAAAGCGGCGCCAGTGCCGGCTCAAGCTCGCCATTTCCGGTCCCCTGAACGGCGCCGCCCCCAAGGCTCGACGGCCGAGATCGAGGCGGTCGAGATAGGCTTCGCTCACCTCCCTGCCGCGCGCCAGCGAGCGCCAGCGGCGGCGAAGCAGCCACCACGAGGCGAAGCCGGCCAGCGGAAGAAGGGCCAGGGCCGATTGCAGGACGTAATATATCGGATCGACCACGGTCTCGATGACCGTGACGGGCGGAGGACCGTTCGAACGGGCGTCGGGATCGGCGCCGGATGCGGGTGGCGGCGCGGAATACACGCTCAGCCAGTACCAGTAGATGAGAAGACAGGCCGCCGCGACGGCGAGGACGGCGACGGCGGCGACCGGCCAGATGCGCCCCCCGATGGCGCGCGGCTCCTCCGAAGGATCGCGCTTTGGGACGGGATCCTCCGCAAGGCGCTGCACGCGAAGCCCTAGCCTCGTCAGCCTGCGGTACACGTCCTCCTGGTCGACCGGGCTTTTAGCGAAGATCGGTGTGATCGCATAAGCGAGCAGGTCGCGGCGCACGGCGCCGCCGTCGCGTGCCCGTCGAAGGACCGCCAGGCTGGCCGCAAGCTGCTGGGGCACGAGGCGGTAGCCGTCCCGGCGCAATCCCTCGAACAGCTGCACCAGCTCGCCGTCGCTCGGCCAGCCCTCTTTCGCCTGCGCCTCCTCGAAGGACATCAGGCGCCTGCGGCTTTGAGCGGGCCCAGCGGGCGCTCCTGATCCTCTTTGGTCTTGAGCAAGGTGGCCCGGGCGATCCCTTCCCAGCCGGGCGAGACCCGAAGTCGGTCGTGAAGTCCGTAGCCCGCCTCGCGCAGGGCCTGGACGAACCCGAGCAGCTCGGCGGTGGCGGGCTGCTTCCGGAGCTGAAGGTCGCGCAGCTCCTCGAATATCTCGACGGCATCTGCGAGCAGGGCCGAGTCCTCGGGAAGGCCGTCGATCCGGTTGGCGACGATCTGGCGCAGCCGCTCCGGCCCCGGGTAGGGTATATGGTAATAGACGCAGCGCCGAAGGAAGGCCTCCGGCAACGGCTTCTCGGTGTTGCTGGTGATGATCAGGATCGGTCGCAGATCGGCGGGAGCCGACACGTTGAGATTCAGCTCCGAGATGAAGAAGCGCATATTCTCGATCTCCATCAGGAGATCGTTCGGGACGTCGCTCGGTGCCTTGTCGATCTCGTCGATCAGCACCACGGAACGGCGCGGCGTTCCGGGATGCGCCTGCCATTTTTCGAGCCGGCCGGACAGCTTGTCCTTCGGCCGCGCGTAAAGGATCGCGCGGCCGAGCGCGTGGAAGCGGATGAAATTGAGCGGGCTGACGGCGCTGCCGGGGCCGCCGCTATGGGCCGCGTGAAAGCGCTCGATCAGGTCGACGGTATAGAAGAGGTCCCGCGCGCGAGTTTCGGTCTTCGTGTCGAAACGAAGCGCATGCTCGTAGCGGGGCGGTTCCCCCTGTCCGTCCTCAATGAGCCGTGAAAGGTCGAGGCGCCATCCGACATAATTTGCGAGCTCGGTCTTGCCGCAACCAGGCTCGCCGGTGACGAGCAGCGGCTGCCCCAGCCACAAAGCGGTCTCGACCGCCGCGAGCAGAGGTGGATCGGCAATATATTTTTCCGGCCCGGCCCACGATCCGACGGCCGGCGATGGGAACGACCGCCACAACTCGCCCGCGTCCTTGGCCGCGGTCAGTCGCCATCCGGTCATCGTCTGATCTCCATAAATTGGGGGCGATGGTGCCGGACGGTTCGGGCCAGGGCTTCGCGCACCGCCTTGTACACGTCGGCAAAGGGTCTCGGCACCGGATTGGCGCCGAACACGTTCACCGGCAGATCGAGTAGCTCCGTCTCCACCAGCTCGTCTTCGAGGAAGGTCGCCGCCTTGCTGACCCATTGCGACAGGTGGCTTTGGAGGATCGGATTGAGGATCGCCGTCGTCAGAGCGGCAACGCCTTCAGGCAGCTCCCTGTCGCCAAGCTCCCTGATGAAGCCTTCTAGCTTCCGGCACACGGCCGTGCGCTCCGGCTCCAGTTGGACGCAAAGAAAGCCTACCATCACGTGCCCTGGCGAAGGGCGAAGCGAGCCGCCGAGGAAGTAGTCCGTCCATTTGCGCAGAAGTGCGCCCTCATCCTGCTCCCAAAGCGGCCCGTCGATCAGATGGCTGAAGCAGATGTTGCGACCGAGCGCGCAAACCCCGGCCTCGATCTCGGCTCGGCGATAGGATTTGGGCAGCGCGAGCTCGTCCCCGATCGACTTGAGGATGGGATCGACGGAGACGGCGCCCTCGGGCCATTCGAGCTGCTTCAGATAAAGCCACGGATCGCCGTTGGCGGTGGCCCGGGCGAACTCGACCTTGGCGCAACGCAGGACCAGCGCATTGTGGAGGTCGCTGACACAGCCGGGGACCACGACCAGCAGCGCCGCGCCCCTGCCCGGGGCCTCTATCCGGGCAAGCTGCTCCAGAAGGGCATTAGTCTGGGGCACCCGGTCGATCAGCGTCGGCGCCAAAGCCTCCTTCTCGGAGGCGGGTCCGGTGAGAAGCTGGCCCAGATCGCCCGCATCGCCGAGATCGATGTTGAAGAGGTTGCCGATCGACCCGTGATAATTCTGGACGGTCCCCGCCTCCGGCCGCGCGGGCGGCGGGGCGGCGGTCCGGTTGCCGGACCACAGGTTCAGGAGAGCTGCGCGAAGGCCCATGTGCCGATGCCAAACACGGTCTTGGCGAAGGCGCCGGCTTTGGCGACGACGTTCGTGGCGCTTTCCAGAGTGGTTCCCGCCTTGTCGAGATGGGTCTTGATCGCGGCTCCATCGGGCTTTGGAGAAGCGCTTTGCGCCTGCGCCGCGGCGAGCTCGGTTTCAACCGAGCGCCGGTCCGCCTCGGGCAGTTCGGGGAGGCCCGCGACTGCGGCCCGCAATTTGGCCAGTTCGCGCTCCAAGTCCTCACGGCCGCTCCGGCTGTCGAGGATCAACGAGCCCTCGACATTGTAGACGTTATGGACCGTTCCGTGAAAATTCTGAGTGAACGGCATCCTCCGCTCCCTGTCCCTATGCTTTTGTTGCGACCGTGTTATCTTAATCGAACCTCGAATTCCATGGGGGGAGCGGTTTGACATGGCAACGCAGGCCGACTCCCGCGCGACCAGTTCCAGCCGGCAGGCGCCGCTCGGTGCGCCCGTCGAGGCGCAGTGCCGACACCTGCGCGAGCAGTTGGGAGCGTTCGGCTATCAGTGGCTTTGCGCCGCCGCCGTCTATCCCAGGCTGCGCTTCCCGCTGAGCCTTTATCTGGGCGCGGTGATCGCCGCCGAGCTGAAGCGCCCGCCCCCCGGCGAGGACGACCAGTTCGCCCTGTTTCGGCTGCCCTGGTTCCGGCATGGCTGGCTCCCTGAGGACCTGCGCCTGGCGCTGATCGCCGATCTCGAGCCGAGGCTCGCGCCGGCCGTGCGGTCGGCGATCGAGCGAGCGCTCTACTCGGCCGCGATCGGCGATACCGATCTGGACGCCCCCGGCCCTGTCCCGCTGGAGGAGCCACCGCTGCGCTGGCGCTCGATGCTGCATGCTTATTGGGAAGCCGCCTCGCCCGACGCGCCCGAGCGGGACCGCATCTTCATCCGCTACATGAAGGGCCGAGCGGTGACGGCCGACGCGATCGCTAGAACCCGGCGGTTCGAAAGGCTGCTCGGCCCCCATCTTGCCGCGCTGTTGCAGCACGGCAGGCCTCTGCTGGCGGCGGCGGCGCTCGCCTGCGTCGCCGCCGCCCTCACCGCGGACGATTGGCTGAGGCCGAGCCTCGAGCGCCAGCAGCAGCGCGCCGTCCCCGCGGAGGAGCGGGTCGAGGAGGAGCGGGCCGAAGACCTTGCAGGCGAGACGCCGGTCAGCCCGAAGCTGGACGAAGGCGACCCGACCGCGGATCCGACGAATGTCGCGGCCCCGGCGCCCCCTGTCGCCAAGCAGCTGCCGCCCGCGGACGAGCCGGTGAACAACAAAGTCGTCGCGAGCACCGAGGATCCGCTGCCTCCGGACTGCCAGTTCTCGCCTTACTCGACCTGCGGGGCGTCGCCCGGTCCGCTTTCGCCCACGATCGAGAAAGAGGGGCCCACCGGATCGCCTTCAGGCGAGCAGACGGCAAAGGATCCGATGGCGGCCTACCGGGCATGGCAAAACATCCTGAGAGTACAGAGGGCGCTGGAGAAAGAGGGCGTGTATAAGGGTGACGCGGACGGGATGATGGGCGAAGCGACCGAAGCGGCCATCCGTAGATATCAGGAGCAAAACGGCCTCTCCGTGACGGGCAAGATCGACGACACTCTGCTGCAGTCGCTGGGCCTAGCCCCGAAGGATTCGAACTGATCCGAGGGGCCGGCCTCGCTCGCGGCGTTCCGCCCCCGCGATACGGAGCTATTCGCCGGCGGCTTCCCAGGTGCGCTTCAGGTCCTTGCGGATCGAGGGGCCGGCGAGGTGGGCGTCGACCGATTCGTGGCGCTCGCCCTTCAGGGCCGCTGCGATCGCCGGCAGATTGTCGCACTGGCCGGAGCGGGCGAGCTCGAAGGCGCGCTCGACGGTGGTCGGGCGTTCGCGGGCGGGACGGGTGGTCATGTCAGCGTCTCCCTGCGGCGGCGGCGTCGAGCCTGAGGCGGGCGTAGCGGTTGGCGTTGCCGAGATGGCCGTCCCGCTCCGTCTTCCCGGACGCGCGGGAGGCGAGCCAGCGCGCGCCGGTCTCGAGCCGCTCGTAATAGAGGACGTCGGCGAGCGACGACGGCGCCGCTTGCGGAGCGGTCCACGGCGAGCCGGCGGCCGCGGCGGCGGCCTTGATGCTGTAGCGGCCGGCGAGGTCGAGATGGACGAGCCGCGCTTCCGCGCTCGCCGCGCGCCGCGCATTGTCCACCGAGCTTCGTTTTCGTCCGAGCCAGTAAGTCTGTTCCATGGATAAGCCTCCGCGCTGCAAGCGGGAGCACTTTGGTCTCCCTGTCACGCGATGCTTGCGGGCACGATCAGGTGATGAAGCCGGTGTAGCAGGTCGGCCGCGCAATAGCGAGCCGGAGCCGCTTACTGGCAGAGCCGTTTCCAGGCGATCTCCATCACCGTCCCCGCCTCGATCGCCAGCGGCTGCTGCCAGGCGGCTGTATAATCCTCATGTTGGGCGATCTTGCCGTCGGCGGAATATTTACGGGCGGCCGTGGGCGTGATGGTGCGGCCGGGGCAGTCCACCCTCAGGCGGTAGGCGTCCAGGCTCGGCGCCGTTTCGCCGGGGTTGGAGAGCCGGAACCAGCCCTCGCGCTTGTCCGTCGTCATCACCACCGTCGTGATGTCGATGGCGATGCGCTGGCCGGTATCGGCGGCGCCGAGATCGATCCAGCGCAACGCCTGGGGCGGAGTCGCGCCCGGTTCCAGGCCGGGCGTCGTGCCCGGCGTCGTCCCGGGCTGCGGGGCGGCGGGGACAGGGGCCGGCGCGGGCGCGGCAGCCGTGGCGCCGCAGGCGTCGAGCGTGGCCTTGACCTCGGGGCCGACCTTCGGGTCCTGCACCAGGCCGGCGACGTAGACGAGGTCGCGCGGTGTCAGCGGGTTGCCGGACTTGGGGACCAGCCGCCGGGCGAGGTCGGCGAGCTGGCGAAGCTGCCAGACGCTCAGATTCCTGGTCAGCCGCTCGCCGACGCAGCTGCTTTGCTCGGCGGTGATGCCGTAACGGGGCAATTGCGGCGCGATCAGACTGTTTTTCGGTTTCCAGTAATCGGCCGCATAGCCGGCGCAGCCGGCGAGCAGGACAAGCGGCAGCAGGGCTGTTCCGGTTCTACGCATCGACGCGCGATAGCCCAAGCGGAGCGGCCGGTGAAGCCCGCCGCTCAAGCCCGGCGGCCGGGCGAGGGCCGGCCGTCGCGGGCATAGACGTCCCGTTGCAGCGCCACTCCGCGGACCGGATCGGGCAAGGCGGTCAGATAGGTGATGTAGACGGGCACCGGCTCGGGCAGGTCGACTCGCTGCTCCGGGGCCGAGCCGGCGGGGCGCGGCTCCGGGCCGCCGAACAGGAAACGGGCGAGGCGCGGCGCGTCCTCGAGCCGGACGCAGCCGGAGCTGATGCGGCGGTCGGCGCGGGCGAACAAACTCTTGGCCGGGAAATCGTGGAGATAGATGCCGAGCCGGTTCGGAAGCATGAACTTCATCGCCCCCATCACATTGGCTCCGCCCGGCCGCTGGCGCATGCGCAGGCTGGTCTTGCCGCTCGCCACCGCCTTCCAGTCCACCTGGCCGGCGCCGATGACCCGCGGCCGGTCGCTCCAGTCGGAGAGCAATTCCATGTTCTCGCGCTTCAGGATTCCGGGTCCGGACCTGAGCACCCGCTTCGCACGCTCGCGGGCCAGGTCGGGCGGCACGTTCCACCAGGGGTTGAGGGTCACATAGCGTATGTAGCCGGCCATGGTCGGAGTCTGCATGCTGGCCTTGCCGACGATCACCCGCATCGGCCCCTCGACCTTCTCACCGTCGATCATCCACAGCCGCGCCGAAGCGGCATCGACGATGACGTAGCGGCCCCGCAGCGCCGGGATCAGCCGGGCGCGGTCGAGATTGGCTCGGATCGCCCTCTCCTCCGCCGCGGTGAGGGGGGGACCGGCGGCGCGGCGGCGGGCATAGCCTCGGCTCAGCGCCTCGTAGAGCGGGTTCATCGCCGTCGCCTCGGCGAGGTGACGGCCGAGGTCCGGAGCGGTGGCGGCCGCCTGGAGCAAGGCCCGGGCTTCGGGCGCCTCCGGCGCGAGCTCGGCATCGACCCAGGTGACGCCGGCGCCTCCGCCCGCCGGCACGCGCAGGTCGCGGACGAAGGCGGGATAGGCGCGGGAGAGCAGCAGATCGGCGCGGGCGCGGGCGTTGGGATCGCCCGATTTCGCCGCCTCCAGAGCGGCGGCGAGCTCCGCGGCGCCGTAGCGTTCGGGATCGAGGCCATGGTCGGCGGCGCGGGCGATCTCGCCGGCGAGCCGCAGAGCTTCCGGGCGCACCCCCGCCCGGGTCACCCATAAGGGCCGGCTCGCGCGCTCGCTGTAGAAAGCGGCGACCTCCGCCGGGACCCGGACCGGCCGGAGCGGGGCCGACGCCGTCCGGGCCGCGGCCGGAGCGGGTGGGGAAACCGGCGCCGGCGCATTCTCGCACGCCGCGAGCGGCAGCAGGAGGGCACAGGCAAGGAGGGATCGCGAGCTCATCGACTCCGCGATAGCACGGCGAAAGCGAGCCGCTAAGTCCCCGATAACACGCGGTTCCGCATTGGGACGTCCTGTTGCCTCCCCGCGCGCGGCGTGGGGAGGGGGACCATGCGAAGCATGGTGGAGGGGTGACACGGCCGGGATTCCGCGAGTTTCGTGCGAACCGGATGCATTCGCGCTAGGCCACCCCTCCACCACCTTCGGTGGTCCCCCTCCCCATCTGGCGATGGGGAGGCAGGATCTACTTCCCGGCCAGCGAGCCGCTCGCTCCGGTCGCGCCGAGCAGCTTCAGAGCGACCTGGAATTCCCGGGCGGCGGCGCGCTCGTTATTGGCGCGGCAAAGGGCCTCGCCGGTGCGCAGTCGGCGCGCGGCGTTCTGGGCGGCCGCCTTGTCGGCGCCGGCGAGGGCGCTTCGAATCTGCTGCGGCATCGCCTCGCAGCGCGAGTCGGCGGCGGCGGCGGGAGCGCCGGAGAAAGCGAGAGTGCCGGCGATGACGAGGCCGGCGAGGGTGACGGTGAAGTTGCGCATGGTCCATTCCTTCCCTGAATGTGGGACAGGAGATAGGCGCGCTGGATTTCTTTTATAATCGGCTATAATGTCGATGGGCCGTGAAGCAGGAATATACAATTGCCCGGAACCAACTCGACGGGGTCGAGGCTTTCCTGCGCGTCGCCGAGCGGCGCAGCTTCCGGGCCGCCGCCGCCGATCTCGGCCTCTCCCCTTCCGCCATCAGCCAGACGATCCGGGCGCTCGAAGCCCGGGTCGGAGTCCCCTTGCTGACGCGGACCACGCGAAGCGTCGGCCTCACCGAGGCCGGCGAGCGCTTCCTCGAGCAGGCCCAGCCCGCCTTTGCCGGCCTGACCGCCGCGTTCGAGGCGGCGCGAAGCTTCGGCGAGCGGCCGGCCGGCCTGCTTCGCCTCAACGTGCCCCGGGCCGCCATACCCTTCCTGATCGAGCCGGTGATGGAGGGCTTCACCGCCGCCTTTCCGGAGGTCGAGGTCGAGATTTGCGGCGAGGACGAATTGATCGACCTGGTCGAGCGCGGCTTCGACGCCGGCATCCGCATGGGCGATTACCTGGAGGCCGACATGATCGGAATCCGGCTCACACCGCCTTTCCGACTGGTCGTGGCCGGCTCGCCCGATTATTTCGCCCGCTACGGCCGGCCGAAAAGTCCTGCCGACCTTCGCGACCACCGCTGCATCCGCTCCCGGGCGCCGACCACCGGAGCCATCTTCCGCTGGCATTTCGACGTCGCCGGGCAGCCGCTGGAAATCGCCGTCCAGGGGCCGCTCATCGTCAACGATCTCGACGTCAGCAAGGCGGCGGCGCTGCGCGGGGTCGGCCTCGCCTATCTCGCCGAGCCCCTGATCAGCGAGCATCTCGCCGCCGGCCGGCTTGAGCTGGCGCTTGAGGAGCATGCCGCCTGGTCGCCGGGCGCCTATCTCTATTATCCGAGCCGGACCCAGATGCTGCCCAAGCTGCGCGCCTTCGTCGACTTCATCCGCGAGCACCGCCCGCCGGAGCGCTTCCTCAAGACCGTGATTCCGGCCTAAGCGCAAGCCGTCACCCTGAACCTGTTTCAGGGTCAAGTTCTCCACCCGCGAGGCGGCTCAACCCTGGAGCTGAAACAAGTTCAGCATGACGTCTTGGCCGAAATGAGCGGTTATTTCGGCAACACCAGGCTTGCCCTCAGGCCACCTCCAGCTCTGTTCGCCAGAGTGAGCCGTCCGCCGTGGGCCAGAGCCACCGCGTTGGCGATGGCGAGGCCGAGGCCGGCGCCGCCGCTCTCCCGGTTGCGCGAGATTTCGAGGCGGCGGAAAGGGTCGAGAACGTCGTCGAGCCGGTCGGCGGGGATTCCGGGGCCCTCGTCCTCCACCCGAAGCTCGATCTCGCCGGCCCGCTCCTCGACGGTCACCGTCGCCCCGCCTCCATAGCCGACGGCATTGTGGACCAGGTTGCGCAGCGCCCGGCGCAGCAGGTTCGGCTGAACGGCGAGAACCGCCCGCGGCGATGGCTCGAACGCCGCCGCCGCCCCGAGTTCGCGAAACTCCTCGACCACCGCGTCGGCCAAAGCGGCGAGGTCGACCGGCCGAACCGGCTCCCGAGCCCGCCCGGTCCGGGCCAAAGTGAGGATGTCCTCCAGAGTCGCCGCCATCTCCTCGACGGTGGCGACCAGCCGCTCGCGCTCCTCCTCCGGCCCCATATTCTCGGCGCGGATGCGGAGCGAGGCGAGCGGAGTGCGCAGATCGTGGCCGATGGCGCCGAGCATCCGGTCCTTCTCGTCGAGCAGCGCGAGGGTGCGGCGGTTCATGGCGTTGAACGCCTCGACCGCCCGGCGCAGGTCGGAGGGTCCGCGCGGAGTCACCGGCTCGGCGGGCGCATGGCCCCGGAACCCATCGGCGGCGCGGGTCAGGTCGCGGAGCGGCCGGGCCAGCCGGCGCGCGATCCACCAGGCCGCTCCGAAGACCAGGAAGAAGAGCATCGCCGTCGCCAGAGCGAGCCGGTGGATCAGCCAGCGGTCGGCGCGCGGCGCGTCGAAGCGGGCGTCGAGCCAGCTGCCGTCGTCGAGCTGGGCGGCGAGGAACAGGTTCCTGCGCGCCTCGTGGTGGCCGTGGCCGGGAGGCCCGTCCATCCTGCCGATGCCCATCGGCGCCGCGGCGCGCACCGCCCGCACCGGCACCCGCGCCTCGCGAAGGGCGGCGGCGAGACGCTCCTCGATGGCGGAATTCCGCTTGATGCGCTCGCGGTCGATCCGGCTTTCCGGCACCAGCCGGTAGGCGGCGGCCGGCCCGCGAGGATGGGCGGAAAGCAGCAGCGGCCGTCCCGCCGGAGGAGTCGCGGCGACGACGGCGGCCGCCTGGGTGAAGCGTCCGATCGCCGGCCCCTCGCTTCGGGCGAGGCTCAGCTTCTGCTGCTCGTTGAGGATGAAGGCGAAATTGACCGCCTGAGCGACCAGCAGGGCCGCTCCGATCAGAAGCAGCATCTGGCCGAGCAGGCTCGAGGGCAGCAGCCGCCTCACGGCCGGCGCACGTCGGCGGCGAGCATGTAGCCGCCGCCTCGGACGGTCTTGAGAAGCGTCGGATTGCGCGGGTCGGGCTCGATCTTGCGCCTCACGCGGCTGACCATGTTGTCGACGCTGCGCTCGAAGGCCGCGAGCTCGCGGCCCTGGGCGAGATCGAGCAGCTGGTCGCGGGTGAGCACCCGGCGTGCGTGGGTGACGAGCGCGAGGAGGAGGTTGTACTCGCCGGTGGAGAGCGGAACGGCCACCCCTTCGGAATCGATCAGCTCGCGCTCGCCGGTGCGCAGCACCCAGGGGCCGAAGGCGTAGGCGTCCGAGTCCGCGGAGCGCACCCGCGACGGCCGCTCGCCGGCGCGTCGGAGCACCGACTTGATCCGCGCCAGCAGCTCGCGCGGGCTGAACGGCTTGGTCACATAGTCGTCCGCGCCGATCTCCAGGCCGACGATCCGGTCCGTCTCCTCGGCTCGGGCGGTGAGAAGGATGACGGGGATGCCGCTGGTCGCCCGGACATGGGCGCACAAAGCGAGGCCGTCCTCGCCGGGCATCATGATGTCGAGCAGGATGAGATCGACGGCATAGGCGCCGAGCGCCTGGCGCGCCTCGGCCGCATCCTTCGCCTTGGTGACCCGCACTCCGTTGCGCGCGAGATATTGGGCGAGCGGGTCGCGAATCGACCGTTCGTCGTCGACGAGCAGGATGTGGGGCTCTCCGGAGCTCGCCATGGCCTCACATTAGGGACAGTCACTGGTGACAGTCACTAGTGTCAGTCACTGGTGACAGTCACCAGTGACTGTCACCAGCCCCTCCTAGCGCTTGCCCGCGCGGAATTCGGCATGAGCGGCGCGCATCTCGGCTTCGGTGATGGAGCCGTCGCGGTCGCCGTCCATCTTCGCGAAATGGGCGTCGATTCCGCTCTGCGTCTCGGCCAGGGTAAGGGCGCCGTCGCCGTCCGAGTCGAGCTGCATCGGCCCGCCCGCCCTGCCGCCGGGCTTGCCGCCCGGGCCGTCATGGCCGCCCTTGTGCTTGCCGGCATGATGGCCGCCCATCCGGCCGTGAAAGGCCCGCATCTCCTCCCGGGTGACCCGGCCGTCCTTGTCGGCGTCGGCGCCGGCGAACATCCTGGCCGCGCCGGCCCGGGCCTCGGCGAGGGTGACGGCGCCGTCATTGTCGGAATCGAAATGCCTCATCGGGCCGCCTCCGCCCGCCTGGGCGTAGAGCGTCGCGCCGCCCGCGGTCAGGGCGGCGACCGCCGCGGCGGCGGCGAGACCGATCTTCAAACCGTTCGTCATCTTGAACCTCCTGGTTGCGCGCCGCTCCCGGCGCGGCTCCGCACTAGGCCGTCATTGTCGCCGGCCTGTCCCCGCGACGCCCCGATATTGTCGCGGATTGTATCAGCTCCGGGCCGAGCGCAGCTGAGCGATGCATTCGGCGAGGTCGACCTGGCGGAAAGGCTTGGTGAGCCGGGGGATATCCGGCGGGAGCCCGTCGAGATCGGCATAGCCCGAGACGATCAGCACTGGGAGGCCGGGCCGCTCGGCGGCGAGCAGCCTGGCGAGATCGGTGCCGGAGAGGCCCGGCATCAGGTGATCGGTGATGACGAGGTCCGGCACCCTGAGGTCGATCGCGGCGAGCGCGTCCTGGCCCGAATCCGCCTCGACCACCTCATAGCCGAGCTCGGTCAGCATGTCGGCGGTGCTGGCCCGGACGAGCGGCTCGTCGTCGACCAGGAGGGCGGTGCCGGCGGTGGCCCGGGCGGCGCCTTCGGCCCGGCCGCGGGCCGCGGCGAGGGCCGGGACGGAGTCCGAGACCGGAAGCCACAAGGCGGCGGTCGTCCCCTCCCCCTCCCGGCTGTCGAGCGTCAGCGCACCGCCCAGCTGGGCGGCGAGGCCGTGAACCATGGACAGGCCGAGGCCGGTGCCGCGGCCGACGCCCTTGGTCGAGAAGAAGGGCTCGACCGCCCGGGCCAGGGTCGCCTCGTCCATGCCGATGCCGGTGTCGGCGACCGCCAGGCGAAGGTAGCGGCCGGGGGCCAGGCCGGTGGGACTCCCGGCCGCCACCGTCTCGGCCGACGCGGCGATAGTGAGCGTCCCGCCGTTCGGCATCGCGTCGCGCGCGTTCACCGAAAGGTTCAGGATCGCCATTTCCAGCTGGTTGGCGTCGGCGCGGGCATAAGGCAGAGCCTCGTCCATCCGCGTCTCGATCCGGATCTGCGGCCCCGAGGTGCTCGCCACCAGCTCGACCATCCCCCGGACCAGCTCCGGCACGTCGACGGGCCCGGGCTGCAGCGGCTGGCGGCGGGCGAAGGCGAGCAGGCGCTGGACCAGGGTCCTTGCGCGCTCCGCCGACTGCAGGGCGCCTTCGACCAGCCTCTGCTCGCGCGGGCCGCCGAGCGCCTTGCGGTGGAGCAGGTCGAGGCTGCCCAGGATGGGGGTGAGCAGATTGTTGAAATCGTGGGCGACTCCGCCGGTCAACTGGCCCATCGCCTCCATCTTCTGGGCCTGGCGGAGCGCTTCCTGGGCAATGGCCAGCTCCTCGGCGCGCTCGGCGACGCGCCGCTCGAGCGTCTCGTTCAGGTCGCGAAGCAGCTCCTCCGCCCTTTTCTGGTCGGTGACGTCGATCATGATCCCGTCCCAGATCGCGGTGCCGTCGGGCGCTGAGCGGGGGGCGGATATGATCCTCGCCCAGCGCATCGCGCCGTCGGCGCGCCGGAAGCGGCACTGGACGTCGAACGAGCGGTCCTCGGCAATGGCGGCTTCCTCGGCGGCGGCGAGGACCGGCGCATCCTCCGCCTCGATCATTGAGTAGGCGACGGAGGCGTCGGCGAGGATCGCCTCGGCGCGGTGGCCGGTCAGCTTCTCGCAGCTCTGCGAGACGAACAGGAAGCGCCGCTCGCTGCCGTCGATGCCGGTCGACACCTGATAGACCATTCCGCCGGGAAGATTGTCGGTGAGCGCGCGCAGCCGCGCCTCGTTCTCGCGCACCGCCGCCTCGGCCACCCGCCGCTCGGTCACGTCGATGCTGACGGCGAGGACTCCGTAAGGCTCCCCGGACGGACGGCGGATGACCGACACGCTGTTGTTCACCCAGACGATCGAGCCGTCGGGACGGACGTAGCGTTTCTCGTGCGCGAAAGGCGTTCCGTCGGCGACCGCGCGCTCGAACTTGACGAGGTTGGCGGGAAGATCCTCCGGGTGGGTGATCTCCTGAAGGGTCAGCGCCAGCAGTTCCTCGCGGGAACGGCCGGCGATTTCGCAGAAGCGGTCGTTGACGAGGGTGAAGCGGCCGCTCAGATCGACCTGGGCGAAGCCGGCCGTCGCCTGATCGATGAAGGCGGAAAGCTGCCCCTCGCGCTCCCTGAGCGCCTCCTCCGCCGCCTTGCGGTCGCTGATGTCGTAGACCACTCCGTACCAGCGAACCCGGCCGGTCCGCGGGTCGCGCATCGGCTCGCCGCGCCGTGCGAGCCAGCGTATCTCACCGGTGTCGGGGCGAACGATCCGGTACTCGATCGGATCGAGCGCGTTCTCGGCGCTTTCGTCATGGGTGGAATTGACCCGATCATGATCGTCGGGATGGATGAGCGCCATGAAGTCGCCGATCGGCGCCTCCTCGACCACGGCGACGCCCCAGATGCGGCAGAATTCGGGAGAGACGAGCATCCTCTCGCCTTCCGGAACATATTCGAAGGTGCCGACGCCGCCGGCCGCCTGGGCCACCCGCAGGCGCTCCTCGCTCGCCCGAAGCGCCGCCTCGGCCGCCCGTTCGGGCGCGTCGCCCTGGTCTTCCGGCTGCGACACCGCCCACGCCCCTTCCACGTCCGCGCCGAACGCCGGCCGGAAAGGCCGCGCTAACACAGAGGCTTGCGCGAGTTCAATTGCTTCGCAGGCGGTTAGCCCATAGCGTCGCGGGCGGCGGGAGAGGGGGAGAGGCGAAATGCTGAAGCGGCGTATCCTGGCGGCTTTCGCCGGCCCCGGCCTGCCGATCGGCGCGGTCGGCCTGCCGATGATCGTCTACCTGCCGCCTTATTATGCCGGAACGCTGGGACTCGACCTGGCCGCCGTCGGGCTCGTCTTCTTCCTCGTGCGGGCGATCGACCTTCCGCTCGACCCCCTGCTCGGCCACTGGATGGATCGGACCCGAAGCCGCTTCGGCCGTTACCGGCCCTGGCTTCTGGCCGGCGGGCTGACGCTGGCGGCCGGGGTCTGGCTGGTATTCATGGCTCGGCCGGGCCTCAGCGCCTTCGCCGCCTTCTGCTTCCTGATGGTCCTCTATCTCGGCTATTCGCTGACGGCGGTGTCGCAGCTGGGCTGGGGCTCGACCCTGTCCGACGATTATCACGACCGCTCCCGAATCTTCTCATGGTGGATGGCGTCGCAGGTGTTGGGGATGATCCTCGTCCTGCTTCTGCCGCCCCTCGTCGGCGGCGGCACTCCGGCGGGCGGGATCCACGCCATGGGCTGGTTCGTGATCGTGACCGCTCCGCTCACGGTCCTGCTGATGGCGGCGGTCGTCCCAGAACGGGAGCGGGCCGGCGAGCGCCCCCATGCGAGCTGGGCGGAGATCAAGGCGCTGACCGGGAACCCGCTCCTCCTTCGCCTCGTCCTCCTGGACATATTGACCAGCGTCGCGCCCGGAATCACCGGGGCCATGTTCCTCTTCTATTTCGAGCACCGCCTCGGCTTCGCCGCCCGGGAGGCGAGCCTTCTCCTGCTCATCTATTTCGTCGCCGGCTTCGCCGCGGCGCCGCTGTGGATCGGGCTGGCGCGCAGGATCGGCAAGCACCGGGCGCTCGCGGCGGCGGCGATCGCCTACGCCGTTTTCCAGCTGGCTCTCAGCCTGCTGCCGCGCTCCCTGGGGATGGCCGGAGCGATCCCCGCCATGGCGATCGTCGGCCTGCCCTATATCGCCGCGCCGTCGCTGCTTAGGGCGATGATGAACGACGCGGCCGACGTCGACCGGCTCGAGACCGGCCTCGACCGCAACGCCCTCCTGCAGGCCCTTCTCACCAGCACCCAGAAGATCAGCTACGCCATGCCGGTCGCGATCATCTATCCGATATTGGGCTGGATCGGTTTCAACCCGAAGCCGGGGACCCACAACAGCGAAGGCGCGATCCTGGGAATGACCCTGCTTTTCGTGCTCGCGCCCGTCGTCCTGATGTGCGCGGCCGCCTGGGTCGCCTCGCGCTGGCCCCTCGACCGGGATCGGCATGCCGAGGTGCAGTCGGCGCTGGCGGCACGGGGATAGCAGGCTCTGCCGGACGCGGATCGCGTGATCTGCGTCACGCCGGACCCGGGTTTCCGGCGCTAGACCGTTGAGGCCGCGCCTCCCGGCGCCGGACCGAGGAGAATGCCCGATGCGAAAGCCCCAGCTCAGCGCCCTTCCCGTCCTGCTGCTCGTCACCGGCGGACTTTCCGGCTGCACCACGAACCTCACCGCGATGCCCGAGCCGTCATCGGCCAAGGGGCCGAGCTACGGCATCCCCTATCGCCTGCCGATGAAGCATTTCGAAATCGCCGTGACCTGGGAGGTGACGAAGTGCCTCTCGGGCGGCGAGATGGAAGGGCTCGGCCTGAGGCGCGACGCGGCGGGCCTCGCCTACGACGTCAAGGCCGTCCACAAGGGCAGCCTGGTCGAAGGCGAATCCATTGTCATGGACTACCGGCAGATGACCAACCGCTTCAAGACGGGGAAGCTCGAGGTCACTTACTGGCAGGACGAAGAGACCAAGCGCCCGCTTCGCTTCGTAAAATCGATCAACGGCACGATCGAGGGGAAGGAGCCGGAGGCGCTGAAGAGCGGGATCCAGACGGTCGCCAACCTGGCGAAGACCGTCCTCACCTTCTCTGGCAAAATTCCGTCGGGCGCGTCTCCGATGGTCGATGCACCGGCGCAGCCGACCTCCTGCACCCCCGACACCATCCGCGCCATCCAGGACCTCGCCACGGCTGACGCGGAGCTCAAAACCATCGCCGAGGAAGCCGGAGCGATCACGACGCGCCTGGAGCTGCTGAAGGCCCGGGCCATGCTGGGGGAGCTCACCCCGGCCGACAAGGACGAACATGCCAGCCTGAACGCGAAGAGCGACAAGCTCGCTGCGCGAGTCACGCAGGTCACCGCGGCTCAGAAGCTGCTCCGCGACCGTCTTTCCTACAGCGAGAAATTCACCTTCCCCGGCCAGCCGGACGCCACCTCGAAGCCCGTCGTCCTCAAGCCCAACGCGAAGAAGGTCGAGGCATGGCTCAAGTCTCTGCTGAGGCAGGATCTCGCCGAGATTCTTTCGCGCGAAGCCGCTGAGCTCAAGATCACGGCGTCGCTGATCCCCGTCGGCGGCGATTCCACACGGCAGCAGGCCGAGGCGATCGCCTGTCCGTCCACCTCCGCCGGCGCCATCTGCCCGGGCTACGTCTACCGGGAGCCGGTCGCGGCGCAGTTGATGGTCACGGCCCCCGCGGCCAGCGGCCAGGAGGTGAAGCTGGTCGATCGGATCGAGACCGTGCCCCAATTGGGCCGGATGCGCATTCTTCCCCTCCGGAGCCGGTTCGGCGAGAAGAATGGACTTGTGGCCGACTTCTCGATCGACGGGACGCCGACGAAGATCAGCTACGAGGCCATCGAAGCCGGCGGTCCCAAGATGGCCGCCGCGGCCCAGGACGCTTCCGCCAGCGCGCTGGAGCTGGCCGGCTTGATCGCGGGGAATCGCAAGACGGACGAGGAAGAAACGGCCGCCGAGGAGAAGGCCAAGGTCGAATCGCTGCAGCGGCAGATCGCCATCATGGAGAACCAGAAGAAGCTGGCCGATCTGCAGGCGGTGCCGGAAGCGGCGGACCCCGAATCGACGGCGCTGACCGCCGAGATCGCGGTTCTTCGAATGAAGAAGGAGAAAGCGGAGCTCGAGGCGGCGATCCGTACCGCCAACGGCTTGTAAGGCCCGCCGCCGTGCCCGCCAATGCCCTCCGTGTCGCCAACTTCCCGCCACCGGGCGCGCAACTGCCGGCCAACGCCGCGGCGGAGCGTGTGATCGCCGGATTTCCGACGGCGCACGCCCAGGAAAAGCTGAACTGGTGCTGGGCCGCGGTGCTCTCCGCCGTCAGCCGGGTGCTGCCGCGCGCGGAGGGGCCGCGGACCCAGCGCGAGGTGGTGGCGAAGGTGCAGGGCCCTGCCGGTTCGGATGCGGACGACATGGAAGACCTGTTGGTCGCCGTGAGGCGGATGGGCTGGGACTGCACGCCGCTCGTCAGGAGCGATCTGGACGTACTGGATTTCGACCGCGACATTCGAACGCCCATCGACGATGGCCGGCCGATTCCCATCTGCGTGCGCTGGAAAGCCGGCGGATCCCATGCCATCTGCGCCTTCGGCTACGGGCGCCTGGGCGGCAGCCCGGCGCTGATCCTCTACGATCCCTCCGCCATCGACGGGGAGCCCGACAACCTGACGATGGTCTCGATCGCGGGAATGGACAATTACGAGCATCGCCTCGCCTCGGGAAGGCAGCCCGGGCGCTGGACCGAAGCTTATTTGCTGGAGCGCTGATCATGCCCCTGGTTCGGGTTCGCGAAGACGTCGTCGCCGGAACCCTCGTTCGCGAGCTGCTGCTCGAGCGGCTGGCGGTCGACGTCGCACGATGCGGGGGCGACGCCGAGTTGCTGGGAGACGGCCGGGGGCTCCTCTCGATGGTTCCCGTTTATACGCTTTCGCTCGCCGTGCTGCGTCGTGGACACGTGAGCCGCGGCATCAACACCGGCTGGCGCTACCTGTGGTCCCACCCCGACCTCGGAATGGGAGCATCCATCGACATCCGGCGCCTGCGCGATGGCGAGCCGGAGCTCGGCCGCTATTCCTGGGGCAAGGCGGCCCCGCGGCTTGCGACCGCGTTCCGCGAGGTCGAGGAGCGGTATGGCGACGACACCCTCTCCTATCAGCCCCGGCTGCTGCGGTTGCAGGCCCCGGCCATGGAGGCGATCTGGCTCAAGCCCGCGCGCGGGGGCGGGGCCGGCAAGCTCCACGGGCTTCAGCCCGGCTTGAACGACGACGCGTTCCTGGCCTGCGCTCGTGAGCGGCTGCAGATCCTGGGCCGGGGGAAAAGCGGCCGGGCTCGCCGGAGGCGAGCTGCGGCGCCCGACGAGGGCGCGGCGGATCGAGCCTGACCGCCGCGGCCCGCGCTCCTACAGCGTCGCGTGGACCGTCGCCACCGCCTTGACCACCGCGGCGATCCGCACCGCCGTCTGGATCGTCTCCGCCTTGACCTTGTGCTGTTGGAGGACGCGCTCGTGGCTGTCGATGCACATGCCGCAGCCGTTCATCGCGCTGACGGCGAGGCTGAACAGCTCGAAGTCCTCCTTCTCGATTCCGGGCGCGCCGATCACGTTCATCCTCAGGCGCGCCGGCATGGTGCCATATTCCGGGTTCGAGGCGAGGTGGACGAAGCGGTAATAGACGTTGTTCATCGCCATCACCGCCGCGGCGGCTCGCGCCGCGTTGGCGGCCTGCTCGCTCAGCTTGCCTTCCGCCTCGGCTTCGGCGGCCTCGACGATCGGCCGGTAGCCGGTGCCGTGTGCGCAGGCGAGGAGGAGGCCGTATTTGCGCTGGTCGCCGAGCGTCTGGTCGTTGAGCAGGGACGAGATGTTGAGCCTCAGGTCCTTGGCATAATCGGGAAGGCTGTCGGCGAATTGCTTGAGGGACATAAAAACTCCTGAAAAAGGAAGGGGCGCGGAAGCCTCGGCTCCCGCGCCCCCGTTTGCGAGGTCTGCGTTCTGGCGGCCCAGGGGGGCTCAAGCCGCCGGGCGCAGGACCTCCTCGCCTTCCTGCCAGTTGCAGGGGCAGAGCTCGTCGGTCTGAAGCGCGTCGAGGATTCGCAAGGTCTCCTGCGGATTGCGGCCGACGTTGAGGCCGTTCACCGTAACGTGCTGGATGACGTTGTCGGGATCGATGATGAAGGTGGCGCGAAAGGCGACTCCGGCGTCGCGATCGACGATCCCGAGCGCGTTCGCCAGCTCCTTCTTGTTGTCCGCGATCCACGGGAAGTCGCAGGCGGCGAGCCGCTCGTCGGCCTTGCGCCAGGCATGGTGGACGAAATCGGTGTCTGTCGAGGCGCCGATCAGGACGGCGTCGCGGTCGGCGAAGTCCTGGGCGAGCTCGCCATAGCCGATAATCTCGGTCGGGCAGACGAAGGTGAAGTCCTTGGGCCAGTAGAAGAGGATCTTCCACTTGCCGTTGGTCTCGCCGAGATCGAGGGTCTCCCCGGCGGGAAGCGCGCTGCCCTGCTGAACGGGAACGGTGAGAGCGGGAATCTTGTCGCCAACGGTGAGCATGACTGCTTCTTTTCTCCTGAATCTCTAGCGGGTTGAATCCTTGTGCAGTGCAGCATGTAGGAAGCTGGCATTGATCGTTCAAGGCGATTAGAACGATCAAACTGATCGGGAAAAGCGATGACGGTCTATCTGCCCACGCTCAAGCAGCTCCAATATCTGGTGACGCTCCACGACACCGGCCATTTCGGCAAGGCCGCCGAGGCCTGCTTCGTCAGCCAGTCGACCCTGTCGGCCAGCCTGCGCGAGCTCGAATCCCTGATCGGGGTCACCCTCGTCGAACGGACCCGCCGGATCGTCCGGTTCACGCCGCTCGGGATCAAGGTCGCGGAAAAGGCCCGGCGCGTGCTTCGCGAAGCGGAGGAGCTGGCCGACATGGTCCGGGCGGCGGGCCAGCCGCTGAGCGCGGAGCTGAGGATGGGAGTCATTCCGACGATCGCGCCCTTCCTGTTGCCCAGGCTGCTGCCGAGCCTGAGACGCGACTGGCCGGACCTGAAGCTCTACCTGCGCGAGGAAACCAGCCAGGCCGCCTGCGACAGCCTTCATCGCGGCCAGCTCGACTGCGTGCTCCTCGCCCTTCCCTATGGCTGCGGCGACGTCGACTCGGCTTCCCTGTTCGACGACCGGCTCTACGTCGCTTTCCCGCCGGGAGAGGCGCCGGCGGCGGAGGGAGCGGTCCCGGCGGCGGCGATCGACCAGGAGAGATTGCTCCTGCTCGAGGACGGCCATTGCCTCAAGGACCACGCGCTGGCCGCCTGCAACCGCCCGGAGCTCCGGGCCGAGGCGGCGATGCTGGGAACCTCGCTTCACACCCTCGTCCAGATGGTCGCCAACGGGCTCGGCCAGACGCTGGTGCCGGAGATGGCGATCGAGGCGGGCCTGCTCGAGGGGACCGGAATCGTCGCCCGTCGCCTCGACGCCGGGCACGCCTTCCGCCGCATCGCCCTCATCTGGCGCAAGGGCAGCCCGCGCGAGAAGGAATTCCAGCTGCTCGCGAACGCCCTTAAGCGCGGCTAGGCCAGAAGCCGTCGCGGACGCGATCCAACTTGGTTGCCAAGCGTCCGTGGCAATGGATCAGACAGCAATCGCTGACTGTCGATGAGAAGCCGCCTCTGCCAATGATCCTGAAGCCCGGTGCCTCACGGGTGTTCAGTCCAGGCCGAGCAGCCAGCGGTCGAGCGACACCGCCCTCGCCCTCACCCCGCACAAGTTGCGGTCGAGCCGGCCGCGGTGGCGCAGGAGCCAGCCCAGGCAGGCGAACTCGCTGTCGAAGGTCTCGAACTCTTCCCGGCTCGGGCGGAAGGTGCGGCCGTCGATCAGGAACCGGGCGCCCCTGCGGCAGCCGGGGGCCCCGGCCCAGTCCCGCTTCGGCGCGACCACGGCCGGCACCCAGTAGGTGCGGGTGGGATCCAGACCGTCGACTTCGCGCCGTCGCATAGGGCTCCTTTCGCCCAACATCGTCATTGCGAGCGTAGCGAAGCCATCCGGCGGCGCAAGCGCCTGGGGCCGGATTGCTTCGTCCCCCGGGCTTTCGCCGGGGTTATCGCAACGACGGCCCTATTCGGCCGGCTCCGCGATCCCGATCGGCTCGACGCTGTCGAGGTTCTGCGGCACGTCGAAGCGGTCGGCGTTCATCACCTTGGTCCAGGCGCTGACGAAGTCGCGCACGAACTTCTCCTCGTGACCCTTCTCGGCATAGACTTCGGCGACGGCGCGAAGCTGGCTGTTCGCTCCGAAGATGAGGTCGGTGCGGGTTGCCCGCCACTTCTCCTGGCGGCCCCCGCGGTCGTAGCCGATGAACTCCTCGTCGGCGCTGGTGTCGACCACTTGCCAGAAGGTGTCGTTGTCGAGCAGGTTGACGAAGAAGTCGTTGGTGAGCTGGCCCTTGCGGTGCGTGAACACGCCCTCCGGGGCGTCCCCGTAATTGGCGCCGAGCACTCGAAGGCCGCCCAGCAGCACCGTCATCTCGGGCACCGAAAGGCCGAGAAGCGAGGCCCGGTCGAGCAGAAGCTCCTCGGTCTTCACGCTGTGCTTGGTCTTGAGATAGTTGCGGAAGCCGTCCGCCACCGGCTCCATCACCGCGAAGCTCTCGGCGTCGGTCCAGTCCTGGGTGGCGTCGCCGCGGCCGCCGGTGAACGGCACCTCGACGTCGAAGCCGGCGTCCCTCGCCGCCTTCTCGACCGCGGCGGTGCCGGCGAGAACGATCGCGTCGGCCATCGAAAGCGATCCGCGGAGCGCGTCGATTCGGGCGAGTATCGCACCCAGCTCCTCTGGCTCGTTGACCGCCCAGCCGCGCTGCGGCTCGAGCCGGATTCGGGCGCCGTTGGCGCCGCCGCGATGGTCGGAGCGGCGATAGGTCGAGGCCGAGGCCCAGGCGGTCTTGACCAGCTGGCCGACAGTGAAGCCGGACTCCAGCATCCTCGACTTGAAGCCGGCAACGTCGGCGTCGGACGGAGCGGCGCCGGCGGGGACCGGGTCCTGCCAGATCAGATCCTCCTCCGGCACTTCCGGCCCGAGGTAGCGGACCTTGGGCCCCATGTCGCGGTGGGTGAGCTTGAACCAGGCGCGAGCGAAGGCGTCCTTGAACGCCTCGTGATCGTTGCGGAACTTCTCCGAGATCGCCCGGAACTCGGGGTCCTCGCGAAGCGCCATGTCGGCCGTGGTCATCATCGTCGGGACTCGCTTCGAGGGATCGTGGGCGGCCGGCGCCATGTCCTCCTCGCGCTGGTTGATCGGCTGCCACTGCTGCGCCCCGGCGGGCGAGCGGACCAGCTCATATTCATAGTCGAGCAGGAGCCGGAAGTAATTCTCCGACCATTGCGTCGGCGTGTTCACCCACGAACCCTCGATTCCGCTGGTGATCGTATGCTCGCCGAACCCGCTTTCGTGGGCGCTCGCCCAGCCCAGACCCTGGAGCGCGATGTCGGCCGCCGCGGGCGCGGCGTCGACCAGGCTCGGGTCGCCGGCGCCATGCGCCTTGCCGAAGGTGTGGCCCCCGGCGGTGAGCGCGACCGTCTCCTCGTGGTTCATCGCCATTCGCTCGAAGGTGATCTTGATGTCGCGCGCGGACTGGAGCGGGTCGGGGACTCCGCCGGGACCTTCCGGATTGACGTAGATGAGGCCCATCTGGATCGCCGCCAGCGGATGCTCGAGCTCGAGCTGCTCCTCGGGCAGGATGCGGGTCTTGTTGTCGGGGTGGCCGACGAACTGCTCCTCGGACCCCCAGTAGATGTCGCGCTCCGCCTCGAACACGTCCTGGCGGCCGCCGCCGAAGCCGAAGATCGGGCCGCCCATCGATTCGATGGCGACGTTGCCGGCGAGGATGAAGAGATCGGCCCAGCTGATATGCTTGCCATATTTGCGCTTGACCGGCCAAAGCAGGCGCCGGGCCTTGTCGAGATTGCCGTTGTCCGGCCAGGAGTTGAGCGGCTCGAAGCGCTGCTGGCCGCTGTTGGCGCCGCCGCGGCCGTCGGCGGTACGGTAGGTGCCGGCGGCGTGCCAGGCCATGCGGATGAAGAGCGGCCCGTAATGGCCGTAATCGGCCGGCCACCAGGGCTGGCTCTCGGTCATCAGCGCCCTGAGATCGTCCTTCAGCGCCTGATAGTCGAGCGCCTTGAACGCCTCGGCATAGCTGAAATCGGCGCCCATCGGATCGGGCGACAGCCCGCCCTGGTTGAGGATCTCGAGCGGCAGCGATTCCGGCCACCAGTCGCGGTTGGTGCGGCCGAGCAGCGAGCGGACGGTCGTCGGCTTCTCCACCGGGCATCCGCCCATTTCACCCGTCTTTGCGTCCATGTTCCTCACCTCTCCATGCTGTGTTTTCGGGCCCGCTTAGGCCTCGGCCGTCACGGGTGGAAGCGAGGAAAAGCGGTCAGGACGAGCGGGAAAATCGATCACGGCCGCCGAAACGGAGTCAAGTCACGCCGTTTCGGATCAGATTGTCCTGCGGGAATCGGGATCGGGAATTGCAAGATAGGATCTCTGCGGTTCTATTTCTGTTCCAGCGTTTCGAGTCGGAAGGCGGGAGCGAGGCAGGGGATGAAAAGCAAGGACAGGATTTCGATCCTGCTGGCCGGCGCGGCCATCGCGGCGGCGTCGGCGGCGGCGATCGCCGCTGAGACCGTCGTCTACAAATATGACGCGCGCGGCCGGCTGGTCAAAGTCGAGCGCAGCGGCACCGTGAACAACAACGTCGTAACCAACTACACGTTCGACAAGGCGGACAACCGGACCGCGAAGACCATCACCGGCTCGCCCAACCCGCCGCCGCCGTAAGGATTTCCACTCGGAAGAGCAGAAGCCCGAGCGGATCGGGCCGGGACCTGGAGAAGAGAGAGATGAAGACGACGTCCTTGCGGGCGAAAGCCCTAGCTTGCGCCCTCCTCACGGGGACCGCCATTTGCGCCGTCGCGCCCGATCGGGCGACGGCGCAGGAGGCGAGCGTGGTCGGCTTCCCGGTGCGGCAATTCCCCGACGAGAACGGCGTCGACCTGCTGAGCGGAGTCTTCACCGCTTATACGCCGAGCGTCACCGTCGGCAGCGCCGGGACGGGGCTCACCTATTTTCGCGAGGTTCGGGCCAATCTCTACCGCGACACGATGATGGGCACGATCGACATCAGCGGCTCGACCTACCGCGTCGGCATCGGCGGCCAGTCGGAAGCCTTCACCGCATCGGGAGGCGTGTTCACCCCGGTCGAGCAGAACGGATCGAG
>Ga0196965_1000260_pt1 | contig 36851 bp, 41 predicted proteins | sample S1_20metaG_FD_148668 | JGI IMG/M metagenome (GOLD analysis project Ga0196965, IMG submission 148668) | Soil microbial communities from Anza Borrego desert, Southern California, United States - S1_20 | ecosystem: Environmental > Terrestrial > Soil > Desert | place: USA: California | collected...
CTTTGATCAGAAATACAGACAACAAATAATTTTTTTGAATATTTACTTTGTAATTCAAAGTACTTTAATAAATAACTTAAAATTATATGATAGTTAACGATTTAAAGGAAAAAAATAAGAAGATCCAAGTGAACTTCCCCGAACCTCGAACCTCATACCTCAAACACATGAAAACAATTAACATTAAGTTCCTGCTTACACTTTTACTGACATTGATCTACAACATCTTCTTCTGGGAGGAAGAATTAGGTATTAATTTGCTGATATTTTCAGTGCTACTTATATCAGCGCTTTTGTACCTTAATCCTTATTCCTGGTTCCATAGGAATGCCAAAATAACCATTCTCGGAACCTTAATTACCGGAGTTGGCGTAGTTCTGTTTAACTCCTCCACAAGCAAGCTTGCTCATGTTATTTTCACGGTAGTGATGGTGGGCTTTATCCATCAGGCCATGCTTAAAACTTTGTATTACGCATTCCTTCAGTTCTTCGTGGATTTATACATGATCCCTTCGACAATGAAATCAGAATTACGGTTGTCATTTTCCAGGAATACAAGATTTAATGTCACTTTCGGGTATTTAAGGCTCAGTGTCATTCCACTACTCATTCTAGCGGTTTTCTATTGGATTTATAAAATGGCAAATCCGGTTTTTGACCAATTGTCTTCTGATTTCTGGGATCAGCTTGCAACCTCCTTTAGTTTTTTCTTTGAAAGTTTTTCATTTGGAAGATTGATGTTCATACTCATCGGTTTCTGGTTAATCGCCGCAGGTATTTATAATCAAAACATACAACGTATTCTTGGTCTTCAGGTAGGGAAAAGGGATCAGCTTTTAAGGATAAAAACTCGGAAAGAAAAGGAAGGTCCTTCTTTGAATCTTTTTCCAAAATCCGCGCCTTCTATTTCTATGAAACTCAGGAGTTTTCTCAGGTCGGGAGTGATTTTGCTGGTAATGGTAAACGCCTTGCTGCTTATCGTGAATGGGATCGATATAAATTGGGTTTGGTTTGATTTCAATCCCAAGTCAGTTCAGGATTTAAGGCAGTTTGTACACGAAGGAACTTATCTTCTGATCCTGAGCATTGTTTTGTCGGTTTTGATTCTGCTCTACTATTTTCAGGGGAATATCAATTTTCACAGCAAGAATAGGTTCATCAAGATTTTGGCTTATACCTGGATCTTCCAGAATGCAATACTGGCGCTTTCAGTCGGAATAAGGAATTACCATTACATTCACAGCTACGGTCTTGCTTATAAAAGAATAGGCGTTGTTATCTTTTTAATACTTACTTTATTTGGTCTCATCACGCTTTTTCTCAAAATTAAGAATACAAACTCAGCTTTTTATTTGTACAAAATCAATACGTTGTCCTTATATGGTATGCTGGTTTTAATGAGTCTCGTTAATTGGGATGTTTTTATCGCTTCTTTTAATATCAAGAATTATAAGTCTGAAGTTATAGACACTCATTTTCTTTTAACACTTTCAGATAAAAGTTTGCATGTATTGATGGAGCATAAGGAATTGTTCTCAAAAGAGGAAACGGAGGTTTATCGGGATGGAAAGTATACCACACAGCAGGAACTTTTGGAAAAAAGAGCAAGACGATTTATAAATGATTATGAGCATAGAAACTGGCTTTCCTGGAATTTGGCTGAAGCAGAAACATATGACCAATTAAAAGGTATGCTTCCTCTTATTACTCAAAGTCAGGCCAATAGTAAATAGTAAGCATCATTATTCTCATTTTATTAAATACTTATGGAATCAATCGAGTCAAAGGAAGACCGGATAAAAAGGAGAGTCAAATTCCTGATCTGGATTTTTATGGTTGGATTAACATTGAGCGGATTAACTGCTTTTCCGCTGGAATTGGAATTAGGATTTGTAAGAGATTTTCTAATAAATCAAGGGATGGAGCATTCAACGTTTTTTACCTGGATAGAAAAGGTATATTCAGGGGTTAAAGAAACCAATCTTAAATACCCCTTCATTGCTTATGGTACCGATTGGCTTGCTTTTGCTCATATAGTGATAGCGGTAGCTTTTATAGGTCCTCTTAAAGATCCTGTAAAAAATATATGGGTAATAGAATTTGGAATGATTGCCTGCGCAGGTATTATTCCCCTTGCTATCATTGCCGGTTCCATTCGATCGATCCCTTTTTATTGGCAAATGATTGACTGTTCTTTTGGCATTTTTGGAGTAATTCCTTTATGGATTTGCAGGAAAGAAATAAAAAAGCTTGCCATTCTCACAATTCGAAATTCATAATTTAACATTTATAATTCTCAACTATACATGACACTTATCCATTATTATCAATCTTCTACCTGGAGACAAACTTTCAGAATGCTTGCTTTGGGCTGTTTATTCAGTTGTTTTTTAATTTCGGTCAGGTTAATTCTTTTCAGGGACTGGATGTATTTATTTCTTGTATGGAATATGTTTTTGGCAGGCCTTCCTTTGGTTTTTGCCTTTATGCTTAGATATTGTCAGGAACATTATAAAGGGATGTTACCGGCAAAATTGTTGCTTGCCGGTCTTTGGCTGCTTTTCTTTCCTAATGCGCCTTATATCATTACGGATTTGATCCACCTGCACAAAGAAAGTAATGTTCCGCTTTGGTATGATGCTTCCATTGTTTTCAGCTCTGCGCTGACCGGATTGGCGATGGGTCTCATTTCTTTATATTTGATTCATCAGATCCTAAAAGAGAATCTAAACAGGTGGTTGTCCTGGTTTATTACTGGTCTTTTTGTCGGACTTGGAAGTTTTGGGATTTATCTTGGAAGAGTACTTCGATGGAACAGTTGGGATATTGTGACCAGGCCGTTTCAACTTTTGCAAAGCGCCTATGAAACATTATTTATTCCGTCCGCCATGGCTATGACTTTTGTTTTTTCCTGCATGCTTGCTTTTGTTTATTTGATGTTCTATTCTTTAATTGAACAAAAGTTTGAGAAATAGGTGGAAGAAGGAAGATGGAAGCCGGAAAGTGGCTTAGCGATGACATCCCTTCTTATTTCAGTAATTTATAAGATTTTCAATGAAGGGATGTCATCGCTTTTAGGATAGTCAGTTGCAAATAAATACTTTAAGGTGCTGAAATAAATTCAGCAAGACGAAAAAAAAATGCTTTTGGACAAACTTCCCACTTCCATCCTCCTACTTCCAACTTAACATAAGACTATGATTTCAATTAGAAAAAGTACCAAAAGTTTTAAGTATGCTTTTCGGGGCATATACTTTTTATTTAAAAATGAAAACAACGCCAGGATTCATTTACTGGCCTCTGTTATCGTTATCGTTTTAGGTTTTTATTTCGGCATTACCTCAGCGGAATGGTTATGGATCGCTTTTTCAATTGGTCTTGTTTGGATTGGGGAGGCTTTAAATACAGCCATAGAAAAGCTGGTGGACCTTGTTTCCCCCGGATTTAATCCCAAAGCCGGAGAAATAAAAGATCTTGCTGCGGGAGCCGTACTTATCGCTGCCGGAGTAGCAGTAGTGGTCGGGATTTTGGTTTTTAAAGATTATGTTTTTGATACAATAGGATCATTATATTTAAAATAGGATGCCTAAATATGTGTTTTTCGTCTTGCTAACTTATTTCAGCATCTAAATCGGTCAGGCTTTTTTAGACATCCTATTTTTATTTATGGCTAGTAAAATAGCGTATATTTGTAAGACTCTTCCAGATAGTGTTTCCCATTTTCACCTTTGATGAATTTTTCTACCGGGAATTCATTCGTATTGTATTCATATTCGTAGGACATTTCCGTATTTTCATGCGCATGGTTCGGAGAGATGGCTTTGTGATAAATGACGTTATTTGCCGAAGAGGTGGTTGGATGCCCGACATATTGTGGACTTTGCTTATAATAAGGATTGAATTTATTGTCGTACTTAAAGGTTTCTTCCATCAAAAGCTGATTGTTCAGATCATAGCTTTTTATAGAAGATATGTTCCCTTTTTCGTAGGTGTAGTTTGCATATGTGGACGAATCATTTGAAGTGAAAGTTGTAGCTGTTTTCATTAATAAATTATCAGTGTATTCAAATGTCCTTGTGAATTGCTTTTTTAAGACTCCGGTTTCATCTTTTAACCAATATTCTTCCGATTTTAGTTTGTTGTTTTCATAAGTGAATTTTTGTTCAGCTTCTTTGGTTTGGTTTACGCTCCTTTCTATAGCGACCAAATAATAATTGTCATAAATAAATCTTTCTTTGAAGAACGCGGAGTCTTTGTCATCAAAGTGCTCAGCTTTGGTAATTCTGCCGATACTGTCATAGTTGTATTTAATCTTGTTAAAAGTTAAGTCAGGAAAGTAATAGCTTTTTGAATAGATCCTATAGTAAGTATTTTGCGGACCGTTGTAAGTGTCGTCCATATTACAGGAAAGCATAATTATACTGATCAGCAGTAAAGCCAGTTTGTTCATTGTTGCCATTTTATTTTGAGTTTTTAATAATTTTTTAGTGATTTTTTGATACAGCAGAGCACTCCCCTAAAATATGGGGACTTTTAATTGTCAGGGAAATGGATGTTTTTTTAGGGGTTAGAAATCTATTTCATTTTGAATGAATTCTTTGATCCCCTTTGGCCCTGTAAGTTCAAGCCAGATAAAACCATCATTCTTAATGGATAAATTGAAATTGAAGAATCCGCAGCACAATCTTTCAGTTTTAATAAATTCGGTAAGGGTATCAATGTGAACATCGGAACCGAAAAACTTATAGGCAAATCCGTTTTCCAATTCCTTTTTCTCTATTACCTCCTTCTTAAGTTCTGCAATGACGGTCCTTTTTCTCTTTTGAAGTTCCGGGGTAGTGAGCTTACACATTAAAAGTATTTGGCCCTCAGTGATCGTTTCTTCTTTTAAGGTTTGCATAGAATAGCAGTTTGGTTTAATTGTATTTTATTTTGAGTTTTTGACTTTAGAAAATTTTCATTTTCCCACTGATGACCCAATAACTTTTAAAATGGTTGAATGGAATATTGTTATTTATTAATAATAATTTGTTTATAGATTTTTTAAAACAGTTAACTTGTTAGTTTTAAGTGAATAAGGGTCAATTTCGATGTTCTTGCATAAGACTTTTCCTGTAAAAAAGTGAATCCAGGGATACTTTTCCACCACCTATATTCATTACGACAATTGATACGATCATCATTTATGCCTTTTTAGATTATGAAATTTTAAAATTTGTAATATATGCTCGAGAAGTAGCAAAAAAGATTGAGTATTCGTAATTGTTTTTATTCCAACATCAAATCAATTGGACGGAATTTATTAAATTTAGAATCTGTGAAAGGCCATGACGGGGATAGAAATTTAAAAGATGTTCCATATCAATTAAAAAATATATAGGGATGAAGATATTTAAAGCAATTGTTGTTCTATTATTTTTAAGTGCAAATGTTCAGGCGCAGGGATTATTAAATTCATTTGAAAATCGGAATTTTCCGGTCTCTGATTCTTATACTGAAGTTTTTGTTTCTGCCGGATACGGCTCTGCCATAGGGGTTAATCATTTGAAAAACTTGACACCAAGAACTTCTGTCCTCATTGGCGCATCTTATACTAACTTCCGGATGTTATCTTTTAATAATAGCTACGAACAGTCTTATTTGCCTACTTCTTTTATTAATCTCCGATCTGAATTCAGGTATTATTTAACACCCAAAGAAAAGCCTCTTTCCGCTTTTATTTACGGCGCCATAAATAATAGTTTTAATAACTTTCCAATGAAACAAGGTTATAATCTGGGACTGGAAATAGGAGGGGAAGTCAGGTATAAGATAAGTGAAAATGTTTCCTTTTTTGCCAGGACTTCGTTTTACAGACAAAATGCTTATGGAAACCCTTACCTGGTAAATCCCCCTAATACTCCATTGAGATGAAGTGCTTCTTTGACGCTATAAGCATTTAAGTGACGCATTCTTTAATAGATTTAACAGATAGGATTTAGTAACTTTAGTGCGGTAACCTCTCTCTTAAATATCCATAAACCCAGGTTCCTCCAATAGCGCTTAATAAAGTGATTATTACTACGGCAAATCCGCTTCCTATTTGCGCAAACAACGGACCAGGGCATGCACCGGTTAAAGCCCAGCCAAAACCAAAAAGCAGCCCTCCGTAAATCTGCCCTTTGCTAAATTGCTTGGGCATTATCGTTACTTTTTCTCCTTCTATCGTTTTGATATTAAGTCTTTTAATTAATTGTACCGAAATAATTCCTACCAATACTGCCGTTCCAATTACCCCATACATGTGGAAAGACTGGAACCGGAACATTTCCTGGATGCGAAGCCATGAAATCACTTCAGACTTTACCAATATTATCCCGAAGAAAATTCCAACAAATAAATATTTTAAATTTTTCATAGAGCAAGGAGATAAGGTAGAATAAGATGAGTCATAATCAGCCCACCTACCATGAAACAAATGGTGGCGACTAAGGATGGCCATTGCAGGTTTGAAAGTCCCATAATTGAATGTCCTGAGGTACAGCCTCCCGCATATCGGGTGCCAAAACCTACCAGAAAGCCACCGACTACCATCAGTATAAATCCGCGTAAAGTAAACAATTCAGACCAACGGAATAAGTCGGAAGGAAGAATGCCCGAAAAATCTTTTACACCAAGCGCCTGAAGATCAGATATCGTTTCGGATGAAAGTTGTATTGCATCAGGGTTTTTAAGAAGATAGCCCCCGATAAACCCTCCAATGAGTATTCCGCCTATAAAGTAAAGACTCCAGATTTGTTTCTTCCAGTCATATTTGAAGAACTCAATATCAGCAGGCACACAGACAGCACATATCTGACGCAAGGTAGATGAAATTCCTAAGGCTTTGTTGCCAAGCAGCAGCAGGAGAGGAACAGTGAGTCCTATCAATATTCCTCCTACATACCAGGGCCACGGGCTTTGGAGAAGGTCAATCATTTTTCTTTTCTCCTTTCTTAGATGGGTTAAACATACTCATTGCCAATCCACCCATTAAGGCACCGTATGCAGTACTTCTGTACCAAATAGACGTGATGGCACAAGAGCCGGAAACACAACCGATATAATGCCAATACAAATATCCTCCTAATGCTCCAGCCACAATGCCCAAAACAATAAAAATATAAGATTTAGAAATGCCCATTTGTTTGTTATTTATATTTTTCTATCAGTTGATCTATTCCTGACTGATCAAGGAAGCCCTCATGCCTTAACAGTTGTTTTGAGTTTTTGAAAAGCAGCAGGGTAGGTAAAGCTTCAATTCTATAATGCTCGACCAATTCCTGGCTTATATCGGCGTCTACAGGTAGAATGGTTACTACATCAGCTTTTTCTTTTGCTGCTTTATCCAGAAATGGTTTCATCTTTCTGCATGGTCCGCACCATACTGCATTAAAATCAACGATAACCAGCTTATTGCCTTTGGTATACTCATTTAATGCCTTAAGCGACATTCCTTCAGCTTTTTCTTTTTTTGCTTTTACTATTGGTTTTTTATTGCCAATCCAACCGGTTATTCCTCCGTCTAGTTCATAGATTTCTTTAAATCCTTTTTCTTTCATAATGGCAGCGGCAGCAGTACTTCTCGGCCCGGTAAGGCAATACACGAAAACCGGCTTATTCTTGTCAAGACTTGCTAACTGGGTTTGAAACTCGTCGTCCTTGTAATTCATGTTCATGGCATCTTTCAGATGCTTATCCTTAAATTCTTCAGGAGTACGCACATCCACTAGTTGGCCGTCTGATGCGGCTTTTAGTTTTTGTTCAAATTCATTTGGAGCCAGCTTCACTACTTCCTGGGCATTTGCATTTATTCCCGCCAGAATTAAGACTAATGCAGCTAATCCCTTTAATTTATTTGTGATCATATATTTTATTATTTAGACTTTTATTTTTTTTATTTAAAGTTTTTTGCGTTGACCATTCCTTAATAGCATCACTTAAATCATACACTTTTACCTTTGGTAGTTCATTTTGCAGTAAACTCGAGCCTATAGCCGACCTATATCCTCCTGCACAATGCACTACTATGGGTTTCGCGGTGGGTATTTCCCCGACTCTTTCTTTTAATTCAGGCAACGGGATATTTATACTGTTTTCGAAAATTTTGTCCGCCGCTTCTTCCTTGCTTCTGATATCCACAATAGTGAAGTCTGACTGATTTTCCTTAAATGCAGCAATAGGCAATGTTTCTGTTCTCTCCTGCGCTCGATGGGCAATCATTGTTCCTGCAATGTTTAATTCATAACCTATTTTGGCAGCTTTCCTTATAACTTCCTCCATTTGAAGGCTATTTTCCGCGATTACTATAAATTTATCTTTTGGAGAAACCAACGTTCCCAGCCAGGTTTCAAATTTGCCGCCATTTTGAATGTTAAGTGCACCTTTTAAATGTCCTTCCTTGAACATTTTTTCCGGTCTTGTGTCTACTATAACAAATTGGTTCGAGTTATCTATTTCCTTCAAAGTTCTGATTTCTTTCAAACTTTTCTCCATGTCAGGTGCTCCGGCTTTGTTCATCGCCACATCATAATTGAAATATTGTGGAATAAAGGGTTGATTTTCTAACAATATGGTAACAAAACTTTCTTCAGACCTTTCTTCAAAAGCATAATTCTCTCTTACTTCTCTGCCTATTGTGCTTGTGGAATCTTGGCTTAACGATTTTCCACAAAGAGTTCCTGCACCATGGCCCGGATAAACAATGATATCCTCCTCAAGAGTTTTTAGCTTTGAATGAATGGTATTGAACATTTGCGTAGCCAGTTCCACCCTCATTTTAGCTGCGTTTTCTCCATTTCCCCTGAGATCGGGTCTGCCCACATCCCCAATAAATAAAGTGTCTCCTGTAAAGATAGCCTTATCCTTTCCACCATGTTCCAGCAAGATACTTATGCTGTCAAAGGAATGTCCGGGAGTGTAAATTGCCTTCAGGGTTATTTTTCCCAGTTTTATAATTTCTCCTTCACTAATTTTTTGATGTGGGAATTTACCTTCCATATGGTTGCTGGTAAAAATTGTTGCTCCTGTTGTCCTGTGTATCTCTGCGTGTGAACTGATGAAATCTGCATGAGAATGCGTAAGGACTACTCCAATTATTTTTGCATCATTGGCTTTGGCATAGCTATAATAGGGGTTTGGATCCCTGGCAGGGTCAATTAATACTATTTCCTTTGCACAATCACTCATTATTCCATAGGAATATTGGGCTAATCCCTTGTCTTCAAACTGCTTTATTTGCATAATTTATTTATTTAGTTCGGAAAAAAAGACTACAATACTCATTATTAATATAAACCAGCCAAAAACCTTTTTCAGCTTCTGAGCGGAAATTAATTCAGATAGATAAGTGCCAATGAAAATCCCTGATATCGCAATGGCGGAAAAGATAATTAGAAATGACCAGTCAATATTTTCAAGTGTAAGCAAATCACCGGTAAAGCCAATCAATGAATTTATCGCGATGATAAAGAGGGAAGTTCCTACGGCCAGTCTCATTTTCAAATGGGCAAGCAATACCAAAGTAGGAACAATTAAAAATCCTCCGCCAGCACCGGCAATACCTGTGATAAGGCCTACAGCTATAGCCTGAGCGAAAAATCGTTGATAGTTTACCATTTTGCCATCCATATTTTCTACAGTGGCATTTCCACTTTTAATCATAGAGAAGGATGCAGCCATCATTGCACCGGCAAAAAAGAGCATTATGGCCAAATTCTTTGTAAGTATAAATGAACCGATTTGTGCTATTTCTTCAGGGATCGAAGGAAGCAAGTATTTTCGGACCATGAAAATCATGATAAATGAAGGTAAGAAAAAGGATACGGCAACAGGTAGATTCAAAAGCTTTTTCCGCGCATAGGTAAATGCACCCACAAGAGAAGTTGTTCCCACTACAAAAAGCGAATATCCTGTAGCCACTAATGGACTTAAACCTGCTATATAAACAAATATCGGAACAGTAAGTATTGATCCTCCGCCACCCATGAGTCCCAGGAATATGCCTATTATTAAAGCAGGAATATATATAATCAGAATGTCCATGTTATTTGCGTACCCTGATCTTTGCAGGAAAGTTTAAAATTGCTCACACCCATTAATGCATTCGATGATGTTGGTGATGGTTTTATCTACTAGAAAATAATAGATATTTTTTCCGTCTCTTCTGGTTCCGAGAAGCCCTTTGTCACGCATATTGATCAGATGATGGGAAATTAATGACTGTTCGCACTGGAGCAAGTCGCAAAGCTCGGTGACAGAAAGCTCTGTCCGTTGGTCCAGCAAATCTATTATGCCGATTCTTGTCGGGTGAGCAACTGCTTTGAGCACATAAGCAGCCCTTTCTAATTTTTTGCTGTCTATCCTGAGTTTAGTAAATGTCATATTATTTTTTGATTATTTTCAAATATATGAACATGTGTTCATGTGACTAAGTTCTTTCTGATAAAAGAATTTCTGTTTTGATTGAAACTTAAATGTTAAAGTTTAACAGAGAAAGTAATTGAATGGCTGGGGTATGAGGCTCAAGCTTTGGAGAAGTCCACTTGGAACTTCTTTTATGCTTCCTTTAATTGTTCATTTTAGGGATATTGGCCGCTTCCTTTTAGTTAACAAATTTTCACATCAACTTTAGGTCTAAATCCAATATTTGTTAGGCGTGCATTAATAATTGTTTTCCGATTAATTTTCATATGCTTTTGTGCCTGGGAAAGCATGAATGTCTGATTTGTAAAGCTGTTTTGGAGTAATCAGTCTGGAAAAAATCTGGAAATTTCAGGAGATAATCTTTGTCGATTAAGCCCTTCCACTTCAAGCGGTTTTTCCAAGAAGTCAATAATATTTTTATAGGCAAGGGCCTTCTCCTTATCCCGGGTATTTATCGAGGAGGTAACTATCACAACAAAAACTTTATCGAAAATAGGGCTGGCAGATATTTTATCTAAAAAATCCCAGCCATTTACTTTAGGCATATTAATATCCAATAACACAAGATAGTTTTGATCACTATCCTTATTGTTTAGAATATAATCCAGGGCTTTTTCACTTTCCAATGCAATAACAGGTAGAGAAGATAAAGCGCTGCATTCAATTGCGTTTTGATGGATATAAACGGCAACTGTGTCATCATCTACTATCACTATTTTTAAACTCATTGATCTGTTTCTTTTTCTATTTGTTCAGCTTTTTTAACTATTGTTCTTATGATATTATCTAACTCATTTGTGGAGTTTGATATATGTTCTAATATTTCATTCCCTGAAATTTCTTCCACGGAATGACTTTTCAACAAGTTTACTAAACCCATGATTCTTGCCAAAGGTGCTCTTACCATATGAGATTGTATCCAGGCTATTTCCTTCAATTTTGTGTTTTGTGCTTCAATGGCCTGGATATAATTCATCCTTTCACTGATGTCTCGCGAGTTAATTACTACTCCATGTATAGAAGGATTATTGTACATGTTAGTAGCAATTGTCTCTATCCAACGATAGTTGTTATCACCGTCTCTAAATCTAAAAGGATATATTTTAACCCATTTTTCTGTTGTTACAAGGCTAAAATCATTAATAACTCTTTCTTTATCTTCTTCATGAAGATAGTCAAAAGCATTTTTTCCTATAAGTTCCTCGGGAGATAAACCCAGGATTGTCTTAAAATTGGGACTTACGTATATATAATTTCCTTCAAAATCAACAATACCCGTCAGGTCTAAGCCATCTTGCACAAGCGCTTCAAACCGCCGCTCTTTTAAAAGTAGTGTATCTTCAATTTTTACCTTTTCTGTAATATCTATCGAATGTACCAATCCTGCCTTTCGTCCTTCGAAATCTATTTCACTTCTTTGAATCTCCACATTAATTACCTCTCCATTTTTTTTGAGATGCGTTGTATGGCCTTTATAAAAATCAGATGTTTTATTGAATTTGCTAATCAAATATTCAAAATTCTTTAATTCTTTTGGCTCTCGAATGTCTCTTAAAGTCATTGAAAGAAATTCCTCTTTACTGTACCCATACTTTTTAATTGCCGCTTCATTCACATCTAAAAATGCCAAACTTTCCATATCATAAACCCATAGAGGTAAAGGACTCATATGGAAAAAAATATTGTATTTGTTTTTGGATACTTCTAACTCTGTAACTATACGCTTTAATTCAATACTATAAGAAATACTTTTAAAGAGTTGAGTAGATGTTAAATTTTCTTTTGATAGATAATCTGAAATCCCTAGTGAAATTACCTTAGCGCCAAAATCCTTTACACTGTATTCTGTGAGTAAAATCACTGGCGTTGTGTCTGCAAGTTTTAGTACTTCTTTAGCCAGAGCTTCTCCTTTGGCATCAGGAAGGGAAAGGTCAAGAAGTATGGCATTGTAAGTATTATTTTCAACCAGAATTTTCTTGGCTTGAGCAAATGTTTTAGCCTGATCCACGGTGCATTGTGTCAGTTCCTTCTTCAGATAATTTTCTATAGTGGTAAAATCATAAGGGTTATCTTCAATCCCTAAAATTTTCAATTCTTTTATTAAAGTCATCATTTAATTTCAGAAATTTTAGGATCCTTCATTTGCTGTTCAACAAAATGTTTAACCTCTGATCAAAATTTAAGTTGCGGATAAATAAAATTGTTTTTTACAATCTGATAAAACTGTTTTTTAAAAAAAATGAGGTTATTTAGTAAATATTTTTTCATATTCTTCCCTGATTTTTTCTTTGGTCAAAGGTTTTGTAAGATAACCGTCACAGCCAATAAGCTGTGCAGTTTTATGATCGTTTTCGCTGAGTGAGGAAGTCAAAACGATCACTTTGATTTTCTGTTTAAATTCTTTGGGTAACAAATGGAATTCCTTTAGGAATTCAAATCCATTCATTATTGGCATATTGATATCCACAAAAATGACATCAGGAGGATTGTCTACTTGCAGGAGGATTTTTAGAAAGTTTATCCCTTCAAATCCATTAGAGAAAACTTCAATTTTTTGAGTAAAATCCAATTTCTCAATTAATTTTCGATTGATAAGATTTTCAAGAGGATCATCGTCAATCAAGATTACTGAATTGCATTTCTTCATTAATTTATATTTTACAAAAAGTATGTAAAGTTAATTATGGGTTAATGCTTTTTTTTTGCAAAATGAATGAGCGATCTTACTTTGTGATTTTTTTTAATGTTTTCATATCGTCTAAATGTTATAAATTATGTTGTTCAAGTTTAATGTTTGAGGATTCAAATCAAAGGGAAAATTAGAGGTGCATTTAACTTAAATCAAACTATCCTATTCCGTCTTATGTTACATTTGCAATATGCAAATAATTAAAAAGGAAGTCTCTACTCCGGAAGACATTCAGTTAATAGTGGATTCTTTTTACCAAAAAGTTCGCGAGAATGAAGTAATAGGCAGCTATTTTAAAGATCTGGACTGGTCGAAGCATTTGCCTGTTATGTATTCTTTTTGGTCCAAAATAATTCTTCAACAGGACGGATACAAAGGAAATCCTTTTGATAAACATGTGAAGTTACCTAACCTTAAGGAAGAACATTTTGCCGAATGGCTTAAGCTTTTTACAGAAACTGTCGATGTGAATTTTCAGGGTGAAACGGCTGAGACTATGAAACTCAGGGCTTCTACGATTGCCTTTATATTTAAGTCTAAATTGGTAAAGTAGCTATTTACCATTTTTAATCACCGATAAAAAGTAAAAACATTGAGTAATATTCAGCTAAAGACATTTTTAATTCTTGTGTTATTTTCAATGGTTTCTTTCATTGATCCTCAGATCAAAGGGAAAGTTATCGGAATTAAAGACGGAGATACCGTGGAAATACTTCAGGGGAAAACAAAAATTAAGGTAAGATTATTTGGAATAGATTGCCCTGAACAACACCAGGATTTCGGACAGAAGGCAAAAACTTTTACTTCAGATATGTGCTTTGGCAAGGAAGTCAAAGTTTTGGTCAAAGGGAAAGATTATTTTGGCCGTACTTTGGCCGAACTGATTTTGCCAAATGGAAAAAATTTAAATCAGGAATTGGTAAAAGAAGGGATGGCCTGGCATTTTAAAAAATACTCTTCTTCTAAGATATTGGAAAAGTTGCAATCGGAGGCAAAGTCAAAAAAGATAGGTCTTTGGTCACACGCTAATCCCATACCCCCCTGGGAATTCCGAAAAAGCCAGAAAAAAAAATCTAAAAAATAAATTAATAAACAGCCATAATCAGGAAAGATGTCCCTGGAGATTCTTTATAAAGATGAATATTTGATAGCGATTAATAAACCTCATGGATTATTGGTTCATCGATCCGCCATAGCAAAGGATGCAACGGAATTTGCTGTGCAATCTTTACGGGATCAATTGAATCAAAAGGTGTATCCTACTCACAGGTTGGACAGGAAAACAAGCGGTGTTTTATTGTTTGCCCTGAATGAAGAAATAAACAGGGAAATGCACGATCAGTTTTCCAAAAGATTAATCCATAAGAAATATAAGGCAATAGTGAGGGGCTATACCGAAGATGAAGAAACAATAGATTATCCTCTCAAAAAAGAAAATGGCACTTTACAGGAAGCAGTTACTAAATATCGCACAATAAAAAGGACGGAACTTAATATTCCCCTGGGACGCCATGAGACGATACGGTATTCTTTGGTTGAAGTAACCCCGATTACCGGCAGGATGCATCAAATCCGCAAACATTTTGCACATATTCTACATCCTATTATTGGTGACAGGCCCTATGGTTGTAATAAGCAAAACAGGTTTTTTAAGGGAAGGTGGAACATGGATACAATGATGCTTCATGCGGATTCCTTGTCTTTTTTCCATCCGGTAAAAAATTGTCAGGTCTCCATTTCAGCAGGTATTCAAGCAGAGTTTCAAGCAGTGCTTACTAAACTAGACCTGGATTAAATCAGAAAAACCCAATAAAAAAACCGCCCGAAGCGGTTTTTTTATTGATTGTTTAATATCTGCTGATTAGTCAGACAATCCTCTTATCCAACCTTTGACATCATCTACTGTCCTTCCTACTTTTTTAGAGAGCTTTCCATACCACTCTTCTTCTTGTCCTTCCTGATAGGTTAAATCATCGTCTGTAAGGTTTCCATATTCTTTCTTAATTTTTCCTTTAAGCTGATGCCAGTTTCCACGCGTTCTTAATTCTGCCGTATCTTGATCTATTTGTGCCATAGTTTTAAAGTTTAAAGTTTTAAACAATTTGGTATTTAATGACTACGCGTGAAAAGTTGCTTGGGTTTTATCCAGATCCGCTTACCAATGAGTATGGATGATTAAGACGACCAGTTTAAGTTGAAAGAGAAAATATGATTGAAAAAAATAGGAATTGAAACCTAAATATTAACATGTAAGTATAAGAACCTGTAAATTAATTGTTAAACGTTAAATTTAAAATTATGAAAAAGTTACTTGCGTTAATGTTAATGTCCGGCTTCTTTGCTTTTACGTCTTGTGATACTAATAAGAAAACAAGCGAAAATGAAGAAGTAATCGAAACTGATACAACTGATGTGTCTTATGAAGTTGAAGAAACAGTGGTTGAAACTGATACTACTACTCAAACAGAGGAAGTAAGTACAGAGGAACAAAACCAAAACCAAACTCAGGAAAGCAATCAATAATTAATAATTGAATAGTAAAAAGGAACCTCCGATACTTTATTGGAGGTTCTTTTTTTTCCCCTTAATCAACCTGCCTTATTGAAAATTTTAAAAATTATATTTTAGAACCTTATTTTTTGTTTAAATGGTACAAGATAGATAAGTGGAAACGGAACCATAGAATGATTTGGTTTAAAGATAAATATTGATTTAGTTATATGTAAAATATGTTAAATTATATTATTGTTTATGTTTTTAGCTTGAAAATTTTAAATTTTCTGAAAATTTCTTTTAATCCTTATCTCAATCATTCATAAGCAAAACCTTTACTTATATTTCATAATTTATTAAAGACCAGTTATATATTTTTGGTTGCTACTATCATAATGAATTCTGAAATGTTGAAAAGAATTAAAACTTTAAGAAGTAAGTTTAATCAGGGAGGTGTCTCGCTTACAATATATTTTGTTCTTTCGTTGATTCTGATCAATACTTTTTTAACTTATCAGTATAAGCAAGCGCTTGATAGGGATTTGGTCAACCAAAAAAAGTACGATGAGATAAAATACAATAAGGACAATATTCTTGTCAATCTTAATAATATTGACATGAGTATAAGAGGCTATGTATTGGTTGAAAACCCAGCCTTTCTTGCCACCTTAAAGAAGATTAAAGATTTTCATGAAGTTCAGTTTAAAGAATTAAATGAAACCGTCAGTAGTGTGGGTTTGCATCCTTCAGAATTAAGTGCTATTCAGGGAACGGTGGATCAGTATTTTGTACTGATGGATACTGTAGTAAAATTAACCCAGAATGGAAATTATGAAAAAGCAAAGAAAATAATTAAAGATGACCCTGGCACAGCCGTGTGGGAAAGATACGTGCAATTTTCCAAGGTTATTGATCCTCTGATTGCTGAAAAAAAGCTAAAGTCTCAAAAGGCATACAATGACCTTCTCACTTTTAGTATCATTTTTAATATTATTCTGTTTGCTATAGGGATCCCCTCCTTGATTTTTGCTTCGGCAAGATTGAAAAGGAATGCCAAAAAGCAACTGAAGTTGTATAAGGAAATGGATGAAAGCAATAGGGAGTTAATTTTTGACTCAAATGAAGCGATTAATGTGGAAGATGAAAAGGTGGTTTTCGGCAGCATGATCAATAACCTCAACAAGACCGCCGAATTTATAAAGGCCATTTCCAATGGAAACTTTGAAGTTGACTGGGAGGGAATTAATGATGAAAATAAGGCAATCAATACTAAGAATATTGCAGGTTCTCTATTGTTAATGAGAAATCAAATGAAAACCAAGCAGGAAGAAACGGAGCGTCAAAAGTGGGTGAGTGAGGGCTTGACCGAACTGTCTGAACTCCTACGGGATTATCAGAATGATTTTAGATTACTTACTGAAAAGACGGTTTCATTTCTTGTTAACTATATTCATGCGCAGCAGGGAGGTTTGTTTGTTTTGAATGAGGAGGAAGATATCGACAAACCGTTTCTTGAACTGATAAGCTGCTATGCTTTCAATAGAAAAAAACACCTCAGCAAAAGAATAGAAATAGGAGAGGGCTTGGTAGGACAAACCTACTTGGAGGCTGAACCAGTATACCTTACTAAAGTTCCAGAAAGTTATATAAGCATAAGTTCCGGCCTTGGTGATGCAAATCCCAGTTGCCTGCTTGTACTTCCCATGATTCATAATGAAAAGGTTGAATCTGTATTGGAAATTGCTTCTTTTAAAACATATGATTCTTTTGTTATGGATTTTCTGGAGAAGGCAAGTAAGACCATTGCTGCTTCCATTGTTTCCATAAGAACAAATGAAAAAACCAGACTGCTATTGGAGAAATCTCAACAACAGGCAGAAGAAATGAGAGCACAGGAAGAAGAAATGAGACAAAATATGGAAGAATTGGAAGCTACGCAGGAAGAAATGAAGAGAAAGGAACTTGAGCTAAGAGGACTTTTAGAAAAGACTCAATCCGGGAGCCACTAGCGTAGAAACATCTTATTTTAAAAAGTCTGGGTGTATTAAATTTTTGCTGGTACTTGTTTTATAATTCGTAAATCTTCAAGCCTGCTCTTAGTCAATGCTATTCTACTTTGATAATAGCTAAGCTTATTTATTATGGCTTTTTCCATTAAATTGTTTAAAGGTAAAGTCTCCCTGATTACCTTTAATCGAATGTCTAAAGTCTTTATGATTACCAGGTAACTTTTAAGCAACACCTCTGAATTTTTTATTTCTTCATTCTCCATTTTCTATACTCTGTCATTTAATCTATAAACTGATAGCAGCGAAAGAAGTTTCTAGCCCGGTCGCTAATTCAGACTTTTGACTTTGTTCCTTTTTGAGCCATAAAATCTTTTATTTTCCTTCATTTTCCTGCCTTAAATCATCCTAAAAAGATTTAAACCTATAAAAGCTTTCTCCGTTAAGATGGTTGAAAAAAGAGAGAGCGTAACATTTTATAGACTTTAACCTAACTTAAATTACAGAACAATGATAAAAGGCAATTGGTATTCTCGTCTACTTAGACCATTGCTGTTAATTTTAGATATCCTGTTGTTTAATGGCGCGTTTATTATCGCCTATTATACTCGATTTAATAACTATGATCTAACACCTGAATACACCTCCTTAATGGTTGTATTTTCTCTTTCCTGGATTGCGGCTGCACTTTATAATGAGATCTATAACATAGGTACCCATACCCGGCCTTTGGCAATTCTTGATAAACTTATTTTTACGCTGATTTTTCATGGTTTATTGGTTTCCATATACATCGTAACTATTAAAGGTTACTACTTTTCTAGACTTTTCTTATTGCATTCTTATTTGATAGGAGGAGGAACGATTATTATATTCAGGATCACGGTATTTTACCTTTATAAATATTTCAGGACTTATGTCTTTTCAGACAAAAAAATTGTCATCGTCGGCGCAACAAATGCTGGTCTGGAGCTTTATAATTTCTTTATTCATAACAATACCGGCTATTCCTTTTTGGGTTTTTTTGATGATGTGCCTCAGAATAAGAATCTTATAATCAAAGGTAAATTAAAGCACCTCAAAGATTTTTGCCTTCAGGAAAAGGTTGATGAATTATATTTTGCGCTTCCAATCACTTCGGCAGAAATGATTTCAGATCTGGCAGAATTTGCCGATCAGCATTTTATGTCCTTCAGAATAGCTCCTGATTTTAGTGGTCTTTTAAACATGAGGAAGAAGCCAAACCTCTATTTCTATGATAATATTCCTATTATGACCCTTAGAAGAGAGCCGCTTCAAAGTTTATTTAACAGAGCATTAAAAAGGGCTTTTGACATTGTATTTTCCCTCATCGTTATATTAACGATATTCCCACTTGTTTTTGCAGCCGTAATCGCTGCAATAAAATGGGACAGCCCCGGGCCTGTTTTCTTTATTCAAAAGCGACCAGGCAGAAGAAATAAATTGTTCAATTGTATTAAGTTCAGAACCATGAGGGTGAACTATGATACAGAAGTGCAGGCAACGAAAAATGACCCCAGGGTCACCAAAGTTGGCGCTTTTCTCAGAAAAACAAACCTGGACGAATTGCCACAGTTTTTCAATGTTTTGATGGGTGACATGTCAGTGGTGGGACCGAGACCAAACCTTATTAGCCAATTGGAAACATACTCTAAGAAAATAAATAAATATGCAGTAAGGCATTTCATATTACCAGGTATTACAGGATATGCTCAGGTAAACGGTTACCGTGGAGAAACCCGTCAACCTGAGCTTATGGAAAAAAGAGTAGAGTATGATATAATGTATATCGAAAACTGGAGCATTGCTTTAGACCTTAAAATTATTTTTCTGACCGTATGGAATATGATAAAAGGTGAGAAAAATGCTTATTAATAATTGTTACAGGAATGCAGAAAGTAAAAATTTTAAACTCATTTATTTCTAAAGGAACTTTTCAAGAATTTATAGAACAAATTTTTAACCTGGTAGGAGCTAAAAAATCTTCTTACGTCTGTTTTGCAAATGTTCATATGGTTATTGAAGCATACAGAGATGCTTCCTTTAATAAAGTTTTGAGTCAAGCAGATTTAGTTACTCCTGATGGAGCGCCGGTTTCAAAAGTAATGTCATGGTTCTATAAATATACTCAGGATAGAGTAGCCGGAATGGACCTGATGCCATTGTTGCTTGTGGAAGCAGAAAAGAGAAATAAGTCAGTTTACTTTTATGGTTCTACTGATGAAGTGTTGTCAGGTATCGTAGAAAGAACAAATCGGGAGTTACCAAATCTTCGGGTTGCAGGAGTTTATTCTCCTCCTTTTCGAAAACTTTCTCAGGAAGAGGACCAGGAAATAGTGAACAGGATTAATTCTTCAGGGGCGGATTTAGTGTTTGTAGCTTTGGGATGTCCCAAACAAGAAAACTGGATGGCGACACACATGGATAGAATTAATGGCTGTATGTTGGGTGTGGGTCAAGCTTTTTTGGTATACGCCGGCCTTGAAAAAAGGCTTCCCAAGTGGGCCAGGGATTACTGTCTTGAATGGGTTTACAGACTTTATCTGGAGCCCGGAAGACTTTGGAAAAGGTATTTGTACACAAATTCCTTATTTCTGTTTCTGGTCACCAAATTGGCTTTTACCAAATCCGGGAGAACCATAACTAATTGAATGTGATTATTTTTTAAATTATATAAATACTGGTTGTATGTTAATTTTTAATCAATCTTTCATTAGTTCCATAAGACACCGTCTCGGTGTTGTATATCATAGATGGAAAAAAAGATATTATACTCCGTTTAAACATGATATTCTTTCTATGATTGGTTATGATTTTTACTATAAAGCTAAGAGAAAACTTTATGAGAATTTTGAAAAGGCTTTTAGGTTCAATAGTATTTATAAACCCAAAGGAATTTATAAAACAAGTAAAGAATATTATAAAAGTACTCAAAATGAGCAGGTGGAAATTTATGAAATATATAAAGACCATATCTCCACGCTTCCTGTTTCAGAAGATTTTTATAAAGCAATATCTGCCTATGCCAAACCTAAACTCACCGTTAAAACCGATTATGTAGTTATTAAAATCCCTAATGGAAGAGTTTATACCAACAACATGGGGAGTGTGGCCATTATTTCTCACGATAATAAACTACTGGGCGACGTTTCTTTTCAGTATAAAAAGGGTAAAATTATTGATCCCAAAGAAAATATTATTTTTAGCCAAAACTACTTTACTCCTCCTCTCAGGTTGCCTGGTACAGTTTTTTCAATGCTCTCGGGCGGAGGAGCAATTAATAATTATGGACATTGGCTGATGGATGCCTTACCAAGACTTCATCTGCTGAAAGAAAGCGGTTTATTTGAATCTGTAGATTGGTTTTTAGTTCCCAGTCTTCAGTATGATTATCAAATAGATACATTAAAATTGCTTGGAATTCCGTTTAATAAAATCATAGAAGGGGACAAGCTTAGGCATGTTCAGGGAGATCATTTGATTGCGACAACTGCTCCGAGAGGGAATAACCCCATTATACCTAACTGGGTCTTTGAGTATTTAAGAGATGGCTTTTTAAATTGCGTTGAAAAGAGTGAGAACCTGCCTTCGCTGGTTTATATAAGTAGAAAAGATTCTAAATTCAGAAATGTATTGAATGAAGTTGAACTGGTAAAATTAATTACTCCTTATGGTTTTCAAAATGTTACATTAAGTGATCTCTCATTTGTGGAAAAAGTCAATTTATTTGCCAATGCTGACGTAATTCTGGGGGCAAGTGGCGCAGGTCTCACAAACATCTTTTTTTGTAAAAAAGGCAGTATGCTCATCGAACTGTTCTCGGAAGGTTTTGTATTGACAGATTATATTGACATTGCGCACAAAGCAGAGATGGCTCATTCGTTTATTATTAGTGAATCCTTATCTCAGGTAAAAAGCAAAAAACAAGGTCAAAAGGACCACATGATCGTTGATTTGAAAAAGGTGAGAAGCGTGCTGGATAAAATATTGGCGCCATCTTCAAAATCCAGATCATTGTATAAATAATAATAAGAAAATAATTATCAATTTTTAAAGGGGCCTTAAGCTTAAGCTTTTGGCCTTTTAAATTAAGAAAACGACTCATTTTAATGAAGAAAGTTGCTATTGTTCAAAAAGCGCTTGCACAATACCGAATAGAATTTCATAATCAGTTAAAAAAGAGATTGGCAAATGAAGGAGTTGAACTTACCCTGATTTACAGCAAACTTAATAATGAAGATGCACTAAAAAAGGACGCAGTAGATCTGGAATGGGCCATTTGTGTTCCTGGTAAAATATTTAAATTAGGTTCGGTTAATTTATTGTGGCAATCGTGCCGCAGATATCTGAAAGATCAGGATATGGTAATTGTTGAGCAGGCCAATAAGAATCTTTTAAATTACCTCTTGTTTATCAGAAAATACTATTCTAATCAAAAACTCGCCTATTGGGGACACGGAATAAACAGACAAATAAATAAGGGAGATGTTCGCAATAAGTTTAAGAAAATTTTTCAGAATAAAAGTGACTGGTGGTTTGCTTATACGGGAAATGTTAAAAATTATTTGGTGGAAGGCTCATTTCCCGAGGATAGAATTACCACTGTAAATAATGCTATCGATACCCGGTTTTTAATGGAAAGTTACAATGAGGTTTCGGAAGAACAGGCTGATACCTTGAAAAAACAATTGAATATTTCTTCTAATAATATAGGGATCTATTGCGGAGGAATTTACAAGGAAAAAAGGATCAGTTTTTTAATAGAATCTTGCACTTTGATTAAAAAACAAATTCCCGATTTTCATCTTCTTGTTATTGGTTCAGGGGCTGATGCATGGCAGGTACAGAAAGCAGCAGACTCCTATGATTGGATCCATTATCTGGGGCCTAAATTCGGCAAAGAGAAAGTTGCCTTTTTTAAGATTTCCAGTGTTTTTTTAATGCCCGGATTGGTCGGCCTGGCCATACTTGATTCTTTTGCCTTGCAAACGCCAATAGTAACTACAGACTTTCCCTTTCACAGCCCTGAAATTGAATATTTGGAAAATGGAAAGAATGGCTTGATTACAGAAGACAATACTCAAGATTATTCAAATGCAGTAATAAGACTTTTTAAAGAAGAAAAATTAAGGAATGAGCTTTTGGAGGGTTGTAAAGCATCTGCTTTAAAATATACTGTGGAGAAAATGGTAGATAATTTTGCAGAAGGAATTTTGGCTTGTTTAAGAAAATAGGCAATAAAAAAATGGCAACCTTTATAGATTGCCATTTTTTATGATTTATTAGTTTTTATAAATTTTACGTTCGTAAAGTTCGGAGCCGCTTCTGATTCTTAAAAGATATAGGCCCGGTTGAAGGTTGTATCTTTTTAAGTCTAAAGTTGCTTTCTTATCAAAAGACTCAATTTGTTGGTCTTTAAGAATAGGGTCCCCCGCACTGCTCCAAAGTGAAACTACTGCACCTTTGCCCAGGTTTTCTCCTTCGATGGTAAGGAAATCTGCAGCGGGATTAGGATATACATTAAATTTCTTATGCTCAATTTCTGAAGCTTCTTCATCTGCGACCAATCTTTTATTGGAATTTGCCGGTACGATTTCAATATAATCAATGCCTGCCCAAGTGTGTGATGCAGAAATATCAACAGTATTTGTCCCTGATCTTAAAGTGACAACGGTTGAATTCATCGTTCCCCAATATGATCCGCCGAAAGAAGCATCTTTTCCTGAAATAGTGGAGTTATCCCCAGTAAATTTAGCAGAAGCGCCATTAATCCAGAAGGAATATCCACCCGGCCATTTTGCATGTTTATCAGATACACCTGAATTATAATACCCTGACCTCACCCTTGCCTTTATTATATATTTTCCGGATTCGCCAGTAAAAGAAAGTCTGATTTTATCTCCCTGGTCGTAAAGCTTTACTGAAGCATTGTTGCTATGATTAGCCACTTTCAATGTTCCAATGGAATGTTTTCCGGGGTCTGAAAGTTCTTTGTATTTTTCAGCTTCTATTCGTTGAGTTTCACCGGATGGCGGTGTAGTAATCGCAATTGGTTCTGAAGAGAATTCGGACTCATTAGAATTACTACCTGATGGAATGATTTCAATATAATCTACTGCTGCCCACGAATGTTTGGCTGAAATGTCCACAGTGTTTTTTCCCGATTTTAAAGTAATGGTGGTTGATTGCATAGTTCCCCAATAGGAGCCACCATAAGATGGATCTTTGCCTGATATGGTAGAATTGCTGCCTGTAAATTTGCTGGAAACACCATTTATCCAAAATCCATAACCATTTGGCCATTTAGCATTATTGTCCGATGATGAGGAAGTATAATATCCCGATCTCACTCGTGCTTTAACTGTATATTTTCCTGAAGTAGCTGAAAATGAAATTCTTATTTTGTCGCCCTCATTGGCAATTAGTACCGAAGCGCCTGCGCTATGATTTTTAACCTTTACTTTTTTAATCGCAGTTGATCCTACATCTGATAATTCGGTATAAGTTTCTGCTTCAAACCGTTTTGCAGTTGAGGAACCTGGTGTTGGTTCAGGCTCCGGCTCTGGAGTTGGCTCTTCTGTGACGGGTGATGGCTGAGGTACACTTCCTGATAATAATCCTATCTTTTTTCGGTTAGACCTAACTTTTTCTAACCAAAGCTTATATTCATTCAATTCTGTTTGCCTGGTGATTTTGCCCGACAAACTTTTGTTATTTAGATTAAAGCCACCTTTTATCCAGAAATCATTTCTATCAGTGTTTGTGCTGGTGTTTACCCAGCCAATCGTGTTGTTTTTAGCGCCATTATTGAAATATACACGGGAAGAATTTTTGTGCATATTATAAATGGCAATACCTACATTTTGTGATCTTAATTGAATGGTTTGGGAGCCCACCACAACATATCCACATGAAATAATCCTGTTATTTTCAATTACATTATTGTTTCCGGCAGTAATAACCATTCCATGATTGGATGTGCCCACAATGTGATTATTGTATGCCTTTACATACGAACTTACGGAGGAAGCAGTGCTACCTGATCCATCTGCTACATTAATTCCGCCTCCTGAATAAACTGATGAAGATAGATTAGTAGGATATGCTCCCTGAATATAGTTGTCATGAACCAAAAGATAGCTATCCCTGGTACCACTACTTTTATGAATATTTATATTATCTTCTACAGCGCTTTGGTTTGGCAAATTTATAATTTCATTCCAGGATATATCTATATGTTTTACTTGCTTTACGTTATTAAGCACGCAGAACTGAACATAGGCTCTTCCTCCATTTTTATATCTCCCGTCTATATTTTTTGCTTTATTGTACCTAATTCTGATTGTTTCAGAAGCTGACTTACTACCTGTAAATTCAGCCAGGTAAATTCCAGCAGTACTTTCCATGTAGTTGTTTTCTACAATGGCCTTCTTGAATTTATGAAGGAGCAAGAACCTGCCTCTGGTTTTGTTGTTAATGGTGGGAGTAGTAGCATAGCCTCTGGTATTTCTTACTGTTACATTAGCGTTTCTACTTGCACTGTAAATGATATCACCGGCACTTTTGATTGTTGAATTCTGTATGGTAACCGGTTGATCTGTCGCTATTGTTACTGCCGGTACTTTAGAGTTTTTGCTTTCCCAATTGCCTGAATAAACGCCACCAGTTCTAATTGTTATAGGACCTTTATAATTTACATTTGGGGCCTGGGCTAATATTGAAAAATTAATTGAGAGGAATAAAAGAGTTGCTGAAATAATTAAGAAAGTAGAAAGTTTTTCATTTTTGTTTTTGCTGGTAAATAGTTTTTTGAATTTCATTTTTTACTGTGTTTACTGGTTTAAAGAATTTTGTAATAGTTGACGACCGAAACAACAAGGCGTCGTGAAGACATGGAAAATTTCCAGGGTCTGTCCTTACTAAATTTTTAGAATAGCAAGTAAAACATGTTTAAATGGACCACTGCTCAATCGTGTGAAGAATCCTTAGAGAAATGTAAGAGCAGTGTCGTTGGAGCGAAGAATTATTTAAATTCTTCTTCGATAGTTAAGGTTTTGGTTTTCATTTAGCTGGTTTTTTAAAAATTAAAAATTTATTGCTGGTTTATCCTGTTCTAATTCTGGAACCAAGAAGCATACATGATATAATTATTTGCCGTTCTGGCAAAAACTTCTGCCTGCTCTTCTGACACTTTCTTTACCTTTTTTGCAGGCATCCCTGCATATATAAATCCGGCTTCTACTACAGTGTTTTGAAGGACAACTGCCCCTGCTGCGACTATTGAACCGCTTTTTACTATAGCGTGGTCCATAATAATTGCGCCCATTCCAATCAATACATTATCTTCTATTGTACACCCGTGTATAATAGCGTTATGAGCTACGGAAACATTATTTCCAATAACAACCTTAGCTTTTTCATATGTGCAATGAATTACTGCTCCATCCTGAATATTCACTTTGTCTCCTATCGTTATTGAATTTACATCTCCCCTTACTACAGCATTGAACCAAATGCTACAGTCGCTACCCATTTTTACCTCCCCGATTACTGTTGCATTCTCTGCCAGGTAACAATTTTCTCCAAATTGCGGTGTATTTCCCCTAACAGCTTTTATTAATGCCAATGTAGTAAGTTTTAATCTGGGGCAAAACTAAATGTAAATGCAAGAACTAGGTGAAAATGGATTTGCTGGTCAGGTAAAAAGTCAAAGCAAAAGGTAAAAAAAAATAGCAAAATATACTTTTTGTTTAAAAACTTACATTAAAAAGGATAAAACAAAAGCCTCTTATTTAATAAATTTCATGCGCATTTCTTGTTTTATATTTAAATAATTCAATTTTTAACATTTTTTAAATCATAACGGTTGTACATTATGACATTTGTATGTTTATTATTTATTTAGGGAGTTTTAAGAGTAGAAAAAAAATATGGTAAAATGATTAAAAACGGCGGTTTTTCTAAAAAGAGATGTAATAAAAGTAATACACACGGCGAAAATTTTTTTAAGATAAATATAAGATTAATACAAAATAAATGTCACAAGAATGTAGTTAAAAATGAAAGCATAACGAGAAGTACATCATTTTAATGGTTGATGTGTCCATATGTTAATTAAACAGGAATTATTAAAAGTTTTTGATAATGAATGATTTAAGAGAAAAAATAGGAAAATCTAGCTACACTTTGAGAATGCGGAACTTCATACCTTATTCCCATTATGAAACCCATAAAACTTTAGTCCGTTTACCCTGCGTCTATGTTATTTAATTCACTTCAGTTTCTTATATTCTTTCCGATAGTAACCACACTTTATTTTTTACTTCCCTATAAGTACAGGTGGATTCTACTATTGGCAGCCAGTTGTTTTTTTTATATGGCTTTTATCCCTGTATATATATTGATCCTGGCCATTACTATTATTATCGACTATTTTGCCGGAATCTGGATTGAAGAATCACAAGGAAGGAAAAAGAAACGTTGGTTAATCATAAGCATTGTATCTACTTGTCTTGTACTTTTTATTTTCAAGTACTTTAACTTTTTTACTGCAAACTGGGATGCCTTAGCAACATTTTTTGACTGGAATTATTCTATTGGAGCGCTAAGCATTATTCTGCCTATAGGTTTGTCTTTTCATACTTTTCAAAGTTTAAGCTATGTAATTGAAGTCTACAGAGGCAACCAAAAAGCAGAAAGACACTTTGGCATTTACTCATTATATGTGATGTTCTATCCTCAACTGGTAGCAGGTCCCATAGAAAGGCCGCAAAATATCTTGCATCAGTTATATGAAAAACACGACTTTGACTATGAAAGAGTAAAAAGCGGATTGCTGCTTATGGCCTGGGGTTTATTTAAGAAGGTTGTAATTGCAGATAGATTGGCGGTATTTGTAAATCAGGTTTATAATTCACCTGCAGAGTATCATGGATTTGAGGTTATAATAGCCACCTTTTTCTTTGCAATTCAGATTTATTGTGATTTCTCGGGTTATTCTGATATCGCCATCGGTTCAGCTAAAGTAATGGGGTACGATCTGATGAAGAACTTTGACAGGCCTTATTTTTCTAAATCAGTTAGCGAGTTCTGGAAAAGATGGCATATTTCACTTTCCACCTGGTTTAGGGACTATGTATACATCTCAATGGGCGGAAACAGAGTTGGAAAATGGAAGTGGTATTATAATTTATTCATTACCTTTGTTATCAGTGGATTATGGCACGGCGCCAATTGGACATTTATTATTTGGGGGGCCCTGCATGGATTTTATTTGGTATTTGCAATAATTAGCGCCCCTTTGCGGGAAAATTTGAACAGAATATTAGGCCTCACTCGAACTCCGGGGCTTTTAAAGGTCCTTCAAATAACCATGACCTTTCTCTTGGTTTGTTTTGCCTGGATATTTTTTAGGGCAAATAATGTATCAGATGCATTTCTTCTTATAGAAAATATGACCGAGCTGAAGTTATCCCAGCTCAGTCTAAATATGTTTGGTACAAATTATTACAGTTGGATAATGGGAATATTGTTTATACTGATAATGGAGATTATTCATTTATTCCAGCGAACAGGTAGTATCCGGGATTATATCTCACAAAAGCCAGCCTTAATCAGGTGGGGATTATACGTCGTTTTTTTGATAGTTCTATTAAACTTTGGAGTCTTTAATAATGAGGAATTTATTTACTTTCAGTTCTGATATGAAGAAGTTATATTTTAAAGTCGGCTTATTATTATTGCTGGTAGGTGTTGTAAATGTTTTTTTAAGCAGATCTATATATAAAAAGATCACTCCTTTTTTTTGGGGAAACCAGGCCATTACAGACAAAAGAAATTATATCGTTAAAAATAAAGATGATTATAACCTTATGTTTTTCGGATCTAGTAAGACCTTTCACCAAATAGATCCTGTTTTGTTTGATAGTATAGTAAGTCAGGATATGGAAGTTCACTCCTTTAACTATGGCATACAAAATTTGCTTCCTCCTGAATCCTTTTATTTATATGAAAACCTTTTAAAAGAGGACTCTCTTCATTTTAAATATGTTTTGATGGAATTGAATTGGTTTCCTAATATAAAGTATAAAAACCTTCATACTCGTAGAAACTTCTATTGGCTTAATAATGATAATTATGTTTATACGATAAACAGCGCTATTAATTCCCGAATTCCTCTTCCTTATAAAGTTTGGACCGTAGGCACCCGCTCGGTTAACTATATTGACAAAACATTTAATATCGGAATTGTAAATGAAATATTTAATTATCATGCACAGGAGAATGATGAAACGGCTTTAACCCTCGATGTTTTAAAGGATAATAAAGGCTTTTTGCCCGTTAACAGGGATTCTGCTGCTAAGGGTGAGAATAGCTATTTTCTTTCAGAAAGATACCTTAAAGAAATAGAGGAGGTTAAGCGGGCAAGCTCCGTTTCATTTGCAAAATATGAGGATGTAGAAACTTTTGATTATTATAATGAAGTCTATTTAGAGAAGATGAATCATTTGATAAAATTATCTGAAGATCGGGGCATCCACCTTATATTTACTATGCCTCCCCAGTGGAAAAGTTATCAGTATGATGAGCTGATCCCACTATTTGAACAAATTCCTGAAAATCATAAAATTCAGTTTGCCGACAGCAGAAAGTACCCTGAACTTTTTAAGAAAGAAAATTTATTTGATGCTGACCATGTAAATGAACAAGGTTCAAGGATTCTTACCAAACTGATTGCAGAGAAGTTTAGAATAATAGTAAAGAATTATCCACATTCTCAGAAACTAACCCAAAATTAATTCGGATTCTTAAAAATTAAAGGAGGTTTTCTTCCCGTATTTCTTTGCAAACTTTGTAACAGAATGTCAGGGACACTTTATTTTAACTATTTATAATTTCTGAAAGTATTGTTAAACTTAAGTATCATTGTCAGTTTATGAGTTTCATGAACAGGAAGTGTAAGGAATTTAAAATTGACGATGCTTGGGACTTTAAATTAAAGGCCTGGAATTGGAGTCAGCAATTTAAATATTCGTGTATTCTTGAAAATAAAGGAATTAAATATCCAAATGATCCTTTTATTAATATGTTGGCTGTGGGAGCAAAAGAAATACTGAAACCTACAGGAAACGATTCGTTTGAATGCCTGAAGAATTTCTACCGGGAGCATCAGGATTGGATGCTGGGATATTTGTCATATGATTTAAAGAACCAAATTGAAGCATTAAATTCTAATAATCCCGATTACCAACAAACGGAAGAAATATTATTTTTTGTCCCCGAAATACTATTGTTTTTTAAGGATTCTTCGGTAATCATATATTCATTTTCTGATCCTGATGTTTATTTTGAAGAAATTAATAGATTCACATCTTTTGCTTTATCAGATAATAAAGCAAGGGTTTCTTTTCTTTCTACCATTGATAAGAACAAATATTTAGAAACAATAGGAAAAATAAAGGAACATTTACTTGAAGGGGACATCTACGAAATAAATTATTGTATTGAGTTTGCCGGCAAGTCTTTTGAAATTAGTCCCTTAAATAGCTTTTACCGGTTAATCAATAATTCTCCCATGCCTTTTTCTTTTTATTTAAGGTCAGGCGATCAATATATTATTTGTTCTTCGCCGGAGCGATTTTTAAAAATGAAAGGGGAAAGGCTGGTTTCGCAACCTATTAAAGGAACCATTAAAAGAGGGGAAACTGACGCAGAAGATGAAGCATTGATAAATCATTTAAAATCTTCAGAAAAAGAAATTGCAGAGAATATGATGATTGTTGATATAGTCAGGAATGACTTGGCTAAGTCGTCTGTTCCGGGCAGTATAACAGTGGAAGAAATGTTTGAGATATACTCGTTTAAGCAGTTACATCAAATGATTTCGACCATTTCTTCCCAAAAAAGACCTGAAGTTCATTTTATTGATACAATTAAAAATGCATTTCCCATGGGAAGCATGACGGGAGCGCCCAAAATTCGTGCAATGGAAATTATTGAGCAATATGAAACGTCAAAAAGAGGTGCGTTTTCTGGTGCAGGTGGCTACTTTACTCCCGAGGGTGATTTTGACCTTAATGTCATCATAAGAAGTATATTTTATAATTCAAATACCGGAAAACTTTCATTTCAGGTAGGAAGCGCAATTACTTTTGACGCGGATCCTGAATATGAATATCAGGAATGTTTATTGAAAGCGAAGGCAATATTTGAAATTTTAGACAGTAATTTTCAAGAATTTAAAAATTAGAACTAAACCACAAGAAATTATTGTTAGAGCTTATATCTTCTTAAGAATATGTAAGATAACCTGTCTGGGTGTAATTATCTCTCTCAAACATCATCGGGAAAAATATCTTTAAAAGGCATTTTATAAAAAACTTTATTTTTTGGTAACTTTAAAAAATGTATTTATTATAGCAAATAATTTAAAAATACCGTCAGGTTTTGTTTTTAGAGGACTAGTTTTTGAATTTTTCTTAGACGGCTGGTTTTTGGAAGTTTTTAAGAAAAAAAATAACTTACTTTGGTACAAAAACAAGAATATTTATAGAATAAAGTTTATATAATTGTATACTAATACGATAATGATCCTCTCATTTGTTTTGAATTTAGATCTACTCAAAAAAAAAGTAATGAATTTATAGGGGGCAGGGAACCTTTAAGTGTATAGTTTTATTAACTGTATAATTTAATTCGGTAAAAGTTTAAAAAAATAATTAATTCTTTGGGAAAAGGCGTTTTAATAAAAATTATCAATAACAATAGAAATAAATTTGATGAATAAAATTTTTATAATGGCCCAAAGCAAAAAGCATAACAATTATTTCAAAAAGGCGTGATATAGGAAGATTTTAATATTCTCTGCTTGTATCTTTTAATTCACTAAGTATTATATAAGATAATAAATAAATTAAACTAATAATTAACTATAAAAACTAAGCAATGAAAAATTCTAATTCTAAACCTTCTAAACCTGAAGTTAAAGGAAGACAATCAATGTTCGCTATTATTGTTATTCCTATAATATTTATTGTTTCTATTCTTTTCTACATCTATTATTTAGGAAATCCATCAAATTTCGCTGGAGGTGATGTTGAGAAAGGAACACCATTAAATTATTTTGGTACCGTATATCATGGAGGATTCATTGTACCAATTTTGATCTCATGTTTAGTAATGGCTATCGTTTTTTCTATTGAAAGGGCAATTACACTTTCAAAGGCAAGAGGAAAAGGAAGCGTATTAAATTTTGTGAAAAAAATCAGATCATTGATGGCTTCTGGTCAAATAGATCAGGCTATTGTTGAGTGTGACAAGCAAAAAGGTTCAGTTGCAAATGTTGTAAGAGCAGGTCTTTTAAAATACAAAGACATGGAAGGTGCTCAATACCTTGACCAGGAAAAGAAAATTTTAGCTATTCAGAAAGATATTGAGGAAACAACTCAATTGGAAATGCCGATGTTAGAGAAGAACCTAACGATTATAGCAACCCTTGCATCAGTTGCCACACTTATTGGACTGTTAGGAACGGTAATTGGTATGATTAAAGCTTTTGCCGCTATGACAGGTTCAGGAGGAGCGCCAGATTCAGCCCAGCTTGCTCTTGGTATTTCTGAAGCGCTTATTAACACAGCATTAGGAATTGGTGGTTCTGCTGTTGCTATTATTTCTTATAATTTCTTTACAAGTAAAATTGACGAATTAACATACAGCATTGATGAAATAGGATTTTCCTTAGTTCAGAATTTTGCTGCTAAAAATGTTGATAAAGTCGTTATTTAATTAAACTTATGGCTAGAGTTAAACCACATAGAGCTACTCCTTCATTAGATATGACTCCGATGGTGGATCTTGCTTTTCTGTTAGTGACATTTTTCATGTTGACTTCCACAGCGAGAACACCGGATCCATTGTCAGTAGATATGCCTTCTTCGGTTTCGGATATTAAGATTCCAGAGAAAAATATCATATTAATATCAATGGCTTCTGATGGAAGAGTCTTCTTTTCCTTAGATGGGAAATATCATAGATTGGAGCTCATTAATCAAATTAGTGAACGATTTAATGTGCAATTTACTGAGGAGGAAAAAATGCGTTTTGCGCTCATTGAAAGTTTCGGAGTACCGGTTGCAGGTTTAAAAAATCTACTAAGCTATACAGCAGACGAAATGAAGGATGTTGCGCAGCAAGGTATCCCTGTAGATTCCCTAAACAATGAACTGGATGACTGGATAATTTTTTCAAGAGTAGTTAACCCTCAGGCCAGAATTGCAATTAAAGGTGATCGCAATGCTCCTTATCCTGTTGTTAAAAGAGTAATTAGCACAATTCAGGATAAGAACATTAACAGATTTAATCTGATTACTAATTTAGAAGAAGAGTAATATTCTTATTTACTTAAATAATATTTATAAACTTAAAAGTTTAATAAAATGGCAGAAGTAAACACCGGCGGCGGTGGTGGCGGTAAAAAGAAAGGCGGTAAAGTAAGGGCAAAAAAAGCATCTACTAAAATTGATATGACACCAATGGTAGATTTGGCTTTCCTTTTACTTACTTTCTTTATGTTGGCTAACACGTTGAGCAAACCTCAGACCATGGAAATAAACATGCCTGAGAAGCCTAAACCTGAGGATAAAATCCCTGAGGTAAATGAGAAGAAGGTGCTGTCTTTAGCTCTTGGAGAAAATAATAAAATCTATTATTATGTTGGAATTACCGACCCTGAAGTTTTAGTTACTGATTATTCAGATAAGGGAATTCGAAAAGTTCTAAGAGAGAAAAAGGCAGAAATCCCAAAATTGATTGTTTTGATTAAACCTATGGAAGAGTCAAAATATCAGAATGTCGTTGACATTTTTGATGAAATGACAATTTCCGCGGTTCCAACATATGCTTTAGTTGATATTTCAAAACAAGAGATTAAGATGATTGAAGAATCAAAGAATCCTAGTGAAAATACGAACCAATAATATTTAAAGATATGAATACAAACGTAGTTTCTTATTCAAATATGGATGAGATCGTATTTGAAGATAGGAATAAGAGCTATGGAGCTTATAATCTAAGAAAGATTTATCTAAAGAATGTTTATGCGGCTTTATTAATAGCCTTAGCTATTTTCACTTTTGCAGTTGGTTTACCTGAAATTATACAGGCACTAACTCCAAAAGAGGAGGTTGCAGTAAAGCCTAAAACTAAAATATCGATCGCTGATTTGGCTCCACCTCCTCCTATACAAAACACACCTCCTCCTCCAAAACTTAATCTACCTCCTCCACCGACGGAAGTGGTAAAGTTTTTACCGCCTAAGGTAACGGAGAAGGAAGTTCCTGAAGAGGAAGAAATGCCTACAATAGAAGAGGTAAAAAAGGCTCCGGTAATTGGTGCAGAAAATATTGAAGGTCCTGGCGAAGTTGTATTTGAAGAACCGCCAGCTGAAATTGGAACTGGAGAAGAAGAGGCCGCACCTCAAATATTTACTGTGGTAGAACAAATGCCTGAATTTCCGGGAGGAACCCAAGCCCTAATGAAATATCTGGCTAAAAACATTCATTATCCTGCAAGTGCCATTGAAAGAGGAATTGAAGGATCTGTTTATGTCAGTTTCGTTGTTGGTCCTGACGGAAGTATTACTAACGTGCAGGTATTAAAAGGTATCGGTAGTGGTTGTGACCAGGAAGCTGTTCGTGTAATAGAAAAAATGCCGCCATGGAAGCCAGGAAAACAAAGTGGTAGAGCTGTGACGGTTCGATACCAACTTCCTGTAAGATTTAAATTAAGTCAATAATTAAAAGGCCTTAATGGCCTTTTAATTTTCTCTTTCTACGTTTCTATAGCTAATCGATTCTATATCGGGTAATAAAATAGTTTTGAGTTAATTAAATATGTACCAGGATCGTGAAAATCAAAAGGAAAGTGTAAGCCAAAAAGTATTTCTTTTTGTAGGAATAGCAATGGCTTTAATATACTTTGTTTTCGGTTTTTGGCTTTTGATATCCAAAACGCCCGTATTTAATTTATCTTCCAACAACAAATTGATTTTAGGAAGTGTCTTTATTTTATATAGTCTTTACCGAGGTTATATAATTTATAAAAGGTATTTTAAAAAGTCGAAGTTTATCAAAGAAGATTAACCTTAACTATCCTGATTATGTATTTATTTAAAAAATTATATCAGATCGTTCTTCTATTAGCAGTAATTGTATCAGGCTGTAATTTAAAAGAAAGAAGTAAAGTTGAGGAAAACACAACAGCCACCGGTGAAATTACCATAACAGCTGATGATGCATTGAAGCCTATTGTAGATGCTGAAGTTAATACTTTTCAAGCCATCTATCAAAACGCTAAGATTAATGTAATCTATTCATCAGAGTCTGAAACAATTGGAAAGCTGTTGAATTCTGAAGTAAAGCTGGCAATTGCAAGCAGACCTTTAACAAAAGAGGAAGTGGATGCCTATAAGGCAAAACACACAATTGGTCCTAAAATTATTAAAATTGGGATCGATGCCCTGGCTTTTATTATTAACAGAGATAATCCTGACAGCGCTATTTCTTATGAGCAAATTCAATCAATGCTAAGAGGAGAATTAACAAACTGGGGACAGATCAATAAACAATCTTCATTAGGAAATATAAATATCATTTTCGCGAACGATAGTTCTGCGTCTGTCAGGTATTTAAAAGATTCAGTTGCAAAGGTCGAAAAGTTGCCACCTAACTGTTTTGCAGTTAATACGAATCCAAAGGTGATTGATTATGTGGCACAAAATAAGAATTCAATAGGAGTAATCGGAGTAAGTTGGGTCAGTGATAGAGATGATACCGTTACAAGAGGATTCTTAGACAAAGTAAATGTATTGGCAATATCAAAGTTGGGCAATTCTGATTATGCTGATGAATATTATCAACCCTATCAAGGTTATATTGCTAATGGAGAATATCCATTCAATAGGGGTATTTATATTATAAATGCCGAGACCGGCTTAAGATTGGGAAGTGGATTTACAGCCTTTGTTGCAGGTGATAAGGGACAAAGGGTTATTTTGAAATCTGGATTAGTTCCGGCAACAATGCCTGTAAGATTAGTAGAAATTAAGAAAAACACAGAATAGGCACAATTTGTGATAATAGTTTATATTAAATGAAAATGTTAACCTGGATAATTTAAATTAAAATGAGAAAAATAAAAATTTCATTCTTTTACACATTAGTATTGATCGTTGGATTGGTATTTACAAGCACATTGCTGAAGGCTCAAAGCGCTGAAGAAGCATTAAAACAATTAGATGTAGAAAAGTTTGAATCTGCTAATTCAACAATTAAGAAAGCGATCGAAAAGGAACCAAGTGAGGCTTCCAATTATTTCTATGCTGGATATATCTACCTTCAGCAAGAAAAACTGGACTCTGCTAAATACTTTTTTGACAAAGGGGTAAGTGTTGACGCAAAAGCTCCATTAAATTATGTCGGACAAGGATTCCTTGCCCTTAATAATAATAAAATTCAAGAAGCTCAGGGTTTGTTTGATAAGGCAATAGATTTATCAAAGGAAAAAGATCCTGTAGTTTATAACAGAATAGCTGAGGCCTTAATATTTGCTGACAATAAAGATGCAAACAAAGCTTTAAGTTATCTTAATAAATCTCTTTCATTAAAGAAGAGAGATAAAGATAAGGCCGCTTCAATAGAAGCAACTACTCACCTTTTAATGGGAGATGCTTATTTGGCTTTAAAGGACGGAGGAAAAGCCATAAGTGAATATGAAAAAGCAGTTTATATTGACAAGACTTTAGCAAAAGCTTATGCTAAAATTGGTAGAATCTATTTGATACCAAGAAACTATGAAGCTGCAGAAGCTGAATTTCAAAAAGCTGTGGAAGCTAATCCAAATTATGCCCCTATTTACAAGGATCTTGGAGAGTTATATTTTACCAAAAGAAATATTTCCAAAGCAAAAGAAATGTATAACAAATACATGCAACTATCTGACGTGCAAAAAGGAAGCAGATCCAGATATGCAATATTTGTTTATTTGACAAGGGATTATCCTGCTGCTATAAATGAATTGAAGCAAGCACTTACTATTGAACCAAACAATATTGTTTTACACCGATTACTGGGATATTCATTGTTTCAAACCGGCGACTATGAAGCCGCAAAAGAATCTATGGACAAATACTTTAGTCTTGTAAA
>Ga0196965_1000261_pt1 | contig 36754 bp, 34 predicted proteins | sample S1_20metaG_FD_148668 | JGI IMG/M metagenome (GOLD analysis project Ga0196965, IMG submission 148668) | Soil microbial communities from Anza Borrego desert, Southern California, United States - S1_20 | ecosystem: Environmental > Terrestrial > Soil > Desert | place: USA: California | collected...
CCCTGCAGATCGAACATCGGCCCGCCCGAATTGCCCGAATTGATCGGCGCGTCCGTCTGGATGTAACGGTCGTACTGGCCGGCATTGAGGTTGCGGTGCAGCGCCGACACGATGCCGGCGGTGACCGTCCCGCCGAGGTTGAACGGGTTCCCGATGGCGATCACCCAATCGCCGACGCGGGTCTGGCGGGAATCGCCGAACCGTACGAACGGCAGGGCGCCGCGCGGACGGACGCGAAGCACCGCGAGGTCCGAGGGAATATCGCGGCCGATCAATTCGGCGGGATATTGAGTGCCGTCGTTGAGAGTGACGGTGATCGCTTCGACCACCGCATCGTCGCGTGCCGGAGCGACGACGTGATTGTTCGTGACGATGTACCCATCGGCCGAAATGATGAAACCGGAGCCGAGCGATTGGCCGCGCTGCGGAGCGCCCTGGCCGCTGTTCGGGACCTCGCCGCCGAAGCGCCGGAAGAATTCCTCGAAGCCGGGCGGAAGGCCGCGATTGCCGCCGGTGGGAATCGCCTGTTGAGTCGAGATGTTGACGACGGCCGGCTGCAACCGGGCGACCAGGTCCGCAAAGCTCCCGGGCGCGCCCGGGCGCGGAGCCGCCGCGCTGATCGTCCCAGGCTCGTTCTGCGCTACCTGCGCGCCGACCGGGTTGCTGAGCGTCGCGACGGTGCCACCGAGGAGAAGCGCTGCGGTGATTCCATAAGCGTAACGCACGTATCCGTTCCTCCTTGAAGTCGCGTCCGGAGCCCGGGGCCCCGCTTGGCCGCAGACGCTAGATGGCGCGCCTGAACCGAATTTGAATAGCCGGGCTCACCGCGCCCGCATCTGCCCTCTGAACTGCCTCAGATATTCGTTCTGCGGCGAAAGGATGATGTTGGTCCGCCCCTGCCGCCCCTCGGAGATGAAGCTCGCCTCGTAGGACTGCATGGAGCGGTAGAAATCGTAGAATTCCGGATCCTGATTGAAGGCGCGGGCATAGGTGCCCGCCGCCGCCGCGTCGGCCTCGGCGCGGATGATCTGCGCCTGCTTGGCGCCTTGGGCCTGGATCGAGCGCGCCTCCTGGCGGCGGGCGCTGCGCATCCTTTCATAGGCGCTGTCGAGCGGCGCGCCTTCGGGCAGGTCGGCGCGCTTGATCCGGACGTCGACGATCTCGGCCCCGTACTGGCGGGCGACCCGATTGAGCGCGGTCTGGATATTCTCCATGATCTGGCCGCGCTCCGGGCTCAGCAGGGCCGCGGACGGGCGCCGTCCGAGCTCGTTGCGGACCGCCGAGCCGAGGATCGGCCGCAGCTGCTCGCGCACCTGCGCCTCGTCGCGCGCCGAAAGGTACATCTTGAGCGGATCGACGATCCGGTAGCGGGCGAAGGCGTCGACCTGGACGCGCAGCTGGTCGGTCGAGAGGACGGGCTGGTTCTGGAGCTCTAGGCTGAGGATGCGGCGGTCCACCCAGACGATCTGCTCGATGAACGGGATGCGCGCGGCAAGCCCGGCCCCCGGGCCGCCGTAGCGGTCGCCCGGAAGGTAGCGGTTGAGGATGCGCTGCGGCTCGCCGAAGCGGACGATCACTCCCTGCTTGGTCTCGGGGACGATGGTGAAGGTGCTGCCGATCAGGATCAGCAGCAGGATGGCGATGACCCCGATCGCGATCGGGTTGCGGGACACGCGGCCCATCAGCGGCCTCCCTGCTGCGGCTGGGGCTGGGCCTGGGGCTGGCCCGGCTGTTGCGGGCGGGCGCCCCGCTCGATGCTCGGCAGAGCGAGATAGGGTGTCACTCCGGGGGTCTCGACGATCGTCGAATCGGTGCGCGAGAGGATTCGCTCCATCGTCTCGTAATACATGCGCCGCCGCGTCACCTCCGGGGCTAGCCGGTATTGCCCGTAGACCTTGTCGAACGCCGCCGCCTCGCCCTGAGCGCGGGCGGTGATCTGCAGCGCATAGGAGCGCGCATCGTTGATGTAGCTTTGCGCCTGCTGCTGCGCCGCAGAGACTTCGAGGAAGGCCTGGTTGACCGCGTCCGGCGCGGCCGACTGGTTGATCGCCACGCCCTGGATCGCGACTCCGGCGCGATAATCGTTGAGCAGCTGCTGCATCGTCTGGTGGACGCGCTGCTCGATGCCGCTGCGGCCGGCGCCGATCGCCTCGTCGAGCGTCATCCGCGAGACGACGGCGCGCACCGCGCTTTCCGCGACTTCGGCGATCGTCTCCTCCACCTCCGCGATCTGGAACAGGTAGAGCTGGGGGTCGCTGATATTCCAGCGGACCGAATAAGCCATATCGATGACGTTCTGGTCCCCGGTCAGGATCAGATTCTCGCCAGGGGTCCGCGGAATCGTGAACTCGCGCACGCGGCCCACGTCGACCTTCTGGACACGCCCGATCGGGGACGGCCAGGAGAAGCCGATGCCAGGCTGAAGCGTGGCCCAGTAGCGCCCGAACACGGTGACCACGCCCCGCTCGCGGGGACCGATCCGGTGGACGCTGGTGAACAGCACCCACAGCAGGAGGAACGCGATCAGCCCGTAAAGCCAATAAGGGCGCCCGTCCTGCGGGAAGCGGCCCCCGAACCGCTCGCGGCTGCGGCGCAGGAATTCATCGAGCGACGCGCTCCCGCCGCCGCGTCCGGGCCGGCCGCCGCGCGGAGGCATGCCCCAGGGATTGCGCGGGCCGCCGCCGCCGCCGCCGCCGCCGCCGCCGTCGCCGCCGGAACCGGAGCCGCCGCCCCAGGGCCCGCCCCGATTGTCACTCAACACTGCGAGGAGACGCCTGCCCCACCGGAATTTCTTGAACATTGCGCTCTTATAGGAACGGCCCTCGCGGAAAAACAGTGCCAAGCGGACGCGCTTTCCCTATCCCCCCGGAGAAATGAGCGACGACACGGCCAACCTGCTGAGCGCATTGGGCGATCTTGCCGGACGCGTCTCCGCGCCGCGCCTGCGCGACGGCGTGGCCAGCATGGTGCTCGACGTCACCGGCCTCGACGCCGCGGCCCGCGCCGCGCTCGAGCGCGACATCCGCGCCGCCCTTCCGGATGTCGACGAGGTGCGGATCGCGATGCACGCCGAAAAGCCGCAGCGCACCGTCATCGCCGTCGGCAGCGGCAAGGGCGGGGTGGGGAAGTCGACCGTGTCCGCCAATATCGCAGTCGCGCTCGGGCGGACGGGCCGCAAGGTCGGACTGATCGACGCCGACATATACGGGCCCTCGCAGCCCAGGATCATGGGCAACAGCGACCGGCCCGAGCTCGCCGACCGTCAGATCGTACCGGTGCGTGCCTGGGGAATCAGAATGTTGTCGATCGGCCAGCTGATCGAGCCGGGCACCGCGGTCGCGTGGCGCGGGCCGATGACGGCCAGCGCGCTCGGCCAGCTGATGGAGGGGGACTGGGGCGATGCAGAGATCCTGGTGGTCGACCTCCCCCCCGGCACGGGCGACGTCCAGATGACGTTGATCCAGAAATGGAAGCCGGCGGGCGCCGTGATCGTCTCGACCCCCCAGGACCTGGCCCTGATCGACGCGACGCGGGCCATCGACCTGTTCCGCAAGATGGACGTCCCGGTGATCGGCCTGATAGAGAACATGGCCGGCTACGAATGTCCCCATTGCGGCGAAGTCTCGGACCCGTTCGGGGCCGGCGGCGCCGAGGCCGCGGCGAAAGTGATGTCGATCCCCTTCCTCGGCCGCATTCCGCTGACCTTGCCGATCCGCCGCGCTTCGGATGCAGGGGTCCCCCCCGCCGCCGGCGATGGCCCCGAGGCGGAGATTTTCCGTACCATCGCCGCGCGTTTGATCGAAGAGGTGAACCGCGCCGTCGCTCGCGTGTTCTGATCCCATGCCCCTCACAAACCCCGATGAGATCCGCCAACTCCTCGCCGAGACCCGGACGGTCGCCGTCGTCGGCGCTTCGAATCGGCCGGACCGTCCGAGCTGGGGCGTGATGCGCGTGCTCATCGAGCACGGATACGAGGTGATTCCGGTCAATCCGCAGCTCGCCGGCCAGCGCATCCACGGCCGCGAGGTGCTCGGCGCCCTCTCCGAGATCGACGGCCGGATCGACATGGTCGACATCTTCCGCCGCCCGATCGCCGCCGGCGAAGCCGTCGACGAGGCGATCGCCGCCGGTGCCGGATCGGTCTGGCTACAGATTGGGGTGATCAACCAGGAGGCGGCGGAACGCGCCGAAGCGGCCGGGCTCAAGGTGGTGATGGACCGCTGCCCCGCAATCGACATCCCGCGGCTGAAGGTGCCGCGGGTCGCCTAGCCTTCCGGCAATTGCAGCCGGACCTCGCGCGTCGCGAAATCCAGCGACACCCGTTCGAACAGCTGCAGCGCGTCCATGCCCAGCAGGATCGCCGGCCGCTGCAGCAGTTCGAGCTTGCGGAAGGGCTCGACGTCGCCGAACCCGACCGGAAGATCGAGTATCTCGATGCCGCCGATGCGGACCCGCCTAGCGACCCCGTAATCGACCATCAAGGTGCCGCCGGTGACACTGACCACCTGGACAGGCGAGGTCGGCCCGAGCCGCCCACGCCGCGCCAGCCTCCGGCGAAGCGCTTCGTTGGCGATGCTGATCTGCGAGCCGGTATCGACGATCACCCAGACGCGCTCGCCGTCGAACGAGGCGTCGACCAGGATCAGGCGTCCGAACCGGCTGCGCCCGGTGACCACGATCGTGTCGCCGGTCCAGCGTGCCTCGCGCTGCCGCGAAGGGGTCACCCGCATCTCGTTGCTGCGGAAGTCGAGGTCGACGCGCTGCGAGACGAGGCTGTCGACGCCGAGCAGGCCGTCGGCGCCGAGCGTCGCCTCCGCGATCGTCGGGGCGTGGATGTTGCTGACGATCCGCCGCCCGACCTGCAGCGTCGGCACCACGGCGGTCTCGACCCGGCTCACCTCGGTCATGCTGTGCATCCGGACCGGCCGCCCAGGGCCGAGGCCGAGCTGGCCGGCGACCTCGCGCGAGATCACCGTCCGCTCCGAGCCGGTGTCGACGATGAACCGGTAGGGGCCGCCGCGTCCGATCGTGACCGGGACGGTCATTCGGTGGTTCTGGATGATGTCGAGGCCGAGCGTCTCGCTCTGGGGCTGCTCGGCAGCGGTCGTGCCGGGCGTCTCGGGCACGGCGGGCGCCGCGCTCGCCAGTCCGAGGGTCAGAGCCGCAGCAAGCCAGCCGAGATGAGCCATCGCCGTCTCCCCAGGACGACTTTACTCCTTTTAGCCGACAACCTCCAGCGCCCGCGCGCGCAGCCGCTCCACCGCCTGGGCGTGGATGCCGGGCGCGGCGGCGAGCACTCCGAAGGCCTCGCCGGAAGCGGTATTGAATGCGAGCGGCTGCCCGAGCGCACCGGTGACGATCGCGCCCGCTTCCTCGGCAATCAGGGCCGCGGCTGCGATGTCCCATTCGAAGCCCCATTTCAGGGTCGCCACGAGATCGGCCTCGCCCGCCGCGACGAGAGCGATCCGCAGCGCGATCGAATTGGGCTTGGGGACCGGGACCAGGTCGGCGTCGGGCGCCGGCAGCTGATCCGCCGGCACCCGCGCTCCGGCGAGCTCGGCGCGCTCGCTGGCCCGCAACCGCTCCCCGTTGCGCCGGGCGCCGCGGCCGCGCTCCGCGGTCCAGAGCTCGCCCCGCGCCGGCGCCGAAAGCACGCCGATCACCGGCAGCCGGTCCGCGACGAGCGCCACCGACACCGACCAGCCCGGCCGCCCACGCACATAATCGCGCGTTCCGTCGATCGGATCGACCACCCAGGTGCGCCGGCGCTCGTAGCGGTCCGAGACGTCGAGCGTCTCCTCCGACAGCCAGCCGGCCTCGGGGTCGAGCGCGGCGAGATGCTCGCGCAGAAAGGCGTCGACCGCGAGATCGACGTCGCAGACGATCTCCCCCGGTTTCTTCTCCCAGCGCCTGTAGTCGGTGCCGCAGCGGCCGGCGGCGATCCGGCCCGCCTCCTGGGTGATCCTCGCGACCTCCTCAAGCACCGGCGATCATCATCCCTTCCACCCGCAATGTGGGAACGTTCACCGCCCGGCGATGCTCCAGATCGTTGGCCGGAGCCAACTCGCGGAACATGTCGAGCAAGTTGCCCGCGATCGTGATCTCGGCGACCGCCGCGCCGATCTCCCCGTTCTCGATCATGAAACCGGAGGCGCCCCGGCTATAGTCGCCGGTGACCGGATTGACGCCCTGGCCGATCAGCTCGGTCACGTAGAGTCCCTGCTTCACATCGGCCATGAGCTCGGCAGGCGACAGCGGCCCGGGCTCCATATGAACGTTGGTCGCCCCCGCGCCCGGCGCGCCCGAGCCGCGGGTTGCATGCCCGGTCGGCTCGCGGCCGAGCTGGCGGGCCGAGGCGCTGTCGAGCAGCCAGCCGGTGAGGACGCCGTTGGCGACGATGTCGCTCGGGCGCGTCGGCAGCCCCTCGCCGTCGAACGGCTTGGAGGCGAGGCCGCGCCGCCGGTGCGGGTCGTCGCGGATGGTGATGCCCGGCCCGAAGATCGCCTCGCCCTCCGTGCCGATCAGGAAGCTCGTCTTGCGCGCGATCGCCGAGCCGGTGATCGCGCCGGTGAGATGGCCGACGAAGCTGGAACCGACGCGCGGATCGAACAGCACGGTCATCCGCCCGCTCAGAAGTCGCGCCGGGTTCAGCCGCCTCACCGCACGCTCTCCTGCGCGTCGGCCGATGGAATCGGGTGCCTCGAGGTCCGCGAAATGGCGGACATTGTGGTAGGCGTAATCGCGCTGCATGCCGGCCCCGATCCCGGCGATCACGCTCGCCATCCCGCCATAGCCGGTGGTCGCGTAGCCCCGGCAGAAGCCGTGGCTGGTCGCGAGCGCGACGACGCTGCGTCCGGCGCTCGCCCCCGCGCCCTCGCTGTTGGTGACTCCCTCGACGCCGCGCGCTGCATCCTCGATCGCCAGAGCGAGGCGCTTCAGCTCGATCGGAGAAGGATCGGCGCCGTCGTCGCCGTCGACGTCGACTCCCGGTCCGCGCAACAGGCGATCCTCGGGGGCGAGGCCGGCATAGGAATCCTCCGGCGCCTCGCGGGCCATCGCCGCGGCGCGCTCGACCAGCGCCTGCATCGCCTCGTCCGAAAGATCCGACGAGGCCACCGTCGCCGAGCGGCTTCCGACGAAGAAGCGCAGCCCGATCTCTTCGCCTTCGGAGCGCGACACGTCCTCGAGCGCGCCCAGACGGACTTGGATCTGAGTCGAGGCGTCGCCGCTGTAGATCACGTCCGCCGCGTCCGCGCCCGCCTTGCGCGCGGCCTCGACGAGAGCGGCGGCGCGCGCCTCGGCCTGTTCCACTGTCAGCATGCGGCGCGACTTAGGCGGACGGGCGGCAAATGCAAAGACTCAGGCATTGCCGACGACGACGCAGGCGAGGAACATGACGAAGCCGGCGAAGCGGTTGGAGCGGAACTTGGCGAGCGCGTCGGCGGGAGCTTCCTGCCGGAGCGCCGCGACCTGCCAGAAAAGGTGGATCGCCACGGGCAGCAGTGCCGCGAGCGCCAGCATTTCCGGCCTGAGCGCGTGGAACGACGCTGCCCAGAGCGCGACAGCAAGGAAGTAGCAGATTCCGACGCCAAGCCGTGCCCGCCGCCCCAACTTCAGGGCCGAAGATTTCACGCCGACGAGCGCATCGTCTTCCGTGTCCTGCAGCGCGTAAACGGTGTCGTAGCCGACGACCCAGAAGACCGAGCCAGAGTAGAGGAGGATGGCCGGCAGCTCGATGCGCCCCGTCACCGCGGGCCAGCCGACCAGTGCGCCCCAGGAGAAGACCAGGCCCAGCCAGGCCTGCGGCCACCAGGTGATCCGCTTCATGAACGGGTAGACGGCGACCGGTGCCAGGCTGCCGAGGGCGACGATCTGCGCGGTCCTGTCGAGTTGGAGGAGGACGACGAGCCCGATCAGGCACATGGCCAGGAGCAGCGCCAGCGCCCCGCCGAGGGAGACGCGGCCGCTGGCGAGCGGACGCAGGCGGGTGCGCTCGACCTTCGAATCCAGATCGCGATCGACGACGTCGTTCCAGATGCACCCGGCGCTGCGCATCGCCCATGCCCCGAGCGCGAGCCAGAGCAGCAGCCCCCATTGCCCGCCGCGGGGCTCCGCCAGCGCCACGCTCCATGCACAGGGCCAGTAGAGCAGCCACGCGCCGATCGGCCGGTCAAGCCGGATCAGCGAGGCATAAGGACGTACCCGCCGCGGAAGGACGCCGATCAGGCCCCGCCGCTCGCTGTCGGGGACGATCTCGTCGTCGGGAACGTGCGCCCTGCTCACGAGCCCCCATTGCCGTTCGGTCCGAGCGAAGTCGAGGACCCGTACCGAGCGAAGCCGAGGGCGGGCCGCAGTCAAGGGTCTCGGCTTCGCTCGACCTGGTGTCTCGACTTCGCTCGACACGAACGGTTAGTGCGGGTGAATGCCCGCCACCCCCGCCTGCCCACCATCGAGCCTCCCGAGGCTGTACGTCAAACGGACCCTCAGTGAGGGCGCCCCGCTGACGCTCGACGGCGCTGCAGCAAACTATCTCGCCAATGTGCTCCGGCTCGAAGCGGGCGCCCAGTTGAAGCTGTTCGACGATCGCACCGGCGAGTGGCTGGCCCAGATCAAGGAAGCGGGACGCAAACGCGTCTCGCTCCGCGTCGTCGAGCGCCTGCGCGAGCGGGAGCAGGTGCCGGACGTCTGGTTGCTGTTCGCGCCGATCAAGCGCGGGCGCATCGACTGGCTGGTCGAGAAGGCAACCGAGCTCGGCGCCGCGCGGCTGATCCCCGTGATGACCGAGCGCACCATCGTCGACAAGCTCAACTTCGACCGCCTGCACGCGCATGCGATCGAAGCGGCCGAGCAGTGCGAACGGACCGCGCTTCCAGAACTCGCCATGCCCCAAAGACTCCAAAGAGTGCTTCGCGAGTGGCCGGAGGACCGCGCCCTCTACTTCGCGGACGAGAAGGGCGGCGTGTCCCTCTTCGTCGCAGCCATGCCGGGACCCTCGGCGATCCTGATCGGCCCGGAAGGGGGCTTCACCGACCGGGAACGCGAAGCCATCCGTGCCCTTCCCCAGGCAAAGGCGGTCTCGCTCGGGCCGCGCATCCTGCGCGCCGACACTGCCGCCATCGCCGCGCTTTCCGTGTGGATGGCCGAGGCCGGAGACTGGTTCAGTCCGGTAGCGCGGTGAATCCGGCTGGCGGCGGGCACGTCCGCCGACTAGAGGGGCGGCGATGACGACCCGCACCGAAAGCGACCGCTTCGACCCGCCGATCGAGAGCCGCGACGACCTGCTGCGGCCGTTCGGCAAGGGCGAGAAGCCACCGGAGAAGTGGCGGATCGGCACCGAGCACGAGAAGTTCGTCTATCGCCGCGCCGACCATCGCGCACCTTCCTATGAAGAGCCGGGCGGCATCCGGGACCTGCTGATGGCGATGACCGAATATGGGTGGCAGCCGGTCGAGGAGGAAGGAAAGGTCATCGCGCTGACCGGGAAGGACGGGGCGATCAGCCTCGAGCCCGCCGGGCAGCTCGAGCTTTCCGGGGCCGCGCTCGAAAATCTCCACGCCACCTGCGCCGAGGCCGGACGGCATCTCCAGCAGGTGAAGGAGGTCGGCGAGCGGTTCGGCGTCGGCTTCCTCGGGCTTGGTATGTGGCCGGACAAGGCCCGCGCCGACCTCCCGATCATGCCCAAGGGCCGCTACGCGATCATGCTCCGCCACATGCCGCGCGTCGGCAGCCTCGGCCTCGACATGATGCTGAGGACCTGCACCATCCAGGTGAACCTCGATTATGCGTCCGAGGCCGACATGGCGCAGAAGTTCCGCGTCGGCCTCGCGCTGCAGCCGCTCGCCACCGCCTTGTTCGCCAACTCCCCCTTCACGGAAGGGCGGCCCAACGGCTTCCTCTCCTTCCGCAGCCACATCTGGTCGGACACCGATCCCGCCCGCACCGGCATGCTGCCTTTCGTGTTCGAGGAGGGCTTCGGTTACGAGCGCTACCTCGATTACGCGCTCGACGTGCCGATGTATTTCGTGGTGCGCGACGGCCATTATGTCGATGCGGCCGGCCAGTCCTTCCGCGATTTCCTCAATGGCGCGCTTCCCGCCCTCCCCGGCGAGAAGCCGCGCCTCTCGGACTGGACCGACCATCTTTCGACCGCCTTCCCCGAGGTGCGGCTCAAGAGCTTCCTCGAAATGCGCGGCGCGGACGGGGGGCCCTGGAGCCGAATCTGCGCATTGCCTGCTCTGTGGGTAGGGCTGCTCTACGACCAGGCGGCGCTCGACGCGGCCTGGGACGAAGTCAAACACTGGAGCATGGAGGAACGTCAGCGGCTGCGCGACGAGGTGCCGAGGCTCGGGCTTGCGGCGAGGACGCCCGACGGCGAGCCGCTCGCCGCTCTCGGCGCGCGGATTCTTGCGATCGCCGGGGCGGGGCTTGCGGCGCGCAAGCGCCTCAACGGAGCCGGAGACAGCGAGAGCGGGTTTCTCGATCCGCTGCGCGAGATCCTCGCCGCGGGACGCACCCCGGCCGAGCGGCTGCTCGAGCGCTGGCGCGGCGAGTGGGGCGGCGACCTCTCGCGTATCTACGCCGAAGAGAGCTTCTGACGCGCCGCTGGCGCCGCGGCTTCAGCCGGGCTAGGATCGTGCCGGTTTCGGAACGAGGGGAATTCGATGAGAGCGATTTGGTTTGCGGCGGCGGCCGCTGCGGCGGGCGCGGCTTCTGCCGCATCGGCACAAGGCCCGGTCTGGACGGTCGACGGCAGCGCCACCGAGGGCGAGCTCACCGCCAACGACGCGCGGCCGAGCGACGAAGAGTCGCGCTACGACGATTATCGCGTGCAGCTGCGCGGCGGCCAGAGGGTGCGGATCTCGCTTGATTCGGAAGCGTTCGACCCGATCGTTCGGGTCTATCGCGAAGGGGCGATGAGCGAAGCGGTGGCGGAGAATGACGACAGCGGCGAGAGCCTCAACTCGCGCCTCACCTTCTCGCCCCCGGCCGACGGGACCTATGTGGTGCGCGTCCTGAGCTTCGATCCGGAAGGGACCGGCCGCTACACGCTGCGCGGCGAGGCGCTGCCTCCGCTGCCGGCGCCGGTCACCGCGCACGACGGCACCGCCACCACCCGCTGGCGCGAGTATCGCGGCGAGCTGTCGACCGGGGACGCCGACAATGACGGCCACCATTTCGACGATTATCAAGTGACGCTTCGCGCGGGGGAGCAGATCCTGGTCCGCGTCGATTCGACCGCGCTCGATCCGTTGGTGCAGATCCTGCCGGCGGCCGACCGCGGCGGCTCGGGCCTCGAGACGGACGACGACACCGGCCCGGGCACGAATGCCTTGCTCGGCTTCGAGGCCGAGGAAGCGGGCGACTATATCGTGCGGGTGACTTCGTTCGGCTCCGGTCAGACCGGCGCCTACACCCTCCGCGTCGGCAGCGATCGCATGCGCCGCTGACCGCGGAAAGTTGGTGCCCAGGAGAGGACTCGAACCTCCACGCCCTTGCGAGCGCCAGCACCTGAAGCTGGTGCGTCTACCAATTCCGCCACCTGGGCCCAGAGAGGAAAATAGTCGGTAGGCGGCGCGAGTTAGGGGGGCCGCAACCGCTTGTCAATGAAGGGCCGAGCGGGCAAGGGGAGCGCGGTTTTCGCAAGGCTCGGCATGGCACGGAAGACGGATCGGCTGGTGACTCTGATCGGCGGCGGCGGATTCGTCGGCCGCTATGTCGCGCAGGCCTTGTTCACCCGCGGCCAGCGGCTCCGCATCGTCGAACGCGACCCGCGCCGGGCTTTCTTCCTGAAGCCGCTCGCGGGGCTGGGGCAGGTCCAGTTCGCCGCCGCCGACGTCACGGATGCGGCCACGGTCGCCCGCGCGGTCCAGGGCAGCGACGCCGTCGTCAACCTCGTCGGCATCCTCAAGGGCGATTTCGATGCGGTGCACCGCGACGGCGCGAGGAACGTCGCCGAGGCCGCCGCCGCCGCGGGCGCCGAGGCGCTCGTCCACGTCTCGGCGATCGGCGCGGATCCGCAGAGCCAATCCCGCTACGGCCGCTCGAAGGGCGAAGGCGAGGCCGCGGTCCGCGACGCCTTCCCTTCCGCGACGATCGTGCGCCCCTCGGTAGCGTTCGGCCAGGAGGACGCCTTTGTGAACCGCTTCGCGGCGATGGCGCGGCTGCTGCCGGTCGTGCCGGTGATCCGCGGCGGCTGGCGGCTCCAGCCGGTCCATGTCGCCGACCTCGGCCGCGCGATCGCGCTCGCCGCGCTCGATCCGAGGAGCCACGGCGGCAAGACCTACGAGCTGGGCGGGCCGCAGGTGCTGACGATGCTGGAGCTCAACCGCTGGATCGCCGAGGCGACCGGCCGCGCCTCCAAGCCGGTCGTGCCGATACCGGATCCGGTGGCGGGTTTCCTCGCCCGCGCCGCCGGCTGGCTGCCGGGCGCGCCGATTACCGGCGACCAGTGGCTGATGATGCAGCGCGACAACGTCGTCTCAGAGGGCGCCGCGGGCTTCGACGCGTTCGGAATTTCGCCTTCGCCTCTCGCCGCAGTCGCCGAGGGCTGGCTCACCGCCTATCGCCGCTCCGGCCGCTTCGCCGCCAAGTCGCCTTACTGACCTTCGCCGCCGGCTGCTCCACATGGATTCGACCCTGCTCACCATCATCCTGCTCGGCATCGTTGAGGGTGTCACCGAGTTCATTCCGGTTTCCTCGACCGGGCATCTGATCCTCGCGGCCGAGCTGCTCGGCTACGATGCCTCGCAATGGGCGGTGTTCAACGTGATCATCCAGCTGGGCGCGATCCTGGCGGTCATCGTCCTCTACTGGCGGACCTTCTGGGCCGTCGCGACCGGACTCCTCCAGCTCCAGCCGGAATCGCTGCGCTTCGTTCGCAACATCCTCGTCGCCTTCCTGCCCTCGGCTCTGCTCGGCTTCCTCCTGATCGACCGCATCGAGGCGATGCTCGGCAGCGCGACCATCGTCGCCTGGGCGCTGCTGCTCGGCGGCGTCGCCATCCTGGTGATCGAGAGGACTGCGCCGCAGGGGCACGAAAAGGGCGTCGCCGACATCTCGCTGGGCAAGGCCGCGGGCGTCGGCCTCATCCAGTGCCTGTCGATGATTCCAGGGGTCAGCCGCTCGGGCGCGACGATCCTCGGCGCCCTCTCCCTCGGCGTCGAGCGGCGCACGGCGGCCGAGTTCAGCTTCTTCCTCGCCATCCCGACCATGATGGGCGCGACCACGCTGCAGATCGCCAAGCACCATGACGAGCTCGGCACCGCCGGCGCCGGCGGCATCGCCGTCGGATTCCTCGTTTCCTTCCTGGTGGCGATCGTCGTGATCAAATGGTTCATCGGTATCGTCTCGCGCCACGGCTTCGCACCGTTCGCCTGGTACCGGATCGTCGTCGGAGCGGCCGCTCTCGTCTGGCTTATGGCGCGCTAGCGGCCGGGCGGCGCAATCGGGGAATCGGCGCGCCACTGGCCCGAGCTGCGATATTCCTCGCGCACATTGTCGTCGGGCTGCGGCACCGCCAGCACCGCCAGGTCCTGCGCCTCGATCCGCGGCGCGCGCCTTCCGCCCGAGGCAGCCGGCGCGTAGCCGAATGACGCAGGCAGGTCCGCCGCGAAGGCAGGGACGGCGGCCGGCCGGACCAGGGTCATGGTCGGCCGGGGAAACGGCTCGCGGCCCGCATAAGCGTCGCGGAAGGCTGGCTGCCGGCCGAGGATGCCGGGGAGGCGGTAGAAGATGTGGGCGCCGATCTGGGTCGTCTTGGCGAGCCGCGGCGCCCAGTGCGGAAAGACGTAATTCGCGTGATAGTGGGTCGAGAGGCCGACCGGCGCATAGGTCCGTCCGGCCAGGGCTTCCGCCGCCAGCCGCCGCGCTTGCGCCCAGGGTTCGCCGCCCGGGCGCCGCGCCAGCGAGCCGTCGCAGGTGAAGGTGAATTGGCAGCCGCCGCCGGCCCGCATCGGCCCCTGATAGACGACGCCGCACACGCTGTTCGGCCAGGCCGGGTGGCGGACCCGGTTCAAAACCACCTGGGCGACGGCGCGCTGGCCCTCTTCGCTCTCGTTTCCCGCCTCGTAGTAGATGGCCTGCGCCATGCAATCGAGCGCGCGCAGCCGGTCGAGGCCGGTCGCGCCGGCCAGAGCGAAGGCGGCGGCGGCGGGATTGTCTCCGCCCGCGACCGGCAGCGCGGCATTGGCGATGAGCGCATTGTTGCCCACCAGCCCCTGGCCGCCGGACTGGTCGGCGACGCTCGCGAGCGGGACCGCGGCCGGCAGGGCTGGGGACGTCGGGGAGGCGAGCGATGCGCTTTGGAAGCTTGCGGCGGGCACGCAGGAGGCGGCGATCAGCACCAGCGCCGGCGACGCGAGCACGGTCTTCCAGTGCCGCTCCAGCTGCGGCCCGGCTCCTCCGATCCATGCCTTCAGCATCTGTGCTCTCACTCGCCTGCCGCTCATACACCGCGCCAAGCGGCCCAATTAGGCCATCCGCTCCAAGCAGGCGCGCCTTGTTTTCGAGCCGTCCCGTTAAGGCACAGAGCTTCGCATCGCATTAATGAAGGCGCGAATTTGCCTTCCGTTGCGCGGTCTGGAAAAGGGTGTTCGACAAGTACCGAGAGGGGCCGGATGACGACGACGATCGAAGAGCTCGAAAGGCGGCGTGAGCAGGCGCGGCTCGGTGGGGGCGAGAAGAGGATCGAGGCCCAGCACGCCAAGGGGCGGCTCACCGCCCGCGAGCGGCTCCGCGTGCTGCTCGATCCCGGCTCGTTCGAGGAATACGACACCTTCGTCGAGCACAATTGTACCGAATTCGCGATGGAGAAACAGAAGGTGCCCGGAGACGGAGTCGTCACCGGCTCCGGCACGATCAACGGCCGCCTGGTCTTCGCCTTCGCGCAGGACTTCACCGTCTTCGGCGGCTCGCTCTCCGAGCGCCACGCCCAGAAGATCTGCAAGATCATGGATATGGCGATGAAGGTCGGCGCGCCCGTCATCGGCCTCAACGATTCAGGCGGCGCCCGCATCCAGGAGGGCGTCGCCAGCCTCGCCGGCTATGCCGAGGTGTTTCAGAGGAACGTGCTCGCCTCGGGCGTGATTCCCCAGATCAGCGTCATTATGGGCCCCTGCGCGGGCGGCGCCGTCTATTCGCCGGCGATGACCGACTTCATCTTCATGGTGAAGGATTCGAGCTACATGTTCGTGACGGGTCCCGACGTCGTCAAGACGGTGACCAACGAGGTGGTGACGCAGGAGGAACTGGGCGGCGCGGTCACCCACACGACCAAATCGGGCGTCGCCGACGTCGCCTTCGAGAACGACATCGACGCCTTGCTGGCGACCCGCGAATTCTTCGACTTCCTGCCGCTCTCGAACCGGCACGAGCTTCCGGAGCGCGAGTGCGCCGACCCCTGTGACCGGCGCGAGGACAGCCTGGACACGCTCATTCCCGATAGCGCCGCCAAGCCCTACGACATGCACGAGCTGATCCGGAAGGTGCTCGACGACGAGGACTTCTTCGAGCTCCAGCCGAACCACGCGGCCAACATCGTCATCGGCTTCGGCCGCATCGAGGGGCGCAGCGTCGGCGTCGTCGCCAACCAGCCGATGGTGCTCGCCGGCGTGCTCGACATCAAATCGTCGAAGAAGGCGGCGCGCTTCGTCCGCTTCTGCGACGCCTTCGACATCCCGATCCTGACCTTCGTCGACGTGCCCGGCTTCCTCCCCGGCATCGCGCAGGAGCATGACGGCATCATCAAGAACGGCGCCAAATTGCTCTTCGCCTACGCAGAGGCGACCGTCCCCAAGATCACCGTCATCACCCGCAAGGCCTATGGCGGTGCTTACGACGTCATGGCGTCGAAGCATCTGCGCGGCGATCTGAACTATGCCTGGCCCTCGGCAGAGATCGCGGTGATGGGCGCCAAAGGCGCGGTCGAGATCATCTTCAGGAAGGACATCGGCGATCCGGAGAAGATCGCCGAGCGCACCGCCGAATATGAAGCCCGCTTCGCCAACCCGTTCGTGGCGGCGAGCATGGGTTTCATCGACGAAGTGATCATGCCGCATTCCACGCGCCGGAGGATCGCGCTCGGCCTCAGAAAGCTGCGCGACAAGCAGCTCGAAAATCCCTGGAAGAAGCACGACAACATCCCGCTGTGAAGCCGCTTGCCGCCTTCGCGATCCTTTGCGCGGCTCCGGTGCCGGCGGGACTCGCCGCCTGCGGCTCCGGCGCGGAGAATGCTTCGATGTTGCACGGCGCCGATGCGCGGCCCCGTCTGCGCGTCGATGCACGATTGAGGGAGTTGGGCCCCGACGGCTGGCACCGCGTCGCGCTCTACGCAAACTGGGATTTCGTCGAACCGGAGGTCTGGCGCTGGATCGTCGCCCAGCCCGATTGCGACCGGGCTACGGCCCTTGCCATCTTTTGGCAGGCCGGGCCGGATCATTATGTCGCGTTCGCGGACCGCGAACGCGTCCCGCCGGTCAGCCGCGACGGCTACGAGCTCGTCACGTCAATACGGGATCGCTGGCTCGCCGGCGCCTATAGGCGCGCGGAGCTGGCCTTCGATCGGACGAGGGACATCACCCCGGTGGACCTCGACGCCCTTGAGCGGCGCTACGGCGACCGGGTGGCGCGAATGATTCCGCCGTCGATGCGGGCGCCCCTCCCCGGCCGCCGCATCGCCGACGACGGTACGCCGCTTCCCGGCACGCTGCGGCGATCCTGAGCGTGGCGGCGGAGACCGAAGGGAAGTCGGCTTCGCCATCCCGGCCCGTAATCCGCATCGCGGCGGCGATCGTGGTCGATGCCGCCGGGCGCACGCTTCTCGTCCGCAAGCGCGGCACCGAGGCATTCATGCAGCCGGGCGGCAAAATCGGCGACAGCGAGCTTCCGATCGATGCCCTTGCCCGTGAAGTCCGGGAGGAGCTGGGCTGTCGGATTGCCGGCGCTCATCGCCCGCTCGGCCGGTTCAGCGCGGTCGCCGCCAATGAGGCAGACACCGTCGTCGAGGCCGAGCTGTTCGCCGTCGAGCTGGTCGGAGAGATCGCGCCCGCCGCCGAGATCGAGGAGGCGCGCTGGCATCATCCGGACGATGTCCCGGCCTTTCCGCTCGCGCCGCTGACGCGCGACCATGTGCTTCCGCTCGTCCGCGCATGGAGACAGGGGTGAGCCCGGTTCGCCCGGAGGCCGTGCCCGCCGGTCGCTAGAGCGAGAAGCGCAGGCCGGCCTGGAAGACCGTCTGGTTCTCGGTCGGCTGCTGGCCGATGCGCGTGCGCACCCCGCGCTCGCTGCTGACGTGCAGCGCCTCGAGGAACAGGTTGACCTGGTCATTCAGCCGGACCCGGCTGGCCGCCATGATCGACCAGCCGTCCTCGCTCTCGGCGGCGTCCATCCGCCGGCCCTCCTCGCGCGTGTCGAACCAGTCGAACCGGCCGGTGAGCGTGGCGGGACCGAAATCGTGCCGCACGAGGACGTAGGCCGAGCGGAAGCGCGTCTCGACCCAGAAATTGCCGTTGGGGGGGCCGGGAATGCCCATCGTGGTGTCGCCGATCATGCCCTGCGCGAGGAGGCGCGTGCTTGGGCCGAGATCCGCATTGAAGCCGACGTTCCAGAAGCGGGTGAGCCAGCCCCACTGCAGGTCCGAGTTGAAGACGTGCGGGTCGCCGCGATTGTCGTAGTAGAAGACGTTGAGCGCGAACGGCCAGGGCGGCCGCCATTCGAGATTGCCGTAGAAGCCGACGCGGTCGTCGAGCTCGATGAACGACTTGGTCCTGTCCTCTTGCGCGATGGTCATGAACGGGTTGAGGACCGGCAGCGGAAAGTGCCCGAAGACGGTGGCGTTGAGATCGTGCAGCGCCCACCCGCGGAAGGAGAGCAGGGTTCCCGAAGTGTCGTTGAAGCCGAAGGCGGCGCCGGTCAGCGACAGCTGGTGCTCGCCGAGGGACGTCGTCAGCGTCGCCTCGAGCCCGAGGACCTTGACCTCTTCGCTGATCCAGCTGTTGATCGCGGAAGGCGTGATGCTTTCGGTCACGCTCCACGCAGCGCCCGCATGCTCGAGCGATATGTTGGGCCAGAAGATGCCGGCGCGGGCATGGAACCGCGTCCGCGCCTGTGGGCTCGGACGGAAGCTGAGGAAGGCCTCCATGATGTCGAGCGGCTCTTCCTGGTCGCGCTGCCAGCCGCCCGAAACGGTGGCGCTGAGCCCGTCGAAAAAGCGCGGCTGCCAGACCAGGGTCGCCTGCATCGGCAGCAAGCCGGCCTGGAAATCGCCGTCGTCGTCTCCGTCGAATCGGGTCTTGCCGAATCCGCGGTCGAGCCAGGAAGGCCCGCCGTCGGCGCCGACGAGACGCCCGTCGAGGACCAGGGAGAAGGTGCGGAGCGAGAAGATGTCGGTTCCGGAGCTGGAGCCTTCGGCCTCCGCCTCCTCGACCGCCACCGTGGCGTCGGCCGGGGCTTGACCGTCGTCGGAAGTGGTCGCCTGTTCGGCGGCAGGACCCTGCTGCTCGCTCTCCGGAGGCACCTGCGCCGCTGCGGGAACCGCGGCGGCGAGGCTGTAAATCGCTACGAACGCAGACGAAACCCGGCTCGCAACGCGCACGAGATCGATCCCCGACATGGACATGATGATAGCTTGGCCGTGACGCCTCCACAATGAGTTTGTCATCGCAGCTCCGAATAGAGGCGGCGGAATTCCGCGGCGGTGAAATCGGCGTCAGCAGCGAGCGCCAGGTCCTGCGCGGCGCGCGCGAGGCGGATCCGATCCGATTCGTCGCCGGCCGTCCGCGCGATCGCGTCGGCCAGGGCCGCGGCGTCGCCGACGGGAACGGCGACGGCCGCATCGGGCGCGAAGTCGGCGACATGGCCGACTGCGGTGCCGACCGTCGGGACGCCCGCCACGGCGGCTTCGAGCACCGCGACCGGCGCGCCCTCATTGCGGGAGCTGACCACGAGCAGGTCCGCCTGCTCTACCCAGGGCCGCAGCTCCTCATGGGGCATCCCGCCGTGGAACCGGACGAACCCCGCAAGGCCCAGCGCCTCCGCGCGGCGCTGGACGGCGCCGCCCAGCGTATCCTCGCCGATAATGTCGAGCACGAAGCCGAGCCCGCTTTGCTTCAGCCTTGCGGCGGCCTCCAGCAGCGTGCCCTGATCCTTGACCCGGTTCAGGCTGGCGACGTGCAGCAGGCGCAGCGGCGCGTCGACGTCGCGCGGACGCGGCGGCCGCATGGGCCAACGATCGAGAGCGACGCCGAGCGGCAGGACGACCGCCTCGACCCCCGCCCGCATCGCCTGGTCCCGAAGGAACGCGCTGGGCGCGGTGACCCGCCCCGCATTTGCCGCAGCCAGCCGGACGCGCAGCCGGTCTCTGCGGCGGCCGAGGCTGCCGTAGCCGATCTCGGGCAGGTAGGTGACGTCGCCGCCGGGCAGGGTCAGCAGCAGCGGCCGGCGCAGGAGCCGGCCCGCAATCGCTCCGACGAAGCCGGAGGGAAGCGCCCAGAAGGCGTGGAGGACGTCGAACGGGGCGCGCCGGTGCTCGGCGACCAGCATCGCCGCGACCCGCGCGGAGCGGGGCCAGCGGCCGGCATTGTGCACCTGCGCTCCGAGCAGCGGCCAGCGGCCCGGTTGCGGCTCCTGGCTGAACGCGAAGACGTGGACCTCGTCGCCGGCTTTGACGAGTCGCTCGATCAGCCACAGCAGGCACGGAATCACCCTTTGCGTGCCGGTGCGGTCGACTCCGCCCGGAGTGAGAAGCGCGACCTTCACCCCGGCCCCGCGGCCGCGACGGTGCGATAGGCCTGGACGAGCTTTCTGCCCACCACCTCAAAAGAGAGCCGGCTGCGAAAATGATCCAGCGAGCGCTCGCGAAGCGATTCGCGCGGAAGCGCGGCGAGGCGGACGATGGCGTCGGCAAAGGCGGTCGGATCACCTCGTGGCGCTAGGCTGCCGACCGCACCGTTTCCGGTCAGCTCGCGAAACGGCGGGATGTCGCTCACGATCGGGGTCGCGCCGCAGGCCAGCGCCTCCAGCAAGGCGTATCCGCTCCCTTCGCGGCCGCTGCCGAGCACGAAGAAGTCCGCCGCCCTGCAGAGAAGCTCGATCCGGTCGTGCGGCAGCCGGCCGAGAAGGTGGACGCGCCCCGCTAACGCCGGGTCCGCGGCCAGCATGCGCTCCACTTCGGGCATCAAGGGGGCGGTCGCGTATGCGCACCATAGCCGAAGGCCGGGAAGCGCGGGCAGCGCGGCCCGCATCGCCTCGAGGATCGTCAGCGGATCCTTGTTCGCATCCAGATGACCGACCCATAGCAAAGCGGGGTCGCCGGAAAGCCCTGTGGCGGACCGCGCTTCGGCTCGGCTGCCTGCGCGAAACGGAGTGGACGATTCCGGGATTGCAAACACCCGCGCCTCGAGGGGAATCTGGCCGTGTTTCCGGAACGGTTCGGCCTGACCGACTGCCGTGAACGCGGCCCCGGCGATGCGCGCATAGCCCCAGCGCCGGAAGCCTGCCATCCGACCGCCGGCGCCGCTCTTATGGTCCTGGACGAGCACCGGCACACCAGTGCCGCAGACGGCGCGTGCGTGGAGCGGGAAATCGAAGCCGTTGAAATGGACCGCGTCCGGCCGTTCGCGTCTCACCGCGGCTGCGAGGCGCCAGGGAAGGAGGCCCGGCCCCGAGCCGGCGCGCAGCCGCGGCTCGGCCACGAAGCGGTAGGCAATCCCGTTGCGGCTGACGACCGCCGCTCTGTGGCTCGCAACCAATATGATCACGTCGGCGCCCGCCGCGGCCGTCGCTTCGGCGACGGCCGGCAGCGTGGGCCAGGCATCGAGCAGGGCATCGGGCTCCCGGCGCTCGCCGTCGATGACGCAGTTCACCTGGACGACGCGCAGGCTCATCGCGCGACGCCGGCCTCGAGCCGGTCGAGATTGCGGATCAGCAGATCGATCGCTTCGGCGGGGTCGGCCGACAGCGTCAACCGCCACCCTCCGCTCGCACCCAGGCGCGCAAGCGCCGCTTCGATGTCGGTGCGGAGAAGGTCGAACCCTGGCTCGAGCGCGTCCGCGGCGGCGCGAACCTCGTCCGGCCCGATCCTTTCGAGCCCCGCATTCCGGCCGGGGGCAAGAAGGCACAAGACGGCGCTTTGCGCGACAGGCGCCCGCTCGCACAGGCCCGCCGGCACCGCCTGCTTCAGTCTGCCGTTGCGCAGGCGCAGCGCGCCAACCGTCCCTTCCGGAGCGTCTCCGGGGTACAGATGAATCGCGCGCGGAATGCCCCAGATGCGCAGCTCCGGCTGCAACTGGACATAGACCGTGTCGTCGGAGAGCAGGTGCAGCCCCTTTCGAGCGGCCGCCAGCGCCAGGCAGCTCTTGCCGGCGCCGCTCGGTCCCAACAGCAGCACGGCGAGATCCCGCACGATGAAGCCGGCGGCGTGAAGCGGCGTGCGCCCGCTGCGCGTCAGCAGAAAGAGCAGCAGCGGATCGAGCACCTCGTCGCGCAGCGCCTGCTCCACTTCGAGCAGGTCCGGATGCACAGCGCAGTCGCCCTGCCCCGTCTCGGCATCGGCCGCGGCCGACAGGTTCCCGCCTTCGATCCGCAGCCGGCCGCCTTCGACCGAGAGGCGCGGCGGCCCCTCTCCGAACGGTCCAGTGCGAAGCCTCAGGTCGAGCCGAAGAAGGCGCCCTGGCTCGGGCTCCCCCTCCCAGCCGCGGCAGGCGTTGGCGACGCTGCCGAGCAGCGCCGCGCTATCTGCTTCGACTGCAAGGCGAATTCCGAGTGGCGAAAAGTTTCCGGAGGTGCAACACTCCGCCGGTTCCGCAGTTCGATTCTGCGTGCGCGGTGTGGGAGACGGCTTGATGATCGTCATTGCTCACTCGTTCTTTCTGAAGCGAGACGCTAAGCAGTTCGCGCGCCTGAAGCCATATCCGCCGCTCGCGACCCTCCTCGCCGCAGCCATCCTCCGCGAGCAGGGACACGAAGTCGCCCTGTTCGACGCCACCTTCGAATCGTCGGCCGACGCATTCGCCGCGACGCTGGACCGCCTCGATCCGTCGATCGTCCTCCTCATCGAGGACAATTTCAACTTCATCACCAAGATGTGCACCGTGAACCGCCGCGAGGACGCCGTGGCGATGGTGCGCGCGGCCGCGCGGCGCGGGTGCCGGGTGGCGATCAACGGTCCCGACGCCTCGGACCATCCCCGCCTCTATCTGCAGGCCGGCGCCGATGCCGTCATCGCCGGCGAAGGCGAGATCGCCGTCGGCGACCTCGTCGCGGCGTTCGAAGCGGGCGCCGATTCGCTGCAGGGCGTATCCGGCCTGATCGTATCGGACGGCGGCAGCGACCTTCGCCGGACGCGGCCGCGCCCGCATGTCCGCGACCTCGATGCGCTTCCGCTTCCCGCCTGGGACCTGGTCGACGCGGAAGCCTATCGGAGCGCGTGGACCGAGGCGCACGGCTTCTTCTCCTGGAATCTCGCGACCTCCCGCGGCTGCCCCTATAGCTGCAACTGGTGCGCCAAGCCGACCTTCGGCCGCGGCTACGCGCAGCGCTCGCCCGCCTCCGTCGCCGAGGAGATGCGGCGGCTCAAGCGCGACGTCGCGCCGGACCACGTCTGGTTCGCCGACGACATTTTCGGGATGACCGAGCGGTGGATCGGGGAATTTGCCGAGGAGGTCGCCCGGCGCCGCGCCCTGATCCCGTTCATGATGCAGTCGCGCGTGAACCTCATCGACGGCGCGGTCGCCCGGTCGCTCAAGGCCGCCGGCGCCGCAGAGGTTTGGCTGGGCGTCGAATCCGGCTCGCAGCGCATCCTCGACGCAATGGACAAGGGCAGCGTCGTGGCATCGGTCCGCACCGCCACCCTCGCGCTGAAGGAAGAGGGCATTCGCGTCGGCTGGTTCCTCCAGCTCGGCTATCCGCCCGAGGATTGGGAGGACATCCTCCTCACTCGCGACCTCGTCCGCGAGGAGCGGCCCGACGATATCGGCGTATCCGTGTCTTATCCGCTTCCCGGCACCGTCTTCCATGAACGGGTCGCCGCGCAACTGGGCACCCGCCGCAACTGGCGCGACACCGACGAGCTGGCGATGCTGTTCCAGGGCACGTTCGACACCGCTTTCTACCGGATGGTCCGCGACGCGCTTCACGCGGAAGTGGATAGCTGCGGCGCGGACGACGCCCGTTGGCAGAGGCTGGCGCTCGAGGCGGACGCGCACCGTTCCTGCGAGCCGGTGCGCGTTGCGCTTTCGGCCTGACATGGCCGGCGCCGACCTCCTTCCGGCGGGGCGGGCGTTCGACGCGATCGCAGGCAGCTTCGACAGCCGCTTCGAGCCGTGGCTGAGCGTCGCGGCGCAGCGCCGCGCGGTCCGCGGTGCGCTCGCCGCCGTTTTTCCGGCAGGCTCGCAACTGCTCGAGATCGGCGGCGGCACCGGCCTCGACGCCGCCTGGCTCGCGGCGCGGGGCCGTTCCGTGCTGCTGACAGACGCCTCGCCGGCAATGGTGCGGGAGGCGCAGCGCAAGCTCGGCGCCGGGACGGCCGAAGTCATGGCTGCCGAGCAGCTCGGCCGGCTCGCCGCGCGCGGCGAGCGTTTCGACGGTGCCTATTCCAACTTCGCGGCGCTCAACTGCGTCGCCGACCTGGAGCCGGTCGCCCGCGACCTCGCGGCTCTGGTCCGTCCCGGCGGGAAGGTGATGCTGGTCCTGTTCGGTTGCTTCTGCCCGGGCGAGATGGTCGTCGAAACCCTTCGCGGCCGCTTCGCCAACGTCTTGCGGAGACTGAGGCGCGGCGATGTCACGGCCTCGCTCTCCGGCCGCAGCTTCAGCGTCCGCTATCATCGCAGACGCGCCGTGCGCCACGCCTTCGCACCCTGGTTCCGGCCGGCGGGGACGAAGGCGATCGGCCTGTTCGTACCCCCAAGCGCCGCGGAGCCCTGGATCTCTCGCCACCCGCACCTGCTCGGAGCGCTGGAGACGGCCGACAAGCTGGCGGCGCGCGCATTGGCGCCGCTCGGCGATCATGTCCTCCACATTTTCCAGCGCACGGACGCACCGTGACCGCCGCTTTCTCCTCAGCCATGGAAGCCTTCCGCCGCGATTACGGCGCCCATCGCGCGGCCGAGGGGCGCGCGCACGATTCCGCCGAGCTCCTCAGCCTGCCCTATCTCGGCACCGGTCCGCTGGCGCGGCAGTGGCAAGTGCGCGCGCGCACGTTCGATGCATTCGTCCGTCACGTGCTCCGTTCGAAAGCGCGCGCCGCCGGGCGACCGCTCCGCATTGTCGATCTCGGTGCCGGAAACGGCTGGCTGAGCTGCCGCATGGCGCGCGAAGGCCACGCCTGCACCGCGGTCGACGTGCGCGACGATGCTGTCGACGGGCTCGGCGCCGCGACGCCTCTCCTGCGCGAGGCGCCGTTCGACTGCCTGATCGCCTCGTTCGACAACCTGCCGCTTCCGGCCGACGCCGCGGACATCGTCGTGTTCAACGCGTCGCTCCATTACGCCACCGACCTCGCAACGGTCCTCGCCGAGGCTGCGCGCGTGATACGCCCGGGCGGGACCGTCGCGATCCTCGATTCGCCCTTTTACGCTCGCGAACGGGATGGGCAGGCGATGGTGGCGGAGAAGCATGCGACCGCCCACGTCCGCTTCGGCGACCGCGCCGGGAACCTCCTCGCTTTGCCGTGCATCGAATATCTGACCCGCGAGCGCCTCGGCCGGGCGTCCTCCGGACTTGGCCTCTCCTGGCGCCGCCGCCGGGTGCGCTACCCCTTTTGGTACGAGCTGCGGCCGCTCATCGCGAGGCTCCGCCGGCAGCGCGCCCCGTCGCGCTTCGACCTGTGGACCGCCGAGGCGCCATGATCCTGTTCGTCAACCCCCGCGCCACCCGCCCGAAAAACCGGCGCTTTCCGCTCAGCCTGATGGCGGTCGGCGCCGCGCTTCCGGCCGAGATCGGCTGGGAGATCGTCGACGGCAACCTGCCCGGCTTCGATGTGCTCGCGGCGATCCGCGGCCACGTCGAGGCCCGCGCCGGCGGCCCAGATCCGGTCCGCCTGATCGCCCTAACCGTGATGCCTGGACCGCAGCTCGTCAGCGCGGTGCCGCTTTCCAGGTCGCTGAAGGCGCTCTATCCGCAGCTCCCGATCGTCTGGGGCGGCAATTTCGGGAGCCTCTACCCCGCCCCCGTGCTCAACGCGCCCTACGTCGATTGGCTGGTGCGCGGCCAGGGAGAACAGACTTTCCTGGACCTCCTCGCGGTGCTGGACGGGAAGCTGGATCCCGAAGGCGTTCCGGGGCTCGCTTTCCGACGCGCCGACGGGTCGCACGCGATCGGCCCCGAGCGAATCTGGCTCGGGCCCGACGAGCTGCCCGATCCGCCCTATGACAAGATCGACGTCGACCAGTATCTCCACCCGACCTTCCTCGGCCGCCGCTCGGGAGTGTATCAAGCCTCGATCGGGTGCCCCTATGCCTGCAGCTTCTGCGGCGTCATCTCGGTCTTCGGCCGCCGCGAGAAGGTTCAGGCGCCGGAAAGGACCGCGGAGCACCTCGCCTTCCTCGCGCGCGAGCATCGAATGGATTCGGTCCATTTCTACGACAACAATTTCTTCCTCAACGAAGCCCATGCCCGCGAGATCGCGAAAGCGTTCCTGCCGCTCGGGCTCAGCTGGTGGTGCGAGGCGCGGGTCGACGCGCTCACCCGCTTCTCCGACGAGACCTGGCGGATGCTGAAGGCGGCCGGGCTGAAGATGGTCTTCTGCGGGGCGGAATCCGGCTCGGACGACGTCTTGCGGAAGATGAGCAAGGGCATCACCACCGATCAGATCGCCGAGGTCGCGGCGCGGACCCGCGAGCATGAGATCATCCCCGAATTCTCGTTCGTCTTCGGCGACCCCGACGAGCCGGAGCGGGAGATCGAAAACACCCTGGGCTTCATCCGCCGGCTGAAGGGCATCAACCCGGAGATGGAGCTGATCAGCTATTTCTACACGCCGACGCCGCAGCGCGCCGGCACCTACGGCGACGTCGATCCGCTCACCGGGACGCCGACCGATCTCGAGACCTGGACGGAGCCCGAATGGGTCGCGTGGATGACTCATGAGGATCCCCACACGCCCTGGATGGACCGGCGCCTCAAGGCGCGAGTCGAGGATTTCGAGACGGTGTTCCGGAGCCGCTTCCCCTCCGTGCACGATCTGAGAACGCGCGGCTGGGGCAAGACGGTCGGCCGCGTGCTGGCAAGGAGGCGCTGGGACCGCGGCGACTTCGCCGATCCACGGCTGTTGCGCAGCGTCCGCCGGCTTGCCCAGCGCACGGCCGACGACAGCCAGGCCTACGGCCACCTCCGGCCGCCTGGGGCCGCGTGAACGGCCTCCCGGCGCGCGACGCCTACCGGCTGTGGGCGCCGATCTATGGCGATGAAAATGCCGTCAGCTGGCTGGAGGATCGCCTCGTCGCAGAGATGACGCCGCCCCTGTCGGGCTCGCGTCTGTTGGACGCCGGGTGCGGGACCGGGCGGCGACTGCGCGGCACCGGCGCGGCGCGCGCGGTCGGAATCGACCTGAGCCCCGAGATGCTTGAAGCCGGCGGCGGGGACGGCGCGCTGCTTGTCGGAGACCTCCGGGCGCTGCCGCTGGCGGACCGCGCGTTCGACTTGATCTGGTGCCGCCTTGCCATCGGCCACGTCGCAGACTGTCGGCCGGTTTATTCCGAGCTCGCCCGCGTCGCCGCGAAGAACGCGCGGCTGATCGTCACCGACTTCCACCCGCAAGCCTATGCAGCCGGCCACCGGCGGAGCTTCCGGGACCGCGACGGCGTGGTTCGCGAGGTCGAACATCATGTGCACGAGCGCGCGGATCACCTCACCGCCGCAAGCGCGGCGGGGTGTCACCTGATCGACATGCGCGAGGCGACGGTTGGTGCCGAAGTCCGGCGCTTCTACGACGAGGCCGGGCGGGGAGCGCTGTACGCGCAGCATGCCGGGCTTCCCGTAGTCCTCGCTCTGGCCTTCAGCCGCGCCGGCTGATGCGGCTGCTCCTCGTCGCCGCCAATGAGGCTGTCGGCGTGGAAGGCGACCGCATCGTCTCGCCGGACGGCCGCTTCGACGCAGTCGTCGAGATTCCCGGCGCGGAACTGCGGCCGGGGCTGATCAACGCGCACGAACACCTCCACCGCAACCATTACGGCCGCCTCGGCGCGCCGCCTTATGCCAACGCTTATCAATGGGCGGCCGACATCCAGCGGCGCTACCGCGACCATATCGCCGAGCGGCAGCGGACGCCGCGCCGCGAGGCCCTGCTCACCGGTGCCTGGAAGAACCTGTTCGCGGGCGTCACCTGCGTCGTCCATCACGACCCGTGGGAGCGGGATTTCCAGGACGATTTCCCGCTGCGCGTGGCGCGCTTGCCCTCGGCCGATTCGCTTGGAATGTCCCCGTCCCCGGACCTGCCGGGCGATGGCCCCTTCTGCCTCCACGTCGCGGAAGGGGTGGATGCGGTGGCCGCGGCCGAGGTCGATCTGCTCGCCGGGAAGGGCCTGCTCGGACGTGATCTGATTGCGGTCCATTGCGTCGGCGTGCGCGGTGAGAGCGTCGCGGCGTTGCGGGATTCCGGGGCCGCAATCGTCTGGTGCCCCAGCTCGAACCTGTTCCTGTTCGGGCGCACGGCGCCCGCCGAACTGCTCGCGGAGGGCGCGGATGTGCTGATCGGCAGCGATTCTCTGCTGACCGGCGCCGGCGACCTGCTCGACGAGCTGCGTTGCGCACGCGGCCTGGGGCTCCTCGACGACCGGCGGCTCGCGGGTGCGGTCGCCGAGACGGCGGCGCGGCGGCTGGGCCTTCCCGACCCCTCTTGCGGGCCAGGCCAGCCGGCCGACCTCATCGTGCTGCGCAAGCCTTTGTTGGAGGCCGCGGGTGCGGATGTCGCTCTGGTGCTGGTCGGCGGCGCGGTTCGAGTGGCCGAGCCGGAGCTGGTGCCGTCGCTCGGGCCGTTCGCCGCTGAGGGCAGGCTCCGCGCGGTCGGCGGCGTCGAGCGCTGGACCGGCCCGGGCGCTCAGCCGCCGCGCAACAAAGTCAGCGCGATCCGCAGACGGCGCCGATAGAAAGCGATAGCCGCGCGCGTCCCACCGGCGACGCCCGGCAGCAGCAGCACCGCAAGCCGGCTGCGCCGCGTCCGGCACCACATCAGGCTCTCTCGCGACGAGAGACGTGCGACGCGGTGGATCGAGGAAGGGTCGTGGTCGGCCACAACGGCGCGCACGGCGGCGGGCGCCTCGGCAGCGCAGGCCGCGATCACCTCCTGGGGAACGGTCCCCGGAACCAGTTGCTCAGCGAGGCCGAATGCCGGGTAAAGGAAGCCGAGGGCGTCGATGTCCGCCGCCGCTTCGACCAGCTCGCGCCAGTCCACTGGTTCGCGCCGCAACACGAGCACGATCTCGACAAGCCGGAGCAGGTTGAGGCTCTGGAGGCCGTTCGAGGCGTGGGAGGCGAGATGGATGGCGAGCAGGGGCTGCGCCAGCACCGCTGCTCCAGGATCCTGCGACCAGCGCGCACGCGGCCGCCGGTCCGCCAAGCCCTGCAAGCGTGCGACGCTGCTTGGCGCGAACTTACGGTCGAGCGATCCCTGCAAGTCGACCGCCCACGGATCGTCGGCATGGACCAGGCTCAGGGAGCGCACCTGCGCCGGTCCGTCCGGGCGCCGCCACGCGCGCTGGATGGGGATCCGCTCGCTCCTGCCGGGAAGGTAGCCGCTGCGCTGCATGGCAGCCTCGGCCGCGCCGAACAGGTGCCCGGGAACAAGCAAGTCGATGTCCGAGCAGGGCCGCGCCCCGGGTTCGGGGAAATGGTCGAAACCCGTGTGTATTCCCTTGAGCACCGTCGGCTCGATGCCCGCGCCGTGCAGCAGGCTCACGGCGGCAAGCGCTTCGCTGCGGAGGCGCGCCGAGCGCAGGCGGTTGTGGCGGAGCTGGAGCTCGAAGAGAGCGGCAGCGTCCGGCTCGGCGGAAATCGCGTCCCGTTCGATCCAATGGCCGATCAGCGGGCCGATGCCGGACGTATAGCCGGCGACGGCGAGCGCCCTCGGCTCGCCGCGAAGCTCCGGCGCAGGGCGCCCCCCGAGCGTCGCTGCGGCAACGTCCGCAAGCGCCCGCTGCGCCGAGTGCCAATCCGCCTCGTCGACCTCCGGCCACATCCAGCCGGATCCGCGGCCGCCATGCGCCGCATCGAGGCGGCACCGCACCTCGTCTGCGGGAAGATCCAGGGCCTCCTGCGGCAGTTTCATGGCGCGGCGCGCGCCCCTCCCGCACGCTTCCAATGCGAAAGGTCGCGGCCCGTCAGTGCCTCGATCTTCAGCACCTGGGGGCGGAATGCGGCGACCAGCTCCGCGTCGAATCGCGGATCGAGCCTGCCCCGGGGCCCTTGGGCGAAGTTGAGCCGCCTCACCATGGCCGTCGGTCTCACGCCGAACCGCGCCGCCAAGGCCCGGAGCGGGCCGTAGAGGCGGCCGAGCCGCTGCGGCAGGCGGCGGTGAAAGCGCGTCAGCCGCCGGCTGCGCTGGTTCCAATTCTCGTTGACGCGCTCGAATGCGAGGCGGCCGTCGTCGGGAAGGCCAAGGAAGGCGAGCGTCCGCTGATAGACGGCGCGCGGATCGGCTGCCATGTCCTCGGAAAAGAGGACGAGCTGGTTTGCCTCCGGAATCAGCCCCGTGAACCGCTCGAGCTGATCTCCGAGAGCACAGACGCGCTCATATTGAAGCTTGGTCGGATCGGAGCAGCGCGGTGGGAGGTGCTCCCCGCCTCTCCGCGCCGCCTGCAGTCGCCACGCTTTTTCGAAGTACGGTTCGTCCTCGTCCTGGCTGTAGACGAGTTGGGCATGGAGCGACGCTGCCATCGCGACAGGATTCCGGATCAGTAGAATGAAGCGCGCGTCGGGCCTTTCGCGCAGGATGTTCGGGATCGCGACGGCGGATCGGATGTAAGCGGGCGTGGCTTCGCCGCGGAGCGCGTCGACGGGGGCTCCTTCCCACAGCCGGGCATATTCGTCGGCGTCGGTGATCGCTCCGCGCGGGTGGAGGTCGGTCGACCAGAAATAGGGCTCCTTGCGCACGGAGAGGGCGATGCGGGGATGCGTCCGCAAATAGGAATAAAGCGCGGTGGTGCCGCACTTCTGGGCGCCGGCGATGAAGAATTCGGGGGCAAGGCTGCGCTTCTTCTCCATGCCTCGTTGTGCGATCCTTCCCGGAAAGGTTGTAGCGACGGCCGTCGTGGCGTGGCAACCGGAGGGCGGAGCGTGGCAGGGACATTCGATGCAGGCTGATGCGCCCTCTGTCGGCGCGCTGTTCGAACGGATCGTCGCGCTGGAGCGGGGCCTCGCGCCCCGGCTCCTGGACCGAACGAAGGTCGAGCGCCTCGATTTCTCTTACATCGAAGCCGCGCGGCGCTGGTCGGCCGCGGTCTGGATCGCCGCCGAAGCGCTCGGGCCGGTGGAGCTGAGCGAGCAGGCGATCGAGCGGGGGCTGACGCTGGCGTCACGCCCCGTCTTCGTCTTAGGCGCGCACCGGAGCGGGACGACTCTGCTGCGCGATCTGCTCGACGGCCATCCCGCCCTCGCCGTCCTTCCCTTCGAAACCAGCTTCTACACCCATTTCCGCCGCCGGGCGGCCGGCGGCGATCCGGGAGGCCAGGCGTCTTCGATAGGCCAGGAATGGCTGAGGCGCCTCGTCAACCCGAACAATCAGGCGCCCTTCTGGCTCCTCGGCCGCAGCGACGAGACCGGTTCCCCCTATGTCGACCTCGTCCGGCTCTTCTCGAGCTGGCGCCATGCGCTTGGGCGCACCGGCGACCGCGCCCGTCCCGCGGCGCTGCTGGCCGCATTCGCGCTCGCTTATGCCGGCCGCGCCGCCGCCGGGGCAGCGCCGCCCGCAATGCGCATGTGGGTCGAAAAAACGCCGACCAGCGAACAGGCGCTGGACGACATCCTGGCTGATTTCCCCGAAGCGAAGTTCCTCCACGTCATCCGGGGGCCGGAGAACGCCTATTCCTCGCACAAGGCGCTGCTGCGGCAGGGAGGGCAGACCGGCCGCGCGGCCCTCGGTGCGCTCCGGAATCTGGCGCGCTCCTATGCGATCGCGATCGAGCGCTCGCGAACCCGACCTTCGGACAGATACCGTCTCGTCCGTTACGAGGAACTGGCTGAGGCTCCGGCGGCGACGATGCACGGCATCGCCGATTTTCTCGGCATCGAGCCGCTGCCGATCCTCTCCCGGTCCACCGTGGCCGGTTTGCCCGCCAGCAGGAACAGTTCCTTCCCCGAGGGCCGGCGAGGCTCCGCCGATCTTCTCGGCCGCTTCGAGCGGGATGTGCTGGCCCTTGCGCTCGGCCGCGATGCAATCCTGCTCGGCTATAAACCGGTTCAGCCCGGATCGCCGCTCGGACGCGCGCTCCGCGCGGCCCAGCGTATGCTCACAAGGTGAACGGCGGAACGCGCGGCAGCGCAGCGCTGCGGCCGCAACGACCGCGCCGCAGCTAGGAATTGCAGCGACAGATCGACTATCCTTGCTCACATGGAAGAAGCGGGGGACAGGGGAGTTGCGGACGAGCTCGTCCTCGCGCTCCTTTGCCGCGTTTTCGGATGCCGGACCGAGCTCGGCGCGCACATCAGGACGCGAGGCCGGATCAAGGAATATCGCCCCCGGGCCTACATTGCGAGGAGCGGCGATTCGATCTCCGTGCTCTTCGCGATCATCGCAGGCATCGCCCATGCGCTCGCCTATTCGTCCGAGGGGCAGCCGGTTCTGCTGCATGAATATCGCGAAGGGGACGTCTTCGGAGCGATCGGATCCACGCTCCATCCACGGCACGAAGCGGACATCATCGCCGCGACAGAGGTCTCGTCCTTCCTGCTCGACGGCCGCGAGCTTGCGCTGCTCGCGGAGCGCCACGGCAGTATCGGGATTGCACTGCTCAAGCTGATGGTCGACCGCCTGCAGCGAACCGAAGCGAGAATGTACGAGCATGCGGCGCTCTCTTCCGTCGGGCGAGTCTACGCGGAGTTGCTTCGCCAAGCGTCGGACGCGCCGGACCTCACGATCCGGCCGGCGCCAGTGCTGACCGAGCTCGCGCTCCGCGTATCGACCACTCGCGAGACGGTCTCGCGCGCCGTCGGGGCGCTAGAGCGCCGCGGCATCATCCAGCGCAGTCATGACGCACTCACGCTGGTGGCGCCTCAGCGCCTCGAGGAGCTAATCGTCTGACTGCGGCTTGAGGGCGTAGAGCGGAATCGGCGGTCCTCCGTCGAAGGCGCGCAGCTCGCCGATCCAGCTCGCGCACCCGCGTCCTTCCGCCCCGGCCGCGAATACGGCGGCGAAATCGAGCGAGACGCAAACCGTCTCCGGCGGTGTCGCCGACGCGACGCCCCGAAGGATCGCAGCGCCCTCCGCGGTGGGCCTTAGCGTGCCGATGAAAGGGTCCCGTACGACGGGAACGAATCCGTAATGGGCGGCGAGGCGAAGTGGTGTCCTCCCGAGCAGCCGGCTCTGGACCCTTCTCGCCGCCTCGACCGATTCCGCAAGGGTCGGGTGACCGATCACGACGTCATCCCCGTCGAGATGCGGAGCGATCGCTCCAGGCACGTCCTCGAGCGTCCGGCGAACCTCCTCCAGGCGAATTCCACGCTCTCGCGCCGTGGCGGGGCCCACGTTGATCGAGAGGAGGGCGAGCAGCGGCGCCGGCGCGTCGTCGTCGCCCGGCGCCGACGCGGACGGAGCTTCGCCGGAGATGTCGATGACATATTCGGGCGGACGACGTGCCGGGCGCGGCCTGCCCACGACCAGTTCGCCGAAACCGGCGAGCAGGCGCTCGGCGTTGAGCCGCGCCATGCCCGCGGCCACCTCGTCGGCATGCTCGACCGTCGCCGAACCCGGCAGGACCCCGAGCGGACGCACCGGATAGACGCTCGCGGCCGCGGCGAGCGCGGCGTCGAAGCGCCGGCGCCAGTCGGCGCCGTAGGGATCGACGGAGCAGCGGGCGAAGCTCTCCGCGTCGGACGGAAGGACGACGTGAAGCTGGGCGCCCGCCGCCAGCAGCGCTTCCGCGACGATGATGTCCGAACCGGCCGCGAGCGCACCGTAGCCGAATCCGATCCGCTCCCTCTCGATCAGATCGGCGGCTGCCGCCGCCGCCTCAGCCGCGGCCTCGTCGGTGAGGCCGATACGTCCCGAAAAATGAAGGGAGCGTGGCGGGCGCAGGACGTCGAGCCAGGCCGCATCTTCGCCGAGCGCCTCGTGAATGAGCAGGAATTGCCGCAGCGTCGAAGCATGGTCCTCCCACGCCCGCGGCGCCGCTGCCAAGGCTTCGGCGAGGGCCTCCTGTGCCTCCTCGCCCCGGCGCGCGAGCAACAGCGCTTCGGCTCTCGTCGCCGCAAGCCAATAAGGGGTCTCGGGGTCGTCCGGCTCGCGCGCAATGCGGTCGAGGACCTCGGCGGCAAGACGGGCGGCGCCCCCGGGATCGCCGGACAGCAGCTGGAGCGTCGCCGCATTGATCAAGGGATAGCTTCCCGGCCGGAGCGCCGCCGAGCGCCGATATGCCTCCGCGGCTTCGAGATAGAGCCGCGCCCGCGCCTCGCCCTGCGCCCGGCGCGCCCGATCCTTGAGCAAGCGTGCCTTGACCGTCAGCGCCGCCGGCTCGTCAGCCGACAGGTGACCGCCGGCAACGAACGCTTGCCAGGCAAGATCGAGAGCCCCCGCCCGCGCGAAGGCGATGATCGTTAGAAGGGGCAGGGCCGCTACCATGACAAGGTCCTCAATCCTCGTAGCAGCCGCGTCCCGCTGCGCACAGCCTGCCCCTGGTGGTCGCCGCTCGCGCGCCCCGCTGCGCTCAGAGCGGCGGCCCGAGATTGGTCCCCGTGGGATCGTCGATCATCGTCGTCGTCCCGCCGTCGGCGCGGGTAACCGTATAATGGATATTGAAGACAAAGTCTTGACGGTAGTTTCGAGGAATTGGATCGCCCGCAGCATTCCTCCTCCAATGATTGACCATATAGAATACGCTCCGCATCTTGACGACTTCTGTGGCGTCCACGTCCACGTCGATATCTTTCCCATCGAAGAACGTGTGATTGGGTGTGCTACCCTTGCCGAGATCGAACTCAATCGCGGGAAGCCCGTCCACGAGCCTTTTCGCCAGGCGCCAGTTCGGGTCGTCCATCAGCAGCACGAAGTAGTTCCTGTCAGGCCATTTCGCCCCGTAGATCGTGTCGACACAATCCTGGCAGGCTGTGGAACAGGCCGGCAATGTCCCGCCCCGGGCGGCCTGGGCCATCCGGACGATATGCTGCTCCACGTCCCTGTAAGGGATCGGAGTCCCATTGTTGTAATAGTAACACTTCGTACTCGGCGCCGACCCCACGAATTCGGCATAATAGAAGAAGATCTTGGAGGGAGGCACATCGAAATTCGGGAAGTTGGTTTGCAGCTTCGGCACGTACACGCTCATGTCGGCCGAAGGTCGATCCGCAGCGAACTCCGGGTCGGTAACCAGCGCTTCGTATTGCCTTCCCATGTCCTTCTCCTTTCCTGATGCTGACGCTCAGACGGCGTAGCAAGGCGACAGGTGCGCGACGCGCGGGTTGCCTTCGGCGCGAAGCCGCGCGATCGCGGCGCGCACCCTGTCGCGCACATCGGCGACCCTAAGCGTGCGAAGCGAGCCCGGCGCGGCGGTCAGGACATCGCATTCGATGCTCACCTTCAGCAGCCGCCATTCGAGGTTCGCAGGGTCGAGCGCGACGAGCTGGCCGCTGCGCTGGTAAGCCGCCTCCAGCAAGGCCCGGCCCGTCGCCCCGCTTCCCTGCCGGATTGAGAGCAGGGCGACTGCGCGCTCCGCGATCGCCAGGCGGAAGAGATCATCGCGATTCGCCGGGTCGACGCTGTGGATGCGCAGCGCGATCGCATGCTGACGCCGGTAGGCGTCGAGTGCTGGGCCGAAACGGTCGCGCCGATAATGCGCCAATGCCAGCGAGGCATATGCGTTTGCCTGCTCGCGCAATGCGTCGATGTCGCCCGCGGGCGCTGCCGCGGCTCGGCCGAACCAATGGATCGCTTGCCCAAAGAGTCTCGCCGCGCCATTCGCATCCCCTCTGCCGTGCAGGCGAACGACGCCGAGGTTCATCGCGCCGAACCCCATCTCCATGATTGAGGACCGTTCGTGGGGTGCAAGCGCGATCAGCTGCCGTGCCGCAGCCGCATATCGCCGATAATAGGCTTCCGCGTGCGCCCATTGCTCGCGCACCTCGTAAAATCGGCCCATCCAATATTCGCTTTGCGCATGGGCATAAATTCGTGCCGGATCGTCGGGCGCCGCCGCGAGCAGCGAGGCGGTGATCGGGTGCGCTTCCCTGAACGCTCGCATGGCCTCGTCGAAGCGGCTCTGCAGGAGCTCATCCTCGCCGATCGCGAGCAGCGCGCGAGCCCTTCGCTGCTGCGAATCCTCGCTGAGATCCGAAAGCGCATAGCGGCCGTAATAATCGAAAGCGCGTTCATTGACCGCCGCAAGCGCATCGAGTCGCCCCACGCCCTTCAGCATCTCGCGCAGATCAGTCAGCATGAACTCGATCATCCCTTCCACTTCGGTTCGCTGACGCTCCGCTTCCTGACGGGCGGCGAATGCGAACACGGTCAACGTGGCCATGATTAGCATCGCCGCCACGGCCACGGCCGTGACGGCGGTCACACGGCGGATCCTCCGGCTGGCATCGCGCTGGACGAGGTCGTCCAAGCCAACGCCGGTCGCGCCCGCGACGAGCTTCATGAGGGCTAGACGCTGGCCGTCCGCGCCCGAACGGAAATCGGGCGCCAGCGGCTCATGCCGCAATCCTTCGCGATCGGTTCTCAGAAGCGGTTCGGGAAAGCAATCGGGCGGCTCCCCGGCGATGATCGCCCCGAGCACGGGCGCTCCGGGGTGAAGCCGACGAAAAATGCGGATCTCCTCGGAGACCCACAAGGACTGCGCGGCGGCCGGTGAGCAGAGCACGATGAGGGCGGCGGATTCGGCGAGCGCGTTGCGCACCGTTTCGCTGAGATCCGCCGACGCGGCCATTTCGTCGCGATCCCTGAAGATCGGCGCCAGCCGTTGAGGAACCGGGCCGCGGCCCCGGTCCTGGCCGACCAGGCGCTTCGGCAGGCGATAACTCTCCAGGCGCCGGTGAATCCTCGCGGCGGCCGCGGAGTCCTTGTGGCTGTAGCTCAGGAACGCCTTGTAGCGCAGCTCCCCCGGCGCCGGCTCGTCCATGGCTCACCCCCGGGCCAGCCCTCGGGCATCCCCCGCCTTAGCGGCCGACCGAGGCCAGAATGGCAGAATCTGGGAGCGTCCGCAACGAAGCCGGCGGAACACCTTGGCTGCAGCACGACGGGAAATTGGCGGAGAGGGAGGGATTCGAACCCTCGGTACCCGTAAGGGCACAACGGTTTTCGAGACCGCCCCGTTCGACCGCTCCGGCACCTCTCCGCATGGTCCCCGTATGGGCGGGGCCGGTCGACAGGCCGCGCGCCTTAACGAAAGCGCCGGGGCTTGCCAAGCATGTCCTGGTCCGGTGGCCTTGCTTGCCTCCGCGCGGGAAAGCCCTACATAGAAGGACGATGGACAGGCCCGGCAGCTTCTTCGACATGTCTCCCGCCCCGGGCATGCCGCCGGCCGCGCCGTCCGTGGCCCAGGCCAGCTTCGCGATCGGCGAGGTGGTGAAGCACCGGCTGTTCGATTTCCGCGGCGTCATCTTTGACGTCGATCCGGTC
>Ga0196965_1000262_pt1 | contig 36744 bp, 30 predicted proteins | sample S1_20metaG_FD_148668 | JGI IMG/M metagenome (GOLD analysis project Ga0196965, IMG submission 148668) | Soil microbial communities from Anza Borrego desert, Southern California, United States - S1_20 | ecosystem: Environmental > Terrestrial > Soil > Desert | place: USA: California | collected...
TCAGTTGGGAAAGGCATTGCGCAGGATGCCATTATCATGAACATTGATGACCTGCTCTGCGTAGGCGCCACAGAAAATATTTTACTGTCATCTACGATTGGCCGCAACAAAAATCTCATCCCCGGTGAGGTGATTGCACAAATCATCAACGGTACAGAAGAAGTTTTGCAAATGCTGCGCGACAACGGTTTAAATATCATTAGTACCGGAGGAGAAACGGCAGACCTTGGCGATGTTGTTCGAACCATCGTAGTCGATAGCACCGTGGTGAGTCGTATGAAACGATCTCATGTCATTGACAACGGTAACATTAAAGGAGGTGATGTGATCGTTGGCTTGTCTTCATTTGGTAAAGCAACGTATGAGGCCGAGTATAACGGGGGCATGGGAAGCAATGGATTAACATCAGCAAGACACGATGTGTTTTATAATCACTATGCTTCCAAGTATCCTGAATCTTATGATAATGAATTAACCGCAGCGCTGGTCTATTCCGGCAAATACAAACTCACGGATACCCATCCGGGATTAGCGGTTAATGTCGGCAAACTGGTTTTGTCTCCTACGCGAACATACGCTCCTGTTATTCTGGAAGTATTGAAAACGTTGCGCACTGAAATTCATGGCATGGTGCATTGCAGTGGTGGTGCACAAACGAAAGTGTTGCACTTTATCGATAACCTGCATGTAATTAAAGACAATCTCTTCGAGGTTCCTCCGTTGTTCGATATCATTCAGCAGGAAAGCGGGACTTCATGGAAAGAGATGTATAAGGTTTTTAACATGGGTCATCGTATGGAAATCTATCTTAATGAAAAGCATGCCCAAGCTGTTATTGACACAGCCAGCAGATTCAACATTGAAGCCAAAATCATAGGACGTGTTGAAGCAGCACCAGCGAAAAGCGTCACGATCAAAAGTATTCATGGCGAATTCTCGTATGAATAAACTATCGATCAACTAAGGTTGCCATTCAAATAAAAAGCATAGTATTTTTCAATTCTATGCAGTAACTCCTATCCATAAAACCCCCTATAAAATATGGATCAGCGAATCATAAACCTTTTTGATGAGTACACACATAAGCCATTGACTCGCCAGGAGTTCATGAGCAGGCTTGCAAAACTTACAGGTAGCACCGCAGCTGCACTTTCCATTCTTCCCTTACTTGAAGTTAATTACGCCAACGCGGAGACAATTACCGATCAGGATGAGCGGCTAAAAGTTGAAGAAATCACATATCCGACGGAAGGCGGAGAAATGAAAGCGTATGTTGCCCGACCAAAAAAGCAGGCGAAATATCCAACGGTAATGGTGATCCATGAGAACAGGGGACTTAATCCACACATTAAAGATGTAACCAGGCGTTTAGCACTTGAAGGATTTCTCGCTTTCGCACCCGATGCCCTGAGTCTGCTGGGTGGAACTCCTGAAGATGGCGACAAGGCGCGTGATATGTTTCAACAACTCGATGGCGTAAAATCAATCGCGAACTTTGCCAAAGGTTTTGAAGCGATGAAAAAAAGAAATGACTGCAACGGCAAAACAGGTTGTGTTGGATTTTGCTGGGGAGGCGCCATGGCGAATAACCTCGCCATACATGTACCTGATCTCCGCGCAGCTGTTCCGTTTTATGGTCGTCAACCTGATTTGAATGACGTCCCGAAAATCAAAGCCTCTCTCCAACTGCACTATGCCGAACACGATGAACGCGTAAATACCGGGATACCCGCTTATGAAGAAGCGTTGAAAAAAGCAGGAGTGGATTATAGTTTATTCATATATGATGATGCGCAACATGCTTTTCATAATGATACCGCGCCTACGCGTTACAATGAGGCTGCAGCAAAGTTAGCTTGGAATCGCACTGTAGTCTTTTTCAAAGAGAAACTATAAGATTAAACTGAATTCTTCTGCTTTGGCATTCCATTTGCCCTTGGTTGGTTTAAGGAGTTCAACGTGAAACTTAAATTCGACGAAAATGAAAAGGAGAAGAAACATTTTGGCGCTGGTGGGTATGGTTCTTATTTCAGCGATCACACTTCAGGTTAATGCGCAAGGTCATGGAAGAGGGCATGGAAAGGATAAACCACGGCGAGCACCTCATCATCATACAGAAAGGCATGACAATCATAAACGTCATCACAGGGTGACGCCTCAACAGCATGTACATCATTATCACGTAAGGCCGGTTCGACACGTATATCATCACCACCATAACCATAGCTGCGGCCACCGCGTTGTGGTTCGACATTACGAACGTCCCCGATATATTTATTACAACGACTATGATGTTTACTATGATGCGCATCGCAATGTGTACATTTCATTTTCCGGAAGGAACTGGGTGGTCACTACCGGTGTCCCTGTAATTATGCGGCACGTTGATGTTCACCGTACCGGATATACTGAAGTAGTTTATTACGAGGACGACTTCATCAATTACCTTGGACTTGGACGTCCGATTTATGGGCAAACATATGTGAGACGATAAAACTAACGATCAACTTTTTATCAGGCCGCCATTGGTGGCCTGATGTTTTTATATGCTATTTTACCCGTGCGTCATGGCAAGAATAACTGCTCACCTGAAATACTTAAATTGACAAGAAGTCCCATTATTTTGCGACGGCGCGCCTAATCTCGAAATGTTTTAGTCCTTTCATGATGAAATTATCCGGCAAAAAATTAGTTTTCCCACTGATCCTATTGTTCACGCAATGTGAATCGGTAAAGAACCAGGAATCCATCGCTATGTCAAAACCTACAGACCCTCACTCATTTTCTATTCCTTCAGATGCACGTGTTACACACCTGAAGTGGCGTGCCGAAATAGACTTTGAAACAAAAACAGTTCACGCCCTTGCATCCTGGAGCATAGAAACCTCAGCCGATGCTGATGTCATTCTGTTTGACACCAAAGATCTTACGATTAAATCAGTAACGCTCGATAACAATGTTAATACGGAACATAAACTTGCTCAGCCTGATTCGCTCTTAGGACAGGCACTTGCCGTGATGATCAGGCCGGACACGAAGACGGTTAATATTGAGTATGTAACTTCTCCACAAGCAGAGGCATTGCAATGGTTGACACCACAACAAACCGCAGGGAAAAAATTTCCGTTTCTTTTTACACAATCACAGGCCATTCTGGCGCGAAGCTGGATTCCTTGCCAGGATTCGCCAAGTGTTCGTTTCACTTACGAAGCGGAAGTAACCGGACCAAGAGACCTTTTGATTCTGATGAGCGCATCTAATCCAAAACAGAAAAACAATTCAGGTGCATACCGATTTCAAATGGATCAGCCGATACCATCCTACTTATTGGCACTCACTGCTGGTGATCTTACTTTTCAAGCTGTGAGTGAGCGAAGCGGTGTGTATGCAGAACCCTCCGTGCTTGAAAACGCCTCATGGGAACTGGCTGACCTGGACAAAATGATTCAAGGCGCCGAAGAATTGTATGGTGCGTACCAGTGGGGTCGTTATGATGTGATCATGTTGCCGCCAAGTTTTCCTTTTGGCGGAATGGAAAATCCAAGATTAACTTTTGCAACGCTCACCATACTGGCCGGTGATCGATCCCTGACTTCACTCATTGCACATGAGTTGGCGCACAGCTGGTCGGGAAACCTTGTAACGAATGCTACCTGGAACGATTTCTGGTTAAATGAAGGATTTACGGTGTATTTCGAACATCGTATCATGAAAAAGATATACGGTAAGGATTATGCCGAAATGCTAGCTGCCTTGGCACTCCAGGATCTTCAGGAAACCATTGAAGCGCTTAAGCAGGATAACCAGTTTGACGATACCAAACTGTTCCTCAACCTGAATGGTCGAAACCCCGACGATGGCGTAACAGATATCGCCTACAACAAGGGTTACTTTTTTCTTCGATACATCGAGGAAAAACACGGCCGTGAAACTTTTGATACATTCGTAAAAGACTATTTTTCAACGAATGCATTTACCTCAATCACAACCGAAAAATTCATTGCATTCATTAAGGCATACTATTTAAAGGAATTCAGGATCGACCTGAAGGATAGTTTGTTCGATGCCTGGATTTTCTCCGTTGGACTTCCGTCTGATTGTCCTAAACCGGTTTCCGCAAGATTCATGAAAGTAGATCACGTAATAGCCGAGTGGGAGAAATCCAGTGTCTTAGACAAACCGATTGCAAAAGTCTGGAGTACACATGAATGGCTACACTTCCTGAAAAATCTGCCCGGCACTTTAACTCCGGCCCAAATGTCCCGGCTGGATGAGTTTGGAAACTTTACGGCCTCGGGTAATGCAGAAATAACAACGTTGTGGCTGGTGCATGCAATACGGAATCAATACGTTGCGGCGTATCCTAAACTGGAACGGTTTCTTATTAATACAGGTAGGCGAAAGTTCTTGAGTCCGTTATATAATGAGCTTGTAAAAACCGAAGACGGTAAACGTTACGCAAAATCCATTTACGATAAAGCACGTCCAAACTATCATTTTGTATCGACCAATACTTTTGATAAACTGTTGCGATAAAAAACGCAAGAATATTATGATCGGGTTACAACCCTTTGTGGCTAAACAGGGTCTTACCTTTAAGACCCCGTTTTTATGTTTACTTTGCGCAGAATATTACTTGTTATCGGCATAATCGTAGCTGTTGTTATCTGGCTTTATTCCGGAGTTTTCATTTGATAACCTTATCATTCAGGTAATGTCTCTCATCATATTACATCCGGTATATTCACAACCGGTAACTTCTTCGCTATAATTTTGATTTCTATCCATTGATAAATTCATTCACTTATACTGAAGAAATTCTTTCATTCAATTGAGTAGTCGAAAATATAATTCTCTTTGGTGAAACCAGATTTTACCAGTACCGTATACGTTAGATTTTGCTTGCTCACCAAAGTTTTTTTCCATTAAAAAAAATAAAAATTTTTTGATCTGTTTTTAATTCTGCAATCCTTCCACCCATGCAGATAACGAAGCAGCCGAACGTATTTCAACAGAATTTTATTTCAAGGTTACGCCTGACTATAAAATAAACGATTGATTTTAGGTTGAAATCCGGTGATTTAATTAGGAAAAAAAGCATTTTCTTCGCGCCACATTTTTAAACCAACGTTAATCATGAAAAAAATTTTATTCGTCCTTTCGTTTGCAGGTGCAGCATTACTGTCTAGCTGTGACAATGAAAATTCTGAAAACCCTCAACCTACCGGAACCGCAACAATCTCCGGAACCGTTTATGCTCAATTTGACTACACGAACGATGACTATGAAACAGTTGCTAACAAGAAAATGATTGTGGCTGTATGGAGTGACTACACTGATTCATATCGCTTCACAGAAACTTCGACAGATGCCAACGGTAACTATTCAATTGAAATTAAAGTTGGAAATCAGCCATTGGGAGTAGAATTGGTTTTGGTCGATTTCAAAGCAGATGTAAAGGACGGAGATGGTACTGAAGAAGTAATATTCTATGGTAACAATTTCGAAACTGGTGCTGAAGTAATAAAAGGCGGAGAATATATCCGCGATATCTACTACAACGACTAATCAGTCCATCTTTATCAAACAAATCGTTTTAACAAGAATCTCATAATGAAAAAAATATATTTATCAATCCTGGCAACTGCTTTCGCGTTCGGAAGTTTTGCACAGGACCTGACAACGGAAGAAGCTCCCGTCATTAAATCTAAAAAGGGCGAAGTTTACCTTCCTGTTGCTGATGAATGGGCACTTGGCGTTTCTGCCAATCCATTCCTTGACTACCTTGGAAACTTCATCAATGGAAGTTCCGGCAACTCAAGTCCTGACTTTGAATTTGCTACTTCACCTGAAAATAACATGGCCATCTTTGGCAAGTTAATGAAGGATGCTAACACAGCTTACCGCGTGCGTTTCAATATTGGTTATACAAACAATACGTACAAAGCAGTTGCCCTGAAAAATGAACTAAACCCGGATCCAGGTTATCCTGCATTTGTGGATGATTGGCAAAAAGTAAATACCCTGGCCGTTGTAGTTGCGCCGGGTTTTGAAAAGAGAAGAGGTAGCACACGCCTTCAAGGTGTTTATGGTGCTGAATTGATCTTAGGTTTCAACAACACCAAAGTAAGCTACGATTACGGAAACGCTGTATCTTCTGATTTCAACGCACCAGCGACAACTGATTTCGACTATACTGGTTATGGCGATAACATTTTAGGTGGTAATGAAAACGCAGCTAGTGTTCGCGTAACAGAAGATAAATCTGGTTCAAATTTCCTGGCTGGCGTTCGCGGTTTTGTTGGTATCGAATATTTCTTCGCACCTAAAATCTCTATCGGTGGAGAGTTCGGTTACATGGCCGGATTCCAAACACAACGCAGAGGAACCGTTACAGCTGAGGTTTGGGACGTTGATGCGGTTTCTACCCGTAAGATTAAAATCGACGAATACAACAATGGAGGTTTAACTTCTGTCGGTATCGGTCTTGATAACTTAAGTGGATCAATCAACTTGTTATTCTACTTCTAATACAGAATAGAGTTTAACTTACTAATAAAAAGCCGGGGTTATTACTCCGGCTTTTTTGTTGATCATACTTAATTCAATGTCGTTGAATTAAGCTTCCATAAACCTTCTCCTTTGGAGAGGACAGGGTGAGGCCATAAAAAAACAAGCTTAATCAACGACATTGATACTTAATGCTGTTAAAACCTGATCCGGATATCATCCTTGTGATCAATGGGCACCTTAATGGGAAATCCGTGATATGATAACCGCAATGATCCTTTGTAACGCACCTCAAATTTTTTTCCGCCAATCATGCCCAGAAGGGTTTCCATCGTACCAAGTTCTTTGATGGCAAGCTTCACCTTTAAAGGAATTGTAAATTCATCGTTTGAAGGAATAACGGCGTTGTATTTCTCATCTACATGACCGGCCTTCTTCCCGTTCACGAAGATCTCGACATCGATATTTTTGAGCTTGCCACGCATTTTGTTCGGGTTAAAAAAAACAGCATTGGCCTTCAACATCGGGTCCGTACTGGCATCCACCACGACATCTTTGATATTCTTTAAAACAATATCCTGATCCGGCGTTTTACACGCTGCCACAATGGTCACCATCAATAATAAGGTGATGAGTTTCTTTGCCGTTATCTTCATTTTATATTCTTTCATTCAACTTACTATCAAGTATAGACATTCTATCTTTAAATTTGTTACACGAAAAGGTTTTGTATCTGCATATACCCACACTTTAAGTTTAACAGATGATTCCAATCTTTGATTCAATCGCCGATGGGTTGGCAAACCAGGGATATTCCGTGACAGATCAATTCCTGAGCCAAAAAGAGGTCGAAAACCTACTGGGTATAAATGATTTCCATTTTTTTGAAACCCACTTTAAAAAAGCCGGTGTCGGCAAAAATCAGGGACTTCAGATCAATGAAGGCATACGCGGAGATTATATTCGCTGGCTTGATAAAGCCACAACCGAACCTACTCTAAGATTATACCTGGATCGTTTACAAGCCCTTGTTTCTTATTTGAACCAGGCGTTATACCTGAGCCTTAAAGATGTGGAAGTTCATTTAACAGTTTATCCGCCCGGCTCCTATTATAAACGCCACCTTGATCAGTTCAAACATGATGATCACCGAAAACTCTCTGTGATCTGTTATCTGAATAACGATTGGACGGAAGAACACGGAGGTCAACTCAGGATGTTTCTGGAAAATGGAGATCAAGCATTTCTTCCATCGGCCGGAAGATTGATCTGCTTTCGGAGTGATCAAATTGAACATGAAGTTTTACCCGCTACACGCGAACGGCGCAGTTTAACCGGGTGGATTCTGGATCAATATTCCGATCTCAGGCACTTATAAGGTTCGTAAAACAATGCTTCGACGATCCTCACCTGCCCTTCTTCAGAACTATTATGTTAAAGCCATTCCCAAAAGGTGTTGGCGAGAACCCGTTTCGATTTCGTAAAAACAGTGTAAATTGCCCGCTTTTTAAAACAAACAAGTCTATTCATGAAGTCTTATTTTCTAAAGCTTTATCAATACAATGCCTGGTCGAATAAGCGTGTGATTGATACGCTTACGCGTCAAAACATAAACGATGAAAAAATTCTTCGGATTATGGGGCATATTGTTGCTGCCCAATTCTTGTGGTTACATCGCATTAAAGGGTTGCCTCCCGCTCAGGTAAAATTATGGGGAGAATACACACTCGAAAAAGTGACTGACATGGCAGAAGAAGTTGGAAAGCTATGGATTGATTTTGTTGAGTCCAATGATAATTTTAACCGCGAACTTACGTATCATAACTACGTTGGTGATCCGTATACAAATAATGTTGAGTCCATCATGATTCACCTCGTGAATCATAGCAGTTACCATCGCGCTCAGATCGCTATGTTACTCCGGCAAAAAGGTTTCGAACCGATCAATACAGACTTCATTACTTACGATCGCGTTTTACGCGGCCAGTGGAAAGACTAACAGCGACGTGGTTGTTACACAGCGGGACACGAAGAAGCACAAAGGGTCATAAAGAAAATTTTTTAATTAACTTAGTGTCCCGTCTTGCATTTTTTTATTCTTTGTGAAACAACTGGCATTCCCTTGATTAAGCCCAAACCACAACGCCAGGTGCCTTATACCACTCAGGATATTTTGGAAGAAAAATCTTTTCGAGCTCGTTGCGTTTTAATTTCAGCGATGGTGTAAGCATGCCGTTTTCAATGGTCCACTCTTCGTGCATAACGATCGCTTTTGTCAACCGCTCATAACTTTCGAGAGAGTGGTTTACGCTTGCCAGACTTTGCTCCAGGCTTCGTTCGATATCTCCTTTTGGCTTATGCTTACCCGCATTGGAAAGAATGATCAACGCTATTGGTTGCGGTATTCCCATACCTACGACACACACCTGCGCAATATCCGGATTGCTCAGTAGTTTTAATTCGATGGGTGCTGGCGCAATGAATTTAGCCTTATCTGTTTTAAATTGATCTTTAACTCTTCCATCGATGGTGAGAAATCCGTCCTCATCAATTTTACCTTTATCGCCAGTGCGCAAATAACCATCTGAAGTGAACACTAATTTTGTAGTCTCTTCATCTTTATAATATCCGGTCATCAAGGCCTTATTACGAATTAAAATTTCACCATCGTCACTAAGTTTTGTTTCCGTTCCCGGCCAGGGTTGACCGACGCTTCCGATTTTTATTTTTTTATAATTCGCGTGACTCAATGCCGTATTTTCTGTCATGCCATATATCTCTGCGATTTCGATACCAGCCTTCTTAAACCATTCCAGCAAGGCAACAGGTGTTGGCGCTGCACCTGAGACCACCACGCGTGTATCAACCAGGCCGAGTCCCTTCCTGATTTTCCTTCGCACAATATTTTTAATGACTGGAATGGAAAGAAGTTTGGTTAATTTTTTCTGAGGAAGTTTGGTTAGTATTCCTTCCTGAAATTTCGCATAGATGCGCGGCACGCCACCGAATATAGTAGGTCTTTCATGCTGCAGGTTTTCGATAAACAGATCCAGCGATTCTGCAAACGAAACAGAACTCCCGGCAGTCAATACAACCATCTCCATTAATGCACGCTCTGCAATGTGGCTTAATGGAAGGTAAGAGAAAAACCGATCGGACGATTTTACCTGGAGATTTTCCCTTACAACCTCGGCTACATATCCAAAGGCGCCGTGTGTGAGCATCACCCCTTTTGGCGTTCCTGTTGTTCCGGACGAGTACATGATCGTAGCGAGTTCATGTTCTAATGGGATAACGAAATTCTTCAACAGCGTAGCCCTCCCGATGATCTCATTCCAGGGCGTGCCATCAGCCGGTCCATAAAAGGGAAAACTAATCTTTCGCACCTCTTCCGATATCCCTGATTTTTGTGATTCATAGTTATCCAGTTTTCCGACAAAAATTAACTTCACCTCGCCGTGTTCGAGCAAAGGTCTTATTCCTTCGGCAGAAAGTGTAGGATAAATTGGAACACTGATATGCCCCGCCATCATAATCGCCAGATCAGCGATAAGCCAATGTGCACAGTTTTTTGAAAGAATCGCCACCTTGCTTCTGGATGGAAGCGAAGATTTCAGTTCGCTCGCAATTTTACAAATCTCTTCACCAGCTTGTTGGAATGAATAGGTGTACCAGTTTCCGGCAACAGGCTGGCGAAGAAATGTTTTGTCAGGCGTTTCTTTTTGCCAGTGAAGAAAAGCCTGAAGAGGTGTTGACATTTTCAAATGGGTGGTTGAATTTATGGATGCCGAATAAACCCAATATATCGATCCTAGTCCGGTTTATCAAACCGTCTGGTTCGGTTTAAACCTTACTTCGGCAGAGAGACCAATCATGTAGAAATGAAAAATAACGTCTTTTATTTTCGCCGGGGCGTGGATATTTAACCGACTTTTCCAATTTTGTAACATGACAAAACCGGACAAAAAACTGTTTCTGCTCGACGCTTATGCCCTGATCTATCGGGCGCATTTCGCGTTTACAAAAACACCGCGGATTAATTCGAAAGGACACAATACTTCAGTGCCGTTTGGCTTCACTAATACGTTGTTTGAAGTGCTTCAAAAACAAAAGCCTACACACATCGGCATTGCATTCGATACAGCAGCCAAAACGTTTCGTGATGAAATTTTCGAAGCTTATAAAGCAACACGTCAGGAAATGCCTGAAGATATCCGGTATAGTATTCCTAAAGTGAAGGAAATTATTCGTGGATTCAATATTCCCATCCTTGAACTTGACGGATATGAAGCCGACGATATTATCGGAACGATTTCCCGTCAGGCATGCACGCAGGGTTTCGAAGTTTACATGATGACTCCCGATAAAGATTTTGGCCAGCTCGTAAATGATTGTGTGTTTCTTTATAAGCCTGCCTATATGGGAAATGCGGTTGATGTGCTTGGGCCAAAGGAAGTATGTGAAAAATGGGACATTGAAAATGTGTCGCAGGTCGTTGATGTTCTTGGTTTGCAGGGCGATTCATCCGATAACATTCCGGGTGTGCCTGGTGTTGGGCCAAAGACTGCAGCTGCTCTACTCAAAGCATATGGCAGCGTAGAAAACATCGTGGCGCATGCCAGTGAACTGAAAGGCAAACAAAAAGAGTTGTTCTCACAGTACGGTGAGCAGGCCATTCTCTCCAAGAAGCTTGCTACAATTATTACCGATGTTCCGATAGAATTTAACATTGATAAGCTGACGTATAGGGGTCCCGACAAAGACATACTAAAGCCCATCTTTGATGAGCTTGAATTCAAAGCGATTGCAGCCCGTGTTTTCGGAGACGCTACACCTGTTTTTGAAAAGCCTGTCCAGCCCGCACAACTTTCTATGTTTGATGCGTCTTCAACAGCAGTATCAGAAGACAGTGTTGAGAAAAAAACATTTCAATCGACCGATACGCAGTATGTTCTTGTTGATGGGACCGACCAGGTAAAAGCTTTCGTTGAAAAACTAAAAGATCAACCGCTTATTGCCTTCCATGCATTATTATCCGACATATCAACGTTTGATGCGCAACTGAAGGGGGTTGCATTTTCATACCGGGAAAAAGAAGCTTACTTTATTCCGTTAAAGGCTGAAGCCATTGAAGCTATTCTTGACATTCTTAAACCTGTATTAGAAAACCAGGCCATTGCAAAAGCCGGGCATAACCTGAAGCCGGTAACCTTACTTTTGAAACGTTACGACATCAACCTTCAAGGTTCGCTCTTTGATGCCATGCTGGCACATTATCTCATTGAACCAGAAGCTTCGCATGACCTTTCGATTTTATGTGTTCAATATCTCGGTTATGCTCTATTGGCGGATGATCATGCCGATTTAAGAGAGCGTTTGTGTGAACGCGTTGATCAGATTTTTCAGTTGAAGCCCAAGCTCACCATGGACCTGGAAAGTAAACGTCAGCTTAAACTTATGACGGAAACGGAAATGCCACTAACCAGCGTACTGGCCGCCATGGAATACGAAGGCGTAAAAGTTGATGTGAATGTATTGGGCAAATTATCCGAAGAGTTGCGCAGCGAAACGGAAGTTATACAACGCGAAATATTTCAACTTGCAGGCACCGAATTTAACATTGGTTCTCCAAAACAATTGGGGGAGATTTTATTTGACAGGATGAAATTGGGAGAGAAACCAAAGAAAACGAAAACAGGGCAATACGCTACGGGTGAAGATATCCTCGTGGCACTTTCGTCGAAACATGATATTGCAAAAAAGATTTTGGATTACCGCGTGTATGAAAAACTGCGATCCACTTATGTAGATGCACTGCCCCGCATGATCAGTAAGACCGATGGAAGAATCCATACAGATTACCGGCAGGCTGTCGCGGCGACGGGCCGACTGAGCTCAAACAATCCCAACCTTCAAAACATCCCGATCCGAACAGCGAAAGGAAAACAGATTAGAAAAGCATTCGTTGCACGAAACGAAGATTTTCTTTTTATGTCAGCCGATTATTCTCAAATCGAATTACGCATCGCAGCATCCTTTGCGAAAGATGAAACCATGATTGAGGCTTTCAGAAGCAAAAGGGATATTCATACAACAACAGCAGCTAAAGTGTTTAAGGTGCCGTTGGAGGATGTTACTGCCGACATGCGTAGAAAGGCAAAGGAAGTAAATTTTGGAATTCTATATGGAAGTACAGCTTTTGGTTTGTCGCAAAACCTGGGGATTTCGAGATCAGAAGCCGCAGAAATTATCCAGTCTTACTTTACCGAATTTCCGGCGATCAAGCGTTATATGGATGATTCTATTAACGACGCGCGCGAACGAGAATTCGTTGAAACGATATTGGGGCGTAGGCGATATTTACGCGACATCAATTCCCGTAACATGACCACGCGTGGATTTGCAGAACGAAACGCTATCAATGCTCCTATTCAGGGAACAGCTGCTGACATCATTAAAATCGCTATGATTAACATCCACCGATGGCTGATCAAAAATAAAATGCGTTCGAAAATGATCATGCAGGTCCACGATGAACTTGTTTTCGATCTGCATAAAGACGAAGTGGATGTAGTAAAAGAGAATGTTGCGCACCTTATGCAACATGCTGTTTACATTGAAGTTCCTATGGAAGTAGAAGTAGGTGTAGCAGATAACTGGCTGGACGCGCATTAATATGATAATTCAAAGTTCGATACCCACGGCAAATGATTTGGAAACGGCACACTACCGAATCATGCCTTATATTCATAAAACGCCGGTGATGACATCGTCCGGCGTTGATCAACGGTCGGGCTGCACGCTTTTTTTTAAATGTGAAAATCTTCAAAAGATTGGTGCTTTCAAAGCCCGCGGTGCCATGAATGCAGTTCTTGCCTTACCCGAAACACAACGCTTCAAAGGTATTGCTACACATTCGTCGGGAAATCATGCGCAGGCGGTCGCACGCGCAGCTCAGCTCATGAAAATCAAATCCTACATTGTGATGCCGCGAAACGCAGCACAAGTAAAAAAACAAGGCGTACTCGGATTTCGTGGCGACATCTTTGAATGTGAACCAACGTTAGCTGGAAGAGAACGCACATTGGCGGCGGTGATCATGAAAACCAAAGCCACCGAAATTCATCCATTCAATAATTATGACGTCATTGCTGGCCAGGCCACGGCAGCAATAGAATTACTGGCTGACGTACCACGTCTTGATGTAATCGTAACACCTGTGGGTGGTGGCGGACTCTTAAGCGGAACTGCGCTCGCAGCAAAATATTTTTCTCCCTATACGGAGGTGTATGGCGCAGAACCCGAAGGCGCTGATGACGCATGTCGCGCCATGCAGAGTGGAAAGATTGAAGTATCTCAAGCAGATTCAATAGCAGATGGTCTCCTTACTTCTCTCGGCTCCAAAACTTTTCCTATCATCCGAAATCATGTAAAGGGAATTATCTGCGTTTCAGACCATGAAATAGTCGAGGCGATGCGCTTTATATGGGAACGGATGAAGATGATTGTAGAACCTTCATGCGCTGTTCCCCTTGCCGCGATCATGAAATCGAAGGAACTGTTCGAAGGCAAACGTGTTGGTGTAATTCTTTCCGGTGGAAATGTAGATTTGGAAAGAGCGTTTAAACTCTTCGAAGAGTATAAATAGATGGCGATGCATTTTTTCGGCTCGCAGAAATCACTGAATTCACGGAAGAATACACGGAATGATTTGCCTTCTAACTTAGATTCTTATTCTTTGCGTTCCCTTGCGCCTCTCCGCCTTTGCGGTTAAGTGCATTAAAAATCGCGCTATTGAAACAATCCTCTTTCGTTAACGAAAACCCTTCCGTGTATTCTGTGTTATTCCGTGAGATTCTTAATTTGACTTTTTGAACTGATCAAACTTCGATTCTGTCTTCTTCGGGAACACATTGTTTGTAACCTCCACATCAGCAAGTTCGAAGTTTGGGTCGATCACAATATTCACGACTTCCTTTGCTTTGATAAATACCTTTGATACTTGATTTTCATCGCTTCTCCATATCTCGGCAGGAATACGTTCAACTTCTTTTGATCCGTCTTTATACGTCCACTCAATCACCAATGGCGTTACCAGTCCTCCCGCATTTTTAAAAGTCAGCTCATAAATATTTTTTCCTTCAATTTTTTTCCGGATGGCATTATCATCGACCTTACTGCGAAACTCGCGATTGAGTTTCTCCGGCGTATTCGTCATCGTAAACTCCTGCGGACCATTGCTGAAATCTGTAGCTGGACCATCATTCGCTGGTTTGTTCGCAGCAAGGTCGCCCTTCTTAACTTTTACTTTTTTCTTTTCCGGTTCTATCGTTTGTTCCTTAAGCTTAAACCACTTCACTTCTGCTAAATCTACATCAACCTGGTCTGTCGTATAAAACCATCCACGCCAGAACCAATCCAGGTCTACAGCAGAAGCATCTTCCATGGTACGGAAAAAATCGGCTGGTTTAGGATGCTTAAATGCCCAGCGCTCTGCATATTCTTTAAATGCTTTATCGAATAACTCCGGACCCATTACCGTTTCGCGAAGTACAGTAAGTGCCGCCGAAGGTTTTGTGTAGGCATTCGGTCCGAATTCTGTTCCGCGAATGTTATCAGACATTGCCATGATTGGCCGCATCTCACTTTTATCGCCTTTCATGAACGGCACAATTCCTTTCGGTGTTCCACGCGTATTGGCAAGGTCAGGGTAACGAATGCGCATGGTTTCTTTTTCAAGAAAAGTATTTAATCCCTCATCCATCCACGACCACTGGCGTTCGTCGGAATTAACAATCATGGGAAAGAAATTATGACCTACTTCATGAACAATAACCATTACAGTACTGTATAAGGTTTGTTGAGAAACTGTTCCATCCAGGTTTGGGCGACCACCATTGAAACAGATCATCGGATATTCCATTCCCTGATTTGCGGTATGTACAGAATACGCCACCGGATATGGATAATCAAAAGTTCGTTCGGAATATACCTCTAACGCATTCTTGATTGCCTTGGTCGATTCTTTCTCCCATAGTGGATTTCCTTCCTTAGGGTATAAGGACATGGCAAGTGGTGACTTGTCATTCAGCTTCACGGCTTGCGCATCCCAGATAAACTTACGGGAACTCGCAAAAGCAAAGTCGCGTACATTCTCTGCATGAAATTCCCATGTACTCTTCTTGGTTGATTTCGTTTTCTCCTTTAGTCTCGCCTCTTCTTCGGTTACAATGAACACCGGGTTGTCAAAAGTTTGTTTTGCTTTCTCATATCGTTCGAGTTGTTCTTTTGTTAACACTTCTTTCGGATTCTGAAGCGATCCTGTTGCGCCTACAATATGATCGTTTGGAACAGTAATGCGCACACGATAATTTCCAAAGGTTAATGCAAACTCGCCGCGACCTAAAAATTGTTTATTCTGCCAGCCTTCGTAATCGTCGAATACACACATGCGAGGAAACCATTGTGCGAAAGTGTAAACATAATTTCCGTCTTCAGGAAAAAATTCATAGCCGCCTCTATCCATGGCAACAGCATTGCGGTCTTTCTCCTGAAAGCTCCACGCAATACTGAATACAAACTTTTCGCCCTGCCTTAATCCCGTTGGAAGATCAACTCGCATCATCGTGTTATTGATGGTGTAAGGAAGCGTTTTTCCTGCAGCATCTTTCACGTGTTTGATGGTATACCCTCCGTTGTATTCGCCGGAGTTTGATGTGAAGCTAAAATATTTTGCTGGGATAGAATCAGCCACTTTCCCAGTACGGCTCAGGTTCGTCATACTGTTTTCAGCGAAAAGATTCTGATCGAGTTGAAGCCACAAGTATTTTAAGGTCTCCGGTGAATTATTATGATAGGTGATGGTCTCTGTTCCCGTGAGCACCTGGGTCTTATCATCGACTTCCACCAGTATTTCATAATCGGCACGTTGCTGCCAGTACTTTTGTCCCGGCGCACCAGATCCGGACCGATAACTATTTGGCGTTGGTAAAACTTGTTCGAGTTGTTCAAATTTTCCTTTCCAGGTAGGGTTTTGTGCCGCGCTATGCATAGCAACCGCCATCACAAAAAATGATAGGATAATGTGTCTCATGTTGGGTTAATGATTATCAAACGAAAGTAATAAAAACAACAATGCCGGAAGTCATTCTCCCGGCATTGCAAATAAAAATATTTAACAAACTAGCTCAATTCTTCTTCTTGAATTCATCAAACTTAGAAGTGCTATCCGCAGGTTTCGGAAATACATTGTCCTGCGTATTGATATCGCTGGTTTCTTTCAGCGGATCAAGTACCACGTTGGTTACTTCTTTATCTTTGATAAAGACCTTAGTAACCTTTGATTCATTGGAACGCCATATTTCTGCAGGAATGCGATCGATTTGTTTAGATCCGTCTTTAAAAGTCCATTCGATGATAACGGGCATTACCAGACCTCCCTTGTTCGACAATGTTACTTCGTAAATATTTTTATCCTGAAGTTTTGCCATGATGGCCTGATCATTCACAACGCTTCTGAATTCACCATTGAAGCGCGGATCGGTTGGTACGAGGCTAAATGGCTGCGGCCCATTACTGAAGTTATCAAGGGTTTTCTCCGCTGATAAATCTCCCGATTTTGTTTTTACATTTTTCTTTTCAGGATCAACCTGATCTTTCCGCATTTTAAACCATTTCACTTCGTCAAGGGATTGATCTACATGATCGGTAGTATAAAACCATCCTCTCCAGAACCAATCCAGATCAACTGCTGAGGCATCTTCCATTGTACGGAAAAAGTCTGCGGGTTTTGGATGTTTAAATGCCCAGCGTTGTGCGTATTCTTTAAATGCTTTATCGAAAAGTTCAGGCCCCATGATGGTTTCGCGCAGCATGTATAACCCTGTTGCTGCCTTTGCATATTGCTCCGGACCGAAATAGATCACCTGTTCTGAATTGACCATCAAGGGACGCATCAGATTTTTGTCTGCTTTCATATAGCCAACGATACCGGCAGGTTTCCCACGTGACCAATCAATATCAGGATAACGTTCAAGTTCAGTTAATAGCTGCACGAAGCTATTGATCCCTTCATCCATCCAGGTTGATTGTCTTTCATCATTATTGACAATCATCGGAAAAAAGTTGTGGCCTACTTCATGCACGATAACGCCAATCATTCCCTGGCGCAATTGCGGCGTAAAGGTTCCATCTTTTGCGGGTCGGCCGAAATTGAAACAGATCATCGGATATTCCATGCCGATGCTTGCAGCATGTACAGAGATGGCAACGGGGTAAGGATAATCTATAGTATGACGTGAATAAACTTCTAATGTGTTCTTAACTGCTTTGGTTGATTCCTGTTCCCAGAGTGGATTGCCTTCTTTCGGATAGAATGACATGGCCAAAGGCGTCTTGTTACCGATCTTTACTGCCTGTGCATCCCAGATGAATTTCCTAGAAGAAGCAAAAGCAAAATCGCGAACGTTATCAGCATGAAATTCCCATGTTTTCTTTGCGGTTGATTTCGTTTTTTCTTTTTGAACAGCTTCCGCTTGTGTAACAATGATCACCGGTTTATCGAACGATTTCTTGGCTCGTTCGAAACGCTCAATTTCAGTTTTGGTTAATACGTCAGTTGGATTTTTCAATACGCCGGTGGAGGCAACAATATGATCTGCTGGTACAGTTATTTTTACTTTATAATTTCCAAAAGGCAATGCAAACTCGCCTTGTCCTAAAAATTGTTTGTTCTGCCAGCCTTCATAGTCGTCATAAACACACATGCGCGGAAAGAATTGCGCGATGGTATACACATAGTTTCCATCTTCAGGAAAAAATTCCAGACCACTGCGTTCACTAAAAATGCTACGGTCATTGATGTTGTATGACCAGGCGATATCAAATGAAACCTTTTCACCGGATTTAAGTGGTTGTGGAAGATCCACACGCATCATCGTATTATTGATCGTATGGGGAAGCGTCTTTCCAGTTGCATCCTTTACTGATTTTATCTGGTAACCACCTACATAATCTGAAACCTGTTCCGCATACATTTTTGCAGCAACGGAATCTTTAACGGAGCCGGTATTGGTCGTGGCCAGCGTATTCTCTGAAGACAACAGATTTTGATCCAGTTGAAGCCACAAATAAGTAAGCACATCCGGTGAATTGTTGTGGTAGGTAATGGTTTCATTACCCGTTATAGATTGGTTGGCATCATTCAACTCAACGCTGATATTGTAGTCTGCCTGCTGCTGCCAATATGCGGGGCCCGGGGCGCCGGAACCGGTGCGATATTCATTCGGAGTTGGTAACAGGTGGTCAAGTTGTTCAAACTTACCTTGCCATTTCGGCGTTTCCTGGGCGAAACCTGAAAAGTAGGAGATCGCCACGAGGAATAAAATTAATCCACGATTCATCATTTTATAGTTAAGAGTTATTCAGTCCAGTACCAGGTATCTTTTATCAGCACAAGCGCAATTCCCGCGATGGCCGAAGATATTACCAGTTTCCAATCGCGGCGACTTATGCCAAACAAATCAACCAAAATAAAACTAGCCGTGAGAAAGATTACAACAATAATTATTTGGCCAACCTCAAGTCCAAGATTAAAGGCCAAAAGCTGGGATACAATACTCCGGTCCTTGCCCAGCAACGCGCGGAAATAATTAGAGAACCCCATGCCATGTATTAAACCAAACAACAGTGCATAGCCATAGTTAATATGAATTCTCCGGTTATCCAGCGTTTCTTCATTTTTAAAAAGATTGGAAACAGCCGTAATAAATATCGTAACTGGAATCAAAAACTCAACCAGTTTTTCGTTTATCGGTATAATGCTTAAAGCGGCAAGAGCAAGAGTAACAGAATGGCCAATCGTAAAGGCCGTTACCAGGATCAATACTTTTTTCCAATCGCGCATGAGATACAGAGCACATAAGGCGAGCACAAAAAGAATATGATCATATCCAAACTGGTAATTGAGAATGTGCTCGCGGCCCTCTTCAAAATAAACTCTAAATTCACTCATTATTACAATTTTGAAATCGATGTCGTTGAGTTAAGCTTGTTTTTCATGGCCTCACCTGCCCTCTTCAAAGGAGAAGGTTTATGGAAGCTTAACTCACCGACATTGGTTTTGAAATTCAATTATAAGCGAATATTTTGACATAGTACGACGTGATTTTTAAGTAACCCATGCCGGCCGGGTAAAATTTCATTTCGGTATTGTTTTTGACAAATACTTTTAGATTCAAATCTGTTCAAATGATCCTAACCCATTGGTTTTTTACATTTTTATTCAGCGTCGGTTTGACCGGCCTTCATCCTATCCATGTTTCCGTTACCGACATCGAATTTGACGAAAAGGACAAAGCCCTGGAAATCATGATGCGTGTTTTCACTGACGACCTGGAGACTACCATGCGAAAGCATGAAAACAAACCCGACCTCGATATTTTAAATCCGAAAGGAACGACCCTGGATAAACTAATGGCCGATTACATGCGAAGCAATTTTGAAGTTACGTTGGATGGTAAAGTCCAGAAATTAAACTATCTGGGTAATGAACGCGATGGCGATGTGTTTGTTTTTTATATTGAAGTTTCTAACATTAAAAAGTGGAATCAAATTAACGTATTAAACACAATACTGATGGAAACCTTTGATGATCAATCTAACCTCGTTCATGTTACCGTTCGTGGAAAAATAAAAAGCATGCGGCTAACCGAAAACAATCCCTCTGATAAGCTTTCGTTTGATTTAAAATGATCTGGTCAGAAAAAATCCGATCTTGTCAAAAAACAATTATTGTTACTATGTTAATGCAGCGTTACGCCTTCTTTCTAATCGTTCTTTTCTTCTTCTCAGGATGTGGTGATCAAAAGGAAAATGAGTGTGTTGTAGTACCCGATACGGAGGGAATAAGGGTGGACGTGAATTTTGAGCAATTCCATGATAGTCTGGCCAACCTTTCGAGCAAGCAGGAACTCGTGGATCTCTTTTCCCGGCAACCGGTTTTGCGTGATGTCATATTCCGCAGAGGCGCCTATCCCGACGATTCGGTTTTTATCAATAAGATCTATTCGCGTTTGCAAAATCCACACATTGATACCTTACTCGCTGAAACGAACCGGATCTTTGGCGATCTAAGTGACCTTGAAAATCAATTTGAAGAAGCCTTCCGAAACTTGAAACATTACTATCCGTCGTTTAACCCTCCGAAAATACAGACCGTAATTTCCGGACTTGACACTGATATGTTCGTATCGGACTCACTTATTATTGTTGGCCTTGATTACTACCTCGGTAACGATGCGCGGTTCCGTCCACAGGTGTATGATTACCAGCTTAGAAAATATGATCCGAATGATATCGTACCCAGCCTGCTTTTGATCTACGGCATTAATGACTCTATCAATAAAACAGATCTGGCCGATAAAACCGTACTCGCCGATATGATTGCCTATGGCAAATCGTTTTACTTCGCCAAGCATATGTTGCCTTGTGTTGCCGATAGTGTGTTTATATGGTATACCCCTGAAGAAATTAATGGCTCCCGAAAAAATCAGGATTTGATCTGGGCGCGCTTCATAGAAAGCCAGGTGTTGTATTCAACCAGCCACATGGTGAAAAAAGATTACCTCGCAGAGCGCCCAATTACAGTTCAGGTGGGTGAGAAATGCCCGGGAAGAATTGGTCAGTGGGTAGGCTGGCAGATTGTGAAAAAATATATGGATACTCATCCCGATCGTTCGCTGCAGCAGTTGATGGCCGCACAAGATGCCCAACAGCTTTTCAAAGAATCTAACTACAAACCCAGGAAGCGTTAGTTTGACGGTATTGCTGGTGCCTATTGTTGCTGTGCAATCGTTACCGTCTTTTCTTTCGGATTTCTACGCCTACTTCCAGACAATAATTTATCTTTGCCGCCACCTTAAAACCAATCAATACTATGCGTCAAAAAATTGTAGCCGGAAACTGGAAAATGAATAAGACCCTGCAGGAGGCAAATATCCTTGCTTCGGAAATCGCAGGAATGGTAAGTGATGAAGTGCGCGGAGATGCCAAAGTGATTTTCTGTGTTCCATTCCCTTACCTGTTACCCCTCGCCAGTGTACTCGGCAACAATACGCGTATCGCGTTGGGTGCACAAAATTGCAGCGAGCATGAAGCCGGTGCATACACGGGTGAAGTATCTGCGCCGATGTTAGAATCGATGAACATTCCTTATGTGATCATTGGCCATAGTGAACGCCGCCAGTATTTTGGTGAAGATGGAAAACTGCTTGCCAAAAAAGTTGACGTTTCACTGAAACACGGACTTACTCCGATCTTCTGCTGTGGAGAACCACTTGAGGTACGTGAATCCAATGGACACGAAGCCCTGGTGAAACAACAGGTTGAAGAAAGTCTCTTTCATCTCGATGCTGCTTCATTACAAAAGATTGTAATTGCTTACGAACCTGTATGGGCGATTGGTACTGGTAAAACGGCCTCCGCACAACAAGCTCAAGACATGCACAAAGTAATTCGTCAGCATCTTGCTTCAAAGTATGGCCAGTCCGTTGCAGACACAATTTCAATCCTGTATGGCGGAAGTGTTAATGCCGCAAACGCAAAAGAACTATTTGCTTCTCCTGACGTAGACGGCGGACTTGTCGGTGGCGCTTCGCTAAAATCAAGAGAGTTCACGGAAGTGATTAAAGGTATTTAATAGTTTAAAGTTCAAGGTTCAAAGTTTCAAGGTTGGGATTTCGCGAACGATGGGCTTGGGCAATTGTTTCAGGGTTCAGGTTTGAGGTTCAAGTTTGCGAAAAGTGGTAAGTGTTCTCCTCTCGTTCCGGACCATCACTTGAGAAGCAACCTCCAAACTCCCATCCTTGAATAAGGAGGGGATGTTCAGCGAATAGCTGAACGGGGGTGGTTAAAATCACTCAGCTGGCAACACCATTGGATGTCGGAAAATTATTTTATTGGCCAAGTCGACCTCGAAAATCATCCCAACGGTTTTATGTAAAAACCAATCTAAAAACCTCAAACCTCAAACTTCAAACCCCCATGTATTACACCCGTCTTCAGGTTCAATGTAATGCCGATTATTCGGAACTGCTCATGGCGGAAATTGCCGAAGCAGGGTTTGATACGTTTATGGAAACAGAAACGGGGTTTGAAGCATACGTTGAAATGGACAACTACGACCAGGAAGAAACGGAACGTATTGCAAACAAATATAAAGCACAAACACACGTTGATTTCGCTTTCGACCGCATCGAAAAAAGAAACTGGAACGAAGAATGGGAAAAGAATTACGAACCCATCATCGTGGAGGATAAATGTCTGATTCGTGCTTCGTTTCATAACATCGAAAAAAAATATCCTTACGAAATCATCATCACACCAAAAATGTCTTTTGGCACAGGACATCACCAAACCACGTATCTTATGGTGAAAGCCCAGCTACAAATTGATCATGAAGGAAAGCGCGTGATGGATGCAGGCTGCGGAACGGCGATTCTTTCTGTGATGGCTTCCAAGCGTGGTGCCCATGAAGTTGAAGCTTTCGATATTGATGATTGGAGCATCGTAAATGGAAATGAAAACCTTGAAGTGAATGGCTGCTCCAATATCCGGTTACAGCAAGGTACAATTACCGACGTAAATTTAAGCGGCAAGTTCGATGTGATTCTTGCCAACATCAATAAAAACGTGTTGCTGGAAGAAATAAAAATCTATCAGCAATATCTTGAGCCAGGAGGATTGCTTCTCCTCAGTGGATTTTTTATCGAAGATATTGATGATCTTAAGAAAGAAGCATCACGCTACAATCTCACAGAAGTAAAAAGAGATGAAAGAGAAAACTGGGCGTCTTTGCTGATGGAGAGGGCGGTTGAGTAATTAGGCCGTCGGAGAAGATAATTGCCATGGGTTCAGCCCGTGGGTAAAGAATATAATACGTAAGGGCTTTCGTCCAAAAGCGAAATCCAAAGTTATTGCTCGCCTATCCAATTCATCACAACCTCTACAAACTCCTGCGGCTTTTCAGCTTGCACCCAATGACCGGTTTCTAGTGTTTCCAATTTAGCCTGCGGAAAAATTTGTTTAATTCTGTTCCAATCTGAATCTCTTACGTAATCTGATCTTTTTCCGCGAATAAAAAGCGTTGGTTTATCGAAGCTCCCTTCAACAACGAGGTCGACACCAACATTGCTTAGCTTTTCGCGAATCACAGGAAGATTGATCTTCCACGAGAATCCACCTTCCGGTTTACGATTAAGGTTCTTCAATAAAAATTGACGGACCTCAAATTCAGAAACGTGAGCAGAAAGTATCTCGTCGGCCTCCTTACGGGATGTTAAAGAATCGATGGGAATGGCCGCCAGACCGTCTGCAATAACGTAGTGTTCGAGATCATAAGCACGAGGCGCAATATCTACCACGATCAGTTTGCCAACTTTTTCAGGATGTTCAATCGCAAAATTCATGGCAGCTTTTCCGCCCATGGAATGACCAATTAAAGTAGCCTCCGAAATGCCCTGGTCATCAAAAAAAAATTTAAGATCATTTACCATAGCCTGATAATCGAAAGCATCATCGTGGGGTGATTGTCCATGGTTTCGAAGATCGACCGTATAAAATTTATAATGGGGAGAAAATAATTTTGCCTGGGTTAACCAATTATCAGAAGATCCAAATAATCCGTGTAAGATCACAAGGGGTTGACCACTTCCATATTCCCTGAAAAATAATTTCACGCTTATCAAATTTTAAATCGCCACAAAGATAGGCTTCTGTGGTGTTCTGTGCCATGAAATTCGATGTCGTTTTTCATTACGTTTCCATTTCATGATTCTCCACGTCGGTGATTGTCAAAATTTTTTAAGAGGTTCTTCGTTTTGACTGGAAATTTATGTCGTCCCTACGGGACTTGGGTAATTCTTTGTTTCTTCGTTTCTACCGATATGTTGTCCCCAGCGGGACGAAAAGTGGTTTCAAACAAATCTGAAAAAATCCGGTTTCCGATACGATCCCCGTGATCGTTCCAACGGCACAGGAATGGGTTCAAATAAACCTGAACGGACGATCAATCGAGGTGTTTTAACGATACAACATAGAGACTGACAAAGATTCACGTCCCGTAGGGACGAAATATGGGTAGAAAAAAACAAATCTTAAATCGTCACCAAGTGCCGTTAGGTACGATAATTACATCGCATTACATTACCCTCTCAGAAAGTAAAAAATGACCGTTTGTGCATAGGAACCCTTTACGAATAAGAAATAAAACTAAAACCAAACCATAAAAAACGGGAATAAAAAGTATCCGCTTGCTCCACACGCAGTCGCGAGGTTTTTTATCTTTGCCTACTATGGCCGAAGTAAAAAGTACTACCGAAACACCCCTGATGAAACAGTACAATGCAATTAAAGCAAAGTACCCCGGCGCCTTGTTATTGTTTCGCGTTGGCGACTTTTACGAAACTTTCGGTCAGGACGCCGTAGCCGCCAGTAAAGTGCTCGACATCGTGCTTACCAAACGTGGCGCAGGCTCGGCATCAGAAACACAACTGGCCGGTTTTCCGCATCATTCGCTCGATACCTATTTACCAAAATTAGTACGTGCCGGCCATCGTGTGGCTATTTGCGATCAGCTTGAAGATCCACGGTTCGTGAAAGGTATTGTGAAGCGCGGCGTAACTGAGCTGGTCACGCCCGGGCTTTCTTACAACGATAATGTTTTAGAACGTAAACAAAATAATTTTCTCGCTTCTGTGTTCGCCGGAAAAAATGCATTTGGCATTTCATTTCTTGATGTGTCTACCGGCGAGTTTTACGCGGCACAGGGACAAGAAAATTATATCCTCAAACTGATTCAGGGTTTTGCTCCTTCAGAAATTATATTCAGTAAGGCGTCGCGTGAAAAATTCGAAAATCTATTTGCTGACGAGTATAGCACTTTCGCGTTGGAAGAATGGGTGTATGGTTATGATTATACGTATGATAGGTTAATCTCACATTTTAAAACAGCTTCACTGAAAGGATTTGGTATTGAAGATTTCGGTGAGGCGATCATCGCAGCCGGGGCCATTCTCCATTACCTCGAAGATACGGAACACAAAGACACTTCACACATCGCTTCAATTGCCAGGATTGACGAAGACAAATACGTGTGGCTTGATAAATTTACCATCCGCAATCTTGAAATTGTTCATTCCCAAAATGAAGGTGGTGTTCCGTTGATCCAGATCCTCGACAAAACAGTAACGCCCATGGGTTCACGTCAACTGAGAAAGTGGATGATCCTTCCGTTAAAAGAAAAGGCAGCGATTGATGAGCGTCTTCATGTCGTAGAAACATTCTTTGACGACACCGCACTCGCGGAAAAAATTACTGATCCGTTAAAACAAATCAATGACCTTGAGCGCCTTATTTCAAAAGTGGCTGTCAACCGGATCAATCCGCGCGAAATGATCCAGCTTAAACGTTCATTAAAAAACATTGAACCGATTAAGCAAAGTCTCAGTACGCATACTTCACCGCAGCTTAAAAAACTCGGAGATCAGCTTCACCTGTGTGAATTCCTAGTGCAAAAAATAGAAACTGAATTACGTGAAGATGTATCCATTCATATTAATCAAGGAGGATTGATCAAGGAAGGCGTAGATGGTGAGTTGGATGAATTGCAAAAGATTGCCTTTTCCGGAAAGGATTACTTACTACAGATTCAGAAACGTGAAGTTGAACGTACTGGCATCAATTCACTAAAAATTTCATACAATAAGGTTTTTGGATATTACCTGGAAGTAAGTAACGCCAATAAAGATAAAGTACCTGGAGACTGGATTCGAAAACAAACTTTGGTTAACGCCGAGAGATACATCACAGAAGAGCTAAAGGTATATGAAGAAAAAATCCTTCATGCCGAAGAAAAGTTAACTGTAATAGAACAACGAATCTTCCTGACGTTGATCAACACGGCTTGCGATTTTGTTCCCCAGATTCAGCAGAATGCCCGGGTTCTCGCACAAGTCGATTGTCTATTGTCATTTGCATGCGTAGCGAAAGCACATCGTTATACGAAACCTACGATCGATGATTCGGTCGTCGTAGATATTAAAGCAGGGCGGCATCCGGTGATTGAAAAACAATTACCCGTCGGTGAAAACTATGTGCCGAATGATATTTATCTCGACAGCGATAAGCGGCAGCTGCTCATCATTACCGGACCAAACATGGCTGGTAAATCGGCCTTGCTTCGTCAAACTGCGTTGATTGTTTTGCTTGCCCAGATGGGCAGTTTTGTTCCGGCAGACAGTGCGTTTATCGGTATCGTTGACAAAATCTTTACGCGTGTCGGTGCTTCTGATAATTTATCACGTGGCGAGTCCACATTCATGGTGGAGATGACGGAGACGGCCAGCATCCTCAACAACCTGAGTGATCGCAGCCTTATTCTCATGGACGAAATCGGGCGGGGCACGAGTACTTACGATGGCGTTTCCATTGCCTGGGCTATTGTCGAGTATCTTCACAACCATAAAGATTTTAGACCGAAGACTTTGTTTGCCACGCATTACCATGAACTCAATCAGTTAGAGGAAGACTTGATTCGTGTGAAAAATTTTAATGTTTCGGTGAAAGAAGTGGGAGACAAAATCATCTTCATGCGGAAACTCAAGGAAGGTGGTAGCGAGCATAGCTTTGGTATCCACGTAGCCCAACTTGCTGGTATGCCGAATCGTGTGGTGCTACGCGCCAACGAAATCCTGCATTTCCTCGAAAAGGACAAACACAAAAATGAAAGCCGAAAAAAAATTCAGGACGTACCAAAGCCTACGCCCCAAATGAGTTTGTTTGAACTCGATCCTCGACATAAAGCCATGGAAGAACTACTGAGCAAGGTGGATATCAATACCATTAGCCCGGTAGAGGCGTTGCTTAAGTTGAATGAGGTGTTGACTTTGTTGAAGACGAAGTAAGCTCGCTTTCGCGGAAGGTTTACTTCCTGATAAAAGAAAAATTGAAATTTTACTGATTGGCTAAAGGGTTGAAGAAATAATTTATCTTACATCGTTTTATAAAATCAGTCGTCAATGGATTTTCTCAATCAAGGCAATTACGCGCTCTCTGATAACCTCATTCTTAAAAATGGCGCGATCCCTTTAACCTGGTGGACGGTTTCTCCCAACTTTGGCGATCTCTTATCACCCTATCTGGTAGAAAAAATGACGTCAAAACCAGTTGTCTCTATTAACCTCAGGCCAGGATCGAAAGGGAAATTAAAATTCTTGAATTTTAGCAAGACGGAACCTTCATACTTAGCAATTGGATCAATTATTAGTCGTGCAAAGTCGAACTCCATTGTGTGGGGTTCGGGCGCCTTTGGTACCGAAGGGAAAAAGACATTGGCAAAGGACGCCAAGTATCTTGCGGTAAGAGGACCTTTAACACGTAACCTATTACGCATTCATGGAATACAATGCCCCGATGTGTATGGTGACCCGGCCTTACTGATTCCTCAGGTATTCAATCCCAAAGTGCAAAAAAAATACAAAGTAGGCGTAATCCTCCGATGGTCGGAAACCGACTGGCATAACACTGAATCAGACAACAACGTAAAAAAAATCAATTTTGGAACAGACGACATTGAGGGGACGTTGATTGATATTCTTTCATGTGAAAAGATTTTTTCTTCCTCATTACATGGATTGATCATTGCCGACGCATATGGCATTCCTTCTGCCTGGCTGAGTTCAACAACGCCAAAAGGACTAGAATTTAAGTTCTATGATTATTTTCTTTCTATTAATAAGACGCAGAAGCCTCAGACGTTCGATTTTTCAGGGGATAAACTTACCTATGAAAACCTTCGACAAAAGATCCATTTTAATGATAATGCGATCGAATTTGATTCCGCAAAGCTGCTGGCGGCCTGTCCTTTTATTGATCCACGTTAGAAGCTTTACGATTGCGAGCTATCACCCGGTGGGTTTGGACCGAATCTTTTATTCATTAAATACTTTCTATAGATATTAATTTTCCTCGCGTTAGGAACACCATGACGGCTAATGTAATCTTCTACTGCAGCAATCATTCGAGAAGACGATTGTCCATCCGAATAAGGATGATATAACCTGATCGTTTCTAAACGCGTAGCCCGAAAATTATCTTTGGCGATCTCGCTGACCACTGTTTGCTGAAGGTCGCGTGGCGAAGCGATATCACACCAGTTGATGTTTTTCGATCTTGAATTTATTGTTATAACTGGTTTGTTTAGCAGCATAAATTCGTATACCACAGATGAAGTATCACTGATCATCAAATCAGCCATTACCAGTGTTTTTAAAATATTCCGATCCTCAATTACCTTTACGTTGGATCGCAGACGCGCCGCTTCTTTGTAATCGTTTACCAACTTAGTATCCATTAAATCATGAAACTTCAGCAGTAAAAAAACATCTTCCTTATCTGCAATGGAAAAAATCGAACACATGGCACTGTTTGCAGATGATAGCGAAGGCGAAAACGTGGGTGCGTATAGTAACAGGGTTGACTTCTTGTTATCGCGAAGGATTTTATTTCGCTCTTCACGAAATTGGTCCTGCTGTTGAAAAAGCGGATCAAGTTTGCACCAGCCTGTTTCGGTTACTTCAAAGTCTTTATGTTTCTCCTTCAACTGTTGAAATCGTTCCGTAAAGTAGGGGCCTTGTGTGAGGTAGAGATCAAAGTAATTTCTTATGCGGAAGTGCCCTTTTTTCTCACCGGCCAATCCGTGAAAGACCTGCACCTTTACGCCCCTGAGGTAATGCGGAACCTCATTTCCAGGAACAAAAACAGCATCGCTCTTATAGCTACACAATTCCTCAATACTGGAAGTAATATGAACAGAAAACGGAAAGTGAGTTAAAAGCTGAGTTGGTATATACCAAAGAGTTTGATGACCTTGCCTTAACAATTCGTCGTGAAGGGGCTTTAGAATTCCAAACGCATACGGATTAACACAAAATAATATAGCCCTCATCAATTAATCAAAACAGCTTATTCGCATTATCGAGATCCTCCTTAAAATCAATTTCCATGCAGCGAAACTGAGAGATATCTACGGCGGTTATCTCTACTCCATCTTTCTGAATCGCCAGTTCAATGCCGCGTTCAAAATAATCATTATCATTACATTCCTCCAGTCGTGCAATTAAAGCGTTGATGTCTTTACTGCTCACAAAATTGATTCCGACCGCTTCGCCGATTCCTCCTTTTACCTGCTTGGAAATCTCTTTAATGAAGCCCTTACCGTCGAGCGTATATTTCACTTCCTCTTCTGCTACGTCTTGATTATTGACACAAACGAATGATTTGTTACCCACAATCAACGGCATTAATGACCTGATAATTTCCGTGTCGAAAACCACATCACCATTTAGCCACATCACGGGTTCGCGGTGATTTTTTTTCAATGCTTTCAACAGGCTTTTTGAGGTGTTGGTTTGATCAAATACCTGGTTATAGATATAGGTTATGTCGGGAAAGCTTTCCATAATCATTTCCTTTTTGAAGCCAACTACAATGTTGATGCTGTCTACATCAAAAAATGTAGTCAGGTTATCAATCTGCTGCTGCATGATTGTCTTGCCGTTTTTTAGGAAGGTCAAAGGCTTCGGTAATGGGTTTCCAAGCCTGGACCCTATGCCAGCGGCAAGGATGACAATCTTCATATTAAATTCTTTTATGGTTAATGAACAATAGTAATTTTAATGGAAAATTACTTAATCGTTACGATTCTAAGTGAATTTTTGATTAAAATGAATATTATATGAGCAATTATCAAGAGGCAAGCCTGACATTACAGAATCTTATAAGGGCGAAAAATACTCTTTTTACCGTTGCCACCTTGTTAAATAAAAACGGCATTCCTTATCACCTCGAGGGCGGTACCTTGCTCGGCCTTGTTCGGGATAAAGCGTTATTACCCTGGGACCATGATGTGGACATTTCTGTACCTGCACACCATACCTTGCAGCTTTTAAAGCTTCGATATGAATTTCTTAAACACGGATACAAAATCTCGCCTAAGAAAAGCCCAAAGACCATTGGCCCCATAAAGAAGGGGGAATATTACGTTATAAAAGTTAAGCCCCTATTGAGTTACATGATCAATTGGTTTATCCCTTCCTATAAAAAGAATTATATTGTATTGGATATCTTCCTAAAAAGAAGAGACGATCACTATACCTATTGGGAAGCGAAAGGAAAAGTAATGCGTGTGGAAAATAAGTTTTACGAGACTTACGAAACGGTATATTATGGTGATGTGCCCTTAAAAGCTCCAAATCATTATCGTGAATACCTCACACAAAAATATGGAGATTGGAGTATTCCTGTTAAAGAATGGGATTGCGCCAAAAACGAATTAACCATCTTTACCTCGGATTAAATAGGTTTTGAGCAATTACAAGATCTTCATGCGTATCGATTTCATACCATTTACGATTCCCCGTTTCAATAGCATAAAAATTATGGTTGCTTTCAATAGCCTCCTTAATAATCAACTCATAGTATGAAGCAGTATCTTTCTGCGCTATGTGCTGATCCAGTTTGTCAATAAAAAATGATTGTGCAAACGAATGGCTGATTTTGTAAAAGTTTACTGTTTTAAATTTATCACTATAATTAAAAGTTTCTTCCTGATCTTTGTTTAGGTACATCCCGAGTACTTTTTTTTCTGCATCAAAGTTTACCACAGTTCCATTCATTTTTGGGGTGAATTTATCTACAAGCATGGCATCTTCTCTTTGCGTATTTATAAAATCATGAACAATGCTTTCTTCAATAAACACATCAGCTTCAAAAAGAAAAAATCCTTCCAATAGAAAATGCTTTGCCAACCATAGGGAATAGATGTTGTTCGTTGTGTCAAAAAGAGAGTTTTCGATAAATATCAAATTTACTTTCTTATGAAATGGCGCCAGATGTTCTTTTAATCGTTCTGCCTTATAGCCCACAATAATCACGATTTGTTCCATCTTACCATTAATTAAATGATTCACAAGATTCGAAATTATCGTCATTTCATTCACCATAATCATTGGCTTCGGTTGCTCAAGACTCAACTCTTTTAGCCTGCTGCCTCGCCCTGCCGCTAAAATTATCCCTGCATGTTTCTTTCCTTCCATTGCCTACTTTTTGATGTTGAACGAACTACAGTTGTAAAACTTTTAAACCTTATATCCCAGCTGCTTTAAAAGCTGTACAGCCTCTCCATTTTCCATGAATAAACGGATGCGATCAGCATGATGCGGTTGTCTCCATTTGCCTATGGATGCGGAATGAACGTCCTGAACTTGACCCGTCCAATGTATACTTTTTTTAATTTTTGTATGCGCCGTCCAGTTTTCAAGTTGTTGTGGAAAGGGTTCTTCCAGGAAATGAAGAATCTTTTTTATTTCACTTTGATAATCCTTAATGAGGTCTTCGTATTTCAGTGTATGAACAGCCGAATGATTCTGAAAGGCTAATCCTGTTTTAACTTCAGCAACCCATCGTTCAACAGGAACCCAGTATTTTCTACGGTCCAGATATGCCGGATGCGATGAAACCGTTACGTCGCGTCCGTCTCTTATGATATGAATGATTTTTATACGGTTTTTAAAGAATGATAAAATTTTTTCGATACTGCGAACATGGCCCGGGGTTTTTTCAAGCCAACGAGTTGACACTTTTGGAATTCGCCGATAAATAAATTGTCGGAATAATTTATCAAGACGAGAAGGGATCCAACTGTTATTTTTTTTATCCCATCTATCAAACGCGTATGTCTGTTTTGGGATTGCAAAAATTGAAGGAACAGCAGAAAGTATGGAGAGAAGTAAAGTGGTACCGGAACGAGGACAAGCAACAATTAAGATTGGTATCCCAGTGAAGTGGTTTCGTTCAATCCGGCGACCAAGGACGCAAACAAGACGAAATACAAATATTCTTTTTAATGCAGACCAAAATTTCATCTAAATATTCACAATATTTTTTTCACACAATTATCGTCCAAACGATAATCCCACGTTTTTTTTGGTGTCTTCCAGTCACCGTAGTGGTATTCAAGATAACCAACATAATCTTGAGGAACACTATACATCTTCCCTCTGAAATTATAAGACGTAAAATTTTCGTAAAACTTCCGAGGCGCTGCTTTAAGTACAGGATTTTTTACTCCCACGGTCCAATAATACTCTTCATTAATAAGCTCCTTGATGAAAATATCCATTAATGTAACGCCTTTTAAAAGGAAATATTTACGCGTTTGTATCTTGAGAATTCGGGGCATCCCTTTTTTAAACGGCCCGGTGTCTTTTTTGTAATATTTAATTCTTGTACGATATCCTTTTAACCAAAATTTTTTTCGAACAGATAATAACGCACTGGCAAAGTTACTGGTGATTGTGATATCCATATCAGTATCCCAGGGTAGCAGACGATCTTCACGAACTATTCCCAATAAAGTACCTGCCTCCAATACATAAGGGATTTGAGCAGACTCTAAAATTTCAGCAGTATCAAGCAGCATCTTTTCTGCGATAGCGACCATCTTTCCTGTAAGTGGTACTGTTCCTGCCATTCTAGGCTGTTATTTAGTTTTTCTGATTTGTCTCTTTGGCCGTGACCTGTTAAACGCTTTTTTCGGACGGACTCCAGGATCATACACAGGCCCATCACCAATCGCCTCCGGCAAAGGCATCTTTACAATATTATCACCAATAAGATTTTCAATAGATTGAAACCTGCGCTGGTCGCGTTCATTGATCAGTGTAACAGCTGTTCCTGTTGTTTCTGCGCGGGCTGTTCTTCCAATGCGATGCACATAATCTTCCGGATCAGGTGGTACATCAAAATTAATGACTAGGCTGATGCCCTCCACATCGATACCGCGTGAAAGCACATCTGTACCGATGAGGATATTCAATTGTTTATTCTTGAAAGCGCGTAAAATTTCTTCACGTTCGGCTTGCTCAAGATCAGAATGAAAGGCGCGCGCTTTTAAACCAGCGCGTTGAAAAACAATGTCAAGTTTTTTAACAACCTCTTTTGTTGAAGCAAAAAGGATCATGCTATTCCACGGTGTGGTTTTCATCACATGTTTGAGCACTTCTCCTTTCTGTGAATCGTAAACAACGTAAGCTTGCTGTACAATACCAGCGGCTGGTTTCGCTATGGCGATGGAGATCTCTTTCGGTTCTTTTAGAATACGGCTAGTCAGCGTTCTGATCTTGGGCGGCATTGTTGCCGAGAAGAGCAGTGTCTGCCTGTTCTTCGGCAGGTAGTTAATGATCTTGATAATGTCATCATAGAACCCCATGTCGAGCATTCGGTCTGCTTCATCCAGGATCAAATGCTGGAGGTGATCAAATTTGATGGTACCTGCAGCTAAAAGTGCAATGAGTCGTCCGGGCGTAGCGATGATAATATCCGCACCTTCTTCGAGGGCTTTTCGTTGCTGATCCCATGTTGCTCCATCACCGCCACCATATATTGAGATGGAACTGACGCCAAGAAAATAAGCAAAGCCTTCAATCTGCTGATCGATTTGCTGCGCTAATTCGCGTGTGGGTGCAATAACAAGTGTATTAAGATGCCGCGTTTCAGCATGAATGATCTTGTTCAGTACGGGTAAAATATAAGCTGCCGTTTTCCCGGTCCCTGTTTGTGCACAGGCAATCATATCATGGTTATCGAGTATGAGCGGAATGGCTTGTTCTTGTATCGGGGTTGGCTTGCTGTAGCCCATCGCTGTAAGGCCGTCCACAAGTTTTTCGTCGAGGTTAAAGTCGTTAAAGGTCAAGTTTAAAAAATTTGTTGTATCTAATCTGAAAAGGATAATCCTCTTGCAATTTCTTTATTTTTTTTGGTTTTATCTGCATGCTGGTAAGGTTCTGGTACCGAAACCGTTAAATGCTTCTATTATAAACAAAAAACCCCGGAAGAAATTCCAGGGTCTCTTTGTATTTACGTGAAAGTGCTAAGCAGCTTTCTTCACGGGTTCAATTTTGATCTCTTTGCGTTGTGCCAATCGTATAATATTAAACTTATCAAGGATCTTAATCACCTGGTACGTTGGGTCGATTTCATGCCAGCGGATACCACCAAAGTTGGCGCGACCGCCGTTTTTATGGTGGTTATTGTGGTAGCTTTCACCCATCATCAGAAAATCAACAGGTAAAAAGTTCTTGGACGTATCACCTACTTCAAAATTTCTGTAGCCATACTTATGGGCAAACCAGTTGATGATTGCACCATGTACCGGACTCATCAGGAACTGAATTGGTAACAGCAGCCATAACCACCAAACCGTAGCAAACTGTACATACATTGTAATGTAAATCGCCCCCCAGAAAACGCGGGACGGCCATGAACGGGCAAATTTATCAAAGGCTTCCCAGTTGGGTACTCCTTCGGTAAATCGTTTTTCCACTTCCATTCTTTTATTCGCAATTGCGGAATAGATCGTTTTGGTCTTCCACATCATGTTCCAGATCGTCTCATCATATTTGGGTGAATGTGGATCATCTTCCGTATCGGCGAAAGCATGGTGCATACGATGCATTACGCCATAACCATAGGGGCTTAGATAATTTGATCCCTGGAAGATCCAGGTTAAGACATAGAATATTTTCTCCGTGGTCTTATTCATCGTAAACGCCTTATGCGCGGCATACCGGTGGAGGAAAAAAGTCTGAAAGAACAGTGACAAATACCAATGTGCCACAAAAAAGATCAAAATGACTTCCATGAAAAAGTAATTATAAAGGTTAAGTAATTTGAATCCCGGGGAATTCACCCCTGGAATAAGCAAGACAAAAATTGGGTGGGTTTTGTGACAGAATTGAAAAAATTATTCTGATTTTTTATTCATTGCGTTGGCAATGTCTCTTTTCAGCTCATTTATCAGGTCGGCTGCATTTCCGAAACTGGAAGCATTTCTGAAGCTGGTGATCAGGTCCGATGTCTTCGGGAACTGGATCTTCGCCGTTTCTTCGCTTAGTTTTTTCTTAGCCCGGAAAAAAAGCTGGCGGCAATGATCTTTCTTTTTATCCAGTGTTTCCTGGAGGGCATCGTAATCAAAATCAAAAGCTTCTTTTAAAACGTAAACGGCTTTTTCCAGCGGTTCAAGTTTTGCATTCAGCATTTGTAATGCTGGCGACAAATCAATCTGTAGATCAATGTTCGAAAGATTGTTTTCCTTAAAACGTGTGAAAGCCTCCGATACGTTGTCGAGGTATTCTTCTTTCTTTTTCCTGAGCGAATTGAGATGATTAAGACAATTATTGGTAACCGCTTTGATCAGATAAGCTTTGGTATTTTTAATCTTTTGATGATCGATCGAAAGCCACTTGATGAACGTTTCCTGAACGATATCTTCTGCATCATGTTTACAGCGCACAATGTTGTATGCAATGGTATGCAACAAGGGTTGATATTGAGCAATAGTCTGTGCGTGATTCATGTTCTAAAAATTGTTGTAAGATAAGTATTTCAAGCGGATGTTTGAGGTGCCGGCAATCCGGTAAAGAGAAATTTTAGTGCTTACATTTGTTTGTTGGGCGTATGGAAAACTGATAAAAATCAAAAAAGAGGACCTTTGAACGATATAATTTAACTTTGCGTTCTTCACGCATAGCCAATTCCCGAACCCGTACCGATCAGATATGACAAATACAACCATAACACCTGAAGTGAGAAGGAAGCCTGTTCTTAAACAAGAATTTGCTTTTTTACTCATCCATTTGCTTCCGCTTGGCGCACTGCTTACTGGTGCCACCTTATTCGACTGGATCGTGTGCGGAGTGCTGTATGTTTTTCGTATGTTTTGGGTTACCGGCGGATACCATCGTTATTTTGCCCACAAATCCTATAAAACTTCGCGCTGGTTTCAGTTTGTTATTGCCTTTATGGCGCAAACGTCAGCACAGAAAGGCGCTTTATGGTGGGCCGCTCATCATCGTCATCATCATCGCCACAGCGATACACCTGCTGATCCCCACTCCATGAAAATTTATGGCTTCTGGTATTCGCATATCGGGTGGATCGTTGGGCCGGATTTTAAGGAAACCGACTATAAAACCATTGGTGATTATGCAAAATATCCTGAGCTGGTTTGGTTGAATAAACACTATCTCGTTGCGCCGACAGTACTGGCTTTAGTAGTGATGGCCTTGGGCGGTATTGTAAACGGAGGAAGCATTTTAGCCATGTTTACATCAGCGGGAT
>Ga0196965_1000263_pt1 | contig 36695 bp, 30 predicted proteins | sample S1_20metaG_FD_148668 | JGI IMG/M metagenome (GOLD analysis project Ga0196965, IMG submission 148668) | Soil microbial communities from Anza Borrego desert, Southern California, United States - S1_20 | ecosystem: Environmental > Terrestrial > Soil > Desert | place: USA: California | collected...
GCATCGACTTCCCAACATTCCAATGGCTTTGTAAGCTTGGTCATTTATTCAATTCGGAGGAAACGTTGTGTGTAAAGGAAATTCCCTTTAAAGTACAAAGCAGGTACATGACAGGGCAGTTTTCGATGCATATCATGTCGGCATTTGTAATTGGCCTGATCACTGCATTTCCTTATGTGGTTTGGGAATTTTGGAGATTCATCAGGCCGGGTCTGTATTCAAAAGAAAAAAAATATTCCCGCGGAGCAGTGTTTTCGATTTCGCTTTTGTTTTTCGCAGGCGTTTTCTTCGGCTACTATGTGCTCGCACCGGTCATGATCTCGTTTCTTGCAAACTATCAAATCAGCGACATGATCGTTAATGAGTTTGATATTACCTCGTACGTTTCAACTGTTGTTGCCGTGGTGTTTGGCTGTGGGTTACTTTTTCAGCTTCCTGTTGTAATGTATTTTCTCACCAAAATGGGGATCGTTTCACCTGTATTTCTCCGCAAATATCGTAAGCATGCAATTGTCATCATTCTAATTCTTGGTGCGATTGTAACGCCGTCTGCTGATCCATTTACACAGAGTCTCATCGCAATTCCATTGTATCTTCTTTACGAAATAAGTATCTTGATTTCAATCCGGGTAAAGAAACGCCAGCTTCGTGAGCAGGCGCTTGAAAAACTAAATCAACAATAATATGATGCCGAAAATCGCTATTGGCGCTGATCATGCCGGCTTTGAGTACAAGGAGTCGCTGAAAAACTGGCTGGAGAAAAACGGATATGAAGTGAAAGATTTCGGCACGTACGATACAGAATCGGCAGACTACCCGGACTTTGCGCATCCTGTAGCATCAGCGGTGGAAAGTCAACAGGCGGGCCTTGGGGTATTAATCTGCGGAAGCGCCAACGGTGTGGCTATTACCGCTAACAAGCATCAGGGTGTACGCGCTGCAATTTGCTGGAATGAAGAACTTGCATCACTTGCCCGCCAACACAACAATGCGAATGTAATTTGTATCCCAGCCCGTTTCATGAGCTATGATTTAGCCGAGAAGGCTACCGACCGGTTCCTTCATACAGAATTCGAAGGAGGAAGGCATGAACGCCGCGTCGGTAAGATTAGTTGTTAGCTCTGCGGATATATAAATCCCCGCTTCGTTCGTATTGTTTTTTCAGAGAAGGAATTCTGAAAAAAAACGGTTTCATTTTATCCTCCGGATCGACGATCAAATCAGGTTCATCATTTTTGAACGCCTCGTAAACCGCAACGACGGATTGATAATATTCAGGTTCATTGAATGTCGGCGCAGCTAGTTTCCAGTTAAGGAAATGCGTAGCGGCGGCGTTGTCTTCGAAATAGTGAAGGTCAGGACCGAGAACCAATATTCTCTTACCTTTAATTGAGTCCGAGGTGGATGTGATGCGAAGATTTTCATAGCTCACGTCGCTCAATATGTCGTAGCGGGCGAGGTAACTCGTCAGCACTGTACCGGCGAGTAAAATCCAAATATTCATTTCAGCAAATTTCCTTCGACGGATTAGCAACAAAAAGTGCGTGAACAAAAATGCCAATACAGGAACCAGGACAATCATCGATTGTGGTCTGAGGTCTGGCGCGAAGAGAAAGTAGATGAAACAAAACCCACCCCAAAGGAAAACACTTTGCAGAAGCTCCGACTGATATTTGCTAAATCGTGCAAGGCGATTCAGCATAAAAATTGAAATCAGCAAATAAACCAACGGGACAATGCCAAGGATCAGCATGCCCTTGATCGAGACAAGAAACTCCTTGTTATAACCAAGGTTCGACAAATAATAGTATTGCCAGATCTTTTCGAGCCCGCCATTGAAAAAACTGATTGTCAGCACCACTAGGTGAGGAAGCAGAAAACCGAAGATCAACAGGAGAACTTTACGGATCGTTGACCGTGAGAACAGGAATAGGATGACGAGGACCGCGAAGAGGAAGGTAACGTAGGCAAAGAAAAAGAGCGATGCGAAGCTGATGAAAATTCCCAAATTGAAGGTGGTTTCATCACGCGGCATCCGGAATTCAATTTCTTTGAAAAGATTATTCCAGGCCAACAGGAGAAAGCCAAAGCCAAGCAACTCATCGCTAAGCGATAGTGTATCGAAGGAAAACGTAAACAGAATCGAAAAGATCAGTGAAGGTATAAATGTGTTTTCGCTGAAGACTTTTTTTGTAATGAGTAAGATGCCAAAAGATGCGCTGAACAGAAAGGTGAGAAAAAATGCAATGATGTGACGCGCCAGTAACGATCTGCCAAAAACAAAATCGATCGCGGAATGAAACCATGCAGCGAGCGGGGCTGTGCGGTCAGCGACTTCCAGGTACATCTGATTTCCATCCTGCAACTTCTCTCCAACTAAAATGTTTTTGATCTCGGGCTTTGTGAGGCCGGCGGGATCTATGAACAGGGGGAGATAGATGATGACAAGGATCAATAGCAATCCTAGTAATCTGTAAGGGTCATTTATTCGAAAATAACGAAGCAACTGGAAAACGTTTCGTTCCGGAAATAGCGTTGCAAATCTAAAGTTTAAAACGGAATCTATTGTTTTTTAATGCTGTTAATACTTCATTCGTAGAAGACTTCGAATATGGCAGGAACGACGCGTCAGCAAAAATTCAGCCGCTTGATTCAAAAAGAGTTAAGCGACATCTTTCAACGCGATAAGCGCGGAATTCTTGACAATGCCTTTATTACAATTGCGGATGTGAAGATGAGCCCGGATCTGAGTGTGGCACGTATTTACCTGAGCATGACGCTTGCCAAAGACAAGGAGAGAGTGCTGGATAAGATTAACAGCGGCAAAAAAGAAATCAGAAAAGCGCTTGGCGATCGAATTGGTAAGCAAGTGCGCATCGTTCCGGAAATAGTGTTTTTCATTGACGAGGTGGAGGAGAACGCAAGCCGCATCGAGGAGATCATCAAAAACCTGAACATTCCACCGGAGAATAAATGATCTTGCTATAATTTCAACTTATCAGGATTGAATCTTCCCTACTTCATTGCCAGACGATACCTGTTCTCAAAACGGAAGAAGAATTTCATTAACATCATTTCCATTTTATCAATGGCTGGTGTCGCTTTTACTACGGCGGCACTGATCATTGTTCTCTCGGTATTTAACGGCCTGGAAGATCTGCTTCGATCGCTTAACAATTCGTTCGATCCAGAGATCCGCATACAGGCAGCAAAGGGGAAATCGTTCGAGTTGACTCCTGAAATGCTTGCAAAGATCAAAGCAGTCGATGGCGTTTCTATTGTGACCGAAGTGATCGAAGACTATGCATACGTGAGGTATCGCGATGCGAACCAGGTTGTTACCGTTAAAGGCGTTTCTGATAACTTTATTGATCAGCAAAGAATTCCAAAAGAGAATATTGTTGAAGGAGAATTAAAGCTTCGTGAAAATGGAGTTAACTATGCTATCATTGGAAGGGGTGTTCAATACACGCTATCCGTTGCAGTGACGGAAGGTATGTTCCCCCTGCAGGTTTACTATATCAAAAACGTCAAGGCGAGATCCTTAAATCCTTCAAATCTTTATTCGAATCAGATTATTATGCCGGGTGGTGTATTTTCAATTGTTCAATCGTTCGACGAAAACTACATTATTGTTCCTCTTTCATTCACCCAGGAGCTGCTCAATTACGGAAATAAGCGTACGTCGCTTGAGATTAAGACAAGTGGGAGGAATGTGAGTAGGATTGAAAGCGAACTGCAAAATCTTCTGAAAGATGACTTTGTTGTCCTGAATCACGAGGAGCAACACAAGGATCTCTACAAGCTTTTGAAGATGGAAAAGTTTTTCGCGTTCCTTGCATTAACGTTGCTTTTGATAATTGGATCGATCAACATTTTCTTCACACTGATGATGCTTGCACTAGACAAGAAGAAGGACATCACAATCCTGTCATCTATGGGCGCGAGCAAACGTCTGATCAGTAATATATTTATGGCAGAAGGCACCTTGATCGCTGGTTTTGGAGTGGTGCTCGGTCTTGCTGCCGGGGCAGCGTTTTGTTGGTTGCAGATGAACTATGGCATCATTTCGATGGGTATGGAAAACTCGATCACCGAGGGATATCCAATTAAGATGCGCCCGCTTGATTTTGTCCTGACGCTGTTGGTTGTAACTATTATTACGATGTTGATATCACTCAGACCCGCATACCTGGCATCTGGTCTTTCGCACAACAACAAGCTTCTGGGTAAACAGTAGTTTTTTTATTTTGTCTTATTCGGTGTGCAGTAACCGTATCCCCGTCAGAGGCTCTTAAGCCACGTAAGCACTCGTTAGTGCACCACACGCATAAAAAAGGCCGCCTTTATAGGGCAGCCTGAATATGGAATTTCTTGTTTTGGCTAGTAATTCGATCCTGCTCTGATCATTGAGCAACGGAAGCCGATGGTTGCTGTTGCTGAATCCTGATCCAGATATCTTCGCGTACCTGGAGACATCCAGTATGCAACATCTTTCCATGAACCACCCTTGTAAACCCGCGCACGGTCTGTGACAAGAGACGTGAAGCTCTGCGGGTTATTGGTTGCGTTATTGTAATTCTTGGCATCATCTAAAAATCCATCACGGCGAACCGGATTCAGGTCATCGAAATCCTGATAGGAGTTAGAGCGGTAAACGTCCTGAACCCATTCGCTTACGTTACCGGCCATGTTATACAAGCCGTAATCGTTAGGAGGGAATTCATAAATGTAAGATGTGATCAACGCACCGTCATTTAATCGACCAGCGATACCTGCATAGTCACCACGACCACGCTTAAAGTTGGCAAGCATATAACCCATTTCTTTTCCGTAAGGGTTACGAACTGCATGTCCGTCCCAAGGATAAAGACGTTGATGTGTTTGCATTTCTTCAAGCCACTGGGTACCAATGAGCGCTTGCGCTGCGTATTCCCATTCAGCTTCCGTTGGAAGACGATATGCTGGAACGACGATACCTGACTCCAACGGAATACGGCCATCACTCTCAGCATAATCTTCGCCAGATTCTTCCGCAAGCTTTCGGTTTACCGCAAGTGTGCGCCACGACGCATATTTAGAAGCCTGATTCCAGGAAATACCAACAACCGGGAAATAACGGAATCCCGGATAACGGAAATAATGGTCAACGTACGGGTCATTAAACGCAAGCTTGCCTACCCAAACGTTTGTGTCAGGTAACGCTGCGTTGTAAGTTTCTTGTGCAGAATCAGCTAAATGGTGAAGGTACTCAAGCCAGTGAATGTTGGCAATTTCTGTCTCATCCATGTAGAATGAAGCAACCGAAATAGTTCTTTCAACGTTGTCCCTATACGACATCACATCTTCCTCGAAAGAACCCATAACTGCGCGGCCTCCTTCGATGAACACCATGTTTGGAGCTTCTGGCTGACCTTCGAAAGGCGTAACCATGAATCCGCCTCCATCTTCGTCATTGAAAGCCAGGCCCGTAGCCGTACTCATTTGGCCGGGGTTTGAAGCGGTTGGCTTTCCACCTCCGCCCAATAAAGAGCAGCCAGATATCGCAACCGAGGCGCCAACAACAGACAACAGAGCTCTGAAAGAATACTTCATTTTCACCTTAAGTTTTAAAACAAATGCTAATATAGATAGATAATTATATGTTTTCCAAGCAGAGGAATTGTAATTCATCAATCTTTGATTCATGATAATTGCGCCTATTGAAAACGACATGTAAGATTTCTCTATTGTGCTACATGTCATTTTTATCATGAGACCACAATTTCCATTATTGGGACTCATAAGGGTTGATAAACATAACAGAATCGTGTTTTTGAGGCGATTTAAAGGGTTTTTCAGAATGGCATATTATTTCGATGGGTTGGGGAAACACCCTGGCCTATGTATACCTTGCAGGATTTCAGAGTAATGCCATTCGAGAAAAAATGTGATCTGATCACTTTCCGTGGAAGCTACTTAACGCAAAGAATGTTGGGCGATTGCAAAGTGTTTTTGTATCACACGGAAGACTTTTACATCGAAGTCTTTTATTCTCCCAAGCATCAGAAAGTTTTAATGATCAATGCCTTCGACAAGCCGATTGGTCTTGACCCTTATCTTGATAAAATTTCGCTGACCGACCTTGAAGCTTGATCGGGAGCCATTCGCGAAAGCAAATCGATTGCCGAGTCAACAGTTGTGATGTTTTCGATAACGAGCATGGCTTTACCAGCAGTATCCCTTATTTTGCATTGCTTGGGGTTAGCCTTTACGAAATTCAGAATTTTGCCAAACATGTCCGAACTAAAATAGTCGTCTCTGTTCGTCACGAAGTACGCGCGCAGCTTATCGTTCTTTAAGCTGAGCTTTTCAAAACCAAGCTCTTCTCCCAGCCATCTCAATCTTACAGAGTTGATAAGCTCGTTAACCGAAGCAGGAAACGGTCCGAACCGATCACGAATTTCGTCAGTAAATTTCTCGAGCTGTTCTTCATTCTTGATGTTGTCGAGGCGTGAATAAAGCTGAAGTCTTTCGCTGGTACTATTGACATAGGTTTCCGGGATCAGAATCTCGAGGTCTGTTTCAATCACACAATCCTGAACAATTAACCTGGCTTTCTCCGCCAGTTCAACAGCAAACAGATCTTTGAAATCTGTTTCTTTTAATTCCTGGATAGCATCATCGAGAATTTTATGGTAGGTATCAAAGCCAAGATCGGTGATAAAGCCGCTTTGTTCGCCCCCCAACAAATTACCGGCGCCGCGAATATCAAGGTCTCGCATGGCAACTTTAAAACCGTCGCCTAATTCTGAAAACTCTTCCAGCGCGGCGAGGCGTTTGCGAGAGTCGGCTGTAAGCAAAGACGCAGGTGGTGTGAGTAAATAGCAAAAGGCTTTTTTATTCGAACGTCCAACACGACCGCGCATCTGGTGAAGGTCAGACAATCCGAACATGTGCGCCTGGTTGATCATGATCGTGTTGGCATTCGGAATATCAAGTCCGGATTCGATGATGTTGGTTGATATCAATACTTCATACTCACCGTCGATGAATTTCATCATCACCTTTTCAAGACGGTCTCCTTCCATTTGTCCATGCGCGATACCGATGCGCGCATCAGGAACAAGCTTGTAAATAACATTCGCGATGTGCTCGATATCACTTAACCTATTATGAACAAAGAACACCTGTCCGCCTCTGCGTAATTCAAAGCTGATTGCATCGCGAATCACAACTTCGTTCCATGTGTGCAACTCCGTTGTTACTGGCTGGCGGTTTGGCGGAGGTGTTGAAATGATACTCAGGTCGCGTGCGCCCATCAATGAAAAGTGAAGTGTACGTGGAATTGGCGTCGCGGTGAGCGTAAGAACATCGACATTATACTTCAACTCTTTCAGCCTGTCTTTCACTTTCACGCCGAATTTTTGTTCCTCGTCAATCACAAGCAGACCAAGATTCTTGAACGTAACATCTTTGCTTACGATGCGATGCGTGCCGATCAGAATATCAATCTTTCCTTCTTTAACCTTATTGATTATTTCCTTGATGTCTTTGTCGGATTTGAAACGCGAAACATAATCCACTTTTACAGGGAGATCTTTTAATCTCTCGCTAAATGTGCGATAGTGCTGCATTGCAAGAATGGTAGTTGGCACGAGCACAGCTACTTGCTTTCCATCTGCTGCTGCTTTGAACGCAGCGCGTACAGCAACTTCTGTTTTTCCGAAACCTACATCACCGCAGACAAGGCGATCCATCGGGTGAGGATTCTCCATGTCCTTTTTTACATCGTCAGTTGCACGCGCCTGGTCGGGTGTGTCTTCGTAGATGAAGGATGATTCAAGCTCGGCCTGCAGGAATCCATCAGGGCTGAAAGCATAACCAGGAGAAGTTTTTCTTTTCGCGTAAAGTTCGATAAGCTCCTTTGCGATATCCTTAACGCGTTTCTTAGCCTTGTTTTTTTTGTTCTCCCATTCCTGGGATCCGAGTTTTGAAATTACAGGTGGCGCACCTTCTTTTCCAGTGTACTTCGAGATCTTATGAAGCGCATGGATACTTACGTATAGCAAGTCGTCGTCGCGAAATACGAGTCGGATGGCCTCCTGTTCATGACCATTTACTTCTTTCTTTTCAAGGCCGGCGAACTTCGCGATCCCATAATCAATATGTGTTACAAAATCACCAGGCTGAAGTGTTTGTAATTCGCGGAGTGTAATTCCCTTTGCTTTTGAGAATTTTTCCTTCGCACGATAGCGGTGAAATCTTTCAAAGATCTGATGATCCGTATAGCACGTGATCTTGAGTGAAGCGTCAACGAACCCCTGACGTAAAGAGAATTCAATTGGCTGAAATTTTACCTGCCCGTTGATCTCATCAAGGATTCCCTTGAGGCGATCGAGTTGCTTCGGCATGTCGGCAGCGATGAAATTGCTGAAGCCCTGCATTTGCTGCTCGTAAAGGTTGTTGACAAGTAATTCGAAATTCTTGTTGAACGATGGTTGTCCGGAAGATTGAAATTCATAAGTCTTCGCGTTAGTCAACGCGCCTCTGCTTCCGAACTCTATTCGTGAGAAATTGTCGGCCTTGCTTGTAAACGCGTAACCGTCGTCGAACAATTCCTGAGGATTCGCGACAACCTGTGTGTTCCCGCTTTCTTTCAGCACTTTGTCGAATGAAGCCTCCGCTTTATGAAAGCTCTTTTCTATGAGGTCGCCAGTGAACTGATAATCCTTAAACCACAGTCGCGTATCCGGTGAAATGAAATCAAGAAAGGATTGTCGTTGTTCCTGTATCAGTTTCGTCTGCACGTTCGGAATGACGCTTACCGTTTCAAGTGAATCGACTGAAAGTTGTGAGCCTGGCTCGAAAGACCTGATCTGGTCAACCTCGTCGCCAAACAATTCGATCCTGTATGGCAGCTCGTTCGCGAATGAAAAAACGTCGATGATCCCTCCGCGCACAGCAAACTGCCCTGCTTCGAATACGAAGTCGGTTTTTTCGAAATCATAGTTGTGGAGAAATTCTTCAAGAAATGAGACTTCAAGTTTTTCTCCTTTTGTGATCGTAAACGTATTTGATGCAAGTGAACGCTTATTGATAACCTTCTCGCACAACGCCTCCGGATAGGTCAGTACGATTTCCGAGTTAGTTTTGTTCGCCAGCCTGTTCAGGACTTCGGCGCGCATGAGGATATTGGCGTTTTCAATGTCATCAAATTCGTATGGACGCTTGTATGACATCGGAAACAAAAGGATTTCGCGATCTAATAAATTCTGAAGATCATTTTGAACGTAACCGGCTTCTTCACGATCCTGCAGCACGACTACATAATCATGAGGATGGAGCTTGAAAGTAGCTGCAATCAGGATAGAATCCAGGCTACCGGACAAGCCCTTTATGCGGATGTTGTTCTGGCCAGACGCATTTATCCCTGCAGCTATGGTTTTTATGAAACCGTCTGCGCGATAAATGTTCAAAAAATCAGCGGCCTTCACTAATTCGTGGTTCCCCCTGTGTAAGAGGCGCAAATATAAGGGCCAATCTCTTACGGCGTACGCATTTGTTATAAATTTACCCCATGCATTTTGCGCGACAATTGTTGTTATACATTGGCATTATCTCACTAGCCTTGTTGGTTTTTGGTTTGTTTAAGCCATGGATGATGTTGTGGTGGGAAGATGTTCAAAACAGAAAAAAAGTGATCCGGCTGTACGGTTCGATTTTTATCGTTTGTTATAGTTTATACAGGATTTTGCATTTTGTGGAATGAAGCCTGGAAATTTACTAATGTGTGCGTTGCTAATGGTCGCAGTTTCATGCAATAAGACGCGGACGCCCGATGGAGACACGAATATTAAAAACGACGAACCGTCAACGCCTGTACGCGTTCCAAACGAACGGCCCGAATTATCTGTAATGTTGCTTGATGGACGGAACATTGACCTTCGAATACTGGAGGAAGATTTTATGCTCGTTTTGTTCAATCCTACTTGCGATCATTGTCACGATCAGGCGAAGCAGATTAAGAATCGGATTGACGCTTTTAAAGATTACAATATTTATTTCGTCTCATCTGAGAGCATCGAGATCACTCGGCAGTTTTCAAAGCAGCTTGAACTGGAAAACCTGAAGAATGTTTATTTCGGTAATGCTACAGGCGAAAAGGTATTTGATCAGTTTGGGCCAATATCAACGCCGTCAACGTACATCTACAAGAAAGACGGGAGTATGGTTGAAAGTTTCGATGGGCTGGTGGATGTAGAGGTGATGATTAAATACCTCTAGTCGCTATTTCAGACGCTCCGCTATTACGAGCCTTTTCTTCTGATCGGTAAATCCAATCAAATACATATTGCCGCCATCTTTAACTCCAAGCTGTTTTTTCAACTGATCAGGCGACAAGGGGTAATTGCGTGTGAGCACATTTGCTTTTCCATCGGAAAGCAATGCAGCGACGGATTTTTTCTCAGGCTTCACAACGTTAATGATATGCCATATTCTTCCCGGGAATTTGGTGTTCTCTACATCTGCAGTATAGAGATGTGTGTTGGTATGAAGCTTATATAATCCAAATTTGTTTCCGATGCTTTTGAATGAGCCCGCCTTGAGAATTGCGGCGTTCGGTTCGTAAAGGAAAGCTTTTACCTCAGCGAACGCCGCGATTGACTGGCGTTCCTCCTCAAAGGTGAATTGAAACTGCTCATTGGAGGGCAGCTCTATCGCGAGTATTTCGGGTTTACCCAGATAATCTTTCTCCAGGTGGAATAAAACCTCTTTACACTCATTATTTACTGAGAGCACAATTACTTGTCTCACATTTTTTAATAATCGAATGCCTTCCTGTAAATCGTGCAGGGGCGAAGTCTTCACAAGCAGGTGCCGCGTATGCTGAAGAATCTCTTCTTGAATCGTGGTGATATCAGGGTCGCAATCCGCGAGTGTAAAAACTTTTCGGGTATCAACTCTCCGCGAGGGATCGATGTAAACAAATGAAGCTTCGGTTTGTGAGCCAAGAAATGCCTCTGCGGTTTCATTGTGAAAACTCACATTGTCGATGCCTAATGTTTCAAAATTATGTCTTACAATTTCAAGCAGCTCGGTTTTTGGTTCGATGTAATGCCATGCCTTGAAATTCCTGCTAAGGAAAAACGAGTCAATTCCAAAACCACCCGTCAGATCTATTCCAGCATTAGTTTCGCCAACTATCTCTTTCACCCATACAGCTTTAAACTGTGCAGTTGCCTCTGAGGAACTTTGCTCAAGATTTAATGACGGTGGAAACACGATTGATTTGTTCGCGTAAAACAACGGCAACTTATACCTGGCCTTTTGCCGGCCTTTTATTTGAGCAGCAATCCATTCGATAGGCAGCGCATGCGACTGATATTTCAGTACAAGTGCGTTCACGTCGTCATGCTGATGTGATTCTATGAATTCCTTGTGCTCTGATAACAACGAACGATACAAGCGCCAAAAGTTTGGGCTAATTTAGTTCGCTTCTTTGGTTTTATAATGAAGTTGGATATTTCTTAATGATGCTACGAGGCCCAAACCCTGGGCTGCGAGCAATACAGGATCGAAACGATCAACAGCATATATGACAACCATAACTGAACCAGCGGCGGTCATGGTCCAGAAACCCAGGGGCAGGTCGGAAGTCTTTGTTTTTTCGGCGTAGTACCACTGATACAAAAAACGGATGTTCAATAACATTTGTCCCAAACCACCGGTGAGAAAAATAGGGTGAAGGAAATCTGAAAGCCTAAAAGTAGTTTCAACTCCTGCAATGGGATGGAACATCAATCCAAGGGTGGCAATAGGTGCAACTATGGCTGAAATACGGAACAACGATGACATACGGTTCCAGTATCCATCCAGTTGGAGGTTTCGGATTGCAATTATGTATGACAGGGCCTGTCCGAGGATGATGACAAAATCATTTTGAAGAACGCCATAGATGATAAACAGATATGAAGCAACAACGCTCAACTGCCAGTAAATAAGCGGAGAAACTACTCGTCCTTCTTTTTCTGAAAGCATCCACTGGATAATGAGTCTCGCTGCAAATAACCCCTGTGAAAGAAAACCTAATGCCCAAATCCAATAAATCCCCGAATCATCCATCGCCAACTTTTTCGCCACTGTGAATTATTAAAAAGCGTACCCGCGATGCAATCGATTGGGATCATTTAGATTTGTGGCAATATGGTCTATGATCTTGTTATTGTCGGTGGTGGTGCAGCCGGATTTTATGCTGCGGCTCAGCTTACATCAATGTCGCCGGCAGGTAAAATTGTTATTGTAGAAAAAAGTCCCAGGGTATTAAGCAAGGTCAGAATATCAGGCGGCGGTCGCTGTAACGTAACGCATCATTGTTTCGATAGAATTCCGCTTTCACGGCACTATCCTCGGGGAGAAAAGATGTTAAAAGAACTATTCAGAAAACATCAGGCGGAAGATGTTGTTGCGTGGTTTGAATCGCGCGGGGTTATGTTGAAGACTGAGGAGGATGGACGGATGTTTCCGATTACTGATGACTCGGAAACGATCATCGAGTGCCTGGTCTCAAGCGTCATGCAGGCCGGAGTCAAGATCGAGCTGTCGAAATCTGTCCAGCGGGTTGAGGTCATCGATAATGTTTTTCACGTCATGGTTGCATCCGGTGAAGTTTTCAGAGCACACAATGTGTTGATTGCAACGGGGGGCCACCCGCAAATGCAGTCTTACGATTGGATTCGTAAGCACGGCATTGACGTCATTTCTCCAAAGCCTTCGTTGTTTACATTTAACGATTCCGAAAATCGTTTCAAAGAATTAATGGGTGTATCCGTTCAGGAGGCGTTCGTGCGAATAGCAGGAACGAAGCATAAGTCAGTGGGCCCGTTACTTATTACCCATTGGGGGTTGAGTGGTCCGGCGGTGATCAGACTTTCTGCGTGGGCTGCTGAAGATCTATTTGAAAAGCATTATGAATTCACAGTGCTTGTCAGCTGGATTGGTGATGTAAACGAAGATGATGCACGAAACATGGTCGAGGAATACAAATCAAAAAATCGGAAACAAAAAATTACCAATCACCCATTATGTTCATTGCCCTCTAGATTATGGTTACGATTGTGTGAGCTGGCGGAGATCAGTGAAATAAAGATTTGGGCTGAGCTGCCGATGAAAAACCAAAACCGCCTAATTGAGCTTCTCATCCGGTGCCCTTTTAAAATCAAAGGTAAGACGACATTTAAGGAAGAATTTGTAACCTGTGGAGGTGTAAATCTCAACGAAATCGATCCCGACTCCATGCAAAGTAAAAAAATTCAAGGGCTATACTTTGCGGGCGAAGTTTTGAATGTCGATGGTGAGACCGGCGGGTTTAATTTTCAAGCTGCCTGGACAACAGGGTTCATCGTTGCGGAATCAGTGGCAAAAAAAATCTCCTCATCCAGTTCAGAATGAAGAGATTCGCTTTGATTGTATTATTGCTTCTTATTCGTTCTTCAGATTATCAACTGGGTTGGTGAACGCAGCGCGAAGCGTTTGAGATCCGATTGTCAACGCGCCAAGTCCTATGAGAATGGTAATGCTCAAAGCGATCATACCGACGCCAATGTTCACGTGATAGGCCATGAGCTCCAGCCAGAAGTTATTGATAAACCAAGCTGCAGGCACGCCAACCAAAATTGCAATGAAAAGTAGTTTCAAAAAGCTGCGTGAGAGCAATACTACCAGGCCGCTGTCTGTCGAGCCAAGCACCTTGCGGATGGAAATCTCTTTCATTCGGGTTTCGATCGTGTAGGTCGCCATTCCGAGTAACCCGAGACATGAGATCATAATCGCCATGGCAGCGATGAACCCAAGAATGTCAACAACATCACCGAAGACGGTATTGTATACAAATTTGATTTCATCTTCGAGCAACTTGTAATCCGCTTTTAACCCAGGGTTGACCGAAGCCCATGCTTTTTCGATCGTGGCTTTTGCATTCTCGTTGGAACCTGTAAACCGAACTTGCAAAAGGCCGATTTGCTCTGGATTCCACATTAAAACCATCGGCTCAAGCTTGCTCATAAGGGCAATATGGTTGTAGTCTTTTACCACGCCGATGATCTGTTTTTTTGAAGAGTCGGACTGAAATATCAATTCCTGGCCGAGCGCGTCACTGACGGATTTATATTGAAATGTTTCTAGCGCCATTTCATTAATGACAATGAAGTTTTTATTTCCGTCACCGTTTTCCGGTTCAAAAAACTTTCCCGCAACGAGCGACACTTCTATGTTGTCGAGGTAATCGTTATCAACCACGAAGTAATTTGAACCCATCCACTCCTGTTCAGACAGATCCTTTTTGAACCCATCGCCATAATTGACGCTTGCAGCGGGTGGATGAGAAACAGCTGATACATTTTTGATATTAGTGTATTTCAACAACTCTTCTTTGAGCGCCGTGGCAGATGTGTTGTTCAATCTGACAACATAATTTTCTTTCATGTTAAAGCCGTAATCCTTGTTGAGGAACAGCTCCATCTGGTTATACATCACGATCACCGTGAGAATGAAAATAAGCGAAATGGTGAATTGAGAAACGAGCAGGGTTCTGCGCAAGCCCATACGCGAAAACACTTTCATATTATTCATGCTCTTTAATACTTTCACCGGCTGAAATCCAGAAAGCACGATAGCAGGAAACATTCCGGCGAGGCAGCCAACGACAACCGCGAACACAAGAAATACTGCATATACACCTACGTTGCTGGCAAGATCCCACATGAAAATCCGGGCAAATGTCAGTTGCAATACTAGTGGTTTAAGAACGATAAGTACTGCCAGTGCAGCTACGAGCGCACACAGCGCGATTACCAGCGACTCAGATAAAAATTGCGTGAAAATTTGCCAACGTGCTGCACCTGTTGCTTTTCTCACGCCGATCTCTTTTGCTCTTTTCAGTGATCGGGCAATTGAAAGATTGGTAAAGTTGAAGCATGAAGTTAACATGATAATGCCTGCAAGACCGCCAAGGAAATATACAAATGCCCACGGCAGCGATGGCCCGATAGGGTTGTTGATGAACGGGCCAGGCGTGATATCGTTCAGGCTTTGAAGTTCGAACTTTGCCTTATATGCATCCGGATTGTCAACTGAGCCGATGTGCGCGTTATAGATGTTATCGAGGTGCGCCTGAAAATCTTCTTTTGAGATACCCTCTTTAAGTTTCACGTATGTCCAGCCGTCCCAGAAGTCGAGCCAGTTGTCCATTTCGCTGTCATCCTTACCAATTGCCTTCAGGCTATTTATGGTCGACATACTGGCCAGCGCTTCGAATACAATGTGTGATTTGTTTTTTGTTTCGCGCAACACGCCGGTGACGGTGTACGTTCCGCGGTCGCCGACTGTTAACGTCATTCCAACCGGATTTTCGTCTTTGAAGAGCTTCCTGGCTGCAGCTTTTGAGAGTACAACGGAGTAGGGTTTTTCAAGCGCATTTTTTGGATCGCCATACTCCATTTCGTATTGGAAAAAATCAAAAACTTCCGGATCGGCCCAAAATCCTTTTACGGGGATATTGACATTCTGATTTTCTACTTCTAACCAGCTATTGCCAAAGCCGCGTTTCAATCTCACAGCTTGTTCAGTACCTGTATACTTTTCAAGCAGCTCCTGCTTTAGCGGCATCGGTGATGTCGAGTTTACGATGCTATTACGTGACTGTCCGTTATTATCCACGGCATAAGATGTGATTCTGAAAATACTGTCACGATTTGTGTTATACCTGTCATATAACATCTGGTCGGCGACGAGCATAATGATTGCCATGCAAATTGCCATAGACACAGCCAAGCCGAAAATGTTAATAGCAGAGAAAAATTTATTCCTGGTAAGGTTGCGGATTGCAACCAGAAAGTAATTTCTGATCATAAAACGGTTGTTAAGGGTTGTAAGGATTTTTTACTTAAGTAGATCTCGCTTGATGATAATGTAATAAACCAAGAATCCTACCGACAATGAAACGGCGAATATGCCATAAGGCATCGGTGTGTCGGGTGAGACGTTTAATACATCCATGAGGATTAACGCGATGCCGCCTGTCAGAAAGAGAAGTCCCCACTTTAATGACGGATACCTTCCATCTGTGCGGTGGTAGGATTTGAACACCGCTTGCGTATCTTCAGTAACAAAACCTTTGTCGATCATTTTTTTCTTCAACATATAGTCTGTCAGTACTTTTGTAAAATAGTATAGCGACATTCCGAAGCTTCCGATGATTGAAATGGGCATTAAGAAATTTGTACTCATGTGATTTGCGTTATAGGGCGTTTGACACAAACCACTGTTTGAATGTTGCAGCGTTTGTAAAAAAAGTTTTCAAAAGCCCATGTGCTGTCGTCTTCGATTCTTTTTTTAAATTCATTGCAACATCTGGGCGATAATGCTTGTCTAACCCCAAAATGATTGAAGAGCGCGAACTCGTTTCCCGAGTCATCAGTGGGGATATGTATGCTTTCCGACTGCTGATGAAGCAGCATGAACGACTCGTACTTCACATGATCGGACGCCTTGTTAAGGACAATCAGGAACGGGAGGAACTTTGTCAGGATGTATTTTTGAGAGTTTTCGAAAAGCTGAAAGACTTTACTTTCCAGGCGAAACTTTCGACGTGGATTGCAACGATTGCATACAGACATGCGATCAATTATCTGCGAAAGCATAAAATGGCATTTTCTGAAATTCCGGACGAGGAAAACGTCATCACCGCTTTCGTGAATCAGGAGACGCCAGAAAATGTGCTGGAAGAGATTGATACTGATGAGTACGTGATGAAGCTCGTAGAACAGCTTCCGGTGCAATATAAAACAGTGTTAACGTTGTATCATCTGGAGGGAATGTCATACCCGGAAATTTGCGAGGTAATGAACATGCCAGATGGAACAGTAAAGAGCTATCTATTCCGTGCGAGGAATTTGTTAAAAGAAAAGGTAAAGAGACATTTGGGAAAGGAGGAATTGTTATGAGTTACGAAGAAAATCTTCAACAAGATGTCGAGCGTGGGAATGCATCGCCCGAGGATAAAGATGCACACACATATTATCGGGTGTTCGACGCGTTGAATAAGGCGCCCGACATGAGACTTCAATCGAATTTTGCTGAAAAGGTAATTCAAAAAGCGCTGGCTGTAGAGCAAAAGCGCGAGTCGTTGCGCGATTTCTGGTGGCTCGCATTGGGTTGCTTGATGCTCATAATTTTTGCGATCATCGCATTTGCTTATGCGGCGGTTGAGGTGAATTTTTCAGCGTTACACTTTTTATCACCATACAAAGGATTTTTAGTTGTAGCTGTTGTAATGTGGCTCGGATTTAATGTTGTAGAGAGGAAACTCTTTCAATCAAAAACGGATCATCAATAATCTCACGCACCAACTTCCTTTTGCTCGTAATGGCGGAGGGCGCGCAATCGTAGAATCTATCGGCTTCAAATTCTTTCCAGGACTTTCAAGCAGCTATTTGCCTCTTCGTTATGAATCATAAAATGTACTTCTGATCTCAAACATTGCATGACTTCTCGGTAGGCGAGAACAGCGGTTAATTTTGCAAAACAATAATTTTCATTCAAAAACGGGCTTTTCCGCAACCGGCTGTAAGTTTTATGTACGAAAACAGCCCAAAAAACAACGGTTTTAATACTTATAATTCTTAACTTGGAGGTTCTGTTTCTTTAAAAAGCGCAGAAAAGGATGAAGGTCTCCGCCTCGCAACCATTTCAGATCATTTATTCATTGTACCAGCATGAGTACCTAGGCTACATTTTTGAGTCCTACATTGTGCATTTAGATGAGAAGGGTAAGCTGACCTTCCAGCATCAGAATATCTCCGCCAAGAACGCGCGGGAATTTTCCCGCGGACTTGATGATCGTGATTATGAGCTCATTGAGATTATGGATTCAATGCAGCAGGATGCGATCGTTAAAAAATTCTCTCCAAAAATTGTTAAGCCAGAAGAGTTCTTTTCTAAAACGTACGACAAGACGAAAGGCAATGAGCTAATCCAGGAGCAGGTCGAAGATTACATGGAGAAGCGTCGGGCGAAGATCCTGGAGAAGTTGAAGGGAAAAATGCTTTTCGAAATGGGCAATGACGGCGAGCCAACCTGGCGACGTATAGAGGTGCTTGAAAAGAAAGCAACGATACATTTTCACTTCAAACGTACTAACGATCATACAAATTACTACCCGACAATTTATTATCAGGATAAAAAACTCGCGTTGCCAAATCCTTCTGCATACCTGGTGTGTAAACAGCCTGCATGGATGGTGTTCGATGGCAAATTATATGGATTTGAGAAATTTGTAGATGGAAAGAAGCTGATTCCGTTTCTCAGCAAACCGTTTGTTGTCATTCCAAAAAACGTCGAAGAGACTTATTATAACAAATTTGTCGCGCCATTGATCGCTTCATTTGATGAAGTTGAAGCAAACGGATTCGAAATCAATAAGAGTACATACGATCCGCATCCGGTATTAACCTTGTCGGAGTTGCACACAGTTCAGGCAGCGACAGCTCCTTCGTTGTTTGATGGTGGCGCACCTCCGGAAGACCACAGCGATGAGAGTGGAAAGATCGTTTTCGACCTGTCATTCAAATACGGAAAACATCGCTTTCGCGGAGACAATATTGGTCCGGTAAGCGTCACAGTTGAAAAGCAGGGTGAGCACTATATTTTCCATCGCGTGACGCGGAAAAGTGATGCAGAAAAGAATTTTCTTAACGCGTTGCAGAAACTTGGTTTGCCAATGAAGGGATTTAGGGTGGCGATTCCAAAATCGGAGGCGTTCTCGTGGCTTAATGAAAACCGCGTAAACCTTTTGAATTTCGGATTCGAGGTGAGTCAGCCCGAAAGCCGTGATAAAAAATATTTTGTCGGCAAGGCAGTCATAGAAGTTGAGGTAAAGGAGAACATTGACTGGTTTGATATTCACGCGAAAATCCGGTTCGGCGAATTTGACATTCCGTTTAAAGATCTGCGGAAGCTTATTCTTAAAAAGAAAGTTGAGTTCAAATTGCCGAATGGCGAAATCGCCATTATTCCGGAAGTGTGGCTTACAAAATACGTGGACCTTTTTGCGCTCAGTGAAACAGATGGAGCCAACGAACGTCCTGTACTTCGCAAGCACCATCTCAACCTTGTTAAAGAACTTGAAGAGGGAAATCTGGCTAAAGTTCATTTGAGTGAAAAGCTGCGGTCACTGACAGCGTTTTCCGGATTTAAAAATTATCCGGTTCCTGAGGGTTTCAAAGGTGAACTGAGACAATATCAGCGCGCGGGTTACAACTGGTTGCGCTTTCTCAATGAATACAGGTTGGGTGGCTGTCTCGCCGACGATATGGGCCTCGGAAAAACAGTTCAGACACTGACACTCCTTCAAGCAGAGAAGGAAGCCGGTGGCGGTACGACGCTGTTAATCATGCCGACGTCTTTGATTTATAACTGGGAGATGGAAGCCAACAAGTTCACGCCGGAACTCAAGATTCTGAATTATACCGGAACGCTTCGTAATAAAGACATTTCACGATTTGAGAAATACGATCTTGTCCTGACTTCCTACGGTATAACGCGTCTGGATGTCGAACTGCTTCAGCGCTTTTATTTTAACTATATCATTCTCGATGAATCGCAGGTAATCAAAAACCCGACGTCGAACATAGCGAAAGCAGTCCGCGAACTGAAGTCACGGCATAAGCTTGTGCTAACCGGTACACCAATAGAAAACACCACACTTGATCTGTGGTCGCAGATGTCGTTTATCAATCCTGGTATTCTTGGAACGCAGAGCTATTTTAGAAATGAGTTTCAAAATCCTATTGAAAAGAAGGCGGACGAATCGCGTTCGAAAAAGCTGGGCGCAGTCATTAAACCGTTTATTCTCCGAAGACATAAATCACAAGTAGCGACAGAGTTGCCAGAGAAAAGTGAAAACGTTCAGTATTGCGAGATGAGCGCTGAACAGGAAAAGCGTTATGAGGAAGTGAAGACGCAATATCGTGAACGGATATTGAAGCTTATCGAGCAGGAAGGTCTCGGCAATAGTCGTTTCATGATACTGGAAGGACTGACGAAGCTTCGCCAGCTGGCTAATCACCCTAAGATGATCGATCAGGGCTACACGGGCGATTCAGGCAAGCTTGAAAATATCATTCACATGTTGCAGAATGCTATGGGCGACGGCCACAAGATTCTTGTCTTCAGCCAGTTCGTTAAACATCTTGATCTGATAAAGCAACATTTAAAGGCAAACAAAGTCGACTTTGCATATCTCGACGGCTCAAGTGTCGACAGAAAAGAACAGGTTGAGCGTTTCAATCGTGATACAAATCTGAAAATATTCCTTATATCAATTAAGGCAGGTGGATTGGGATTGAATCTGACTGAAGCTGATTATGTATTCATTCTCGATCCATGGTGGAATCCGGCTGTCGAGGCGCAGGCAGTTGACCGTGCTCATCGTATTGGTCAGAAGAAAAAAGTATTCACGTATAAGTTCATCACGCGTAACAGCGTGGAGGAGAAAATCCTGACGTTGCAACAGAGGAAGTTAAAGCTTACGAACGAGCTTATCACTACCGAAGAGAGCTTCATGAAGCAGCTTACCAAGGAAGACATCGCCCAGATGCTTACTTAGTTCCAACTTGGTCTTTTGCATTTATCACAACTTCGCCACGCTCGAGGTGACGCTTTTTCCAACGATTGTGCGACCACAGCCATAATGCCGGATCCTGCCTGATGGCCTCTTCCGTCTGACGCACATAATTTTCAATTACGGTATAGCCATTTTTATCATAGGGCGGCATGCCTGCAATGTGCGGTATTCCTACATAGTGCCCGCGCTTAATTTTCTTAACAGAATAATACAGCGCCGGATATTGCGACATCAGCGCCATGTTATTAGTGCCAAGAAAAAACACTGTCTCCTGGTTAAGAAAATCACTCTGGTATTTCTTATCGTGTTTATATCCGGGATATTGGTCCGCAACAGTGGCTACACCGCGAACAATGTGTTTTCTCTTTACGAATTCGCGGGCTACGTCCTGTCGTTTAATTGCGTACGCACCGAAGCGCGTGCGTGACTGAAGCGAAAATTCTTCAAAAAGATTGCTTCCAACGGGCTGGTAAACAAAATCGATTTCGAATGGAAACGTAACGGAGGCCGAAACCAGGAGCCATTCCCAATTAAACTGATGCGAGGCGAGAAACAATATCGATTGCTTTTTGTCTGCAAAATCCTGTAGTCGATCTAACCCCTCAAACCGCATTCTATTTTTCAGATCAGCCTTATCCATCGTCAACAGCTTGATCATCTCAACCCCATAGTCACAGAGGTTGATGTAGAATTGTTTTTCAATAGCCGCGATTTCGTGGACAGATTTTTCGGGAAACGAGTTTTTAAGATTCTTGATTACGAGTTTACGCCTGTAGCGCACAACGTAGAAAGAAACAAAAAAGAAAAAATCGGATAGTAGGTAGAGTACGCTTAACGGTAGCCGCGACAGAAGTCTTAGAAAAAACATGATTGTGTTTGAATCCGCAAGTTAATCAAGTATTGTTATTTTTGGCGCATGAAAGACAAAGTCGTCATCATTACAGGTGGTTCATCGGGTATTGGCAAAGCGATGGCCTTCGCCTTTGGGTCGCGTGGCTCTAAGTTATTGATAACCGGCCGCAATGCTGAGGAGTTAAATAAAACGGTTGCAGAACTGCGTGCCGCCGGCATTCAGATCGAGGCTTTTCAGGCGGATGTCAGCAAGGAAGATGACAACAAACGAATGGCAGAAGCGGCCATCAATGCTTATGGAAGGATTGACGTGTTGATCAATAATGCCGGGATTTCAATGCGTGCACTGTTTGAAGATGTGGACCTGGATGTTGTTAAGAAGGTAATGGACATTAACTTTTACGGCGTATTGTACGCAACCAAATATTGCCTTCCTGAAATCAAGAAGAATAAGGGGTCTATCGTTGGGATTTCATCGATTGCAGGCTTCAGAGGGCTGCCCGGACGAACCGGATATTCTGCTTCGAAGTTCGCACTCAATGGTTTCCTGGAAGTGTTACGCACCGAATTATTAAAAACCGGCGTACACGTGTTAACTGCGTGTCCTGGTTTTACGGCATCCAATATTCGTAAACGTTCCCTGACAAAAGATGGAACCTCGCAGGGAGAGTCGCCGCGAGCGGAAGAAAAGATGATGACCGCTGAAGAATGCGCTTTGCATATTTACAACGCAACGGTTACGCGCAAGCGTACACTTGTGTTGACCGCGCAGGGTAAACTCGCCGTGTTTCTAAACAAATGGCTGCCGTCCTTCGCCGACAAGATGGTCTATAACGTAATGGCGAAGGAAGCGAACGCGCCGATTAGCAAGTGATCCTTAAGTTTTATTTAGAAATACTACTTTCGTGTTATCCGCACGCGTTACGGCACGATAGAATTCAATCATTTCGTTGTATGATTCGGCGGGAAAGGTGCCCTTCCTAATAAAAAACTTGCGAACGTAAATCAGCGAATTTTGATCAATGATAAACTGAGCTTCATATTCTCCAAATATGCTTTTGTGTGAAATCGTTTCAGGTAACGACTCGGTATATATTTCGTCAGGTAATTCATAGCGAACTGTATCAATATTGGTAAAGGCCTGTTTAATAACCACTGGCGACTGACGCTTCTCTATTTTTTCAGGAATGAAAGACATTCGATTCATCAGGTTTGCGAGCAGAAATATTCTCTTCCCGTTGACAGTCGCGAGTCGATTTAAAACCAGATCGATGCTTACAGTTGCTTTCGGGAACCTTGCATTATCAGAAAGGAAAGAAAATGATTTGATGTCAAACGTTGGAATTTTGATGTTTTTTTCGAGCCATTTCTTTTGGTCGTCAAATTTTTGGTTTACGACAAAATCGAGTCCGCCATTTTCATATTGCAGTCCTGAGTAAGTAGTTTCTACAGAGGCAAAAGCATTTCCATTAGCGTCTAATTTAACATCCGCAATTCTTTGCTGTTTGTTTGTCCGCTCAGAGTATCGCGTTGTATTGACGAGAACACCTCCGGTTTCGGTAAGCATTAAAGCTTTGCGGTCAGCGGTAAATCCACCCTGGTAAGCAAAGGGTGTGGTCTGACTTGTGCATTCCAGCCAAAGTGTGTCTTGTCCATTTGGTACAGCCACAATAACGTGGTTTGATTGGTGACTCGGGAAATCCTCATACAGTTCTGTATCGTAATCGCCAGCCTGGACGTCTGTATAAAATCCTCGAATTCCCGCATATTTCAACAAGGTAACCATGTAGTTCGAGAGTGCCTTACAATCTCCGTAGCCATTCTCATCGACAACTTTTGCATCAAAGGGCTGAAGGCCTCCGATCCCTTTTTCGATGTAAACGTATCGCGTTTTGTTTTGCATAAACTCGTACAATACCTTCGCTTTCTCTTCGACTGAGGGAAGATTTCTAGTGAGCGTTTTTATTTTTTCGATTGTTTCCGCAGGTAAATTGTCGCGCCCTTCGTTAAGCGAAAGGCCCCAGCTTCCATAGTCTCTCCATGTGCTCATATTTCCGCGGTAGCCCGCGTACTCAAAACTTGCCGGAGCCGCCAAAATTATCGGATAGAAAAAATCTTCGGGAGCAAACTGCTCCTCTTTAACAGGCTTTAAGCCTGAGAACTCCCATTTTAATGATGTCATGCCGCCTTCCGCTGGGCTTTCCACAGGCGGAACGTTTACATTGACTGTTTTGTAACGCGGGGCATTTTCATCTGGAAAAATTATTTCGTATCGTGCAAACTCGCAAGACGTTTTTTCCCCCTCAATCGGAGCAAACGAAGACATACTGTACAAGTAATTAAAGTCTTCATCATATTCGAACTCGACTGTATACGGATAGCTTGTTTTCGTTTCCCTCAGGTCTATGACTTTAATCCGGTTATCTGTAAACAACGAACCACCTGAATAGCTTTTGTCAATCACTTCAGAAGATTTAAATTTTCTTACCTGCTCTCCAGAACTTGAAAAAGCCGCCCCTTTGATATTCGACACCTTTTTAAATTTATCATACCAAATTGCAAACCTTGCTTCTGATGCGCCTCGAGAATTAAGAATTGTCAAAACAATGCGCGAGTGCACCTTCATTTTTCGATCTGAAAGAATTGTAACGACCCTGATCTTTTCGCGTATCACGACATCAGCATTTGACTTAAGATCTTCAGGTATGGCACTAACAGGAAATTTTGGCTCGCCAGCAAGGGTATAGAAAGCAATTAAAAGCTGACAGGTGAGAATGATGAACTGTTTCATTTTAGTTCTTTTTCAGAACGATTTGCTCTGCTTGCTTAGCGACAACCTGGTTATAAAATTCACGAAGATTTGGATATTCTTCCTGCGTGAACAGACTTCGGTTTATCGAAAGAATACTTGTTATGCTGACTATATTATTTGCCTGCGTGACGCTGTAAACGTACTTCGCAGCGTTACCAGGCAACATGAAGATTTTCGTAGCCGGCAGTTCGTCAATTGTGTAATTTTCCGGAACCTGAAGTTTAAGCAGGAAAACTTGCTCGCTCAAATTGCCATAGTCAACCGGGTATTCACGCCTTTCTGATTTAAACGGATTTGCCTTAATTCCATGTGCCACAAACGGATCAATGTAAATGAGGTTTCCGGCTTCGGTTACATTTTGGTTAATAGTCAAATCATGCAGCTCAACGAAATTATTTTCGATATTCTCAGCGTTTTGTATTTCACTTTTTTCGAGTTCCCACGCGCGGTTCTTAGTCACACCTTTCATGTATTCGTCATGGCCCGACCTTAAATACTCCTTGCGTTGATTCATTGCTGAGTAGCCAGCGTGATCAATTTTGATTTTCCCGACGAGCGTGGCGGACGGGGAAAGACTTAATTCGGCGGCGGCTGTTGTCTTACTTTTAAATTTTGTCTCCAGGTTTACCCACTGATACCCTTCTGACGAAAAAGCAAATCCAGATCCATTTAAACACCGTTGCGGCAGTACATTATGAGGCAGCATTTTTTCTGTTGCATCTAATACAATATCTTTTCCATCAAGGGTTGCTATACAGGCTACGTAGTTAAATTGACTTGATATTGGCAAGGTTGTGCGGACAAACCCGTGATTTCGCGTGCTGATCAAAACGCCTTTAACAGGAATTCCTGTTTTTTCTATCATCGAGGCAGCAAGCAAGTTGATGTCTGCGGAGCTTCCTGTTTGTTCATCAAGCACTCTCTTCAGTGATCCGCCTGTGTATTTGCGATAACGGCCGTCCCACGCCACATGATTTTTCACGTAGCTAAGAATCCTCGATATTTTCTCCTCTTGTGTTGTTGCGCCAGCAGTAACGTCTTCAACGATGTTCTTTAAGAATCCATTACCGGTAATCTCTCTTCCACACGTCTCAGCATCTGTAAACTTTTTATTCATTTCTTCCCACGAACCCATTACAGGCTGTATTGGCTGATCAGGGTATTTAATATAACCGAGCTCAAAGTTTATTTTTGAGATGTAGTCGCGATATGTAGTTAGAAACGGCTCTTCTTTAAAGGCGGGAACGTGTTGCGCAGCCCACCTGAACGCGTTCTCCTTGTAATCAATATTTTCCGTATTGAATGTAGTACTGGCGGTTTTGCCAGTTGATCTTGTCTTCTCTGTAATGGTTAACCTGTTATGTGTTGTTTCATGTTCATTTATAGCCAGGGCTACGTAACCTTGCATGTACTTCTCGTAATTGAAAAATTCTGGGATGCGAGCCCTGTACTCGCTCCATACTACCGGAATAGTCTTTTGAAACTCCCAGTCTTGAAAGTTGAACAGGAAATCTGAGCGAAGGTCATAGCTTAGATCAATTACACTGCCCTCCTTCACATTAGGCATTGTAACTTTGTGGATCTCGTAATTGTCGTCGAAGGGTTCTTTGAAGATGCCATCATTTTTCAGTTTACTCTCCGTGATCTTTCCATTCTCCAGATTGAAAGTGATACCTTTAATGTTATAAATTTTCTCTTCAGATCCTCCGCTGCTGTACACCGGGATTTCAAAGTTTGCCTGATCAAGTCCATCTTTGGTCAGGATTTTTACGCGAATTTTGCGTTCAAAAAGCAACGAAAAGCCTGTAGTTTGATTATACGAAATCTGTGACGTCCCGAAATCAAACAGAACAACGGCTGAGGCAGAAGAATCTCTGTCATAGACTTTCATTTTTACCTCGTCGAATGAAACATCTCCAAATTTGAATGGATCTTTTTGAGCGAAAATAAATTGGGGAAGTAAAGTAAATAGAATAGCGAGTAGCGCCTTCATTGGGTTTTTTTTAAGGTTAGGTAAAAAGTAAGCCCCAAAATTAATACTTTATTTTCATACTTTACCTCTCACATCCAGTACCCTAATGGCTAAAACAAAAACAACATTTTTCTGTCAGAGCTGCGGCTATGAGTCACCTAAGTGGCTTGGCAAATGTCCTTCATGTAATGCGTGGAATTCATTCGCAGAGGAGCTTGTATCAAAAGCTGACAACAACAAAAGCGACTGGCGACAGGATTCTACAAAAGTGAAGGTAAGTTCGCCGCGTACGCTGCAGGAGATTAAGCCAGCAACTGATTTTCGTCTTGACGCGGCTGACAATGAACTGAACCGTGTTCTCGGCGGAGGAATTGTACCGGGGTCACTCATTCTCATAGGTGGGGAGCCCGGTATCGGAAAGTCGACCCTAATGTTGCAGGTCGGATTGAAACTGAAAAATTACAAGGTGCTTTATATTTCAGGAGAAGAAAGCGAACAGCAAATCCGCATGCGTGCCGACAGACTAGAAGATGGATCCGAGAATTTTTTTGTCCTCACTGAAACGAATACAAAGAACATTTTTCATGCGGTCGATACAGTTGAACCTGACGTTGTTATCATCGATTCGATTCAAACTTTGTATTCAAACCAACTTGACTCTGCATCCGGAAGCATCGGACAGGTTCGCCAGTGTGCGGCAGAGCTCATGAAATTTGCGAAGGAAACCAACACGCCTGTTTTTCTCATCGGGCACATTACAAAAGATGGAATGCTCGCGGGTCCAAAGGTGCTCGAGCACATGGTGGATACAGTGCTGCAGTTCGAAGGTGATCGTCATCTTGCATACAGGCTACTTCGCACAACAAAGAACAGATTTGGATCCACTTCTGAGATTGGTATTTACGAAATGCTCAATTCTGGTTTGCGTGAAGTCTCGAATCCATCAGAAATTTTGATCTCGCAAAAGGATGGACAGCTCAGCGGCGTCACCATCGGTGCTACCGTTGAAGGAAACAGACCTTTGTTAATAGAAATTCAGTCGTTGGTAAGCCCTGCCAGCTACGGAACTCCACAAAGAACACCGACTGGTTTTGATCAGAAGCGATTGAACATGTTGCTCGCGGTTTTAGAAAAACGTTGTGGCTTCCGAATGGGAACGCAGGATGTGTTCCTTAACATGGCAGGTGGAATTCGTGTCGAAGACCCAGCGATTGATCTCGCGGTTTGTATTTCAATTGTTTCCTCCATGGAAGAGATTCCGATTTCAGATAAAGCCTGTTTTGCTGCAGAGGTTGGTTTAGGTGGTGAATTGCGTGCCGTAAATCGCGTGGATCAGCGAATTTCCGAAGCAGAAAAGCTTGGCTTTAAAGAAATTTATATCAGCAAATTCAACCAGAAATCGATTGATCTAAAAAATACCAAGATCACAGTAAAAGCTTTCGGCAAGCTCCAGGAAGTTTTTGAAGATCTTTTCGGATAATTTTTGCATTGATTCCAACCATCAGCCGGCTTTGATTGTCTAACATTAAATCCTACGGCTAAAATGGGTACGAAACGAAAAATCCTTGTCATGATCGGCATTGTGGTGGCCATTCTGGTGGTCATCTACACCGGTGCATTCGGTATGTCGGCCATCGTATAATCCAACATATTTCCGCGCTCTTTTCAGATTCTCGCATCCTTTCTCATAGTATTGTACCATGAGTTTGAGGTTTTCATGGGTCTGCTATTGCTTATTGATACCGTGCGTTGTTCTCGCCCAAACCGAAGTGGCGTATGACACCACTTTACAGGAGGTTATAATTCACGCATACAGTATCGAACGCCCATTAGCGAGTTCGCCGACTTCGGTGGCAATTGTCAATCCCGAAAGTATGCAGCGATTCAGTTCTTCGTCAATCTTAGCTGCGGTGAATTCAGTATCGGGTGTAAGGATGGAAGAGCGGTCTCCCGGTAGTTACCGCTTTGCAATCCGCGGCAGCGCAATTCGTTCTCCTTTTGGCGTGCGGAATGTTAAAGTGTATTATAACGGAATTCCATTCACAGACGCTGGTGGTAACACGTATCTGAACTTGCTCGATGCTGAAGCAATTGGTTCATTAGAAATTATCAAAGGACCGGGTGGAAGTATGTATGGTGCCGGTACGGGTGGTGTGTTGTTGATCTCGTCTCCGTCGATTAATGACTCACGAATAACATACAGTAGTTCGATTGGATCCTTCAAGCTGGCGCGAAATGTTTTAGCGGGGAATTTTCAATCTGAGAAAGTAACGGGCGGAATTGTTTTCAGTGATCATCAAAGCGATGGCTATCGCCGACATGCGGAAATGGAAAGAAGAAGTATTATGGCAAATTTGAATCTTCGCGTTAATGAAGACCAGCTTCTCGCGACAACGATCTTGTATTCGAATTTATTTTATCAAACGCCTGGTGGGTTAACGCGACAACAATTTGAAACGAATCCGCGACAGGCGCGACCGTCAGGTCCGTTTCCTGGTGCGGTTGAAAAGCAAGCTGCGGTTTTTAACAATGCATTCGTTGCGGGAATAACCCATACTGGTAACTGGAGTAAGAGCATCATCACAACCACAAGCTTATATGGTGGCCTCACCGACTTCGTCAATCCTTCTATTCGTGAATATGAAGAACGATACGAACGGAACTTCGGCTTCAGGTCGGTGATTGACAAAAAGTATAAGCGCGATAAGGTGACAACAACCCTCTCGGCTGGAACGGAAATGCAGTTTATGGATTCTCCTGTGAAGAAATATGATAATGATGTAGGAGAAAAAACAACATTGAATAGTGATGACAGTTTCTCATCGAGGTTGTTAACCGGGTTTATTCAGGGCGATTTCAATTTTTCGGAAAAATGGATCGCATCTCTTGGGTTAAGCGCAAATCATAACCACATTAATTTTTCTGAATATTATCCGGTGGTAATAAATGAAGAGAAAAGTTTTAAAGTCATGATCATGCCACGGATTGCCGTGTTAAGAAGAATCGGCAAAGCTGGCATTTACACGAGTTATAGCCGTGGTTATTCGCCACCGACTGTTGCTGATCTTTATCCTTCCGGTGGCACATTTAATCCCACGTTGCTGGCGGAGGTTGGGAATAACATTGAAGTTGGTGTTAAGGGCAACCTTCGTAAACTAACTTATGACATCACCGCCTATCATTTTTCCATGCGAAATACAATTGTGAGGCGCGTCACACACGATGACCTGGAATATTTTATCAATGCCGGCAGGACGAATCAGCGCGGACTCGAATCAACGCTTACTTGGGACGCGTATTCAAAACCGCACGCTTTCTTCTCGCGTATGAATATGTCGGCGAGCTATACGTACAACCGTTACCGCTTTTCGGATTATCAGCTTTCATCAGGGGAGGACGTTAGTGGTAATAGACTTACAGGTGTTCCGCCAACAATGGTGTTCGGCGGAATTGATCTTGAGTTCCTCAATGCGATTTATCTAAAAACATCCATACACTACACCGACCACATTCCGTTGAACGATCTGAATAGTGTTTTTTCAGAGCCATATTCACTTGTAACTGTGAAAGCCGGCTACCAAAAGCAGCTTCAAAAAACTAACGTGAATGTGTATGCAGGCGTCGATAACCTCTTGGATCAGCGTTACAGTCTTGGTCACGATTTAAATGCAATCGGGGGCAGATATTACAATGCGGCAGCTCCAATCAATTTTTATTTCGGACTTCGCGTCGATTATGTATTCAGACAATAAGATTCCTGACGTGATCATCCAATCACTGGATGAATTCATTGGCCGCAGATTTATGGTGACGCCGTCAGGAGGGGGCTGTATCAATAACACATGCGTGATCGAAGCGATGAAGGGAAGATTCTTTTTGAAATGGAATGATGCCCTTAAGTACCCTGGAATGCTCGCGGCTGAAGTGCTCGGACTTCAACAAGTCAGGTCGGCAAATGCGATACGAACGCCACGTGTGCTTGCGCAAGCGGAAACTAATACCTATCAATACCTCTTACTCGAATGCATAGCTTCTGCACCCAGGTCGCACAATTTCTGGAACGACTTTGGCCGGCAGCTAGCTTTACTTCACTCATGCTCGTCAACAACGTTCGGGCTGGATCACGATAATTATATTGGATCGCTACCGCAAACAAACAGCACGCATGATCGCTGGGTTGATTTTCTTATTCACAAGCGATTGAAACCGCAACTGGATCTTGCTTTGAGTAACTCGTTGATCGCAAACCGTACAATTGGGATGTTCGAAAAATTGTTTCTAATGCTGCCCGGCGTTTTGTCAGAAAGACAACCATGTCTTTTGCATGGCGATCTCTGGTCTGGTAATTTGATGACGGACGAAAACGGGAGTCCATGTCTGATTGATCCGGCCATCTATTTTGGCGATAACGAAGTTGATCTCGCAATGACGCAATTATTCGGTGGCTTTGATTTATCGTTTTTGTCGGCTTACCAGGAGATTACACCCCTGGAGGAAGGATGGCGTGAACGCTTTGACATCTACAATCTTTATCCACTGCTTGTTCATGTTAACATTTTCGGAGAAACTTATGTATCGCAGCTTCATTCAATGCTGCGGCGATTTGTTTGATCCTTGATTTCCTCGTCGGGAGATTATTTCTGTTACGATCTGCCCGGCATGAATACGTGAGTTTTCGATGAACCATTTGTTTGTACGGAGTCCGCCGCAAACAACACCTGCCAGAAACAATCCTGGAATATTGGTCTCCATTGATTTCTCGTTATACACTGGTGTATGGTCTGGATCACTGTGGAAAGAAATGCCTAGCGATTTCATAAAATCAAAAGGCGGTTGATATCCGGTCATCGCGAGAACGAAATCATTTTCTATTTCCTGCTCGCCTTGCGGTGTCTTTAGCACAACAGTTGGCTCCTTTATTTCCTTTATTGTCGAATGAAAGAATGCGCGAATTGATCCTTCGTTGATGCGATTTTCAATGTCGGGACGAACCCAGTATTTCACGCTATCGCGAATTGATCCCTCACGAATGATCATTGTTACCTCTGCTCCTTTTCTCCAGGTTTCAAGCGCTACATCCACCGCTGAATTCGCCGCCCCCACGACAACGACTTTCTGCTTGTAATAAGGATGTGGCTCGTCGTAATAGTGTTTGACTTTCCGAAGATTTTCTCCAGGGATTTGCAGGAGATATGGCAAGTCATAAAATCCTAGTGCGAGTATAATGTATCGTGAGCGGTATGTGCGCTTAGACGACTGGAGAACATGCATTTCATTCTCAACACTTCCGCTGATTATTTTCTCGTACAGATTTATATTTAGTTCCCAGCTTTGGCTCACGCGCCTGTAGTATTCCAGTGCTTCAAATCTGTTTGGCTTCGGACCGTGTGAAATAAATGGAACGTTGCCGATCTCGAGTCGTTCCGATGTTGAGAAAAATGTCATGTTTAAGGGATAGTTGTAAAGTGAATTTACAAGACACCCTTTTTCGACAATAATATAGCTCAAGCCAGCTTTTTTGGCTTCTATTCCACACGCCAGACCAATTGGTCCCGCGCCGACAATCACAACATCATAAAGCATTTCGGGATTGTATTTTGATATGAGCACAATAAAGTAAAAATTGCGTCAATGATTAGCCTAAATCTTATGAAGAAACTTTTTCTTTTCACGTTCCTGCTTGCAGGAACTCAGATCGCGTTCGCGCAAAAGCGCATAGAAGTTAAGGACTTTACGACGGAGCCTGCTTTCAATCAAAGCACCGTTTTGAATGTAAACTGGATGAGCGATGGAAAGTATTACAGCGCGCTTGACAACAACAAGATTATCAAGTACGACATTACCACTGGCCAGCCTGTTGAGACCATCCTCGATGGATCAGCACTTAATCCAAAAGTAGAAATTGAAGAATATAGCTTTAGTGCTGATGAATCTAAGGTACTCTTGTCTTCGGATCACAAGGGAATCTACCGGCATTCATACACCGCGGAATATTTTGTTTATGATCGTAACGCGCGTTCACTGAAGAAACTTTCAGATGGGGGCAGACAGTCTTACGCTTCGTTTTCGCCCGATGGTTCACGCGTAGCGTTTGTTCGTGAGAATAATCTTTTCTTCGTTGATCTGGCCGACCTGAAAGAAACGCAGGTAACAAATGATGGAAAATTCAATCATATTATTAACGGCACCACGGACTGGGTATATGAGGAGGAGTTTGCATTTGTCGTCGGCTTCTTCTGGTCACCCGATGGAAAGAAGCTCGCCTACTACAAGTTCGATGAGTCGGGTGTAAAGGAATATAATATGCAGCGCTGGAATAAGGGGCAATTGTATCCCGAGGATTATCGCTTCAAATATCCGAAGGCTGGCGAAGCAAATTCAATTGTGCAGATCTGGTTCTACGACATCGGTTCAAAAGCAAAAGTGCAAGCTGATCTTGGAACGGAAACGGATATTTATATTCCACGCGTAGTATGGACGAAAGATGCAAACACACTTGCTGTGCGGAAACTGAATCGCCTTCAGAATGATCTGACTTTATATCACATCAACGCATCCACGGGGAAAGCTAATCTCATTCTTTCAGAAAAAAGCGAGACATACGTCGATCTCGAATTTGTGGATGATTTGAAATATCTCGATAACGGTAAACAATTTATCTGCTCCAGCGAACGGAGTGGCTTTAAGCACCTGTATTTATATTCGGTAGATGGTTCGCTCGTGAAGCAACTTACATCCGGCAATTATGAAGTTTCGGATCTTGTCGGTATTGACGAGAAATCGAAAATTCTTTATTACACGTCGCGTGAAGCATCGCCACTTGAAAAACAGTTTTACTCAATTACCCTGGATGGTAAGAAGAAGTCGCGGTTGTCGACCACGCCAGGCGTACACGCTATTAACATGAGCGATGATTTTCAATTCTATATCGATCATCACAGCAATGCTGAAAATCCTGTGGTCGCAACCTTGTATAAGACAAAAGGTAACAAAGTTGTGAAAGTGCTTGAGGATAACCAGAAGCTCGCGAAGGCACTGGCGGAGTATGGAATTCTTGACAAAGAGTTTTTTAGATTCAACGCAGCGGACGGCAATGTTATTGAGGGCTTTATGATCAAGCCAAAAGATTTTGATGCTTCGAAACAATATCCATTATTGATCTACCAATACAGTGGCCCTAATTCTCAGAACGTAACAAATGCATTTGGAGGAAGTCATTTTTACTTCCATCAGATGCTGGCGCAGCAGGGATACATCGTGGCAGTGGTTGATACGCGCGGCACTGGTGGAAAGGGTGAAGTGTATAAGAAGCTTACATATAAACAACTCGGTAAATATGAGCTCGAAGATATTCTCGCGAGCGCAAAATTCCTTGGCGACCTGAATTATATTGATGAATCGCGGATGGCCATCTGGGGATGGAGTTACGGCGGATATATGTCGTCACTCGCTATGACTAAAGGTGGCGGTGTATTTAAAGTTGGGATCGCCGTTGCGCCAGTTACTAACTGGCGTTTCTACGATACCATCTATACCGAACGCTTCCTGCAAACACCACAACTTAACCCGGACGGATATGATCAAAACTCGCCATTAACGTTTGCTCGGGATTTAGAAGGAAAATTTCTCCTAATCCACGGAACGGGTGATGATAATGTGCATTTCCAGAATTCAGTCGCTTTTCAGGATGCACTTATCAATGCTGGTAAGCAATTTGACTCATTTTATTATCCCGATAAGGCGCACAGCATCGCGGGGGCGAAAACCAAGTTTCACATTTATACCTTAATGGCTGAGTACATCAAGTCAAATTTGTAGGAATAAAGAAACTTTCAATAACTATTGAAAGTTACGAAACATTCATTACTTTTATCCGTATATGAAGTATACAGAGGCGAAGGAACAACTAATACAGGCGTGGGGGAATCTGGGCTATAGCTGGGGACTTAATAAGACCATGGCCCAGATTCACGCACTGCTGATGGTTGCTCCTAAGCCGCTGTCTACCGAAGAAATTATGGCTGAATTATCAATCTCCAGGGGAAATGCGAACATGAACATTCGTGCGCTACTCGACTGGGGTATCATTTCAAGGTTGTCGGTGCCAGGAGAACGGAAAGAGTTTTTCAAGTCTGAAAAAGATGTATGGGCACTTGCCAGGCAGGTTGCGAAAGAGAGACGCAAACGCGAGTTAGAGCCGATCATTAAAGTACTTCGGGAGGTAAACCAGGTGCAGACTGACGGTAGCGAACACTCGAAGGAGTTTAAAAAGGTGGTAAAAGAGTTGAAAATCTTTGCTGAAAAATCAGATGCATTGCTTGAAACATTTATCAAGGCGGAAGAGAGCTGGTTCTGGAACACAGTGCTGAAAATGATGAAATAATTTTTTTTGAAACATCTTTCACAAAATATTGAAAAGTCGAAAACCATTAACATATATGCGCAAGCTTGATTTTTATTTCCAATCATTTCTGTTGGCTGCTGCCGTTGCCGCTCTTGCAGCATTGCTTGCCGACAATTCCGCCGGTTTTTTTCTCTTTGTCATACAGTTTTTCGTCGGGTGCTGGCAAATGATCAGTGCGTTCATTTCGCTCCTGGCACGTAGTTCTTTGCGAATGCTACGAGTAATTCATTTATCCCTGGCGATTGCTTACCTCTTGTTTGTATATGTCGTATCGGTAGCCGTTCCTGCTTTAACAATTGATTCTACATTGATGTTTGGAGTAGCGTGGCTGCTGGCAGTCTTTTACTATTTCATTACATGGAAATCTACATTCAGAAAATCTGGTAAAGGACCATTTCTTCCGCACCTGAGCTTTTAACTGTCCTGTTTATGAAAACACTTCGCAATCATACCATTATCTACGATGACGAGTGTCCTTTATGCGATGCATACACGACAGTGTTTATCCGGACGAAGATGCTCGATGATAACGGTCGAACACCCTTCAGTAACTATAACTTCGCCGCCTGTCCAAATCTTGATGAAGTCCGCGCGTGCAATGAAATCGCCTTGGTCGACAATAGTACTGGCGAAATCACGTATGGAGTAAACAGCCTTGTGAAAATTCTTTCAGCACGTTTTCCATTCATCAACCGGATAATGGAATTTCCCTTGAGCCAATGGATTGCGACACGTCTTTACAGGTTCGTTTCATATAACCGTAAAGTGATTGTTCCCGGAGCGAAAACGACCAGTGTTTGTACACCTTCGTTTAACACGAAGTATCGTATTTCCTACATTCTCTTCGCCTGTGTATTATCGGCACTGGTACTTCATCTTTATAGTCGTACGCTGGACGCAATAGTTCCGGGTAGCACGCTTGGTCGTGAACTTCTGATATGCGGCGGACAAATTTTATTTCAGGCATTATATCTGTTGATTTTTTCACGTGGGAAAATTATTTCTTACCTGGGAAACATGATGACTGTTTCGCTCGGCGGCGTAGTCCTTTTAATCCCGCCGATGGTGATCGGCGACATATTTGATGCTGGGGCAATTTATTTTCTGATATCATTTTTCCTTGTTGTGATGCTGATGTTTTCGGAACACGTACGACGCGTGAAGCTACTCGAACTTCATTGGTCTGTTTCGCTTTCATGGATTGTTTACCGTTTACTCATTTTAGCAGCGATAATATGACGAACATTCATAAGGAAACGATTATCTACGCACCCATCTCAATTTGTTTCGATCTGAGTCGTAGCATCGATCTCTACTCATTGGCGGCCAACAATGAACGCGCGGTGGAAGGTCGAAAATCCGGACTCATAGTCAAGGGAGACTCCGTGACCTGGCGTGCAAAACATTTTGGGATAGTCCATCAGATGACGGTCGAATTATCCGATGTAATTAAGCCTTATTTTTTTGCTGATCGAATGATTCACGGCCCGTTTAAATACATGATTCACACGCATGTTTTTCAACAATTTGGAAAGGCAACAGTGATGCGCGACGATTTTGAGTACAAACTGCCGTGCAGCTGGTTAGGAAAGGTGGTTGACAGGATGCTGATCCGTGGTTACATGACAAAATTACTCGAACATCGCAATCGAGTTATTAAAATGCTCGCTGAGTCGGGAGAATGGAAAAATTTTTTGACAACCTTTAATCTTCAAAATGTTTAATAAAATTGTTGTTGCCGGAGCTAACGGATATCTCGGCCAATTGCTCATGAAGTATTTTGCCCCCCGTAGTAAAAGAGTGATCGGTATTGCCAGAGGCGAGTTTACGGCCCCGGCGCAAAATGTTGAAAACCTTTACTGGGACGGACGTAGCGCGGGAGATTGGTGCAGCGCGCTTGAGAATGCCGACATGCTCATCAACCTCGCAGGCAAGAATGTAAATTGCCGTTACACTGCTGCGAACAAAAACGCGATTCTATCCTCACGGGTAG